>JGI12635J15846_10002842_pt1 | contig 15106 bp, 10 predicted proteins | sample BlaSpr_A8_OM2_M2_FD_15846 | JGI IMG/M metagenome (IMG submission 15846) | reverse complement strand
AAGCAAATTTTCTGATATTCGGAATTTATTTTTCGGGTCCTTTCCCCAAGGGCTGGTGGCCCCGCGCCCGCCGATACCAGCCGTGGCGGTTCGGCGCCGCCACATGCTGAGCTCGTCGACCGTGTACGTCGCCCAGGCGGGGACACGCAAATTTCCCTATGCCCTGGATCACGCTGGGTCCGCGCGGATCTTTTGGTGCATGTCACGCCCGCAGTCAGCACCGAAGGATGGGTACTACGCTTAGATGACCGCGGGGTAGCGAACCTCGGTCATCATGCCCGTCATCATGTGGTAGAGATTGTGGCAGTGGAACGCCCAGCGGCCGGGATTGTCGGCATCAAAGGCGATGGTGACGCTGCCCATCGGTGGCACCAGGACGGTATCTCGCAATGCGCCTGCGAGTGGGGTACCGTTTATTGCGACCACCTGGAAAGCGTGGCCATGGAGGTGCATCGGATGGGCCATCATCGAGCGGTTCACCATCTCGATTGCCACGCGCTGGCCCTTGGCGATCATCAGCGGGTTTACGTTAGGCCAGTATTCGCCGTTCAGCGACCAGGCATACGGCGCCATGGCGCCNGCGAGGATCACGCGGTGCGTCACGTCGGGNGCGCGCGGCACAAGCGGGGCGACCGCTTCGAGGCGATGTTCAAGCGAAAGATCGACCGGCGGCGCATTTTCTCCGGCCTCCGCGGCGAGCCGTGACACAGNCGCGCCGGACGCTGCGAGAACGATTCCCGTGCGCGCCCGCTTGCCCTCGACCTGCGCGAAGATTGGATAGGAACCGTTTCCAGGAAGATCNATCAGCACGTCAAGCCGCTGTGCCATGGCGAGCGGGAGACGGCTGCCGCGCACCGGNCGGACNGGATGGCCATCGACGGCGACGATGGTGCCGCTGAGCACACCGAGATCGATCCAGAACTGCGTCGAGGACGCGGCGTTGATCAANCGCAGCTTGACCCGGCCGCCCCGTTCGGTGCGGATGACCTCCGGATCGGCGAGCGTGCGGTCGTTCGCGAGGAATGCGTCGAAGTCGACGTCGTTCAGGTCCATCGCCGCTCCGGGCCTCATGTCCATGGCCCCCATTGCCCCCGAGTTCATGGCGCTCATGCTCCCGGAGTCCATATCCATGACTTTTCCCATGCCGCTCCTCGGCATCGCGCTTTGACTGCTGCTGGATTTGGTCAGTGCTGCGAACAACTCATCCGGCGTTTGGAAGCTGAAATCATGCAGCATCAGCACCACTTCCTGACGGTCGGCGCGCAGGTCCTCGGCGCTGCGCACGATCAGCGGCGCGGTCATCAGGCTCTGTTCCTGCATGCCCTGATGCGAGTGCATCCAGTACGTGCCTGCGATCGGCGCATAATCATAGGACTGGGTGTCACCCGCCGGGATCGGCGGCGTTTGCGGCCAGGGAAAGCCATCCTGCGTCCAGGGCGGCAACTGGCCGTGCCAGTGGATGAGGGTGGATGTGCCGGCCTGATTCACAAGATCGACGTGAAAGCGCTGGCCGGGCGAGAGCGTGATGCCGGGGTTTCCGTTCGGTCCGATGAGGCCGAATACTCGCGCCGGTTTGCCGTTGACGGCGAGGGTTCTGGTGCCGGCAGTCAGGCGAAGCTTAGCGGTGCGGGTTTCGGACGCGGCAGCAGCCCGCGGCAGAAAGGGGATCGTGCCGGCCATCGCAACGCCGGACGCAACGATCTGCCGGCGGGTTAGCAGCGAGCGCTTTTCGTTCTCTCTCATTGCAGCTTGCCCATGCGATCACGCGCGGAAACGAGCCGCCCATTCAATGAATTTCGTCCGGGGGTGCAGCGTTCGCGTCGCGATCACGGAGTTGCGCGACGCCGGTCTTCCACAACCACAATGTCAGTTAATCATTGACCTTCGGTCCGCCGCGATAGGACGGCCCCATCGCTTCGATTGCTCGCGGCGTCTGCGCTGAATCGAAGGCGTTTTCGGGTCGCGGGACCGCATTCTGGTCCGCCGCGCTGACTTCACTGGGCCAATACCGCATATCCGAAATTGTTGTACCCGCATAAGCATGTCCCGACATTGCAACGAACAACGTCATTGATGCGGCGAGGACAAAACGCCTTGTAATCATAGCTTCGCTCCTTGGTGTGTCATGCCCGCCAGACCGTTCACGGCAAGTGGTGCGCTTTGCCGGCAGGATCGATTAAAAAGGGATTTAGTTTTCTTAACGTCTTCGTCATCGCCATCGATGTCGATCATGTCGGTATCGGCGACGGTGTGCCGGCAAGCAATTTTCTGATATTCGGTATTTATTTTCGAGTGCTGTTGCTCAAGGGCTGGTAGCCCCGCGCCCGCCGATACCAGCCATGGTCATTTTCGGGATGGCGCAGAGGCCCGGGACACGGTAGGCGAAGGCCTAACGAGAAGCAGACAAGCATCCCCCGGGAGGACGACATGAACGAGGCGACCCGCATCCCGCCGCAGGCCGTTGAACTCGGCGCCAGCGGCGAAGAGTTCCAGAACCTGCACGAACTGGTGCGGAAGGCGCGCGCCAACCTCAACCAGAACACCTGGGACTATATCGTCGGCGCCGCCGAGACCGAGACCACCATGCGCCGCAACCGCATGGCGCTCGACGAGATCGCGTTCCGGCCGCGGGTGCTGCGCAACGTCGCCCATGTCGACGCCTCCGTCGAACAATTCGGCCGCAAGATGCGCCTGCCGGTGGTGATCGCCCCGGTCGGCGCGCTCGAACTGTTCGATCCCGGCGCCGGCGCGGCGGTGGCGCGCGGGGCCGGCCGGTTCGGCGCCGCCCATATGCTGAGCTCGGTGTCGGAGCCCGGCCTCGAGAAGACCGCCGAGGCCGCGCCGGATGCCATGCGGATGTATCAGCTCTATGTCCGCGGCGACGACGCCTTTGTCGAGGATCGCATCAGCCGCGCGGTCGCCTCCGGCTATGCCGCGTTCTGCCTGACGGTCGACACCGCCCATTACAGCCGCAGGGAACGCGACATCGCCAAACGTTATGTCCGCGCCAGCCGCGTGCGCGCCACCGGCGGCGACTTCCAGAAGGGACTGGAGTGGCGCACGGTGAAACTGATCAAGGACAAGTTCAAGATCCCTCTGGTGATCAAGGGCATCGCGACCGCGGAGGACACCCATATCGCGCTCGATCACGGCGTCGACTGGATCTACGTCTCCAACCATGGCGGCCGCCAGCTCGACCACGGCCGCGGCGCCATGCAGGTGCTGCCCGAGATCGTCGCAGCGGTGAACGGCCGCGCCAAAATCATGGTCGACGGCTCGTTCTGCCGCGGCACCGATATCGTGAAAGCGATTGCGCTGGGCGCCGATCTCGTCGGCATCGGCCGGCTGCAATGCTGGGCGCTGGCGGCCAAAGGCGAAGCCGGCATCTTGCGGATGCTGGAGCTGCTGGAAGACGAGGTGATCCGCTGCCTCGGGCTGCTCGGGGTGACAAAATTCGCCGAGCTCGACAAATCCTATCTGCACCCGGCGGCGACGACCAATGTGCCGAGCGTGTTCAGCGCGTTCCCGCTGCTGGAGATCGAACCGTATCGGTATTGAGGGGGGCGTTCCCAACGCGCCCTGCATATGAGGCGGCGGCTGCAAACAACGCAGCCACGGCACAGACATGGGTTCGGCGCACGAATCTCTTGCTCATCACACGCTCCTTCGGCCTGCTTGACCTTCCGAAGCGTTAGTGGTGACGAACGCAACCCGGGTTCATCGCCCTCAGGGCGCACCGAGCCACACCCGGCAGGCTGCCGTTTGCGCGGGAATGACAATCGCCCGCGGCAGTTCCGCCCCGGCGCCACACCTGCCGAGCGATTGCGCCTCGTCCAGGTCGTTCGACACATGGCCTATAAACGTTGGCGGACGTCCGCTTTGGTGCGCATTGCGGACTCAAGTCGGACATCGCGCCAGGGTCCGAAAGGTGCCACAACCTGACTCATGCACCGCTGCAATAGTCGCTTCACGCTCCCCGGGGTTATTCGGTAATTCCTCGCCGCAGCCGCGCCCTCGCGCGGCGGACCCGCTTGTGGGCTTGGCTCCCAGCGGGGCGCGATCGGCGATGATGCCCATCGCTATCTTTCTCGCCTTGGCGGCGCGGCGGTGGCGGATAGCCAGGGGACCGCCTATTATTACGACATGCCAATCCTGGGAGGTGGGCATGGCGAGAAGACGCATCGGCATTCTCACGGGCGGCGGCGACGTCCCCGGCCTCAACGCGGTCATCAAGAGCGTGACTTATCGCGGCAGTGAGAACGACATCGAGGTCGTCGGTCTCCGCCGTGGTTGGGAGGCCCTCACGCACCTGAACCTCGAGGACCCGACCAGCAGGTCCCACCACATTATCCCGCTGAATCGTGAAAACACTCGCACCATCGACCGGCGCGGCGGCACCGTGCTGCACTCGAGCCGCACCAATCCGTCCAAAATGCAAAAGCTGCCCGATCATCTCGTCGGCAAGGACTTTCCAGTCGCCCTGAGTACCAAGGGGGGCATCGCAACCAAGACGTGGGACCTTACCGGCCAGGTGCTGGCGAACCTCTCGGGGCTCGGCATCGAACATCTGATCGCCATCGGCGGCGACGACACGCTCAGTTACGCAGCCAAGCTCAACGACCTCGGCGTCAAGATCATCGCCATCCCCAAGACGATGGACAACGACGTCCGCAACACCGAGTACTGCATCGGCTTCTCGACCGCAATCACCCGCGCCAGCGACGCCATCCAGCGGCAACGCACCACTGTCAGCTCGCACGAGCGAATCGGCATTTTCCGCATCTTTGGCCGCGACGCCGGATTTACGGCGCTCTACACCGCGTACGCCACCTCAATACGGTGCGTCATACCGGAGTACAAGGTCAACCTCGACAAGCTTATCCAGTTGCTCCTCGAGGAGAAGCGCACCAACCCAANCAACTACGCGCTGGTCGTGCTCAGCGAGGGCGCCGAGTGGGAGGGCTACAAGGTGCAGGAATACGGCGAGNCTGACGCCTATGGCCACCGCAAGAAGGCGAGCGTGGCCGAATCGCTTGCTGACGAGATCAAGCGGCGCGTCGGCNAGGAGACNATCATTTCCGACCTCACCTACGACCTGCGATCGGGCGATCCGGACTTCATCGACAAGCTTGTGGCCCTGACTTTCGGTAACATGGCCTACGATGCCATCCTGGAAGGCAAGACTGGCCTCATGTCGGCGCTGATGGAGGGCTGCTACGACCTCGTGCCCATCCCTGACGCCAAGCTCGGGCCGCGCAAGTTGGATGTCGCCAGCATGTACAACACGGAGCGCTACCGCCCCAGCTACGCCAACAAGCGCGGGCTGCCGATGTTTCTCAACCGCGCGTCATAGGGTGGCAGGTGGAAACCCGATCCCCGGCATGGCTGCTGCGAGTGCGTTGCCGCCGCGCTGCCGGGAACTCAGTAAGTCTCGCGTCGCAGCAGTTCGCTCTTTGAGCCTGAGGCCACGCCAAACGCAGCCTGAAAGGTTACATACCGCGACGGCCGGTTTGAAACGCGAGAGAATTACAGCAGCCGGCTGTTCAGCGCCCCAGAATGTCGCTTGTGGTTCAGACTCGGACCTCAGTGAGGGAAACCGGTATGTCCGTTCTACCCTCAGGAGCAGACATCGTCAGGCTACGCACTCAGTTCCGGTTCGTGCCGACATCGGAAGTCGTCACGTTCATTCGATAACCTCGTCGGTGCGGGCGATCAGTGACGGTGTCACAGTCAGGCCGAGCGCCTTGGCGGTATTGAGGTTGATCACCAGTTCGATTTTATTGGGGCGCTCAACCGGCAGCTCTCCGGGCTTGGCGCCTTTCAGAATTTTGTCGACGAAGACCGCCGCGCGACGATAATTCTCCACGAGATTAGGACCGTAGCTCACCAGCCCGCCGGCCACGACCGATTCACGGTTGAAATATATCGTTGGCAGCCGCGCATTCGCCGCCAGTTCTGCAATACGCACCCGATAAGCCGCGAACGTAACGTCGGGCGGAACCAGAACTGCCTCGACCTTCTCCTGTGCAAAGTGCGCAAAGGCACGCTCAAGGTCTTCGGGAACGCGGTAATCAAAATGCACGAGGGCGAGCGACGCCTTGGTCGCCGCATCCTGGGTCTCGCGCCATTGCGGTACGTGCAGCGGGTTCTCGACATTGATTATTGCGCCGACGCGCGCAAGATGAGGAAGCAATTCGCGGATAATATCGATCTGCTTGGACGCCAGATCCTCGGCGAAGTTCGTGAGGCCGGTGACGTTCCCGCCAGGACGAGACAGGCTTTGCACAAGACCGAAGCGGACTGGGTCTGCACCGGTCGCCATGACGATCGGGATCGTACTGGTGGCTTTGCTCGCGGCGAGGTTGGCGGGCACGGGCGCCGACACGATCACCCTGGGCTGGAGACGGACTAGCTCCGCCGCCAAGGCCCCAAGGCGGTCGAGGAAGCCGTCGGCGTAACGATACTCAATGCGAATGTTGACTCCCTCGACGTAGCCGAGTTCACGCAGGCCGGCGCGAAACGCGTCGTACCTATCGGCCATGGTGGCAGCAGACGCACCTTCAAGTACGGCGATCAGTGGGGGCTGCGATTGCTGGGCCCACGCGTCGAGCGAGCCAACTACCGCTGTTCCCGAGAGAAGGGCTATGAACGTGCGGCGCCTCACCGGCCACCTCATCGAAAGTTGACAGCAGAGCTATATCACCTTTCACCTCGATGTGGCGCGAAGCAAGGTATCAGATCCCCCAAGGTCCGAGTTGGGTCAAAAGCGCCGTTTCGACCCTCCGCCAGCCGCTTCCCATCTACCCCGAACAACGGACATCGCCAAACCGACCCGGCAGGTCCGGGTGGTGCCGTCAACCGTCGTTCAGGGTCTTGCTATTTTTGGCCTCTCACAGGTCGTGCCGGTACAAGACCCCGACAGTTCCTAGAGACAGCACGAAGGCGATGAATGCCAAAACCAGCATGTCATGCGTAGAGATCATCAGCACGGATTTAAGCTCGCTGACGGGCGGTGGCGAGAGCTGAACGACACGGACCCGGCGCGCGACCAGCGGCGATTGTGATGGTCCGATATCGACCCAGCGATCTGCCCATGACGTTCCGATAGCGGCGGCGACGCCTTGGTGCTCAATGCCCGGTGGCGTTGGGGTCGTGAGGGACCGCGCAGCATCGTCGTCCGGCAACATCGCCGACATCGCGTCATGCCAATTGGGCTCACTCTGTCGCTGAACTTCTTGAATCGGAGGTTTTTGCCGAACCTGGATTTGACGGTGTCTGGAAAGTGTCGCGTCCCAGCAGTGATCCGGGCCATGCCAATAGATATGTACCGCGCCGAAATGCTGACGCGCCTCGNCCTTGCTCATGCAGGACTGTGAAGCTTCCGACGGCGTTGTCACCGCCAACATCGTCACAACGATCACTGCGACACGCATTGGGTCGCTCCGTACCGACGTGCCGCCCCCAACGACTCACCTCAGCCTGATCCTAGAGCCGAACAACCTGCAAATTATGGCCGTTACAAAGGACAACAGCGGGATGTTACGGAGAAATGCCGGATTTTCGGCCGGGGAATGCCCAATTTGGAAAAATCACCTGCTCAGCTCGAAGCCAGGATGTTCGACTCTTTGAGGCCCATTTGGCAGAGCTATCTGGCGTTTGTGCCGAGTAGGCACGGAGGCTGGATTGAGAACCGGGATGATCCAACGTTTGCTTCGAGCAAACCAAACGGCAAACAATCGACCCGATATTTTGGTCAGCCAATGTCCGGTTCGGGTCCCATGCCGATCCGCAGGCGATTGACCCTGTAACGCGCGTTTCAAGCCGAATTGAGCTTCCTGAAGCGGAATTTAAAGGGATCGGGCCCGATCTCTACCTACATCGATGCCGAGGGCATCCACATCGGATGCTGCAAGCCGATAGCTCGCGTCTGACAGCACGCTCGCCTCACGAAGCGTGATCGCCTCGTCTTGTCTGCGCGTGGGTCTGCGACCGATAGATACAGGAGAAAAACGACAATGATTTCATTCAAAGCTCTTGCAGCGGCCGTGCTGCTGTCCGCGACCGTAGCGACGCCTGCATTCGCGCAAGGTGTGAACAGCAGCGAGCGCTCTCTGTATATCCAAAATCTAAACAACTCCGGGTATAATCCGAAGAACGACTACAATCCGAACGGGACCATAAGGGCCGCCATCCAGGAGCCGGGCTCGTTCGCGTTCTATTATCCGAATCTGGACGTTCTGAATGGCGGGGCTCCAACTCCTGCTGCCAGAATGTCTCGCGACTGGCCCGCGTTGAAGGGCGCGTGTGCGTCGGCCGGCGGCGGCATCACTTACTGCGGCGGGCGCTAAGGCTCCCAACGCCCACATCTTGCAAACGGGCTCCGAGTTCGGCTCGCTTCGCGCTGGACGCAGCGTCAAAGCTCAGGCGCGCGCCACGCGCAGCGGATCGAGAGTGACGAGATGCCGCTGACCATGGTGGAACAGGTACGCTGCGGAGGCGCGGCGAGTTCGACCGACTCCAGCCGCGGCAGCAAGGTCTTCAGCAGCGCTCGCATTTCACGCCGTGCCAGATGGGCCCCGATGCAGTGATGCTGACCCAGCCCGAAGGCAAGATGGGGATTCGGGCGGCGGTCGATCCGGAACTGGTCCGCATTCGGGAAAACGGTCTCGTCACGGTTGGCGGAATTGAAAAACAGCGCCACCGCTTCGCCTGCCCGGATCGTTCGGCCACCGAGTTCGATGTCCTCCGTCGCGGTGCGGACGATGTGCCGGCCCGGCGTCGTCCAGCGGAGCATTTCCTCGATCGCGGTATCGATCAGCGACGGGTCGGCGCGCAGCCTCGCCAATTGGTCCGGGTGTTCGATCAGCGCGTGCATGCCACCGCTGAGGCAGAAGGCGATCGTGTCGTGGCCGCCAGTGGCGATCATTGCATAGTAGGAGAACCGCTCGTAGTCGGGCATCGACTCCCCTTGCACCTGGGCGTTGGCGATGACGCTGCTCAGGTCATGCCGCGGACAGGCCCGGCGGTCGGCGGCGACGGGGTCGAAATAGGCCTGGAAACCGAAACCGGCCCGGCAGATCGCCGTGGTCGGGTGATCGGCCAGCCGGCGCACGGGATCTTCCGGTCCGACCAGCCCCCAGGACAGTTTCAGGATCAGATCGTCGTCCGCCTCCGGCAGGCCGAGCAGGCGCATAATGCCGCGGATCGAAAACGGGACCGCGATTTCCCGGGTGAAGTCGAACGCCTCGGTGCGGCCGGCGATACGGCTGACGATGTGGTCCGCCCAGCTTTCCAGCCAAGGCTCCATTGCGGCGAGCGCGGGCGGCGTCAGCCACGGCTGCGCCACGGCGCGGTAGGCGGCATGGTCGGGATCGTCCATCTGCAGCAGGCCACGCAGGACATAGGGCTGGCCGAGGATCCGCTCGAGGCGCTCCTCGGCCATCCTGCTGGTGAGGAAGGTGCGCGGGGCGGCGGTGAAGGGAGCGCCTCTGCGCTCCACCGCCGAGATATCGCCGTGGTGGCTGAGAAGCCAGAAGGGACGCATGCCCGGGGTGTCGACCCAAAGCACCGGCGCCTCGGCGCGCAGCAGCTTGAACGCGGCCTGAAGTTTTGCGTCGTCGGCATGGCCGTCGGGGGAGATGACGAAGCGGGCGGCCTCATGCAATTGGTCGTCGGTAGCGAAGGTTGGCGGGCGCCGGCCATCACGCATGCGGCGCGAACTCGCTGATCCGGAGTCCGTGACCGCCGTGGGACGTACAATCATTCGCTATCACCGTCTCCGGTAGTTGGCGGTAGGAGCGTAAGGTGAATCGATCGTGATTGATCCGTCGGCTTCGTGCGTCACCTTGACGACGTGTTGGCCTTGAGGCGTGTGGGTCTTTGTTTTCATTATCTTGCCACCGTTCAGGCCGTCGTAACGAGCTTTGGCGATGTCAGAAATATTTTGCGGTCCCTGCTGCGGATCTACCTCACCCAGTGACTGGAGGTAAGGTTGCCAGTTTGCGCAGATCGTAACTCCCGCGGCCGCATAAGCGGCCTGATAGGCGGCGTAAAGCTGCCGCCAGTTGTCCGCAGTGTTCTGAGGAACCCCCTGAAAGAGAGCTTGAGCAGCTTTCTTTGCGTCCTGGTATCCGTTGGAGTTTGGATGGCCGAACACATCGTTCAGCGCTTTTTTGACATCATCTCCGGTGCATGGAGTGTCTAGAGGAAGACCGGACCCCATCGTCTCGCCCTCACGTTGCCTCGCTATGACGCTTCCCGTGCAAGCACATCATGAGGGGCGCTGGGACGCAAGACTTTTCGTCGCTTGCCTCGGCTCGCACGCGCAACATCAGGGGCCCATAAGAACGCCCGTAGCGAAATCCGGGACCCGGATCGCTCAAGCGCCCCGCTCGCGCGGGACCTCGCGGGCGGCACCCGCATTCCGCTTCGCTGCATGCGGGCTAAGCCTGAAGCCTTGAATCGTCGGCGTGGCCGTCAGGGGAAATGACGAAGCGGGCGGCCTCATGCAATTGGTCGTCGGTAGCGGCGGTTGGCGGCAGCAGTCCATCACGCACCGCGAACCAAGTCGCGGACCCCCAGTCGGCGACAACAGCGGGACCCGCAATCATGCGCTATCGCGGTCTTTAGGCCTTGCGATTTCGATTTCGATTTTGGTAGGCGACGCCAGCAGTATAAGGTGAATCGATCGTCATCGATCCGCTTCCGTTCGAGACGTTGACGCCGTGTCCGCCTTGCTTGGGCTCGTGTACTATTGTTGTCATTGCCAAGCCCATGACCAGACCCTGGGCACGAGCCTGTGCGATGGTATAAATATCTTCCGGACTCAGTGTCGCGAGGTAAGCTTGCCAGTTTTGGCAGACCCTAACTCCCGCGGCCTGATAAGCGGCCACATAGGCGGCGTAAAGGTCCTGCCAGTTGTCTACACCGTACGGAACCCCCTCAAAGAGATCCAGAGCAGCGTTCTTCGCGTGCTGGTATTTTTGGGAATTTGGATGGCCGAACACTTGGTCCAGGCTATCAAGGACGTCATCTCCGGTGCAGCCGGCTGCTCCCGCTTCGATAAGCCCGGATCCCATCGTCTCTACCTCCCGATGCTTGCCGGAAAAACTTCGCCTGTGAAGGACATCATGAGGGTCGCGGGGACGCAAGACCTTTTTGGTCGCTTGCCCTCGCACACGCAGCATAATGGGCTCATAGACCTTCGCGCCCGTCTCATCGATCAGGGCATTGGCCCGGTCCAGCAAGCGACGTGCCTCCTCGGTGTGTTGAGAACCGCTCCGTCTCAAATACACGTCGGCGGCGACAATACTTGCGTGACACTCGGCCAAGCGATCCGCTTTCCGTTGCGCGACGCCAATGGCCTCCGCGGCAACCTCACCGGCGCGCTGTGGATCGCCCGCGCGCATGAGATTGTCGGCCTGGAATGCCAGTATCCTGGCCTCATACTCAAGGCCTGCCCTGCCGCGGCGGGATGCGTCCAACGCCTGCTGCAAGAAGCCGTCGGCCTCGACAAAATCCCCAGCGGTCGAAGCTGCCAACCCTTGGCAGTAACTCGCGATCACGAACCAGTAGGGCATTGCCGCGCGGGCGGCGAGATGGGCAATCTGGTTGGCGTGTCGCGTTGCAGCCAGCGTGTCGCTCCGAAACCAGGCAAGTTCAACAGCGAAATGGTGCGGGATGCCTTGATGAAGAGGCTCAGCGTCGGCCGGATCAATCTGGAAGAGCCTGGCAAGCCGCTCATCCGCGTCGGAAAACCGTCCCAGCATCACCAAGGACTTGACCTGAAGGCATTTCATCCAATGGGGAACGTCGAAGCCAACCATCTGGCCGACAGTCAGGCCAAGCACGACGCCTGCAGTGCCGCGACGCTCGTCGTCGATCAGATCCAGGGCCGCGCTATTCGCTTTGAGCGCGTCGCCGACGAGGCCGGCGAGCTGGCTGGCCTGGCAAAGCAACCCGTTCAGCAGCAGTGCCTCCTCCGGGTTTGACTTCGCATCGAGCACGGCCAGCGCTTCACGAACCAATCGAATGTACTCGTCCGCCGAACCGTTTGACGCGATAATCCGTCCGTATCCCGCGATCAGCATCGCTTCGTGGCGCCGGTTGCCGGCGTCCCGAGCATACCCCAACGCCTCGTCGACATAGATCTTGGCTTCTTCGACCGGCATCCCCTCGCGCCAGCCAAAGGTCAACAACTGTCCGCCAGCCAGGGCGCGCAGCTCGTCGTTTTCTTTTGACCGCGGCTGACCCTGCATCATCCCGCGGATTTTCTTCCAATCCGCCAAGGCCCGTCCGGAGTTCGTCCGCCCAACCCACCGCGCCGAACGCTGCAAATGCATCGCCGCGGCAACCATATTCCCCGCCGCCTCGTAGTGATGCGCCAACAGGCCCGCGAACTCGTCCCGCCGCCCCCACTCCTGCGCCTCGATCGCCTGCGCCACGGCGGCATGCAGACTCGTGCGCGTGGAGCGCAGTTGCATCGCGTAGGCCACCTCCTGAATCAAAGGATGCCGGAAGGCGAAGCTTTCTCCCATCGCCGTCTCCCGCGGCTGGATCAGTTCGGCCGCGCGAAGCCGCCTCAGCAGCGGCCGGGCGGCTGCATCCGGCAGGCCGGTGACCGCTCGAACCACCTCGAACGGAAACTCCTTTCCTACGATCGCAGCGGTCTGCAACAGCGTCTTTTCGGATTCGGGCAGAAGATCGATACGCGCACCGATCACCGCCTCGACGGTCGTCGGCAGGGTCGGATTTTGCCAGCCGGACGGTGCCAGCCGATAGCGGCCCCGCTCCCCCAGCAATACGCCGCTTTGCGCCAGCGAGAGGATCAGTTCTTCGGCGAAGAACGGATTGCCATCGGACCGTTCCGCGACGTGGGCCACCACCTGGTCCAGTCCGGGGCCGTCTCCGATCAGATCACGAATGACCTGACCAACCTCGCCCAGGCCAAGCTCCGGCAGAGCCAGTTCACGATACCAGGCGGGCCGCGAAGGCGGCGACCAATCGGGCCGGAAGGTCAGCACCATCAGGACGCTGGTGCCTTCCACCGCCGCCATCCAGGTTTCCAGAAAGTCCTGGCTGGCTTCGTCCAGCCAGTGCAAATCTTCAATAATGATTACCGAGGTCTGCGACCATGCCGCCTTCACGATCCGGCGGATGCTTTCGCGCAACCGCATGCGTCGCGTCGCCGGGTCGATAACCCGGGATGTCGACTCCGTGTCCGCGCATCCCAAAAAATCCGCCAGCGTCGCAAGATGCTCCGCCACCGGTAGCGCGAGCATCGTCAGGGTCTGCTCAATCCGCGTACGCGCCAATTCGGCGTCCATATCGGACTCGATGCGGAAGAAGGCGCGCAATGCTTCCAGCACCGGCAACAATGGCGTCGCCCGGGTGTGAACCTGCGCACGTGCTTCCAGGACCTTGATCTGACGTTCGCGGCACCACTCACCGAACTCGAAACAAAACCGGCTTTTGCCAACGCCGGGCGGTCCGGATACGCCGATGACCCGCGGCGAGCCTGGCGCAGTGTCCAGCAGCGCACGTTGCAATGTCTCCAGTTCCACTGCCCGCCCGCGCAAAGGCGTCAGCGACGCACCGCGAAAATGCTCGCTGTTCACGGCCGGTTTCAGGCCGATCAACCGAAAGATATCGACCGGACCGGGAATACCCTTCAATTCGCGCGGGCCAAGCGGCTCGGTGTCGCAATAAGCTCCGAGCAGGATCTGGCAATCGCGGCTCAGGCAAATCTCGCCGGGCGGGGCTTCGTGCTCGATCCGGCTGGCCAGATGCACGGTGAGGCCCGTCACATCTTGCTCAACCGCAGAGCCAGAATAGAGTTTGCCCGAAACGACCTCCCCCGAGTGCAGGCCGATCCGGATCATGGGAGCGTCCGGCAGCGCAGCGACCGCGCTACGCATGGCAAGCGCGGCATGGCAGGCGAGCACCGCATGCCCCTCGCGCGCATGCGGCACCCCGAACGCGGCCTTGAGGCCGTCGCCCAATGTGCGAAGCACGGTGCCGTCGAAGCGGTGCACCGCACGCGCCATGACCATCACGATCGGGTGCAGGAAATTCATCGCCTCTTCGGCGTCCAGACCGGCGATCCGCTCGGTTGAACCGGCGACGTCCGCGAACAGAACGGTCGCCTGCTTGCGCTCGCCCGGCACGTCGGCCACGCGGCCGTCAGGTTTTCGCGGCTGACCGCACCAGGCACAGAATCTGGCCGTTTCCGGGAAATCCCGCCCGCAGTGGGCGCATACTGGAGCGAAGGAGACACCGCAGGCCACGCAAGACCTGCTCGCGGCCTCATTTTCGTAAGCGCATGCCGGGCATCGCATCGTGAATCCGCCGTCTACTGGATCACCTCGGCATCAATATAAAAGCGTGCGATCTCCGTGGACCAGTACCATCTTGGCGCCTAAAAAGCTATTCAGGCATCAAGGCGATAGCCTTGGTCGACTTTTGACCGTCAAGGGTCGAAAGCACAATCTTTCCGGGCATGCCGTCTGTGTTGCCGGGCCTCCCATTTGGGCCGCTAGACAATCGGCGCGATTGGCATTTTTCTAAAAACTCTTTGTGAGCTGAAAGCAAATTGCTTCAAACTTGCCGAATGGCCGGGAGGTCCGCAGTGGATCAAAAGCCCCGGTTAGACCCTCTGCCGGCCACCTCCGGTCTACCCCGGAAAACCTCAGTGCGAGCACATGTTTTCCGCTTTGCCCCCCGACAGCAGACATTCGTCAGAGCATCTCGAAAGCATACCGCCGGACCTTGACGATACCGGCATGCGTCCGGGTCTCTGCGATCGGCATGGTCGAGCCTGCGGTCGCCGGCTCCATCAGCGCGCACGATCTTCACGAAATTCCCGGTGATCTTCACGCGCGCCTCACACGGAATTTAATGGGAATCCGCCGGTGCGAACCCACATCAAGAGCTGTGCCGGTTCCCTCAGACTGGCACTTTTTCCCAGAGTGCGGCCCCAGCTTTCCCCCGGGCTGGGGCCGTTTCCTTGGCCGCTCGCAGAGCCGCCTTCGGGTCAATCGCGGCCTTGCAGTCCCGGCCACCGAAGCCAGGCGTCTTGCGCGGATGCAATTAACGTTCGGTAAAAACC
>JGI12635J15846_10002839_pt1 | contig 15110 bp, 12 predicted proteins | sample BlaSpr_A8_OM2_M2_FD_15846 | JGI IMG/M metagenome (IMG submission 15846) | reverse complement strand
GTGGCGGACTACGAGCAGCTCGACGTGGAGCTCGATCCCGGCGATTGCGTCATCAACTACACCGACGCGCTGATCGAATCCTGCGACGCCGACGGCGAGATGCTCGGGGAAGCGGGCTTGCTGCGCGTGGTCAATCTGCTCGGCGACGTGCCGGCGGACAAACTTATTCCGGCGCTGCTCAAAGAAATTGGCGAGCGTTTCCCGGAAAATCTTTCGGCGGACGACGTGACGCTGCTGGTGGTCCGCGCCAATGGCAACACGGTAAAATATAGCTTCAGCGAAAAACTCGGCGCGGTCGGCAGATTCCTGAAGACGCTTTTCCACGTCGGGTCGTCCAGCGCCGAACACGCCCCATTTCCCGACGCCAACCTGGCCAATGTCGGCGGCGCGATTTTCCCCGCGCTCGGCCGCCGCTGGCGCGCCCCCCGCAAATCTCCCAAATAATCCGGAAAGGAACTTTCTCAGTTCGCCGGGAAAATAGCTTTTCCTTCTTTGTTGGTCTGGAGCACCCGTTCTCGCGCATATTGGCCGCGGTGTTCTGAAACACGCTGCCCTGGGGGGAAGAGAGCCCGGCGATTTCAGGCGTAGGCTTTCCAGTCTTTTTCGATGGCTCTGGCCATTTCTTTTCCGGCCTTGCGCAGCCATTTCTTGTTGCGGCCGCGCAAATCGCGCAGGACGTTTTGGATTTGGCGCTTCGATCCCAAATGGACGTTGGCGACTTCCTTGCCCATGGCGTGCAACAGGGTGTATTCGTCGCGCTGCTTGGGCAGCGCGTCCACTTCGATGGGACTGGAATCCGGCGAGAGCCGGCGCACCACCCATCCCTTCACGGTGCGATGAAACGGGTCGGGTGAGCGCACCGCGCCGGCGATGGTGGGATCGTAATACTTTTCGCCACGCCCGCTTTGGCCTTCTTTCCAGACCATCGCCGACGGCACCGCCGCTTTCACTTCGCGTGCCATATAACCGCCTTGGTATTCGGCAATCGCGGCGAAACGCGGTTGACCCAGGCTGCCCATGCCGGCCTGGCGCCGCGCGATTTTGTACTTTGTTTTTGACGGAAACATTTTCCGCAGAGCTGCTCGCGCATCCGTTGGAACTTCGCGGTCTGGCACCGCCGGAACTTCCGCGAGCTTGTCCCAAAAATTCTCGGCCGGCTCGATCGCTCCGACGCCCAGGCGCTCCATGTTCTGGGCTCGTTCGGCGAGAACAAACGGGCAGCCGCCCTGCTTCAACGATTCCGCGTAGCCTTCCAGAATCGCGTCGCACCCCTGTCGATATTTGATGGTCAACGTTTCCGAGTCGGTGACCATTTTCACGCTGGCGGCGAGACGCACCAGGTCGTTGGTGTAGGGCAGGGGATAGGCGTCATCGAAATCGTCGACGCCCCAGCACAATCGCCCTTCCGCGTCACGCCAGGTTCCGAAACTTCCCACGTGGAGATCGCCGCCGCACAAAACTTGTGGCGCATGGGTCAGGTCTTTGCAGATTTCCGGAAATAATTGCGTCCAGCGGTAATAGGTGCCGCGAAAAAAATAAAATAGATCGCCGCGCATCTGGGCGTGTTTGGTTTTCAGGGCCGCTTCCACCACCGTGGTGCAGCCGCGCAGCCAGGTTTCGTAGCTGGCCGTGGCTTGCCGTATATCCATTTTCATTTTCGTATGCCCGGTCCTGGCTCCCGACTGGTACCTCCGTAGCGCCTGCCAAGCATGGCGGTCCACAATTGTGCAGGTCGAACGCCGCGGTTTTTATCCCCGAAACACTTGAGGAACTCGGCGAAATGCCTGTAATCGAATGGCAACCTGCCACTCACTATCCATTTATAATGGCGGCGCAGGGAAACCTGCGGGAGGGAGTCCGCGTGCTGGGGCAGTTGCTGATTCGATTTCTGGTGGGCGGCTTGTTCGTTTCGGCCTTCGCCGTTTTTGGCACGGTGCTGAAGCCGAGAAGTTTTGCCGGATTATTTGGCGCTGCGCCTTCGGTGGGCCTGGCCACGCTCGCGCTGACCATCGCCACCGAGGGCAAGGCCTACGCCGCGATGGAAGCGCGTTCGATGCTGGGCGGCGCCGCGGCGTTTTTGGTCTACGCCTGGTGCGCCATGGTGCTGCTCTACCGTTACAAACCTCCCGCCAAAATCTTCACGTCGCTGCTGCTGTTCTTGTGGTTGGCGGTGGCGCTGACGCTGTGGTTTTACTTTTTCAAGGCAGGCGTGTGATGTACGTGAAGCTCAATCTGGCGGCGCTGGCGCAGACCAAACCGCGCGAATACGCGATCCGTTTTCTTTTTGGTGGCGTGGTTACCGTGGTCACTGGATTAATCGCCGATAAATTCGGCCCCGCGGTCGGCGGATTATTTCTGGCGTTTCCGGCGATTTTTCCGGCGACGGCCACGCTGGTGGCCGCGCACGAGCGCGAAAAAAAGTACGCCGCCGGCATTGACGGCACGGCCCGCGGCCGCGATGCCGCCGCGCTCGAGGCCCGTGGCGCAGCGTTTGGCGCCATCGGACTCGCAGCCTTCGCCGCGATCGTCTGGCGACTACTCCCCGATCATCCCGCGCCCGCGGTGCTGATTGCTGCCGCGGTAGCCTGGCTGGCAGTTTCGATCCTGCTCTGGCGCCTGCGCCAGATTTTACGGTGAGCGATGGCGCAAACCTTTTTATCGTTCACCCTAAAGTTTTTGCGTCTGTAGCGGCCAGCTTTAGCTGGGCAGCCGTTGCCGTTGCGTTGACACATCGCGCCACCAACGACCCCGAAACACCCCGCCGCGTGACGCCCTTGCTGCCCCACCTCATCCCGCGATAACCTGCAGGAAGAATTTCTTAGCGAAACTATGAAGCGTCATGTCCTCATCTACGGGCTGATCGGCGGAATCCTGATCGCGGTGCTGAAGTGGACCGAGTACCGCTTCCTGGTCATTGACCACTCCATCGAAATTTACGGCGGCCTCACCGCCGCGATTTTCGCGGTGCTGGGCATTTGGCTGGGCCTGAAGCTGACCAAAACACGCGAGACGATTGTGGTGAAGGAAGTTCCGGTACCTGCGGCGGTCTCCGCGCCCGGCGCCGCCAGTGGCGAACCGTTCGTTGCCGACGCAAAAAAACGCGAAAGCCTGGGCATCACGCCGCGCGAGCTGGAAATTCTGGAGCTGATTGCCCAGGGCCTGAGCAACCGCGAGATCGCGGCCAAACTTTTTGTCAGCGAAAACACGGTGAAAACTCATTCGAGCCGCGTCTTCGACAAACTCGGCGCCAAGCGCCGCACCCAAGCGGTGCAGCTGGGCAAAGAATCGGGCCTGCTGGCCTGATCCGCCGCCGATTTTCTCCCTCGAACGTATGATTTTCCTTCCGGCCAGCTAAAATCATCCGAAAGTATGACGACAAACACTCCGCCTGATGCGCTAAAGTGCAGCCGGATCGTGAAAAACAAATTCCAAGGGGACAAAATGAAACGCACTTTTCAGATTTTGGGATTTCTCGCCGTCGCCGCCTGCCTGGCTGGGCCGTTCGGCAAACTTTCTATGCCGGCCACCGCCTACGCGCAGGAAAAACCCCCAACTTTGCCTACTCCCGAGATGCAGCGGCTGGCGAAACTCTACGTCGGCACCTGGGATTACACCGAAACGTATCCCAAGTCGGCGTTCGCGCCGGCCGGCGGGCAANATACCGGCGTGTATACNAGCGAGNTGGGCCCGGGAGGGAATTCGTTGATCAATCNTTTTCATTCGCGNGGACCGGTGGGCGATTTCGAAGGAATGTTGGTGATGACCTGGGACGCGANGGAGAAAGCCTACAAGTCGTACATTTTCGGAAATGATTTTCCCGGCGCGCTGGTCGAAAACGGCCAGTGGGAAGGCGATGCGTTGGTCTACCGCGGCGATTTCTCGGAAGGCGCCATGAAATATGCGCTGCGCAACATTACGAAACTTACGGGCCCGGGAAAGCTGATGAGCCAGGAATATTCCAGCGCGAATGGTGCAGCAGAAGTGCTATTGGTGACGGTCGAGGCCACCAAGCGGCCTTAGCGAGCGATAGACGGGCGCCAGAGATGAATGGTTGAGATCCTTCGTCGCTGTGGTCCTCAGGATGACGACGCGGATACATTTTCCGCTCGAACATCATTCTCAAGATTGCCTCAGCCCGTCCTCCTGAGCGCAGCGAAGGATTTCAACCACGATGCATTACCCAGGCCATTCGGGGTGCGACGATATGGTGACACCGGACGAGCATGACGAATTTCGCTGCGCGGAGGAATTGAAATGAAAAAAACTGTACTGGTCTTTGGACTGATTTCCGGCGTGACTTCCGCGGGGATGATGCTGGTGACCATGCCATTCACCGAGCACATCGGCTACGACCGCGCCCTGGTAGTGGGTTACACCAACATTGTGCTGTCGTTTTTGCTGGTGTACTTCGGGATCCGGTCGTATCGTGACAACCTCGGCGGCGGGGAGATCAATTTCGCCAGGGCGTTCGGCGTCGGCATCCTGATCACTTTGATTTCGTGCGCAATCTANGTGGTCAGCTGGGAGATTGTGTACTTCGGCTTCAAGCATGTGTCGATGGACCACTATTACGCGCACATGATCGATAAGGTGCGGGCGTCAGGCGCGAGCGACGCAGTGATTGCGGCGAAGGTGCAGGAGATCAACCATACCCGCCGAATGTACGAAAATCCGCTGATCAATTCGCTGATGACGTTCATCGAACCGTTCCCGGTCGGCCTGGTGATTACCCTTCTCTCCGCGGCGATTCTCCGCAAAAAGAAGCCAGAGCGGCAAACCGTGCATTCTTCCGTCGCGGCGGCGTAGCTTTCGAATTTTTGGGTGGCCCATCCCTGCGTTTTTTGCAGGGGTGGGAGCGGTTGCGCAGTAACGAAACACGAGCCCACGCCTTCCGTCGCGGAGGCGACCGGGTTGTTATCCTATAACTGACCCGCGTGCCTCTCGATCGCGGTGTCGCCTGAATGAAACGAAACCGCAAAAGTCTTGCGCTGGCCTTCGTGTGCGCCCTCACCGCGTTCAACTGCATTGTGTTGTTCGCCGCCCCGCGCGCGGCGGCCCAAACGCCGCAAGAATTAAATCCGGCGTCGCTGAAAAAATCCGCGCCGCCGCTCGACGATCACCAGCTTTCCTCCGCGCTCTGTTCCATCGTGTATCAAGTCGATCGCGATCCGGGGCCGCGGGGTTATCACTATCTTTTCTACGGCAACGGTTTCTTCATCAATAGCGACGGCTATTTGATCACCGCCGCGCACGTCCTCAGCCAGTTGCATGGCGGCCAGGCGTATCTGCTTCTCCGCGTGCGGTCCGCGGCGCCGCGTTTTGTGGCCGCCCAGGTCGTCGCGATCGATAGCGATCACGACGTGGCCATCTTGCGCGCCACGCCCAATCCATTCGCCGGAGACTTTTCTGTTTCGTTCCTGAATATCGATCACGCCGATCCTGCGGCAGGGGAAAGAGTTCTCGCCGCGGCGCTGCGCCCGTTCAAGCCGCGCGATTCTTACACGCTGGAAGCAGCGCTCGAGGAGCGTTCGGCGGGCGAAGTCCTGAATTTCCAATTTTCAAAACTCGATCAGAGCGGCGCAGTCGATACCGAAATATTTTTATTCGCGCACAAAATTCAGCCGGGGCAGAGCGGCGCGCCGGTGCTTTCGCTGGATTCGCACGAAGTGGTGGGTTTCGTGGAAGGACAGTGGCTGCGCGCGAAAGTAAGCGGAGTGGGGCCAGCGCCGAAAGAGCCCGCGCCCGGGCAACCCACAAACGGGCCGTCGCTTCCGCCGCCCGCCGCCGCGACGATCACGGCCGCGCCGGGCGCAGTGATTCCGATGCACTACGCGATCGCGCTGCTGCAGGCCAACCATGTTCGCTGGCACACGGCCGACGAGCCTGCGCCGGATGACGCCGGCGCCGCCGAAAAAAATGAAAGAAACGACGCGTCGCTGCCCGTACCGTATTCTCTGGTTCCCGCGCCTTATCCGCAGGAATCGTTGGCCGGAGGCGAAGTTCTGCTCGACGCGCTGGTCGCGCGAACCGGAACCATTTCCGATATTCGAGTGGTGAGCGGCCAGGCGCCATTTCTCGCCGCGGCGCTCGGCGCTGTGCATAGCTGGACTTTTATTCCGGCACATTTCGCCGGCCACGCTACCGAAGCCCGCGTGGCGATCGTTTTCCAGTTTCCGAATCCGTACATTCCACCGCGCACTGCGACGACGCATTATTATAAGGATGCTGGCGTAGGAAAATCGCCGGCGGCCACGGACGCGGTTGCGCCGCGAAACGACGAGTTGCGCGCCGCGCGCGCGACCGAAACCATGTCGCCGCAGTATCCAGCTGCCGCGAATTCCATGGGCGGCAGCGTCATCCTGCGCGAATCCGTCGACGCCTCCGGCCGCGTCGCCGCTGTGGATACGGTGCTAAACGACGGGCCGCTGACCGCCTCGGTCGAGGCCGCCGCGCAGAAATGGATTTTTGCGCCCGCGCAAAAATCAGGCTCCGCGATCGATTCCACCGCCATCATCTCCGTAACATTTCGCGAACCGCTCATTATCAGCGCGCCAAGCCATTAGTCCGCNGCCCGCCCCCGTCATCCTGAGCGCAGCGAAGGATCCCGCCCACTACACGAAACCCGGGCCAGGCGGCGTGCGAGCGCTTGGTAACGCCGGTCATTTCCGGTTGAAAATCGCTCCTTGCGCTGAGCTGACGCCGGTGGGAATATTCACTCCGCACAAGCTGAACCGGGGGGCTCCGATGGATTGCACGATTTCCAAATCGCTTTTTCTTGTCGCCATCCTGCTGTTCGCCATCCATTTTCCGGCCGCGGCACAGGGAAATTCGGCCGCCACAAAATTGATCCCGCGCAGCGTTTTGTTCGGGAACCCGGAACGCACCGACCCGCAAATATCTCCCGACGGCACGCATCTCGGTTATCTCGCGCCGGTGGATGGCGTGCTCAACGTGTGGATTCGCACCCTGGGGAAGACCGACGATCGCGCGGTGACCGCGGACACCAAGCGCGGCATTCGCAACTTCACTTGGAATTACGACAACAAAAGCATTCTGTACACGCAGGATCTGGGCGGCGACGAAAACTGGCGCCTCTACCAGACTGACATCGCCACCAAACAAACTAAGGACTTCACCGCCTTTGACAAAGTGCGCGTCGACATCGCGGCCTATGACTGGAAAACGCCGGACACCATCCTGGTGCAGATGAACAAGCGCGATCCGCAACTGTTCGACGTCTACAGCCTGAACCTGAAAACCGGACAGCTGGAGATGAACACCCAAAATCCTGGCGACGTGATGAGTTGGCAGGCGGACAACGCGCTGCAGATTCGCGCCGCGCAGGTGCAGACTCCCGATGGCGGCACCATCGTGCGGGTGCGCGATGACGTGAAGTCGCCGTGGCGCGACCTGATTCACTGGGGACCCGACGAGACCTTCGGCGCCGTCGCCGGTTTTTCTCCGGACAATAAAAAACTGCGCATCATCACCAGCCTGGACGTTAACTCCGCGCGGCTGATCGAAATTGACCTGGCCACCGGCACCCAAAAAGTTCTGGCCGCCGATCCGCAGTTCGATGTGCAGGGCGTCGTTACCAACCCGAAGAGCAACGCGCTGGAAGTGGTGACCTTCGTGAAGCAGCGCGTGGAATACGACTTCATCGATCCCCAAATAAAAGCGGACTACGAATTCCTGCAGAAATTTCACCCAGGCGACATCAGCGACCTGTCGCGCGCGCTCGACGACAATTTGTGGGTGGTCACGTTTGAAAGCGACGACGCGCCGCCGGGATATTACCTCTACGATCGCGCGGCGAAGAAGGCGACGTTCCTGTTCAGCAGCCGGCCGGACCTCGACTCCTACAAATTGGCCACGATGAAACCGATCGAGTACTCCGCCGGCGATGGCATGAAAATTTACGGCTATCTCACCACTCCGCCGGGCGAAGCGGCGCATAACTTGCCCATGGTCGTGTTCGTTCACGGCGGACCGTGGGGCCGCGACACCTGGGGCTTCAATCGTTACGCGCAGTGGCTGGCCAATCGCGGGTACGCCGTGCTGCAGATTAATTTTCGCGGGTCGACCGGGTATGGCAAAAAATATTTGAATGCCGGCGATTTGCAGTGGGCCGGCGCCATGCACACCGATTTGCTCGACGGAAAAGATTGGGCGGTGAAGCAGGGCATCGCCGACCCGCACAAAGTCTGCATCATGGGCGGCAGTTACGGCGGCTACGCCACGCTCGCCGGTGTCGCCTTTTCGCCCGATGCGTTTACCTGCGGCGTCGACATCGTCGGCCCCTCGAATCTGAACACGCTGCTGAAATCGATTCCGCCGTATTGGTCCACCTTTCTCGCCACTTTCCACAAACGCATGGGCGACACCGAAGCGGTGCTCGCCGCGCAGTCGCCGCTGTTCAAGGCCGACCAAATCAAGGTTCCACTGCTGGTCGGGCAGGGCGCCAACGATCCGCGTGTAAACAAAGCGGAAAGCGACCAGATTGTCGCGGCCATGCGCAAAAATAAATTGAATGTGGAATATTATGTGTTCCCGGACGAGGGTCACGGATTCGCGCAGCCCAACAACAACATGGCCTTCAACGCGGCCACCGAAGAGTTTCTGGCGAAATATCTGGGCGGCCGCGCCGAGCCACCGTCGGCGGCGGAAACCAAGCTGCTCGCCAGCGTCAAGCAATAATTCGCAGCGGATGCAACCACCGCCGTTGTCGCGCGGCCGCCGGCTTTGCCTCTACGCCGTCATCCTGAGCGCGCACTACACACTGCCTGGGCCATCCCGATACCTCTCGACTCGAATTCCTCGCCAACGTTCGCGCCCCGCAGTATCATTTGCCACGTCGTCTCACTTCCTACATCGGAGGGAAAAATCGTGCTGCCAATCGAATGCCTGCCGAACCGCCGCGCCATCTTGAAAGGTGGCGTTGGTTTCGTCGCCGGACTTTCCGCGTTGTCGACTCTCTCCGCGCTTTCCGCGCCGCCGGCCGCCGCTGCGGAAAATGCGTGGATCATCGGCCCGCAACCAGGCTACTCGCCCGAAGTGGGCACGCTCACTTCGATGCTGGCCTTCACTCGCGACCAGGTCGTGCACAACGTGCAGGGTTTGTCGCAGGCCGATCTGGATTTCCTGCTCGACGCGAAAGCCAATACCATCGGCGCGCTGCTGCTGCATCTGGCCGCCACCGAAACTTATTATGGGATGACGACTTTCGGCGGCATCAAGTGGGACGCGATTCCGGCCGAAGTGAAGAAAAAGTGGGACGTGCCCATGAATCTGGGCGAGCCGGCGCGCGTCGCGATCAAAGGCCATGCGCTTGATTATTATCTGGATGCGCTGCATGAATCGCGCGAACACACCCTGGCCGAATTCAAAAAAGTGGACGACAAGTGGCTCACCGCGGTCGAGACCGACGGCGATTTCAGGGTCAATAATTACGCCAAGTGGTTTCACGTGGCCGAACACGAATCGAATCACGACGGCCAAATCAAATTCTTGAAAAGCCGCGTCCCCGGCGCGAAACCCGCGAAGGAATAGATCATAAGCAGCGTCGCGATTTCCAAGATCGCGCGCGAAAAACCTGCGACGTTTGGGCGCGTACGCAATCCAACTCGATAGCTTACGTGATGTCGGGGAGGAAAGACGGATGGAGACGCACCGCACTACGATGAATCTCGGATGTTTTGGGAGCCTACTGTCGTTCTCCGCAAGAGTTTTGATCCTGGTGTGCGTACTGTTCACCGCGCCGCAGGCATTCGCGCAAGGCAAGGAGCCGGGCATGCTGCAACAAAACACCGCATATCGAAGCGTGCAGGTCGATGGTCCTTCGATTTTTTACCGCGAAGCGGGGCCGAAGGACGCGCCGCCGATTCTGCTGCTGCACGGATTGCCGTCGTCTTCGCGCATGTTCGAGCCGCTCTTCGCTCGGCTCTCCGATCGATTCCACCTGATCGCGCCGGACTACCCCGGCTTCGGCCACAGTGACGCGCCGGACCCGAAGCAGTTTGCCTACACTTTCGATCACATCGCGACGATCATGGAGCGCTTCACCGAAAAAATCGGCCTGACGCATTACACCCTGTACATGCAGGATTACGGCGGCCCGGTGGGATTCCGCATGATTCTGGCGCATCCCGAACGCGTCGACGCGCTGATCGTGCAGGACGCGGTGGCGCACGACACCGGCCTGGGCGCGAACTGGAAAACGCGCCGCGCCTACTGGGCCGACCGCGCCGCGAATGAAGCCGCACTGCGCAAAAACCTGTTGTCGCTCGAAACCACGCGCTCGCGCCACGTCGGCGACGATCCGAACCTCGAGCGCCACGATCCCGATTTGTGGTACGACGAATTCGCGTTTCTCAACCGTCCCGGCGAAATCGATATTCAAAGCGATCTTTTTTACGATTACCGCACCAACGTCACCGCCTATCCCAGCTGGCAAGCCTGGATGCAGAAAAATAGCCGCGCCTGCTGGTCATCTGGGGAAAATACGAATCGTCCTTCGATCCCTCCGAGCCCGAATCGTATCGCCGCGACGTGCCCCAGGCGGAAGTACACATCGTCGACGGCCCACATTTCGCCATTGACACCGCCGCCAATGAAATCGCCACGCTCGTGGCGAATTTCATGAGCACGCTGACTCCGCGCAGCGCAAGCGCATCGCCATAACCGGCGCGCGACGAACGGCTACGCAACGGCAACATCTGCCCGGCTGCAGCCGGCCGCCGCAAGTGCAAGTATTTGGCACGGGGGTTGGAGGGCTCGGCGTGATTGTTGGGTGACTGCGAAATTCGACGACGGAATTATTTGCTGCTGAGCAGGTACAGGTCGGTGTGGGAGCTGGGTTGGGCGTAGACCACCGTGCCGAGGTCGTGGGAAAAATCGTAGGCGTTGCCGGCGGCGGAGAGGGGGAAGGTGAAGGGAATTTTCAGGCCGACCTGGACGGGGCCGGTGATTTTTCCGTTGGACCAGGGTTGGCGAAAAACGGTGGCGTCGTGCTGGCCGGGGACCATGTAGAGGATGGATTTGTTGTCGGGCGCGAAGGCGGGGTTGAAGGTGGCCACGCCGGGGGCAATCGTGGTGCATTGCTTATCGACGGTCGAATACTGGTGAATACCGGTGCGTTCACCGGCCCAGATTGCGCTGACCAGATATTTCTGGTCGTTGGAAACGTCCAGCATCTGGCCGCAATCGGAAACGACCTTTTCCAGGTTGGAGCCGTCGGGATTCATTTTCCAGAGGACCGGGGTGGATGAGTTGGGTTCGAAGCCGGTGAGGTACAAAGTCTTCTGATCGCGGCTGGGAAAAATCGTGAAGATGGTTCCAGTCGCCCACGGGATCTGGCGCAAGCCGCTGCCATCGGGAGCCACCCCGTACATTTTGTCGGTTTTGCCGGTTTCGGAATCGACGAAGTAGAATCGCGAGCTATCCGGCGCCCAGCTGGTGGTGGCTAGGCTTTCGCCGGTAGCGATTTTTACTCTGCCGTTGCCATCGAGGTTCGAAATCCATAATTCATTGCGGTCGCGCGCTGGGCTGAGGATGTAAGCGACCTTCTTCACATCGGGCGAGATGGAAGGCTGCGAGGCATTTCCGGCGATTTCAACGGACTGTTTGGAACGGGCGTTGTAGGTAGATAAAGTTCCGGCGGACTTGCCGTTCACGAAATAAATTCCTTTTCCGTTGGGATCGAGCATAGGCCAGTAATCCGGGCCGATGCCGAAACTGACTTGTGTGTAAGTTTTATCGTCCAGGTTGTAGCGCCAGATGTTGGTGAGCCCGTTGACCGTGCGGCTGAACAGGACCGTCTTGCCGTTTTCGTCCCACACGACTTCGACGCCCTGGGCGGCGAACTCGCCCAAATCCTCGGCGGTGCGCTGGGTGAGATCGATTTTGTAGGCGTGGGAGTTGGGGAGCAAAGCCACCGGATCGGCTGCGAGCCCCAACAAATGATTGCCGTCGGCGTAGGTCAGAATGGCGCGCAGGTGGAGTTTCGACGCGTCCAGGGAAAAGACCTGCTGCTCATTGAGCGAGGATTTATCGCCGCGGAAAATTCCGTTGCTGTAGCCCTTCAGATAAAAAACCGAATTGCCATCGACCGCGGGAATCGTGTCGAAGCCGGCGTCGATGCGGGTGGGCGTGCCGCCCAGAGTGGGAATGGCCCAGCCTTCATCGCTGCCGAGAAGGCGGTTGTAATAAATCTGGGTGCCGTCGGCGGAGAAGCTGCTGACCAATTTGTCGCCAGCGTCGCTGGTGAGTTGCAGCGGTTCGCCGCCGGAAGTGAGCATGACGAAAAGTTGCGAGACGCCGGCGACCTGCGAGGCGAACGCCACGGTGTGGCCGTCGGGCGAAAGGCGCGGGCGGCGCATGGGTTTATCCCAGTGGCTGATCTGCGTGATATGTGCAGGACCAGCGGGGGTGCGCGAGGCGCCCAGGAAATGGTAGGCGGCCAGGCCGGCGGCCGCGAGAAGGATGAGGGTGGCCACGACGGCGAGCCAGAGTTTGCTGCCAGTGGCCGCTGCGGCGGTTGCAGTTGAAGAGCCGGAAATTTGCGCGGCGTTGTTTGCGGCGGAGGAACCCGCGGAATTCGTCGCGGCGGAATTCATGGCGCCGGTGGAATCGGACGCGCTGGAGCTTCCCGGCGCGCCGGTGCCGGACGCGGTGAGCGGACCAGAATTGTGAAGCTGCTGCTGCGTCGAGGAGGTGATGCGGCTCGAATCGGTGTCGCGGCGCAGGCGTTTCAGGTCCGCGCGCATTTCCGCCGCCGACTGGTAGCGCAGGTCGCGGTCTTTCTCCAGCGCTTTATTGATGATGTCTTCGAGTTTCGCTGGCAGGTCGGGATTCAGGCGCACCGGAGCCACCGGCGCGCGATTCAGAATCGCGTCGGTGATGACGCCGGAGGTTTCGCCGCGAAAGGGAACTGCGCCGGTGGACATTTCATAAAGGACCACCCCGAAAGAAAAAAGATCGGTGCGCGCGTCGAGTTCCTTGCCGCGGACTTGTTCGGGCGACATGTAGGCGACGGTGCCGACGGCGATTCCGGGGCTGGTGAGATCTTCGGGGCGGACGCCGGACGCGAATTGTCCCTGAGTGGCGTCGCCGGTCAGGCTGTGTGCCGAAGCTTGGCGTGTCTGCTTGGCCAGGCCGAAGTCCAGGATTTTGGCGTGCATGCGGTTCGTGACAAAAATATTCGCGGGCTTGATGTCGCGATGCACGATGCCTTTGCCGTGCGCCGCGTCGAGTGCGTCGGCAATTTCGATGCTCAGGTCGAGCAACGCTTCGAGTTCGAGCGGGCGTCCGCCGATCGAATGTTTCAGAGTTTTTCCGTCGAGGCATTCCATGGCCAGGTAGGTGTGGCCGGCGTCCTCGCCGATGTCGTAAATGGTGCAGATGTTGGGATGGTTCAGCGCGGAAGCAGCTTTCGCCTCGCGGCGGAAACGTTCGAGAGCCTGCGGGTCGCGCGCCAGATCTTCAGGGAGAAATTTCAGCGCGACGAAACGATCCAGGCGGGTGTCCTGCGCTTTGTACACGACGCCCATGCCACCGCCGCCAAGCTTTTCGATCACGCGGTAATGCGAAATCGTGCGGTCAATCAGGGGCTGGGAATCGTCCATGCGCAGCGCATGTTAGACGCTAGGGTGCCGGGAAGTCAACGCGGGGGTACGTGCCGAAGTTTCTTTCGTTTATCGAACGGACATCCAACCCTTGTCCAGATCAGAGCTAGATCAGAGGTAGAGCTGCTTGGGCCACTGCGCGACGGGGAGTTTGCGGCGAATCGACATGCGCGTGGCTTCGGTCCAGATGGGAATCCAAAGGCACGACGCGATGAGCCAGAAATATTTCAGGCTGTCGGCGCCGAACGCCAGGACAAACACGGCGATCAGCGCGGCCCATTTCGCGGCGCGATAAACGCGGCCACGCCACGGCGTGTACACCGGCAGAAACGGCCCGGCCAGAAACATAAAGAGGGCCAGGCTGGCCAGAAACGGCAATCGCGCAGCGGCGGCCTCGCCGCGGGAAAGCATCACGAAGGTAACCGCCAGCGGGATGGCCGGAATCGCCTGCATCATCGTTTTCAGCCACGGGCGGGCGCAGACCGCGCGCGCTTCCCAATTTCCTTCACGCAGCATTTTGGCTTCGGCAGAGGTGAGCAGCACTTTGCGGTACTGGCAGTTCGCGGCACGCGCATCGCCCAGCGCGGCCAAGGCCGCGCGGTCGGCGTCAGCGGCGTTCGTGCCGGCGACGATCGCCGTCTCACGCGCGGATTCGAAGTGCTCGACGATTTCGGCGCGCACCTGCGCCGCCGAATCCAGCGATAAATCGCACGTCGCCCGGCCGATCCAGCTATCCAGCGGAGTTTCGAATCGTGCAGTCATGGCTTAGGCCTCCTCGAGAATCAGCGTTACCGCCCGCGAAAGTTCGCGCCACTCGCTGCGATCTTTGGTCAGGACCGCTTTTCCGGATTTCGTAATCCGATAGTAGCGCCGCGTGCGCCCCTGTTCCACACCTTCATACGACGCTACCAGCCCTTCGTTTTCCAGCTTGTGCAGGGCCGGGTACAGCGTGCCTTCCTTAAAATCCAGCACGCCTTTGGAGCGCGCCTTGATGCGCTGCGCAATGCGGTAGCCGTGGCTCGGCTCCTCCGCCAGCGCCTGCAGAATTAAAGTGGGAAGAGTGCCTTTGAAATTCATCTAATACCTCGTATTCCGATGCATAGGATAGACCGGACTCCGGCCGCTCGTCAAGCGAAAAATCTCGGAATATACTGGCCCCGTCGTTCCCCGGCAAAGGCGCCCGCGGGCCTGCGCGAATTCACCAGTCTGGCGTTGCACTCGAGCTTGCTCGCCTTTGCTTGGATTGTTCACCACTCCAACGATGCAGCGAGGAGGTCATCATCTGGCGGTGACAATCGATATTATTGCGGCGACGGTTGGTAAAGGCTTTGCTCGCCATCGACCGACGCGTATCGCGCGTGGGAACCGCGTGCTAGTATCGCGACGTTTCCAAAACGGAGCAACACGGTGGCGGATTCCGTCCACGAATCGACAAATATTCCGAGGCAGCGCGTCGGCGGTGCGGTAGACGCCGCATCGGGGCACCGC
>JGI12635J15846_10002838_pt1 | contig 15116 bp, 12 predicted proteins | sample BlaSpr_A8_OM2_M2_FD_15846 | JGI IMG/M metagenome (IMG submission 15846) | reverse complement strand
AATTGGCGCCGGGCTTCCGATCACCGAGCCGGCCGGCAACATGATCGTCGATATCGGCGGCGGCACCACCGAGGTCGCCGTGATCTCGCTGGCCGGCGTCGTGTTCTCGCGCTCGGTGCGCGTCGCGGGCGACAAGATGGACGAGGCGATCATCCAGCACATCAAGCGCAAGTACAATTTGCTCATCGGCGAGCGCACCGCCGAGCTGATCAAGATTACGATCGGCTCTGCCTACCCCGGCAACGAGATTCAGACCATGGAGATCAAGGGCCGCGACTTGGTCGCTGGCGTGCCCAAGATTATCGAGATCACCGACGAGGAGATTCGCGAGGCGCTGATGGAACCGGTGCGCCAGGTGGTCGAGTCGGTCCGTATCGCGCTCGAGCGCACACCGCCGGAACTCGCGTCGGACATCGTCGATAAGGGCATCGTGCTCGCGGGCGGCGGCGCGCTGCTGCGCAACCTCGACGTCCTGCTGCGCGAGGAGACCGGGCTGCCGGTCACGCTCGCCGACGATCCGCTGACCGCGGTCGTGATGGGTGCGGGCAAGGTGTTGGACGAACTGTCGCTGCTGCGCGACGTGACCGTTGACTAACGACGATTTGTCATCCTGACACTGGGAGCGACGCGATCCTGACGAAGCGAGCACCGCGAGCGGCAGGAACGGGCCGCTGGACAGTGGCGCGCACTTTTATTTGTCATCCCGGCGAAGCGAGCAACGCGAGCGGCAGAAAGGACCTTCCGGACAGCTTCGCGTCGCATTTTGTCATCCTGACGACGGGAGCGTTAGCGATGGGAGGAACGGATCTCGGACAGCTTCGCGTCAGCGAAGCCGGTTCCGGTTTCCTGGTTCGCGCGATCGCGCGCGCTCCATTTGAGAGACACGCATGAAGAGCACCTTCCTCTGGCGTAACCGCGTGCTGCTGGCCGGCGGCATTCTGCTCATTCTGTCGCTTCATCTGATCTCGACCGGGGTGCATCCCGGCGATCTCGCGGCTGCTCCCGAGTCCGCATTCCTGGAAGTCATCAGCCCCGTCACCGGCGCGTTCACGCATCTCAGCGACGGCTCTTCGTCGATTGTGCGCGACTACGTCGACCTGCTCCACGTGCGCGATGAAAACGCGCAACTGCGCAACGAGCTCGCGCGGGTCAAGAGCGATCAGGCGCGGCTGGCCGAGCTCGAGGTCGAAAATCAGCATCTCGGCGAGCTGCTCGAGCTCCGGGACGCGCTCGGCTCCAAGGCGGTCGCCGCCAACGTGATCGGCAGCGACGCCACCGGCATCTCGCGCACCCTGGTTCTCAGTTCGGGCACCGATGACGGACTTCGCCCCGGCATGGCCGTGCTCGCCAACCAGGGCGTGGTCGGCAAAATCATCGCCGTCAGCCCCAACGCCTCGCGCGTGCTGATGATCGACGACCACAACTCTGCGCTCGACGGCTTCGATCAACGCACGCGCGCGCGCGGAATCGTCGCCGGGCTGGTCGATGACGGTGTGATACTGAAGTACGCCGATCGCTCGCAGGACATCCGCGCCGGCGACACGATCGTGACCTCGGGGCTCGACGGGATTTTCCCGCGCGGCCTGCTGGTCGGCACCATCCAGAGCGTGCACCGCGAAGGGCCGGGACTTTTCCTGGGCGTAAAAATCACGCCGGCGGTCGATTTTCGCCAGCTCGAGCAGGTGCTGATCTTGACCCAGCCGCCGCCGATTCTCGACGACCAGGCCACCAAGGACTGACGCGGTTGCGCCTCATCCTGCTGTTCGCGATTTTCGTAGTGCTGGGATTGGCGTTTGAGTCCGCGGGCGCGCGCATCGTCTCGGTTCGCGCGCTGATTCCAAACCTGATCATCATACTCGTCGTCGATCTCGGCCTGCGCCATCACGGCGTCCTGCCCGCAATCCTGGCGTTCGCGATGGGCTATGCGACCGACGCGATTGCCGGATCGCATCCAGGCCTCAACGCCTTCATGATGACGGCGGTCTTCCTGGTGAGCTACGAAATCTCGACGCGGCTGATGGTGACGAGCGCCGGCGTCGGCGCGACGGTGGTCTTCTTCGCCGTGATCGCGACCGCGCTCGGCACAGTCGCAATCGCCAACGGCTTCAACTCCCTTTCCGGCACCGGCCCGATGCTCCCCGGCCTGACCCTGCAAGCGTTCATCACGGCGATAATCGCGCCGATCATCTTTTCGATGCTGGCCCTAAGCAAACGCCTGACAGGATTGCCCGACGGATCAGGCCGAGACAGCCGCGGACGCGAGCGGTGATCGCGATGAACTTCCTATGGTCGGGCGAGGGAATTTATTGAAGCTGCTGAGATCTAAATTTATCGGCGTGTTGTGCATGATGTACTTCGTTCTGCCCGTACTCGGATGGCTCATACCCTCATTCCGCTCAACCTTCGCGACTCTAAACGAGTTCATCTCAGTTTTCATCGTTGGTTCGGTACTGGTGTGGTTCGTCGGGCAGGTTCGCAATTATCCGCCGCCGTTAAATTCGGACACTGCCAAGCAATCGAGGCAGGATTGCCTATGGGAGCGGCGCGCGAATAGATTGTAGTGGGAACAATCAGTGGCAAAGTTCCACATCCCTAGAAGCAATAATCAGCGGGTGCCGTTGCTGGAACCGCGCATCGTGACGCTGACCGTCCTGATGTTCGCGATTCTCGGCGTCGTCTCCGTGCGCCTGTACTACCTGCAGGTTCTCCATCACAAGGAAAATGTCGAGCTGGCGGATCGCAACCGGATTCGCCTGCAACGCGTGCCCGCGCCGCGCGGACTGGTCTTCGATCGTAACCACCGTCCGCTGGTCGACACCCGTCCGTCGTTCGACGCGCAAATCGTGCCCGAGGATTCGGACAATCTTTCACTCACGATCGAACGGCTCGAGCGCTACACGGGCGCAGATCAAATCGCCGATAAAATTTCCGACGCCGACGAGGCTGGACGTCCGCCCTACGAGCCGATCACCGTCGCCGAGCGTCTCGGATGGCAACAGGTGGTGGCGCTCGAAACCCATCAGCTCGAGCTGCCTGGCGTCAGTCTGCAAATCTCGCCCGCGCGGCATTACCTGTACGGCCAGCTCGCCGCGCATCTGCTCGGCTACGTCGGCGAGGTGACCGTGGCCGATCTCAAGTCGCATTCGGACTATCACATGGGCGACGAGATCGGAAAATTCGGCCTCGAGCGCGTGTGGGAAAGTTTTCTGCGCGGCGACGCGGGCGGTCAGGAGATCGAAGTTGACGCCGTCGGCAGGCGGCTGCGCGTGCTCAAGGAAATAGAAGATACGCCCGGCGACAGCCTGGTCATGACAATCGACCTGAATCTCCAGCAGGCCGCCGAGCAGGCGATGGCCGGCAAGAACGGCGCCTTCGTTGCGCTCGATCCGCGCAACGGCGATGTGCTCGCGATGGTATCGCATCCGGCCTTCGACCCCGACATCTTCGGCGGCGGCGTGAAGGCGTCGGCGTGGCGCGAGCTGATGACCGACCCGATGCATCCGCTGCAAAATCGCGTCATCCAGGGAATCTATCCGCCCGGCTCGACTTTCAAAATCGTCGATTCGATCGCGGGCCTCCAGGAAGGCACGCTGAAACCTGGAACCGAATACGACTGCCCCGGCGGCATGTGGTTCGGCGGGCGCGAGTATCATTGCTGGCGCAAACAGGGCCACGGCACCATCGAGCTGCACGACGCGATCGTGCGCTCGTGCGACGTCTATTTTTACAACGTCGGGGAAAAACTTGGCGTCGACCGGATCGCGAAATGGTCCAACCTGATGGGACTCGGCGTCAAGAGCGGTATCGATCTCGATCACGAAAATCCCGGCACCATTCCCTCATCGGCATGGAAGCAGAAGCGCTACCATGAGCGATGGTATCCGGCGGAGACACTTTCGGTCGCCATCGGCCAGGGATACGTCGCGACCACTCCGCTGCAGATGGCGCAGGTCGCCGCCCAGGTCGCCAACGGCGGCATCCGCTACAAGCCGCAATTCGTCAAATCCGTCGAAGGACTCGACGGCAATATCGTCAAGTCGTATCCGCCGGTGATCGAGAACCGAATGAAGATCGATCCCGACGCGCTCCAGGATGTGAAGGACGCGATGGCCGACGTCGTCAACGGCGTCGGCGGCACCGCGCACAAAGCCCATCTCGACAACGTCATCGTATGCGGCAAGACCGGCACGGCGCAGGTCGTCGGTAGCAAGGGTGGCGGCGAGAGCGAGGAGGAAGAGGACAAGAATACGCCCGACCAGTTCAAGGACCACGCGTGGTTCATCGCGTTCGCGCCCAAGGATCACCCGACCATCGCCGCGGCCTGCATCATCGAGCACGGCGGCCATGGCGGCAGCGCGTCGGCGCCCGTGATTCACGACGTCTTCCAGCGCTACTTCCAACTCAACCCGCCGCCGCCGGAACCCGCGATCGCGCGCGTCCTCGACAGCTCGCAATGACAGGAGCGCGGCGCTGATGGCGGGCGGTCGCAGGTACATACTTCATTTCGACTGGATGCTGTTCATCCTGGTCCTTGCGCTGGCGGGAATCGGGCTGATCAGCGTCATCAGCGCGTCGTACGGCGGGCATAAGATCATCGACCCGCTCGTGATTCACCAGTTCATTTGGATCGCAGTCGGAACCGTGGCGTTGCTGGTCGCGGTGCTCGTCGATTATCGGGCGCTACAGTCCTATGCCTACCCGTTTTACGTGCTCGTCGTGCTGCTGTTGATCGCCGTGATGGTCGCCGGTCACGCCACCGGCGGATCGCGCCGATGGATCAATCTCGGCTTTTTTCATCTCGAGCCGTCCGAGCTGGCCAAGCTCGCGGTGGTGCTCGTGATGGTGCGTTATCTGCGTGAGGAGCCGCCGAAAGGCGGATGGGGCCTGCGTCATCTGATCATCCCGTTCATCCTGCTCGGCGTGCCCGCCGCGCTCGTGCTCAAGCAGCCGGACCTCGGCACGGGACTCGTACTCGTGCTGATCACGATTACGCTGGTGTTCGTCGCCGGGCTGAACTGGCGCACGATGCTCGTGCTCGCGGTAGCCGGGATGCTGGCGGCGCCGCTGAGCTGGCACTATCTCAAGCCGTATCAGCGCCAGCGCCTGGTCAGCTTCATTAATCCGCAGGCCGACCCGCTCGGATCCGGCTATCACATCATCCAGTCTGAAATCGCGATCGGCGCCGGCGGCCCGACGGGCAAAGGATTTCTGAACGGCACGCAGGCGCGGCTGAATTTCCTGCCCGAGCAGAGCACCGATTTTATCTTCGCGGTTTTCGCCGAGGAGTTCGGGCTGGCCGGCGCGCTGCTCCTGCTGGGATTGTATGCGAGCGTGATTGCGCGCGGCGCATGGATCGCAAGGCACGCGCGCGACCGCTTCGGCGCGTTGCTCGCGGTCGGACTGACGGCGATCGTCTTCTGGCAGGTCGCGGTCAACATCGGGATGGCGACCGGGATGCTGCCGGTGGTGGGAATCACGCTCCCGCTGGTGAGTTACGGCGGATCGTCGCTGATCGCGATGATGGCGGCGATGGGCATTCTCATCAGCATCAACACCCGCCGCTACCTGTTCTGAGTTTTCCTGCGAGGTAAGTTCGTGGCTCACAAAAAAAAGTTTACCGATCCCGTCGATCTCGAGATCGTCGAAGTTCAACGCCGGTTCGTCGACCTGATGGAAAATGTCAGGCTCGAATCGATGAGTCCCGAGATGAAGCAGCGCTACCTGACGGTCATGAAATCGCTAACGGAAAAGCTCGCGATGCCGAGCAAGCCACTGCACGAAATCCTCGGCGAGATGATGGCCGAAGCCGGCCCGCTGATCTTCCAGGCAATGCAGCGCTAGCGAATCGCGCCACGATCCGGAGGCGCACCCTTTTTTCCGCCATTTCACCGCCGTCACGCAGCCGACGCGATCATTAAGCAAGCGATCGCTTGACTTACTTTCGAAAGAGAATACTTTACGAAGTGATGAGGCGGCAGCTGTCGACAATGGACGCATCAACCTGAAATGGAGGCGAGTTATGGCTATTACGCTGAATCACACGATCGTACCGGCGCATGACAAGGAGGCGTCGGCCAGGTTTTTCGCGCAAATGTTCGGCCTCAAATACGAGGGGGCGATGGGCCATTTTGCGCCGGTCAGGATCAACGAGACGCTCACGCTCGATTTTGACAACTGGGACCGTTTCGAGATGCACCACTATGCTTTCCACGTCGGCGACGCGGAGTTCGACGCGATCTTCGATCGAATCAAAGAGGCCGGCATTGCGTATGGGAGCGGTCCGTTCTCGCAAGAGGATATGCGGATCAACACCTGGCGCGGCGGACGCGGCGTCTATTTCAAGGATCCCAACGGCCACGTCCTGGAGCTTCTTACCCGAGCCTGATCGGGCAACCGCAAATCTTTCAGGCCGCGCAGCGCTGATTACGGAAGGATCGAGACGCCAGCGCGATTGAGGGCGGCGAGGAGGCTGGCGGATTCGTCGGCGTGCTGGGGGTCGTTGCGAATCTGTTCGTGGCGGCTCCAGACCCGCAACTGTTCGTCTCGGTTGGCCGGGCCGCCGCGATCGAGAATTGCAGTTACCATGCGTTCGAAATACGCGCCCCAGTCCGGCTGGCGGCCGTCCGCATCATGGAAGCCGTACTCGCGGGCGAGCGCCCAGCTCGAGCATACCTTTCCAGCCTTGGCCGCGACGTTCGGGTCCGTGGCGAGCGCGACGACCGCGCGCCCGACGTAGGCTGGAGTTTCCGACTCGGCGAAATCGGGATTCTTTGCGATTGCGTCGCGCCAGTTTGCTTCGGTAACGGCGAATCCGTCGAGCATCGCTTCCGAGCGGAGAAAACCCGGCGTCAGCGCCAGCGCCACGACGTCATGCCTGCGAAGTTCGACGGCCATCGCGTACGCGAGGCGGATCGCGGAGATCTTCGCGAGGTCGTAAAAGAAATTGCCGCGATAGTCGAGATGCATCCCGTCGGTGATTTCGATGATCAGCCCCGACTTCTGCCGCACCATCAGCGGCGCGCCGAAGCGTGCGGTCAGGATATGCGTCTGCACCGCCAACTCCTGCATCCTGAGGCCTTTGGCTGGATCCAGTTTCCAAAACGGCTTGCCCCACTCGGTCAGCTCGTCGCCACCCCAAATGTCGTTAACCAGAATGTCGAGCCGACTGAAATCACGCTCGACTCGCTCGAACAGCGCGCTCACTTCGTCTGCGATCGTGTGATCGACTCGAATTGCGACGCCGACTCCGCCGGCCGCAGTCACCAAGTCGGCCGTCTCCTCGATCGTTTCGGGACGGCCGGCAGTCGCAGAATTGCCGCGAGTACTGCGCCCCGTGCAAATGACGGTAGCGCCCGCATCGCCGAGCATCGTGGCGATGCCGCGCCCTGCCCCGCGGGTTGCGCCGGCGACGAGCGCGATTTTTCCGGTAAGCGGTTTAGTGTCCATGACGAGCGAACGTGGCGAACTTTTCAGAAAAAGACAACCGGCCGGCGGACGCAGGAAAAAAAGAGGCGGCTCAGATGAGCCGCCTCTTCGTGATCATGCGACTGTTTGATTCTCAGCCCTTCGGGAGTTGCAGGATGCGCTCGCCGATCATGTTTTTCTGCACCGGCGAGGTGCCGCCTGCGATCGTCATCGACTCCGACGACAGGATGCGGCGCATCCAGTCGCCTTCGGGGGCGAACGGGGTGTGGCGCTCGAGCAACGCGTACTCGCCGAGCAGCCGAGTGATGAACTTGGTCATCCGCTGGCCGAGATCAGTCGAGAGCAGCTTGGAGATCGACGCTTCGGGTCCCGGCTGCTGTCCCTTGAGGCGCTTCGACAGACTGCGCAGGCCGTTGTATTTCTTCGCGGTCGCCTCAATCGCGAACTGCGCGATCTGCTGGCGGATGTCGTTGTCTTCGATCGCGGGGCGGCCGTTGAGCTGCACCGACTTGGCGATCTGCACCAACTGATGCAGCACCTGCTCGGTGCCGCCGAGCGTCTCGCCGATTCCGAACCGCTCGTGCATCAGGGTCGAGACCAGCACCTGCCATCCCATGTTCATCGGGCCGAGCAGGTTTTCCTTGGGTACGCGTACGTCTTCGAAAAAGATTTCGTTGAACTCGCTGTCGCCGGTGATTTGCTTGAGCGGACGCACGGTCACGCCGGGCGCCTTCATGTCGACCAGCAACGCGCTCATCCCCTTATGCTTCGGCACTTCCGGGTCGGTGCGCACGAAGAGCTGCACGAAGTCGGCGCGATGCGCGATGGTCGTCCAGACCTTCTGGCCGTTGACGACGAACTCGTCGCCCTTGAGCTCTGCGCGGCACTGGATCGAGGCGAGGTCCGAGCCCGCGCCCGGCTCCGACATGCCCTCGCACCAAATCTCGTCGCCGGCGAGGATCGGATTCAGGTAGCGCTTTTTCTGATCGTCGGTGCCCCACTGCATCAGCGCGGGACCGGTCATGATGACGCCGAGCACGTTGCATCCCATCGGCAGGTTGAGGCGCCCGAGTTCCTGCTGAAAGATAACCTGCTCGATGAAGGTGGCGCCGCGTCCGCCGTATTCCTTGGGCCACGTCAGCCCGGCCCATCCGGCGTGATAGAGCTTTTTGTGCCATGCCTTCAGACGCTGCCAGATTGCGTCGTCGCCGCCGGCCTCGGCATCCTCGCCCCGGGCGAGAGATTGCGGGCGGTTACTCTCGAGCCAGTTGCGCACATCCATCCGGTAGGCGTCTTGTTCAGCGCTCCAGGTAAAATCCATTTTTTCGAAACTCTCCCTAAATTTCCGCGGTTCGCGTCGATTCTGGTATCTCTTGAGTACCGCCCATTCGGACCGCGGGGCAAGACCCGCGAGGAGGATCACCTCTCCCTAACCCCTCTCCCTTTTGGAGAGGGGGAGCGGATGCGGCCCCCGGACAATCGCGCCGCTGATGGTCCTCCACCCTAACCCTCCTCCACCATTGGAGGAGGGAATCAGAACGATGGGCGGACGTATGGGGCAGTCGGACCAACCGCGATCGCCGCTGGGCTAGTCAGCCCCGTGTAACGACCGACGATGCCACCGATCGGCGAGACATCGCCGTTGCTGCCGGCTGGAAATATCAGAATAGGCTCGACACTGCGCTCGTCTACGAGGACGAAGCATCCGACAATCTGTTCGGCCGCCGCCCGTTCACCGAAAAGACTGTCAAAACTGTCACCGCCGCCAAGACCGCCGCCAGGTACGTACCCGCCGTTCAACGCGTAAATGTTCCCGCTCGAATCGAGCGTGATTCCATAGGGAGAACCAATCCCGGTATTGCTACCGCTAATTTCGGCGATGGGCATAGCGTCGCCGTTACTGCTCGGGGCATAGACGTTGATGCGTCCGGGGCCACTCGGACCACAGACAGTACACTTGCCGTAATGCCTGCATTCTATGGGACCCTCGTTGGTCACATATATTTCTCCGCCATGATCAACGGCGATTGCCGATGGCGAGGCAAGCCTGGTATCGGGACCGCTGATGACGGCGATGGGCTTCGCATTACCATCGGCGCCGGTTCGATATACGGCGACGCTGTCGGGGCTGGTCTGGTGGCACGATCGCCCTTTACACTTCAGGCCGCCTTGATTCGCTATATAGAGAGCGCCACCAGGGCCGACTGCCATGCCGGTCGGAGAGTTCTTTTCGCTCTGATCGATGTTAAACGTGGCGTTTGGAATCACGTCGCCATTGCCACCCGCTGGATATACCGTGATGGCATCGTCGCTATTCAGCACATAGATGTTGCCGCTGGAATCCACTGCAATTCGGAACGGGTAATAAAGTCCCGTGTTGTCTCCTGCGATTGTGGCGACAGGCGGACCGATGGCAAAGCTGCCCGCGGAATAGATAGTGATACTGCCCTCTTCCTCGGCGCCCCCGATTTCATTGGCGACGTAGATGCTGCCCTTGGAATCCACTGCAATGCCCGAAGCGAGTTCGATCCCAGTGTAATTGCTGGTGATCCTTACGGTTGGTACTACATCGCCGCTGCTGCCGGCTGGATAGACCGTTACACTGCCAGGTTGGTTTGCCTCGAGGTAGTCGTTCGACACATAGATGTTCCCACCGGAATCCAGCGCGATGCCGCTGGGTACGTTCAGGCCAGTATCGGCGCCGACGATGGTCACAGTAGGGGACACGTTGCCGTTACTGCCAGCGGGGTAAGTATTGATGCTGTAGCCGACTTCACTTACGTACCCCTCCGCATACAGGTTCCCGGCGGAGTCCAGCGCGATGCCCTGTGGATAGTTGAGACCCGTATTGCCGCCGGCAATAACAGCGATCGGCGCCGCATTACCATGGCTGCCGGCCGGATAGACAGTGATGCTAGGGCCAGTGGAATTACTTCCGGTATTGGCCGTGTCGGCGTTAGCAACATAGATGTTCCCGCTCGAATCCAGCGCGATGCCGAGGGGGTAAGAGAGTCCCGTCCTACTGCCGCTGATGGTGGCGATCGGCGCTACGTTCCCATCGCTCCCGACAGGATAAACGGTAACCTTGCCCCGGTCGTTTCTTTCGTGGCGCTCAGCGGGGCCGCCAGATTCGTTTGCGACGTAGATGTTTCCCTCCGAGTCCACCGCGACACCGGTAGGATCATCAAGCAGGGCTTTGGAGCCGGCGATGGTAGCAACAGGAGCCTCGTTGAGAATGCCGATGCCAGTCGCCAGTGGCGGATAGACAGTGATGCTGCTGCCCCTGGGACTTTGCGCACTGTTCAACACGTAGATCTTTCCGCCCGCATCCAATGCGATCGCGGCTGGATTGGCGAGCTGGGTATTGGAACCGCCGATCACGGCGATCGGTGGCACGTTGCCGTTGGCGTTCGCCGCATAGACCGTGACCGTGTCGGTCGCGCGATTTGTAACGTAGATCCTGCCGCTCGCGTCTCTGGCAATGCCTGTGGGAGCGGCCATATCGGGCGTCACGGCGATTGGCGCGACATCGCCGCTGGCGCCAGCCGGATACGCGGTCACATCGAACTGATTGGCAACGAAGATTGTAGTGTCTTTGGTTCCGGCAACCGCGCCGCCGACCGGTCCGATCAGAGCCAGCAGCAGCCCCACAACCGCCCAGGTTGTTGCGACTTTCATTTCCCGCTTACCCGCGATCTCCATCGAACACTGTTACGGGCTGGCCGGACCGGCTGCGATTGCAGACGGATCAAAAAGCCCGGTGAAGGGGCCGCCGATGGCGGTGATTGGCGCGATATCGCCGTTGCTGCCGGGTGCGAAGACCAGAATGGTATCGACCTTGGGGCCGTATTCTACTTCGACGGTGCTGAACACCGCGACGCCCTTTTTGGGTTTCGGTTGCTTACCGCGGATGCCGATGACCCACCGGTCGTTCAACACACAAATGTTCCCGCTTGAGTCGAGCGTGATTCCATTAGGAGTACCAATCCCGGTATTGGTACCGCTGATCGTGGCGATAGGCGTGGCGTCCCCGTTGCTGGCGGGGGGATAGACGGTAATGGTTCCGGGACTCGCGTAAAAGCAATCGCAGGAGCCCACCGCACATTTGCATTTCATGGGGCCGTCGTTGGTCACGTAGATGTTTCCGCTATGATCAACGGCGACTGCCGAAGGCGACGCCAGCTTGGTATCGGGACCGCTGATGACGGCGATGGGCGCCGGAGTACCGTTGCTGCCGGCTCCATATACGGCGACGTTGTCGGGGCTGTGGTGGCACGATCGCCGACCACAGCTCAGGCCGCCTTGATTCGCTATGTACAGAGCGCCGGCAGCGTCCGCCGCCATGCCGCTCGGAAAGCTCTCTCCGGTCGGATCGATGTTGAACGTGGCGCTTGGCGTCACATCGCCATTGCTACCCGCTGGATACACCGTGATGGCATTGTCGGCCCTGCCATCGTCGCTCTGATTCAGCACATAGATGTTGCCGCTGGAATCCAGTGCAACTGCGAAGGGGTCAGAGAGTTCCGTGTTGTCGCCAGCGATCGTGGCGATAGGTGGACCGGTGGCATAGCTGCCTGCGGGATAGATATCGATACTGCCGACGCCAAAGGGGAAGTCGTTCGCAACGTAGATGTTCCCGCTGGAATCGACTGCAATGCTGGAAGCGTCATTGATTCCGGTGTTATTGCTGGTGATCACATTGATCGGAACCGCGTCGCCGCTGCTACCTGCACCATAGACGGTTACGCTCCCACGTTGGGTTGGCCCGCCGAAGCCGTTCGACACGTAGATGTTCCCACCGGAATCCAGCGCGATGCCGATGGGTAAGTCCAACTCAGTATCGGCGCCGATGATGATCGCGGCAGGGGACACGTTGCCACTGCTACCGGAGGGGTAAACATTGACGCTAGAGCCGACTCCACTTACGATACCCTCGACATACAGGTTCCCGCTGGAATCCAGCGCGATGCCTTGTGGATAGTCGAGGTCTGTATTCTCACCGGCAATAACAGCAATGGGCGCCGCGTTACCGTTGCTGCCGGCCCGATAGACAGTGACGCTGGAGTTGGGGGGACTACCTCGGGTGTTGCCGGTGTAGGTGTTGGTCACGAAGATGTTACCACTCGAATCCAGCGCGATGCCGAGGGGGTAAGAGAGTCCCGTCCTACTGCCGCTGATGGTCGCGATCGGCGCTACGTTGCCGTTACTACCGGCGCGATAAACAGTGACCGTGCCCTTTTCGACGTTCTTTTTCGCTGAGAACGGGTCGCCCTGTGCGTTTGCCACGTAGAGGTTTCCATCCGGGTCCACTGCGACACCGGCAGGGTCATCGAGCAGAGTTTTGGAGCCGGCGATGGTAGCGACAGGGGCTTCGTTGAGAATGCCGGTGCCGGTCGCCAGTGGCGGATAGACAGTGATGTTGCCCGTGGGAAATTCCGCACTGTTCGAATAGGCAGTGGTGTTGCCCTTGGGAAATTCCGCACTGTTCAACACGTAGATCTTTCCGCCCGCGTCCAGTGCGATCGCGGTTGGATTGGCGAGCCGGGTATTGGAACCGCCGATCACCGCAATCGGTGGCACGTTGCCGTTGGCGTTCGCCGCATAGACCGTGACTGTATTCGTCAGGCCATTTGTAACGTAGATCCTGCCGGTGGCGTCTGTGGCGATGCCGCTGGGAGAGGCCATATCGGTCGTCACCGCGATCGGCGCTACATCGCCGCTACTGCTGGCCGGATACGCGGTCACATCGAACTGATTGGCAACGAAGATTGTAGTGTCTTTGGTTCCGGCAGCTGCGCCACCGACCGGTCCGATCAGAGCCAGCAGCAGCCCCACAACAGCCCAGGTTGTTGCGACTTTCATTTCCCCCCTACCCGCAAACCTCCATTTGTAAACGCGATGCAGACTGGCATCAAGACACGCAGTTAGCAGGCGAAGAAGCGACCCCCCCTAGGGCAGCGGGACGAACGAGCACGGCGTCAACTTTTTATGAGGCCCGTAACACGCGTTGAAACCGTCGAAGGTCGAGTTCAGAGGCGACACGTTCGACGACTCGCCATGTGGATTGTGCATCACGATACTGTCGGCGTCCGTTAGGTCGGCGCTTTCGCCATTGGTCATCGACAGCCCGAAAGTCGTCGTGCCGTAGTCTGCGAGCGGCACGATTTTACGCCCTTTGCTGGGAGCTTCTTCAATCCATTCCGCCGAAAGATTCGAGGAGTTGTAATCGACGTCCTGGCTCCAACTCTGGCTGGTCGTCTCATCCGTCATCGCAAGCGTCCAGGTCTGGCTGCCCGTGCAATCGCCATTACAGGCGAGTGATGCGGTGATCTCGTCGCCGGGATTCACCACCAGCGAGGTCTGGATCGATGGACCGGGTAGCATCTCGTACCAGGCGAAATACTCGGTCTTCTTCTTGCTCTGCGAGACCTCTGTAGTACCGAGCTGAATCAGAGTTGGATCGACGTCCCTGCATTGCATATTCTCGCAGAAACCGCCGATCCCGACCCAATTCGACGAAACCGCAAGCTTGTTCTTCCAGAGAACCGTAGGAACCACCCAGGTCGCCTGCGCAGAAACGTAATCTTGGCCAGTTAAAAAATCGGCCAAGACATAGCCAGACCAGTTGGTGCTGGTGAACTGTTCTTCCGTGGCCAGCAGCGCGTTGCCATGTTCGTCGGGAATCACCTGGATGGGGGCGTGCTTCAGAGCGACGACAGGCGCGCGGCCGGGATCGAGTCGGGCTTGCCCTGCTTTGCCGGATAACGTTGCCACGACCAGCGCGACGCCGAAGGCGCAGACCGCGATCGGAAATGCGATTGACGACTTATTGATTGCATTCACGGACGACTATCCTGACCATCTCATCAACTTAAAGTCAACGTTCATTTGTTCAGTTGCCGCGTTCTCGCGTGGGATCCTCGGGCTCGAACTGTACCTTTTGACCCGCGAAGATTGCCTCGAACGACAGTTGCGTACTCGATGTGCCGGCGGTCACGACAATTCCGTACGTGCCCGGATGCGGAAGCGACATGTTGATGTTGATGGCGACCGGGATTTTTATCGACGCCGTCTTGGGGACGTCGGGCGCGGGCTGGCCGGTTTCGACCTGGCCTTTCATTTCGGGGACTATCGGAACTCCGCTCTCGTCGGCAATCGCAACGTTCAACGGGTACTTCATCCCGATTTCATTGGTAGTGAACCCGAGGCCGATCGCGATCGCAAATTGAACCGGCGCCGGGTAGCTGGCCGCTCGAAACAGGTTCCATCCGCCGCCCAGCAAAAAAACCTTGCCGCCAACCGCCTGCGCCGCATCGGCGATCAAAGCATATTCGATTTTCATTTTTTTCAGACCTCCAAACAAAGACGCTTCATAGCAATACGCGGATACAGCCGGTGTCAACGGAAACTCGCGCTAGTGAGACGCGCGCGTCAGCTCGGACTCGGCTGCGGACTGCGCGTTCAGGACGCGCACGATATTCTGCGCCATGAAGGTGCTCAGCAGTTTCTCGCGCGCCGCGGGATCGAGTTTGCGCGCCTGGCGGCTGACCTCGGCGCACCGCTCGAGCATCGCAGCCTCGAGCGGCCGGAAATGTTTCCACACGATCGGCGCGAGGCGCTCCGGCGCAATCGCAACGAGGTCCTGAATCGCTCTGAAGCGCCACCATGGCGAGTCGGCGGACGGTTTCTCT
>JGI12635J15846_10002834_pt1 | contig 15129 bp, 19 predicted proteins | sample BlaSpr_A8_OM2_M2_FD_15846 | JGI IMG/M metagenome (IMG submission 15846) | reverse complement strand
GGCCAGGTAGCTCAGGTGGTAGAGCGCAGCCCTGAAAAGGCTGGCGTCGGCGGTTCAACTCCGTCCCTGGCCACCATATTTTCAATCACTTAGCTCCATCGCCTTCCCGCATTGTGGGTCCAATTGGGTCCAATTCCGTCCGATTACTGCACACGTTTCGATAGGCTGCTGAGTTTTTCAACCGCTCTCTGCTGCGACTCAGGAACGAACTGCTGGTAGATGTCCAGCGTGGTGCTCGAACGCGAGTGCCGCATCTGTGCCTGGGCGTCCTTCACATCCGCTCCGGCCATCTTCAGCCAAGTCGCATGCGAAGTGCGCAGGCAGCGCCAGTTCACAAAGCCCAGTCCCATCTTCCTCGCCGCAGGCTTGATATGCCGGCTGAGGATGTTGTTGTCCCGCATCGGTGCTCCCTTGCTTACGGACTGGAACACCAGATCTTCGGGGTTGTCCGACTTGACGACCTTGTATCGCCGAGTTCCCGTGCCAGCACGAACCGCGACTGTCAGCAGTTTGAGTCTTTGAATGCGTAAGTACACGCATTCATTGATGCCAATGGTCGCGTTGCTAGCATCGCTTTTCGGTGCTCCCCAGTCGCCGCGGCAGAAGCGTTCGTCGATCGAAATGGAATAGCGAACTTCAGCTTCGCCGTTTCCATTCACTTGCTCGACGACGTGCACATCGTTCCACTTCAGTCCAGCAAGTTCGCTCACCCGCAGCCCAGTAAAGACCGCGACAAAGATCATTGACGCGTATGGCTCTGGAATGCGTGCGACGAGTTCATCGAACTGTTGGGGAGTGACGTACGGTTTGCTTCGCTTTCGGCCGGTCCTTTGTGCGGGTAGGCGGATGCTTGTGACAGGGTTCTTTGCCAGAAGCTCGAACTGTACGGCAGATCCGAGAATGCTCGAAAGAACATCTTTGATTTTGTCCTTCGACTCGTGTGCCAGTACGGAATTCGCCATCTCCGAAAAGTACCGTTGGACGGTCAAGCGTGACAAATCACGAAGGCACAGGCTGCCAAAAGCCGGGATCAGATAGTTCCTGATGACGCCTTTGTAGCGATCCTGCGTGCTCTTTGCCATGCTCGGCATAACGACTGGGATATAGGTGGTCTCGACGTAGTGGTTGAAATTTGTCGCTGAGCCAATGGATTCAAACCCCTGGTTCAACGGGCGTAGATACTCGGCTGCTACTTTTTGGACTTCACGGACGCTCATGGTGGCCGGAGCCAGCCTTACGCGCTCGCGAGTCCGGTTTAGCTGACCATTGATGACGGTGGGCATCCAAACGCGGAGAGTCCACCACTCCCCACGCCGCTTCGGCTTGGGGTTTTGAAACCTCCGGCGCGCCATCCGCTCGAAATCTCCTTTCGGCGGATTGCCGGAGTTCGCCTCGCCGGAAACAATAGCATGTCGCTGAGTCGAACTGGGCACGATATTTTGACCGGCTGACGCCACTCGACTCGTTGGCCCGTTCCAGCAGGAACTGGCTGATACATTGGTCGCCGACTCGATCAGCTCCTTGGGCAGTGGAGTACCGGGGCCTGCGATGCCGATGGGAGGCAGACGCGACAAAGTCGACTGCTGGCTGGCGACTGGAATCAGTACCGGGGGTCCTTGAGGGCAGACCTCCCCGTAGACCGCCAAAAGCCCCGCACTGGAAAGAAGAACACCCACGCTGGGGGTAGGTATCGAACCCGAAATGAGGATGCACTGTTCCAATGAAACTGTCCTTCGAGACCACGGTCGGTTTTGCCATGCCAGTCATATCCCGCAACTGAGTAAAGTCGTAGAACGAGAAATCTGGGGACGGAGACCTTAAGCGAGCAGAACTCCGAAATCGGCTACTATTCAATACCCAATCCCCCAACAATTTCCCCGTTAATTTTTGGGTGTTGTTCGAAAAAGTCTGGTCAGCCGTGGAGCCTATACCGTTCGGTGCCAAACATCCTTTTTGCAGGGCTCGCGCGGTTTGCCCGCGTTTTGTCCCCCGGAAAGCCCCGTCGCCTCCAAATGCGGGCGTCACAGCACCGCGATGTGGGCCGTCCCAACGCTGGGCTCGGCGGATCGCGTTTTTAGAGCCACCGGCTTTACAACCGATTTCGTGTTCTTGATCGGCATCCGCACGATTCTGCAAGAAAAATACTCAAAAACAAGTTTTCCAGTGGTTGGATATGACACCGCGCTTACTTGATCGGTTGCTTCCAGCACAATCCGAAGAACGCTGTGCCGTTCTTGATTCCCCACGCACACAGGCAGCGGTTATCTGCAGAGATTCTCTTGAGTCGAGGGGCGCAATGTAATTACGATTAGACCAGCAATTGTCTCCTCTAGCGCGGAGGTGCTGTGGCACAACCAAGACGGCCTCGCGGCGGCAACAAAAAGAGACTCACAGCGGAAAATATTATCCACCGTTATCTCCCCACCGACGGCTGCCCTCCTCTAGTAGCTCACGGTGGAGGGGGCGCAGAATATAGGGCTAAGTGGCTACGGCGATTTGCGGAGACGGTAGCCGGCGATACCAAGAACGCTACAGTATGGGAGCAGCTTGCGGAGCGTTGCGACACTTCTTATTTAATCGACCTTCTTTACCTTTTCACGTACCGGGGGAAGGTGCTGGTCGACAAACACACGAGCGCACATCATCTACTCAGGGACAGATTGAAGAAACTGGTTCGCCTGTATGAGAAGCTGAATGGCGAACTCCGCCGTCTCCTGCATGACCAGCAGCTTTCGAACGCTTTGATATACGTCGGTCCTTCCCTCGTTGAACAATCGAAACTGCTCGGGCAAGCTCTCCATGTGGCAAGAGAAACGGCATCCACCTGGGGCTCTTATAAGACAGACCCAAGAGACTGGTATCTCCATTTACTCGCCACGCACGTCCGGAAAGCAACAGGCTCCGCTGAAGTGCCGGCGATCATAGCCCTAATAGAGGCGTCTCGCATTGCACATGGTGAACGGCGTGAAGTATTCACTGATGAAGGTACAGTTAGGAAGCGTCTCCAACGCTATGAAAAGCGTCTGCTGAAGCTGCAAAGGCCGCGTCCAGCGTCTCCTCGCATCAGCAACGAAGACGACCCGATTCCTTTCTAGCAAAGTATCCAGCACGTTTCCCCAGCCATGCGCGTTGGCAGCTTGGACGCACCCGATTTCCTGCCTAGTTGACCACCAGGACAGGAAAATGTCATTTTTCGCGTTATTGCTGTCCGAGACCTTTGAAGTGTTTGGACTTACTATCTTCTAGGCTACTAACTAAGTTCCCAGCATTCCTATTCAACTCTTGGTTTTGCTGGGTATTAATAGCCAGCACCACAAATCAAAGTAGGGGGAATTCATGACCACAGCCGCAATTACCACACCCACACGGCAAGAAGTCTTGCCGCCGCTAAAACTCACCACCACCACCGTAACGCTTGATGACTTGTGCAAAGTTGCACAAGTTGAAATCGATGCCATGTCCTTCAAAGAGTTGAACGATTTTGTCCACCTCGGCGTCAACTGTATCGCACTCAACCAAGCCAGCATCATTCGTGCACGTCAAGTGATGAAGCCAGCACTCACCCGCATCCATGAGATGTGTGCGGGACAGGGAAAGCGGAATGACCTTGCGGGTGGCATCACTTGGAAGACCTATTGCGCCAACCTTTATATGCTTGGTTGCAAGCGCACCCTTGACGAGTTGGTTAAGACCGCCGGTCTTCCCAATCCCACCAAGCAACCAAAACTTCTCAAAGGCCAGAAGGTCATCCTGTTGGCGGACGGCACAGACCGTCCCATCTCACATGCGGCGGAAGTCACGCATGTCCACGAGAAAACAAATCCAAATGATGACATCAAGGTTGAAGTTACATACCAGACACCAGACGGCGCAAAGACAGAGACCGTGCGGACGGCGGAAGTCCAGAAGGTCAAAGAGAAAATTGTGTATCTCAATACAGGTGACCTCGTTGTCCTACTGGACATCGAAGGCGGTGCAGAGTGTCGCTATGACGGCGGCAAGAAACTCACTCGCACAAACACGCCATCGAAAGCGGGAGCCGCAAGATTGGCACAGGACGAAAAAGATGTAGCGAGTGCCAGAAGGAAGCGTGAAGCCGCCGCCGCGAAGAAGGAAGCCGCCGCGAAAGCGAAAGCTAATAAGAGGGAAGCCGCCGTCGCGAAGAAGGAGAAGGCGATGGAAGACAAAAGGTTGATCGCGGCCGCGAAGAAGGAAGCCGCCGCGCTACAGGCAAAGAAGAAGGCCAACCGCAAGCGTGGGCATAAAGCGGCCACCAAAACCATCCGTCCTTTTATCGCGCAAAAACTTGGCGATAAGTTCTTCGTCTTCGAAAAAGGCGAAGTAGAGACAAGTATCCGCACGGCTAAGTCCAGTCAATTCGACACGCTGGCGGACGCCGTGGTCTGTGCCAATGGCCTCAACCAAAAGTATGGCTTTGAGGCCACCATCTAACGCGGAGTGGGCGCTGTGGAGAGACAGCGTTTAACGCGGAGGTCCTGGTCACAATCCCAGGACAGCGGAGTATAGGAGAGTGTCATGGTAGATCAAAAGGTAGGAACGATCCGCTTGGCAAAAGCGTTGCTGGCGGACCTTGAAGCTGCACCGGATCAGGCGGACAACGACCACGGTGCGTCCTTCGTCGCGGTGTTTGCTGCCGTTAATAAATTCATCACGGCGTTGGACGGCGCGGCGGATGATGATTCGCCGTTCATTCTGGGCGACGGCGATATGGCGCGGTTGTTCAACGAATTCCTTGAACGGCGCGGGAAGTCAGGCAAGTTGGGGCATATGATTCTTGATGCTAACCAACCCGGCATCATCCGGCAAATCCGAGCAATGACGTCGCACTAAGCGGAGTGGGCGCCGTGGAGAGACGACGCTTAACGCGGAGGTCTGGTCACAACCCCAGACAGCGGAGCATTAGGAGACCATCGTGGCAGAAAACACAGGTATAAGCGACCGGCGAGCAACTAATAAGAGAGGAACTCAAATGGAAACATCGCAGAGTAAGGAGTGTGTTCGCAACGTCACCAAAGAAAAATACGAAGCTGCTCTGGCCGAGATTGAGAAGATGCAGCGTCATGGCGGATTCTTGGACATCTGGGCTGGACATACGGCGACGGCCTTGGAATATGAGATTGCCCACGGCATCAACCCCGGTTCGTTCCCAAAGGCAATCATAAAAGGTGCAGCGGGAACACGAACAACGAGACGCAAATGATCGCAGGCGTCCTTTGTTACAAACTGCTCTACGACGGCGAGGCCTACCCCGAGGCCCTCCAGCGAGTCCAAATACGTAAAGAAGGTGTCGAGCGACGGCTTCATCAAGTCGGCGCATGAGGATGATTCCCCGGGGCCAGTCGATGCTTCTCTATACCAACCCACTCAAATCTGAGCCGGCAAAGAGCCAGTTGCTCGACGTTCAGTTTGGCCGTCGTGTTCGGCCACCCCTTCAGTCCGTCTGGTCAATCCGATCAACCATTCCAATCATTCAACCCCTTCAACAATAAATATGTTTTTGTTTTATTTATTAGTCCATGACAGAACGGAATGGCAGGATTGGACCATCGGATGGATTGATCGGATTGAACGGCTGAACTGCATGCCCGGCGGCCCCCCCCAGGCCGCTGCGCTGCAGAATCTCGCCTGAAGAAAATCGCCCCAATTAACTCACATTCTCCAAAAAAGTCAGTATCTATATTTAGCGACGGTGATCTCGCAGTCATCGAGGGCGGCAGGTTCCTGAGTGGGTTTTCCTGCTGCCCGAACAAAACCCCAGTACCAGACCATCCAGCCTGCTACCTCCAGTTTTGAATCGCCACCCTAAGTCGTAAGAGGTACAGATGTTGAGTCCAGAAAATGATCTCACACGGCTGTCTGACGTGGCTTTCGAGTCACCAGCAGTCATTCCCGCAAATGGTAAAGCGACGAACGAGGCTGTCGCCAACGCCACGAAGAATAATCCCTCGAAAACAATGTTCGCACCCGCCAGCCGCAAGGCAGCCGAGGCAGCCAAAAAAGGCACGACTTCGACCAGCCGCACGGGCAAGGCAAAGCAAGTCAGCTATGAATTCGGAAAGCCGCCGAAGGGAATCTACGTCAAGGTTCATCCTTCGCCTGCCTACCACACCTTCAATCTGCCGGTGTTCGTCAACGAGAACGAAGGCACCTTCCACTACATCAATCCCGAACTCTTCGAATCTGGTGAGTTGCCAGAGCGTTTTCGCAATGTCTGCAAGCTTATGGACATTCACACGGCTGGCTGTGCGGACGGCACATTTTTCTTGTGGCACGTCTTCGTTTCCTCCAGCAAGTGGCGCAAGGCTGCGATCAAGTCTGTCCAAGAGGCACAACGTGAGTTCGTCATCGTGAGCAGCATCAAGGCTCGCCAGACGTACAACGTGGAGATTGCCGACCAGCTGATTCCCGAGCCCAAATGGGCGTCGTTGCCGTCCTTCGAGCAAATGCTCATGGACGCATTCGATTCCAACATAAACGTCGCCGACGACAAGGTTGTCCTCGACTACATGAGTGGCGGCGTTGCTGCCCGTGAGGACGAAGATGTCGAGTAAGCTGACGCCAGAACGCTTCCCGTACTTCTACGTCCCCGATACGGAGTACGTGGCACGACCGGGCGAAACCCAACGCCCGGTGTGCCTCGTTGCCCACGGCTTCAACAAGGGCCGGCGGATCGAGATGTTCTTCGACACGCTGGTCGCCAGCCCGTTCCCCGACCCAAAGAGCACGCTCCTTCTTGGCTACAACCTGCCGGCGGAACTAAAGACCATGTTGTCGCTCGGCTGGGTCTTGCCAGAGCACTGCATCGACTTGTACGTCGAGTTCTTGAACTTGATTAACGGCAGGTGGCGTGGGAAAGACTGCCTGAAGGACCTGGGCACAGGCTTGGTGGATGCCGTGACCTACTTCGGCGGCAACCCGATGGACTTCTGGAAGAGCAGCAAGGACGAAGAACGCAACTACGTCATTCAAAACGGCACGGCGCCGCCTGAAGGCGTCACGATGGAAGAGCACCAGAAGCGGATCCTCACCTATTGCGAGGAGGATGTTAATGCGACCGTCTGGCTGGGCCGCCAGATGATTCCTGAACTGGACATCGAACAGGCCCTCTGGCGTGGGAAATACTGCAAGGCGAACGCATTCTTCGAGCATAACGGCGTCCCCGTGGACGCCGAACGCTTCCGTGCCATCGAAGACGAATCCCCGAAGCTCAAGCTCAGCATCGCCAACAAGATCGAAGAGACGCACCGCTACGGTGTTTACGTGATTGAAGGCAAGGAAACGACCAAGACCAAGCCGCATCCCGTGTTCAAGATGAACAAGTTCGCCGAGCTATTGGCGTCCAAGGGCATAACGGTCGGCGGCAAAGGTGCGATGTGGCAAGCTACGCCGTCAGGCGATCCCATGCTCGAAGACGATTACTTCGGCGACATGTGTAACGCCTACCCCGAACTCCAACCACTGCGTCAGTGCCGGAAATCGCTGAACAGCCTTAGCCGCTTCGAAACCGTGCTCGGCGAGGATGGATTCAACCGCTCGACGCTGTGGATGTTTGGCACGGTCACGTCACGGAACAACCCCAAGGCGAAAGATTTCCTGCTCAGCCGGCCGCATTGGGTTCGCAACCTGATTGCACCACGGGAAGGCATGGCCCTGGTCGCCTGCGACGTGACCGGTGCCGAGGATTGGCTTGCAGCAGGATTCTCTGGCGACCCCGAATTGATGCGGATCTATTCGTCTGGGGCTGATTCGTACATGGAGTTCGCTGCGGTCACGGAGGCAGTACCGTTCGGAACCATGCGGGACAAGAAAAACAAGGAACTGGAAATCATCCGGGCACAGCACAAGACTGCGAAGCTTGCGATCCAGTACGGCGTTGGTGGCGAGACGCTCAGCACATACCTTGGCGTGCCCCTCTGGAAAGCACAAAAAATCATCAACCGCCACAAGGAGGGGTACGCAGTCTACTGGCAGTGGGTTGAAGATCAAGCCAAGCTCGCCGAAGAACGTGGCTACGTGGAAACGGATTTCGGCTGGCGCCAGTCGACCGAACACATGAGTGCGAACAGCGTACTGAACTTCCCTCAGCAGGCGGGATGTGCGGAACTGCTGCGGTGTGCCTGCATCCTCCTGGTCGATGCGGGATGGGGTCCCGCACTGGCTGCCCCCCATCATGATGCTCTGTACATGCATGTCGAGGCCGAAAGAGCGGAAGAGTGCAAGAGGGCTGTCGAGGACGCATTCATCGAAGCCGGCCATACCATCATGGGATTGCCAGAGTTCCCGCTGAGAGTCCACGCCGAAGTCGTCTACCATCCCGACCATTACGAAGACGCAGACGGGGCTGAGATTTGGGACATCGTTTGCGAATACTTCGGCTGGGACAAATTTGCCGTATTAAAGAAGGAAGAGGAATTGGATGAACAATTACTGGCGTATTCAAGCTAAGCACATCACGGTTTGCCCACGTTGCCGCGGCTACATCAAAATCGGCGCCGTGATCGTCAGGGAAGACGGCTACGCCAAGTGGTCGCATGCCGTTTGTCCGGGCCTCACAAGGGTCGAGCGGGCACGCACCGACGAGGAGCGCGCGGTTTCACGCACCGAAATCAAATTCACCGACGAAGGGATAATCGCATAAATGTCACACATGTTTGGAAGTGAGTACGACGAATTGATCGACCGAGCCAGACTCGGCTCGGCATACGATAACCAACTTAGCGACATCGCCGAGGAACGGCTGGAGGTCCCCGGCAGGAAACTCGGCAAGCGTAGGAAGCCGGCCAAGCTCGCGGAACGGTTTGAGGCGGACCTGCTGGAAGGCGCATTGGTTTTGTCGAAGCGCAGGGAGTGAACGACAGGTGGCTGTGCGCCGGATGCGTCCAGGCTATTCCTGCGCCGACGGGTGGAACGCCGGAGAGGCGATCGCCGGCAAGTTGCTTTCCTTACAGATGGCCAGGCAGGATACGCCCGTAAGCTTGCCTCCTGCCGCCGCCGCAGCAGCGGCACAGCCCGTAATGAGCATGGCCGTCAGGGACTTGAATACGGTTGTGGCGAGACAGACCGGAGGAAACGGTTGATCAGGGAACACTCCCGGTGATCATCAACTCGGCGCTTCGGCAGGACCTCGAAATGTCCCCGGATCAAAAAACGCAGATTTTGAAGCGGGTACAGTCGATCAACACGCGCGAGCAGGCGCGGAAATACCTAGCAGACGTTCAGAGGAAGGTCACAGCACATCGAGCCGCTCGAGATCAGAGCTGAGTTCCTCAATAAGTGTCCAGAAAAGTTTAAACAACAGACTGTCATCCGCGCTGTCTATTCGGCTGTTTAATTTTGTAGTGGACCTGCCTCGCAGCCGATATCAGCAACGGCGCATAGTCCATTTGACTACTGAGTGCCTGACCGTCTCAGACGCCGTTCATGGACTGTGTCATACCTGTAGTATTGCGCTAATCACTTAATTGTCAGCATCTGGTCGACTGACTATTACTCACTCTGAGAATTGCAGTTTCGCGGGAATTTCCGAACGTCTGTGTGCCAAATGTGGGCCTGAGATGCTGCGGTGCTGGCTACGAACCTTCGGATGAAGCACAAGGTGTTGTCAATACCTGTCGCTCACTCGGCGTGCGATGTAGGCTTTTAGAAATGCACCGAATTCGATTGCCTCAGGCGGCAGCTTCCTCCCGCGGTTGCTGATCTCCTGAAACTCCAAGGTCACCACAGGATCCAGTTCCATGATTCTAACCTTGCGATCCCGGGAGGCCAGCACACCAAACGAAGGAATGACTGCAATTCCCAACCCCGCCTCCACTAATCCAATCTGTGTGTCCAACAAATTGACAGTCTGACCTCGTTTGCAGGCTATTCCCATCCTTGCGAGTTGTTTGTGGATGAGTTGCTCGTGTGGATAGTCCTTCGTGAGCGAAATCAGAGTTTCGCCACCGAGGGCCGACCACTGGCTGGTATTGTGACGAATCGGTCGACCGTCGTCTGGTCGCGCCAGCATGAGAGAGAAACGAAAGAAAGGTACCCGTTTTATTCCGGGCATCCGGTCAAAAATGCCTACAGCGAAGTCGAGTTTGTTAGCTTCTATGCGTCGTGCGATCGCACGAAGATTCCCGTCGAATAGTTGGACCTGCAGGTCTGGGTGCCTATCGCGGAATTCCTTGATTGCCGCTGGAAGCACATGGGCGGCAAACCAGGGAGTCGTTCCAATAGATATTCGGCGGTTCTTGTTTTTGACCGTCTGCTCGATCCGAGACATTCCTTCCTCAAGCGCGTTCATTGCCGGCCATGTGACACCTAGAAGTTCGCTTCCTTGTGCAGTCAGTGAAACCTGCCGAGTTGTACGATCGAAGATTCGAAACCCCAGTTGGCGCTCCAGCTCGCGGATCAAGACACTCAATCCAGACGGAGTGATGAACAACGCCTCGGCCGCTCGGGTGAAGTTGCGATGCTGTGCGACGAGGTGGAATGCACGAAGCTGGCGAGAGGAGAATTCCATTGTTGAGAGGTTATCAACAAATGATGACAATTACCAACTTCCAATCGATTATCAGTTTACGGTAAAACAGATTACGTCACAGGCCAATAAAGGCTGATGAAAAGGAGACGGAATATGAAAGCTTCTAACGTAAGAAACATCGTGTTAGTGCACGGGGGTTTTGTGGACGGCTCTGGCTGGGAGGGCGTGTATGCGATTCTCAAGACGAAGGGCTACAACGTTTCTATCGTACAGAATCCCACGACCTCTCTGGCAGATGATGTAGCAGCGACCAACAGAACCATCTCCGTGCAGGATGGACCGGTTGTGCTTGTTGGTCATTCCTATGGCGGCGTGGTGATTACCGAAGCCGGCAACAATCCCAAAGTAGCCAAACTGGTCTACATCACCGCGTTCGCACCTGATAGCGGCGAATCGGTCGCATCCTTGATCAAGAACCCGGCCCCGGGGGCGCCGGTACCGCCGATCTTGCCACCGCAAGACGGATTTCTTTTTCTCGATCGCTCGAAGTTCGCAGCGTCGTTCGCAGCCGATGTGAATCCAGAGTTGGCTGCATTCATGGCCGATTCTCAAGTCCCTTGGGGAGTGCAGGCCCTCGAGGGCGCGGTCAGCCAGCCATCCTGGAAATCCAAGCCAAGCTGGTACTTGGTCGCTACGGATGACAAGATGATTCCGCCGGCTGCTCAACGAGCGATGTGTAAGCGCGCTGGATCTCAGTCCGTCGAAGTGAAGGGGAGTCACGCTGTATACGTCTCACAACCGGAAGCAGTAGCTGATCTCATCGCCCGGGCCGCGGACAGCGAGCAGTAGGCTGTCTACGGCACTTGTAGTATGCAGGCGGCCGACGCAGGCCGCCTGTTTCTTTCTCTTAGCGTCGATGTCAGAAAACTCGTATGCGCGAAAAGCGAGTTGAATCCGAAGGTCGACTGACTGCCAATCACTCGAAACCGCCAGTTTTGCCGGGAATATCGCCGGTCCGGTGTGCCAGCTGTGGGCCAGGTTTAGAGTTCATTTGGCTTGCGGGCGCGCTTGTTGCACCATTTCCACCAAGACTTTCCGGGTCTCACCCTGATTGCTTACCTCCCTTAAGAAGGCGATGCGGGCGCCACGCATGCCCTCAGCGGTTTTCAAGCGGACATGAAAACCAAGCCGATCGACTGTTGTCATGGTTGCTTCCGTTGGATCAACGTGAGCAAATTGGCGAGCGAGCAAGACGAGCGCATCCTTGTGATCGGCGTTCATGTGCTGAATGATTTCAGTCATTGAGTCTGCGAGAGGATCTGGTTGGCTGCGGTCATAATCGGATGCAGATACCCACCCCATGACCCCGAAGCCGCCCACGTAATAAATATCAATGACATCCATGCGGTAGAACGAAAAGTCTTCAAAGTCTACCCAATACTTGCTGTTGGCGTGACGCTCCAGGTACAGCTTGCGCACCTCAGCCAGCTCGGTGTTGGGTACCCCAAGAACATTGCCTACCAGCGTGACCCTCGATGCGCCAAGCGGTTCGCTGTCGTTGCTTTCCTGGGTAACCAGCAAGCTGGCGCGGGCGTCGGCTTGCAAGTTCTGCGTATGCATAGCCATGGTACTGATCAGGAAGATAGGATGGCCGTGATCGTCCAACCCGTAAGGAATTACGGACCCAAATGGGAATCCTGGCTGTTTACGCGACAGGGTAGAGAGACTGCCCACGCGATCCAGATACACCAATGTGCGCGCACGCTCCGCGAACGTGGGCTCGGGGCTGGAGGCTGGTCACTCGCAGGTCCAGGCCCCGCATGTTTTCTGCCGGATGAGGTTGTCATTCGTGGTCTGCTCTCCTAGGTTTCTTCGTCCGGTGGACCTGCCGAACCGGCAAGGTCCTGGGGCTTGATCTTCTCGACATTGAATTTTGCCGCGCGCTCCCGCATCGTCTTGAGCGCTTCTTCGAGTGGAGGCGGTTCGCCCTTAATCCAACGCAGCGGGTTGATGCGCGCCACCACAAACGAGCGCAGGTACGGGCTGACGAGACCACGTTCTTTCAGTTTCTTTACCGCCGCCGCAACTTTCTCCTCGAGGTCGAGCACCATCGTCGCCCGTTTCTCGTGATCCTTGACGGCGACGCGCAGCGGTTCATCGGTAAAGGTCTCTAGTCGCCGTAGGATTGAATGGTAAGCACCACCGCCGAAGCGTGGGAAGCGTTCATAGCAGACGCCGAGAGTGACCAGGGCAGGTTCGTCCAGGTAGAAGGCGAATTGTGACTCAGGACGCGTGGCATCTTCGTCCACCAGGCCACGGTAAATCCGTATGACTTCCAATGACCGTTCCTTTAGATTGTGAGCCTTCTCCGTATTCAGCGCGAGGATCTGCCACGCTACCTCGCGGTCAGCCACGACGAGCGCAGTAATTGATTTCGCCCCAAGGCGGCGCATGGCCTCGAGGCGATGTCGGCCATTCGGAGTCCAGAAGCCTCCCTTTGGCGCCACGACAGCGATGATCGGGTCGAGAAAACGCCCAGTTTTGTTGATGACGTCGGCGAGCCGTTTGTGATGAGCATCGGAGAGATCCCGCTGGAAAGGCGTGGGCTCAACGGCATTGATCGGCAGAATAGAGAGCAATACTGGGTGCCCGCCGAGCGGCTCCTTGTACAATCCCACAACGCAGCCGCCGACTTTCGCGATTGCCCCTGCAGCTTCCGCCGCAGCTCCTGTCGGCTGCTCGAGCCGGCATTCTGCTGGGCCGAGGCCTTTCGTACCGGGTTTGGCTTTACGAGGACGCCTCCGGGCTGGTGCACGCTTGACCATGGCAGAGATCTATTCTAGTTCCAGATGGATTGTCTCTCGTCTCCGATCACGGTCACAATGATGGTGCGCTCCCGCCCACGCACGTCGCATTCGAGATGAAAGATTTGCCTGCCAGGTACCTAGAACGAGCTTGCCCTCCGAGATCGCTACAGTGAGCGACGGCCCGAGTAGCGTCGCCTGCAGGTGCGAATGCCCGTTCCCGTCGTGCCACGTCTGCTCATGACCGTAGTTGCGGCTGGGCGGAATGAGCTTGTCCAAAATGGCAGGCAAATCTTGCTGCAGTCCTGGCTCGAACTCAATGGTACCGATTGCCGCCGTGCTCCGACGTTGAAAACGTTCACTGTCCCCGTTTGGATTCCCGAAGTGTTCACGACCGAAGCCACTTGCTCGGTGAGATCGTGTATGTCGCCGTGCCCTTTAGTGGTGACAGAAATCTGCTGCTGATAGCTCATGAGCTTGGGCGACCACGTCGCAATCCGTAAATATACACGGTCACTGGCATGCCAGAGAATCTGCGGAGCCGCGACCAATGTCGGCTGATTTTTCCGAGCTCGAAATCCTCAAGGCTCATCCCAAGCGTAAAATGACCACGGTGCAGGGCAGATTGTCGCTTCAGTCAGAAGAGCATCTGAGGAACTGCGACGCCTAAGCGGAATAAGGAAAACCCACCAGTGACCAAGAAGCGCGGGAATCCAGATTGGGGCAAACCGGATCTACACGCCGCCCGTAACGAGGGTCCGACGTCCTTCGAGGAAATCGTTAGGGAATTACGTCTGTCTCCAGCGGATTACCAACATTCAGCTCAGCTCAAGGCATGGGTTCAGAAGAACAAAGATCAGAAGTATGTTCCATCAGATCTGCTACGTGCGTGGAATTTTGATGTCAAAGGAGACTTGTGAGTGGGGGCCCCTATAATTAGCGAGTGCCGGATCGCATTCTATGCTCGTACGTGACCTGTCCCGAGCTGTGGGGCCTGGGTTGTCGTTCGGGGGAAACTCACTGCCGATGGCCATAATAATAAGGACAGGCTCAAAACCACGTGTACGGTGCCGGAGTGTGGAAAGGACTTCGGATTTCGACGGAGGTGAGACTCGGCTGTTCGAATTGCCCCGTGCGGGACACAAAACACGCAAGACCGACAACAGATATGACTGCGGCGAGCCGCGCTCTCAAGTGGAGGGTCATCTCACCTACCGATGAATTCCCATGCAATCTACGCCGTCAACTTGCCTGATTGAGAGTCCGCGGTTGGACCTCGCCGGTCGCCCGCTCACCTCGTGGCGACACGGCCGGCCAGTCTCCTCTCCATGCATCGGGTTCCTTGGCGTTCAGGTACCTGATGCGTACCGGCATGGCCGCAAGCCGGTCAGAAAGGCGAGCCTCATCGCGAATCGGCCACCAGTCGTACAAAAAGATCTCAAGAGGGCGCCACATGGAAACCCAGCCGCCGATCGTAAAGCTTTCGCGTACGATCTCCCCAATACGGCTGCCCTTCATTAAACCAGCTAAGAAATCGCCTAGGGCAATCGCCGATGCTAAAGTAGCGAGACCAATTAAAAGGCTAGTCCGGCCCACCCTGAGCAATTCGCGCAGACGCCGTCGATATGCCTGAGCGCGTTGACTGAAGAACTCGTGAATCGCGTCGCGAAGAACAGCAGCCTCATCCGGTAACCCAGCCTCGCGGTCGAGATCAACGACTAGAGCCAGAGTTGCGTCACCGGGAAGGTCCTTGGCCCAACCCACGATGAACTCCTCAGCTTTGGGGTCAAGATCCTTGTCGCGAAACGGAGAAGGATCGATAGCATTGAATAACTGCTT
>JGI12635J15846_10002833_pt1 | contig 15135 bp, 11 predicted proteins | sample BlaSpr_A8_OM2_M2_FD_15846 | JGI IMG/M metagenome (IMG submission 15846) | reverse complement strand
CACAGCCGAACCGGCCGAGCGATCGGCGGCGATCCAGCCGAAGCCGGCCGATGCACCACCACCGGTCCCGCCGGCTGCGCCCGCCACCGTCGGTCAGGCCAAGCCTCCCGCACCCGCGATTCAGCCGACGCAGGAAATGCCGAAGGTGCAGGGGCTGGAGTGATCCTTGTCGTCTCCGCCGAGACGCTGTCTTCGCTGCCACGGCACAACAAGGCCGCAGCGAGCGCCCTCTATTTCTTCCGTCCGGCAGCCGCCAGGATCAGATCGGCGATTTCCCTCGGATGAGACACCAGCGACAGGTGGCCTGCTTCCAGTTCGACCGTGGTCGCATTCATGCGTTTTGCCAGAAATCGCTCGAGGTCGGGATTGATGGTCTGATCGAGCTTCGACACCGCATACCATGACGGTTTCGAGCGCCAGGCGGCGGCCGTGGTTCGCCCGGCGAACAGGGAAGCGACGGTTGGCTCCTGCACGGCGAAAAGCACCTCCGCCTTCTTCGGCTCCACGCCATTGGCAAAATATTTGAGGAAGGAATCTTCCGACAACAACGTGAAGCCGTCATGCGCCTCGATGCCCGCCCGCACCGCGCCGGTGGGAAATTTTGCAGAAAGCGCGACGAAATCCTCGTTGGCGTCGGGAGCACGCGCGGCGACATAGACGAGCGCGGTGACCTTCGGGTCGACGCCGGTCTCGCTGATCACGGTGCCGCCCCAGGAGTGGGCGACCAGTACGGTCGGGCCATCCTGAAGCGCCAATGCGCGGCGCGTCGCGGCGACAGAGTCCTCGAGCGAGGTCAGCGGATTTTGTACCGCCGTGACCTTCAGGCCGGCGGCCTGAAGCAGCGGGATCACGTCCGCCCAGCTGGAGCCGTCCGCCCACGCCCCATGCACCAGCACGACATTGCGCGCCTGGACCGGCGCGGCCGTCTGCGCGTGCGCTTCAAATCCGCCAAGCGCTGCGGTCAACGCGGCGACGCCCAGTGCAAGAACCGTCCGAATGATCTTCATCGAAAGAACTCCTTTGCGCGAAACGTTTTCGCTGCATAGGTGCTTTTCGGCCCGTGGAACGGCAACGTTACGGAGGATCACAGCTCTGTGAATCCGGGGACGAAAATTGCGCCCAATGTGCAATTGCACATCCGAGGTCTCGTCTGGAGCCGGCCAGCGGGCGGCGCAAAGCGCCGACCCGTTGGGACCATTCCCGAATGACAACGAAAACAAAAAACGCCCCGGTTTCCCGGGGCGTTTTATTCGGTATTTCAGCGCGACGTTCGCGCGTTACGCAGCGGCCTTCTCGGCCGAGCCGTCGATCACCTGCGCGCCTTTCGCGCCGGTGGAAATCGGAATGCTGCGGGGCTTCTTTGCCTCGGGGATCTCGCGGACGAGATCGACATGGAGCAGGCCGTGCTCGAGCGAGGCGTTTTTCACCACCACGAAATCGGCAAGCTGGAAGGCGCGCTCGAAGGCGCGCGCGGCGATGCCGCGATACAGCACTTCGCCCTTGTTGCCGTTCTCATTGGCGGTCTTCTCGCCCTTGATCGTCAGGGTATTTTCCTTGGCGACGATCGAAAGTTCGGCTTGCGAGAAGCCGGAGACCGCGACCGTGATGCGGTAGCTGTTCTCGCCGGTACGCTCGATATTGTAGGGGGGATAGCCGGGGCTGCCGTCCGGGGCGGCGCTGTCGAGCAGCGAAAACAGCCGGTCGAAGCCGACGGTGGAACGGTAAAACGGGGTGAGGTCGTAAGTACGCATAGAAAAGTCCTCCATTGAGCGACTGTTGCATGAACCCGCCCGCCATCGGGCCGGGCTTTCGTGCAGCCTTTAGTGCTCCGGGTTCCCGAAACACTGGTAGCGGCCTGCACGAAGGTGATATGGGAGAGCCCCGATGGGCGTTCAAGAAGCGGCGACCAGCCGCTTTTTTCGCGCTCCCGCCCTTGATTTCCAGCGCCTTTTGCCTAGCCGGACCGCCCCCATGACGCTCGTCTCGATTCCCGCCAATCCAGTCCCGGACGATGTCGTCACCGGCACCATCAAGACGCCGGATGGCGCCGAACTGCGCTTTGCGCGCTGGGCGCCGCCGGCCGGCCGCAAGGGCACGGTTTGCGTCTTCACCGGGCGCAGCGAGCAGATCGAGAAATATTTCGAGACCGTGCGCGACCTGCGCGACCGCGGTTTCGCGGTGGCGATGATCGACTGGCGCGGGCAGGGCCATTCGTCGCGCCGGCTGCGCGATCCTCGCAAGGGCTATGTCCGCGATTTCTCCGACTACGAAGTCGACGTCGAGACCTTCGTGCAGCAGGTGGTGCTGCCGGATTGCCCGCCGCCGCACTTCGCGCTGGCGCATTCGATGGGCGGCGCGGTGATGCTGCGCGTCGCGCACGCGGGCAAACGCTGGTTCGACCGCATGGTGCTGTCGGCGCCGATGATCGATCTTCCCGGTCACCGCACCTCGTTTGCGGCGCGTGCATTTCTGCGCCTGTTGCGGCTGGCCGGCCAGGGCGGCCGCTACATTCCCGGCGGCGGCGACGCGCTGACCGGTTCGGAATCCTTCGTCAACAATCCCCTCACCAGCGACCCCGTGCGCCACGCCCGCAACGCCGCGATTCTCGAGGAGGATCCCACCCTCGGCCTCGGCTCGCCGACGGTAGCCTGGGCCGACACCGCGTTCCGCGCGATGCACGGATTTCGCGCGTCCGACTATCCCTCACAGATCCGCCAGCCGATCCTGATGCTGGCGGCCTCCAACGACACCGTTGTTTCCACTCCCGCGATCGAGGAATTCGCCTATCATCTGCGCGCCGGCTCGCATCTGGTGATCGCCGGCGCGAAGCACGAAATCCTGCAGGAGCAGGACCGCTACCGCGCGCAATTCTGGGCGGCGTTCGACGCCTTCGTGCCCGGCACGCCGCTGTTCGGGTAAAAACGCGGCGGTCCCCTACAGCGTCTTCAGATATTCGATCAGGTCCTTGCGCTCCTCATCGCTCAAAAGGCGGCCGATGACGCCTTTCTTGTACTGGTGCGGATCCTCACCCGGCGGCGCCTCGAGCGAGTGGCCGAGATTGCTGTTGCCGTGGAGCGCCTTTCCGTCGGCGTCCGTCGCCGAGAACAGGGTTTCACCGTCCTTGCACCTCGGCGCTTCATTGGCCTCGACGTGGAAGCCGACCTGCTGCGGATCGAAATCGCGAAAACCCATGCAGAATTGCCTGGGACGCTGCGCCGCCGGCATCAGCATCCACCACAGCGAGGGTACCGAGCCGTTGTGCAAATAGGGGGCGGTTGCCCAGACGCCGTTCAGCGGGCGGGCGCGATAGTGCAGGCCTTTCTCGGGGTTGTTCCTGGGGTTGGGACAGTTTTTCCGGAAACCCCAGAGCTCTTGCTGATTTTCATCCGAAACGTGTTGATCCTTCATCCATTTTCTGCTGACCAACTCCACAGCGGTCATCAAGGCGATCGAATACGGCATTTCCGTCGAAGAATAGGTGGCGGGTGGGGGCAGATCCGTACATTCCGAAACCTTGCTATCGGGCGCGGGCTGCGTATCGCGCGCTGGCTGAATATCCAGGAAGCCGGGAAGGTCGACCATGCGTTTGCCGAGAACCTCGGCCTGCGCAGAATCGGTGCCCATGTTCTCCACTGGTTTCTGGACCGGCTTCAACACCGGACCCTTGGGGTCCCAGTGCTCCTGTTTCCAAACGCTCTGGTCCGCGAATTGTGTATCGAACACGGGATCATCGACCGGTCCGAGGTGGCACTCGACGCAGATCTCGGCGTAAATCGCGCGGCCTTTCGTTACTTGATCGGGATCGATCTTCCATGCGGGATCGTTGGGGAAAATCTGCGACGGCCATTTCGGCGGCTGCAGTCCACCGAAGCCCTTTGGATCTCGTTTAAACGGATCATCGGAGCCGCTCAGCATCTTTTCGATGCGAACCAGATTCGCGATGGCAACCGATGAGCGGAAAAGCGTATCCCTGGGGGCGTCGGGCGAAAAGTTGAGCAGCGCCGCGACTCCGAGCGCCTCGCCGGCGTTGCGGATCAGCGGCTGTTCGATCGAGCCGTCATATTGCGCCCACAGCAGCCATGGCACGGTCCAGATCGGCGGAAAGCTGACCGGCGCATCCTGGGCGTGCAGATTCCTTTCGAATCCCTGAAGACCGCTCATCGCCATGTCGGTAGTGAAAACCTGATTGCCGATCCGGTTCAGCGCGTCGAGCCGCCCGAACCCTTCCTCGGTATCGATCTGCTGCTTGTTGTCGTAAGTCTTGTTGCCGGCGATCGTCTTGTCGTAGAGATTTTTCTGGTCGAGCAAGAATTTGCCAACGGGAGCCAGCTTTTGTTCGAGCTCGTCGCGTTCTGCCTTGTTCGCGTCGGGGCCAAGCACGCGCGCCGCGAACCGTTTGAAACGGCCCGGCACTTTCAACGTATAGCCAATGGACAGGCCGGTCGCGATCTCGAGCTTGCTCAGATTCAGCATCCCCGGCCCGCCGTCGAAGCGCAGGCTCACGCCCTGGTAGTTGACATGCCCGGTGTGACAGGCCGCGCAGGTCAGCCCGATCATGTCGGGTCCGGGCTTGCCGGTCGTGGGATCGGGGGCGCCGGGCATTCGCGCGAAACCGACCGGCAGGCCATCGAAATTCTCGGCCGGCGTGGGTTTCAAGCCCAGGATGGACTCCGGTGCCGGCTCCGTCCTGGCGTTGGACGCGTAATAGCCGAAGCGATGCAAGGTCGCTTCGTCGGTGTGGATGGTTTTCGGGCTTGGCAGGAAACCGAACCGTTCCAGGTAATTGCTGTCCTTCATTAGACCGGGTTCGGTGAACAGATGAATGCCCGGCTGTTCCAGCGCGACAAACCAGTCATAGGGCACCGGGAAAGTCGCGGTGCCCTGGCTGGCATGGTGGAACCAGTGTCTGTCCTCGGTCGACCAGTTCTGGTCGAGCCAATGCGCCTCTTTGATGGGGGCGAGGGTCGGCAAGGGAGGGGGCAGGACCTGAGCGACGAAATGCGGCAGGAAGCCGGTCTTGTCGGGGAACTCGACAATCAGCACAAACGCCGTGAGGATCGCGGCCGCCGCAACGAGCGCGATCTTGCCGAGCACGCGAAGCAAGACCGCTCGCGGGCGCGGGCCCTGCCTTCAGGCGCACGACGATCCGATCGGGAAACCGCCGCTCGTTGAACAGCGTGCTGACCTCGGCCACACTGAGATAGCGTTCCTTGCCCACGCCCTTGCCCATGATGTCGAGCAAAACCGGCCACTCGCCCTTCATCAAGATCCGGTCGTACCAGCGTCTGTTATCCCTGGCGCGTTCGAAATTCGCGTTCATGTAGGTCTTGATTTCCGGCGCCGTCAGGCCGCGCTCGGTTCCCCCGCAGGGATCCGGCCGGTCCTTGCCGAAGGTGGCGAGATGCGCGATTTCCGCCTCGTCGACGTGGGCGGTCGCATCGAGAATCCGCGAACCGACGCCATGCTTGTCCAGCGGACCATTGCGTAGCTCGTCAAGTACCGCGCCGGATCGCCAGCTGCGCAACGGGTGCCCGTTTGCAATCAGGGCGACCCCGTAGGTCTTCAGTCCGGCGACTTTTTTCTTCAGCCCGCTGTCGCCGGTCGCTGCCTCGATGGTTTGGCAAAGCGTGGCAAGCGGCACGACGTGGCCATCGACGAACCCGCCCGCGACCGCCGCGCGCAGGAAGGGGCACGGATTATTGGGTGAAACCGGGACATGGCCGGGAAGCGCGTCGTTCGAATCCGTCCCAGCACTGTCGTTTGGCATGGAGCTAATCCTCGAAATTGCCGAATCACGAAACCGAATGATGAAATTGACACGCCCTGATGTGAAGCGGATGAAGGAGGCTGAAGGACCTGGAGGCTGAAAAAATTGGAAAGCGACTCCGCCGGCGGCGCACTACTTCAGGATGTGCCGGAGTTTTGGTGGAATCCGAACCCGTGTCAACCAGATGAGCGCGCGCACCGCGGCTCAGGTATTCGCAATCCGCTTTGACTCGACGATCGTCAGTTGGACCGACGGGACGCCGGCCTTCAAAAGCCCATCGCGGTAATGGGCGATGTCGGTCGGGGTTTTCCAGCGGAAATTCCTCAGATGCCGTTCGACGGTCAGGCCGGGATAGCTGGTCAGCAGGACTTCGGCCGCCTTTGCCGCTTCCATGCCTCGTCCCAATTGCGCGAGAGCCGCCGCCCGCACCGCGAGCACCTGAAGATGATGGGGGTTCACATACAAGGCTTCGCGCGCCCACGACAGCGACGCGTCGTATTGTCCCAGAAGGTAATGGCTGAACGCGTTCAGGGCCGCCCATTGATAGCGGGGGTCGCTGTTGCCGCGCTGCGCCGCGGTCGAAAACAGTTCGATCGCCTGCCGGTGTTCGCCGATCACCATGTGGCTTATGCCAAGAACGCCGCGGGCGCCCATGTCGTACGGGTTCAACTCGACAGCCCTCTTTGCCGCATCCATCGCCGCCTCGTGATTGCCTTCGAACGCGTGCACATAGGACAGGATCGAAAATGCAAAGGACGAGCGCGGATCGAGCCGGACGCTGCTTTCGGCGAGACTCATCGCCTCGGACCACAATTCGCGGGTGCTCGCGATCCATCCAAACTGCACGCTTTGCAGCTGGATGGTCGCTAGATAGGCGTGGGCAATGGAAAGCGCCGGATCGAGCGCTATGGCCTCCCGGAACAGGGCAATCGAGGCTTCAAAATCCGCCTTGGTCTGCCGATAATAGCGGGAGAGCCCCCTCAGGAACCGGTCCCACGCGGTCAAATCGGTGGACGACGACCGGGTCGGGGTGGATGCCTCGGCGCGAAATATCTCCGGCGCCAACGCCGCGGACAGGCTGGTGGTGATTTCATCCTGCATCGTGAACAGGTCGCCGATGTCGCGGTCATATCGGCCGGTCCATAATTGCTCGCCGTTCTCGGGCGCGATCAGCTCGGCGGTGACGCGAAGCTTGCTTCCGGCGCGACGCACCGATCCCTGGATCAGGTAGGTGGCGTCGATCTCGCGGGCGATCAGGCGCGCGCTCAGGCCCTTGCCCTTGAACGCGAACGTCGAGTTCCGGCTCAGCACCCGATAAAACGACTGCAGCGAAAGCGCGTGGATCAGGTCCTCGGTCAGTCCGTCGGAAAAATATTCGTCGGTGCTGTCGCTGAGATTGGCGAACGGAAGCACGCCTACGATCGCCGTTCGATACTGCGCCGGCAGGTTTGACTTGTCCTGCGCCTCCCGGCCGCGGCTGCTGGCACCGGCAGGATCCCAGGTCCAGACATTGATCGGCACTTCGATGTTCTTGAAGCGGTGGCTGCCAGTGTCGACAAAGCTGACGCTGAGGTGCTTGCAGGCCTCCTGATAGGCCTTTTCCGAGACCGCCACGCCGCCGGGAGCGGCAACCGATTCGAGGCGAACGGCGATGTTCACGTCGTCCCCGAATACCTCGTCTTCGTCGGCGATCACGTCGCCCATGTGGACGCCCATGCGGAATCGCATGACCCGGTCCGCGGGCAGGTGGTTGTTGCGGTCGGCCATCAGCGACTGCGTCGCGACGGCAGCCTCGATCGCGCCGACGATGCTCGGAAACTCCAGCAGGAAACCGTCGCCGGTTTTCTTCACCAGCCGGCCGCCGTGATTGAGAATGATCGGGTAGATCGCGCTGCGATGGGCCTTGAAGGCGGCATGCGTGCCTGCCTCGTCGGCGCCCATCATTCGCGAATAACCGGCGACGTCAGCGCAAGCTATGGCGGCTAACCGTCTCTCCATCTCCTGTGTCCTGTCCCCCGAACTGCCAGATACTACTACGTGGTGTCCTGACCAAATCCAATGGTTTTAAGATACCCTGCGCCGGCCGGAACCGCTTGGACGTAGTTAATGCAGCCCGCCCAGATTTCGCTCAGTGGAACAGCGGATGGCCTCGATGGCGCGGGAGGCTTTTTTTAAGGATTTCTATGCGTCCAGGATGACGGTCCGGTGAACGCGTGAGCCGGATCGTCCCCCGGTCAGGCCGGGAACCGGCGTCCGGGCCTGACGGTCATTGCGCGATGTTATAGACCGCGCTGCCGGCGAGATAGATCCCGAGCAGGATCATCGCGATCAGGAACCAGCGGCGGAAGGCTTCGGCCTGCATCCGCGAACGCACCGCTTGCCCGATAAACATGCCGGCGAATGAGGCTGCCATCGCGATAGCACCCGGCAGCGTGGTCGATGCGTTCAACAATCCGGCACTGGTGAGGTTGAACGCCAGCGCCAGCGTAGCGACGGTGAAAAATACCCCGAGCGCCTGAAAGAGTTCGTCCTTCTCCATGCCGATCGCCTGCATGAAAGGCATCGAAGGGATCACCTGCACGCCGGTCGTGGCGGAAACCAGGCCGGTCATGATGCCCACGATGCCGCCGATCCATTTTTCGTCGCGCGGCGCGACGCTGAAGCTGAGTTTGCTCAAGCCCNTGATCGCATAGATCACNAGCAGCACGCCGAGCACGACGGCGCCGTAGCGCGCATAGGGGCCGGTCAACATGCCCGCATTCAGCCAGATGCCGACTACCGTGCCCAACATNAGNGGCCACAGCCGCCGCATGATGTCGCGCAAGTACGGGCCCCCGAAAGTCTGCCAGATATTGGTGACGACCGCAGGCACGATGACGATGGCGAGCGCGCGTGCCGGCGGCATCGACACCGCGAGCAGGCCGATCGACACCGTCGGCAGGCCAAGCCCGATTGCGCCCTTGATGAAACCAGCGAGCAAGAACGACGCGGCGATTAGAAGCAGAAGGTGGTCGAACATGCAGGTGACATTGACCGGTCGGCGCAATCAGCACAATCTGCAAGTCATTGAGCCAGCCTTCGGCCATGACGAAGGCTCGTTGTCATTCCGGGCGATGCGAAGCATCGAACTACGATGTGCACCTGCACATCGGAGAATCTCGAGATTCCCCGATGCGCAATTGCGCATCTGAGGGCTGGTGCTAACGCACCATCCCGGAATGACGGCTTCGAGTCCTATCGTGCTCTACGGAGATCCGCCATGCGTTTCGATCTGGTCGACCTTCAGCTATTTATCGCGGTAACCGAGGCACGCAGCATCACGGCTGGCGCGCTCCGCGCCCATCTCGCGCTGGCCTCCGCCAGCGCGAGGATCAAGGGTTTGGAATTAAGCCTCGGCGTTGAGCTTTTGAAGCGCGGCCGCCGCGGCATTGAGTTGACCGCGGCGGGGGAGAGCCTGCTGGATCACGCCCGCATTATCATGAATAATGTCGAGACAATGCGCGGCGATCTCGCTGCGTATGCACGCGGCCTGAAGGCGAACATCCACGTGCTCGGTAACACATCCGGGCTCTCCGAGCACCTGCCAAAGGCACTGGCGGCCTTTCTGGCTGATAATCCCAATATCAGCATTGATGTCGAGGAGCGGGAAAGCGTCGACATCGCCTCCGCGATTGCCAGCGGCGGCGCCGACATCGGGCTGGCTGTCGATGCGGCACTGCCGGAAAGCATCGACCGATTTCCGTTTTGCGACGACCGCCTGGTAATCGTGACCTCACGTCGCGACAGCATGGCGGGCCGCCGCCAGATCGAATTTCAGGAGGTGATCGGCTTGGATTTTCTCGGACTGGCGAGTAACAGCGCTTTACAGAAACATATCGCCGGTCATGCCACGCGGCTCGGCGCGCGCTTAAGGTTTCGCGCGCGCTTGCGGGATTTCGACGCGATCTGCCAGATGGTGGCGGCCGGCGTCGGCATTGCGGTGGTGTCGGAAGCCGCCGCGAGGCGTTGCGCGAGGTCCATGCCCATCGCGATAGTCAAAATCCGCGACCCCTGGGCGAACCGCCGTCTCGCGATCTGCGCCCGCAGCTTCAAGTCGCTGCCGCGGCCGGCGAAGCTGCTGGTGGAGCATCTGCGCAAGGTGGCTGGTTGACTCTCGCCGCGATCTCGATCGGCCCTCTCCCCCGCTTGCGGGGGAGAGTTGGAGTGGGGGCCGACACACGCACCGCCGTTGCGCTTGCCCCCCACCCTGGCCCTCCCCGCAAGGGCGGGGAGGGAACGCAACTTTATCGGCGCAGAGCTTCACTTCTCCATCGTCACGCCGGCGTCCTTGATCACTTTTGCCCACTTCGTGGTCTCGGCCTCGATAAATCCGCGAAACTGCTCCGGCGTGTTGCCGGCCACGGTCAGGCCCTGATCGGCGAGTTTTTGCTTCACCCCGGGATCGTTCATCGCCTCATTGGTGATGCGGTTGAGCCTCGCGACGATGGCCGGCGGCGTTTTCGACGGCGCGATCATGCCGTACCAGTTCTCGATCAGGAGATCCGGCATGCCGACTTCCGCGGTGATGGGCACATCGGGCGCGGTCGGCGCGCGCGCGCGGGCGCCGAGCGCGATGGGGTGCAGCGTGCCGGCCTTGATGTGCGGCAGGATCACCGGCAAATCGAGGAACGTCATCTGCACCTGCTGGCCGAGCAGGTCGTTGATGGCCGGCGCTGCGCCCCGATAGGGCACGTGAACGATGTCGATGCCAGCCGTCTGCTTGAACAACTCGCCGGCCAGATGCGGCAGGCCGCCGACGCCGGCGGAAGCAAAATTGAGCTTGCCGGGCTGCGCCTTGGCCAGCGCCACCAGCTCGGCCATGTTCCGGGCGGGAACATTGTCCGCGACCACCAGCATCTCCGGCACCGTCACCACCAGCGTCACCGGCGCGAGATCCTTCGCCACATCGTAGGCAACCTTTTCCAGCGAAGGATTGATGACGAGCGAGCTCGCACTGACGATTCCGATGGTGTAGCCGTCCGGATTGGCCTTCGCCACCGCATCGGTTCCCAAGACGCCGGCCTGGCCGGCGCGATTGTCGATCACCACCGGCTGCCTGGTCAGTTCCGACATGCGCTGGCCGACCAGGCGAGCGATGATGTCGTTCGGACCGCCGGGCGGAAACGGCACGATCAGCCGGATCGACCGGGCGGGAAAATCCTCGGCCTGAGCCAATGCCGGCCACAGCAATGACCATGCGGTCGCAAGCGCCGCCAGAATCTTCATGCCGTCCTCCCGATGCGCGTGCCGGGATTAACTGGCCGCGCTTTTCCGTAACGTGCCACAATGCGGGGCAACTTTGAAACGTCGTAAAGGGCGAAAATCCTGTTTGTGATGAAGGCATGTCGCGGGGGTCATCGACCCTCATGGTGAGGAGCGCGTCGGAGTTTATCATCGGGCCGCGCTTCGCGCGGACCCGTTGGCGCGTCTCCGGACGATGCTTCGCATCGCCGGGAGAACCATGAGGCCCGTACGCGTCGTCATCCTTCGAGACACATCGCGGAGCCTGTCATCGGGCGCGCATTCGCGCGACCCGCTGGCGACGCTCCTCGGGATGAGGCCGGCGTGTGCCCTAGCTGTTGAGCAGCTTGATCGCCGCTTCATGCACGCGCGGATCGCCGGCGGCGATGATGCGGCCGCCGCTTTGCGCGGGCTTGCCTTCCCAGGTGGTGACGACGCCGCCGGCGCCGGTGATGATCGGGATCAGGGCCGCGATATCGTAAGGCTTCAGTTCGGTCTCGACCACGAGATCGAGATGGCCGGCCGCCAGCATGCAGTAGGAATAGCAGTCGCCGCCATAGCGCGTCAGCCGCACCGCCGCCTCGATGCGGGCGAAGGCGGCGCGGTCGGCGGCGTTCATCAACAGCGGGCTGGTCGTGTACGAGGTCGCCTCCTTCAGCGAGGCGCAGCGGCGCACCGAAAGCCGCCGCTCGCCCGAGGGCCCGCTGTAATGCGCCGAGCCGCTGTCGCCGGAAAAGCGCTCGCCGATAAAGGGCTGGTGCATCATGCCGAACACCGGCGTGCCCTTGTGCAGCAATGCGATCAGCGTGCCCCAGATCGGAAACCCCCCGATGAAGGATTTGGTGCCGTCGATCGGGTCCAGCACCCAGACATATTCGGCGTCCTCGCGCTCGCTGCCGAATTCCTCGCCGACAATGCCGTGCTGGGGAAAATTCGCCTTGATCAGCCGCCGCATCACCGCCTCCGCGGCGCGGTCGGCCTCCGTCACGGGATCGAAGTCGTGGCTGGTGCTCTTGTTGTCGACCGAAAGCGAGGTGCGGAAGAACGGCAGGATGGTTTCGCCGGAAGAGGTCGCAAGCCGGCCGATGAAGGCTGTGAAATCGATGACCGTCACGGCGGTTCCTTGCAAGGGGGAGAAAGCTCTCGCGCGCCCTTGCCTAGCTCAATCCTGCCGATTGCGCACGGGGGGCGGGGCGCCTATCCCGTTTTGGTTCGGCAATTTTCGACTGTCGAATCACCGCGCGCAGCGATGTATTTTCTGATGGCGGGGCCGATCACGAATTCGGGAACTTGGTAAAGTGGGCCCTTGGGGAGGGTTCATGGAGCTGTTGGGTGGGCAGTCAACTATTTGAAATAATGAGGTAAAATGACCTAATGTGACTTTTTTGCCCCGCCGCCAGACTGAATTGGCTTTTACACCGGAAATGATTCAAAGGGCCTTGCACTTTGTGCAGCGCGGCCGCATATTGTTGCGGTGCGGTAGCGCCTCGCGCTATCGCTGCCCTCCTTGGGCGTTTCCTCCCTAGACTTGGGCCGCTTGTTTATTCAAGCGGCCCTTTTTTCTGGCGCGATGATTCCCGTCTGCGCTTTTCGAGTGCAGCTATTTCGCGTGCGCGTTTTTCTTGCACGTCATTGCGGGACGCATGACGCGCGGGTTACTCCGCCGCCGCCTGGAACGGTCCGAGATCGCCGAGCGGGACCGCGGCCAGCGCCTCGGCTAACGCCACGAAATCAGCGGCAACTTGCGCGAATCGCGGACCGCGTTCGCGCCGCCGCTCGTCCATGTAGATCGCGCGGTTGAGTTCGAGCTGGATTGTATGCAATCCGCTCGCCGGGTTGCCGTAATGCTCGGTGATGAAGCCGCCGGCATAGGGCTTGTTGCGGCCGACCGAGTAGCCGAGCCGGCTCATGGTTTCCTCGACCATGTCGGGCAGCATGCCGGCGCAACTGGTGCCGTAGCGGTCGCCGATCACCACGTCCGGCCGCCGCGGCTCGTCGCGCGACACCCCGATCGACGGCATCGAATGGCAATCCACCACGATCACCGCACCGAACGCCTGGTGCGCCTTGTTGATCAGCCGCCGCAGCGCGCGGTGATAGGGCTTGTAGAGCGCCTCGATCCGCGCCAGCGCGTCGTCGACCGCGAGCCGCTCGCGGTAGATCTCCTGGCCGTCGCCGACCACGCGCGGGATGGTGCCGAGCCCGCCGGCCACCCGCATCGAGCGGGTATTGGCGAAACTCGGCAGCCGGCCGGCGAACATCCGCGGATCGAGCTCATAGGGCTCGCGGTTGACGTCGACATAGGAGCGGGGAAAGTTCACCCGGACCACCGGAAAGCCGCGCGCGCTCAAATCCGAGATCAGTTCGTCCATGAACGAATCTTCCGAGCGGCGCAGCGCCGGAAGATCGATCCGCGAGGCAGAGAGGAATTCGCCCGGGTAGACCGAGCCGGAATGCGGGGAGTTGAAGATGATCGGCGCCCGCCACTCGGCCGGCTCCACGATCTCGAACGGTGGCGACAGCTCGCCATTAATCTGGGTCATCTTCGGGCGCCGTCCTGGAATCATCCGCCGGTCTGATCATTTGTGCCAGAAAAACGGAGCTCTTATGAGGACATATTCTCTGTAATCACGACCATTCTGCCAAGCGAAAAAACCCTTAACGGCTCTGGAACGTATCTTAAATACCGAAAACGCCTGCCTTCATTGCTTTGGGACGCATTCCGGTCCAGAAATAGTGCCACAAGCGGCCCGACGCGCGCCTTGCCCCTTCACCCGAAATTTACCGTCTGTCGGGCTTAGTGAACGGATTGATCCTCAAATCGGATTCGACGATCCCGGCCATGCACAAGATCCTCCTCGCCGAAGACGACAACGACATGCGCCGCTTCCTGGTCAAGGCGCTGGAAAATGCCGGCTTTCAGGTCTCCCCGCACGACAACGGCATGTCGGCCTATCAAAGGCTGCGCGAGGAACCGTTCGAGATGCTCTTGACCGACATCGTGATGCCCGAGATGGACGGCATTGAGCTGGCGCGCCGGGCCTCGGAACTCGATCCCGACATCAAGATCATGTTCATCACCGGCTTTGCCGCGGTCGCCCTGAACTCCGATTCGGAGGCCCCGAAGAACGCCAAGGTGCTGTCGAAGCCGGTGCACCTGCGCGAATTGGTCAGCGAAGTGAACAAGATGCTGGCGGCCTGAGTTCGGCCCGCCAGTCCGCCAAAACACCCGAAAACAGCGGCCCGAGCATCCTTGCCTGCCCGCTTTGGAGCCGATATACGGACCCAACCCGTAAGTTAAGGATTTTGAGGGGCGCGTAGCTCAGCGGGAGAGCACCTCGTTGACATCGAGGGGGTCACAGGTTCGATCCCTGTCGCGCCCACCACGCACNCTCTGTAGTTGTATAAGGTAGAGACCACTCGCGATAGCGCCGCAATCTCAAAGACATGTGCGCCGAATTCTCTGGTAAGCGCGGTCTCTGCTCCTGCAATCGGCGTGAATTAGCCCATTTTGCCGCCCGGTCTCTGCAGCAAAAAATTCCGTTCCTGACTCTACTTCCGGAGACCGGTTCGATCCCTGCGTGGGGAGCAGGCAGTTTGGTCCAGATCATCTCCACCAACCAGTCTTCCCGAACCGCGGAAACCATCGCCGATCAGAAACAGGCCGTTTCTGCGGGGATTCTTGCCTTCTATTTTTGAGTTCCCGGTCTCTGCCGACAATAACGGTCTCTCGGGTGGATTATTGGCCCCCGGTCTCTGCATCCAAAAATTCCGTTCCTGACGACTGAATTTCGGAACGGAACAGGCCAGCCGACGCTCGGGAACAGCGAGCTTCGAGCAGCGTCGAACCTATTGTTAGTCGTCCCAAATTATCTCCCCGCATTGGCAGCGGAACACCCGGTATCGCCCGCCCTTCCGAGAGTCTAAAAGGGAGAGGAATAGGCGCGGCTCGGCTGCACATTTTGAACAGAATATCCACTTTTCGTCGCGAGTTTCGTTGGCGGCGCGCCTACTTGGATCGTTGTGATCCATGCTCGTTCCCGTCGTAGGCATCACACACCGCTCCCGTGCTCTGCTTTTTCTAACGC
>JGI12635J15846_10002831_pt1 | contig 15138 bp, 13 predicted proteins | sample BlaSpr_A8_OM2_M2_FD_15846 | JGI IMG/M metagenome (IMG submission 15846) | reverse complement strand
CTCGAACCGCGCCTGCAAACGGCCCGCCTCCACGGCCGCCTCCTCCCGGATCGGATCGTAAACAATGCCCCGCTCGCGCACCCAGCCCGCCGGATCGGCGTCCCTCGGAAAACCCCGCGCGAACTCCGCCAGGACCACGTCGCAGACGACCAGGCGGCCGGCCGACGCGCACTCCTGGAGAATCTGAGCGGCGCGTCTCGCCCGCTCCGCGTCCGCCACGCCGAGGTCGATGAGAATATTGGCGTCGACGGCGGTAATCACTTTGTCGCCCGGCGAGCCCGTCTCTTGCGGCCCGTCAGTTCCTCGAAAGACCCTCCGCGAACGTGGTCGAGGTAGGCGTCCACGGTATGAGGAATGCCCCTGGGCCAGCGCCACTTGCCCCGAAGCGAACCGATCGCGTCCCAGATGGGATTGGGAGCGCCGCGCCGCGGCCGCAGGAGGGCTCCCTCGTCGCGCAGCTCGAACTCGACCTCGGTGCCCGGTTTGAGCGCATAGCGTTCGCGAATCGCCTTGGGCACGGTGATCTGGCCCTTTGAAGACACGGTCCCCTTCATACGAGAAGAGTAAAGAAGTAAAGCGGCAAAGTAAAGATCAGCGGCCCGCTACGGCGCTAGGGATAGATCCGTTTCATCGTGCGGGGATAGGGGATGGCCTCGCGCAAATGATGGATGCCGCACACCCAGGCCACGAACCGCTCGAGGCCCATCCCGAAGCCGGAGTGCGGGAAGGTGCCGTAGCGGCGCACGTCGAGGTACCACTCGTAAGCCTCTCTCGGGAGCTTGTGCTCCTTCAGGCGCCGTTCGAGGAGCTTCAAGTCGTGGATGCGCTGAGAGCCCCCGATGATCTCGCCGTAGCCTTCGGGCGCGAGCATGTCCAGACCGAGCACGACTTCGGGGTCTTCCGGGTCCGGCTGCATGTAGAAGGACTTGATGGCCGTGGGGAACCGGGTCACGATCAGCGGCTGTGCCGTGTCCGAGACGAGCGCCGTTTCTTCGTCCGCGCCGAGGTCGTCGCCGAACTTGACTTCGAAACCCTTCTTCCGGAGCCGGTCGATCCCCTGCCGGTAAGTGATGCGGGGGAACGGCTTCGTGATGGCCGCGAGCTTCGAGGTGTCCCGCTCGAGGCGCTTCAGGTCTTCCTTGCAGCGGTCGAGCGCCCGTTCGAGCAGCGCGACGATCATGTCCTCGGCGAGCTCGCAGAGGCCTTCGAACTCCAGGAACGCCACCTCCGGCTCGATCATCCAGAACTCGGTCAAATGGCGGCGCGTCTTCGACTTCTCCGCGCGGAACGTCGGGCCGAAGCAGTAAACCTTCCCGAAGGCCGCGGCCGCGGGCTCGAGGTACAGCTGCCCCGACTGCGAAAGGTACGCCTTGTCGCCGAAGTAGTCCGTCTCGAAGAGGGTCGAGGTGCCTTCGACGGAGGAGCCGGTCAGGATGGGCGAATCGATCAGCACGAAATCGCGGTGGTAGAAGAAATCCCGGATCGCCTGTTCGATCTCCGAGCGCACGCGCAGGACCGCGTGCTGCTGGGATGAGCGCATCCAGAGGTGCCGCAGCCCCATGAGGAAATCGACTCCGTGCTCCTTCGGCGTAATCGGGTAGTTCTCCGAAGGGCCGAGGATCTCGACGTGTGTTGCCGCCATCTCGTAGCCGCCGGGGGCGCGCTTCTCTTCCCGCACCGTCCCGGTCACCGCGAGCGAGCACTCCTGCGAGGCTTTCTCGGCCGTCTCCCAGACCGCGGGATCGAGGTCCGACCTGGCGACGACCGCCTGCAGGTATCCCGTCCCATCCCGCACGATCAGGAACTGGATCTTCCCCGAGGAGCGCCGGTTGTAGAGCCAGCCGCGCACCGTCGCGGTCTGGCCGGCCTTTTCCCCGATGCGGATGATGGAGGTCACGTCCATAAAGGGCGGGGATTATACGGGAAGTGTGAATTGCGAATTGTGAGTTGCGAATGGACTTCCACTCATCAAATTCGAAATCCTCACGGACGGATGTTGATCTGGCGCTTGAGCTCGGCCTTGCCTCCGTCGCGGGCGATGAGAGTGAGCGTGAGGGTGTGCGGACCGGGCGGCAGCGCGGGGACGCCGAACCCGAAGCCGGGCCTGTCCACGCCTGGATAGTTGGGATAAGCCTCCATGACGCCCGGATGCGGCTGCCCGAACATTACCGGCTGCGCCGGGCCGCCGTCGGCCGAGAGCAGGATTCGGGAGATACCCGAATCATCGAGCGCCCACCCGAAGGCCCAGACTCCCGACGCCACGGTCTCGCCCTCGCCGGGCGTGTCGATGTAGCCGAAGGGCGGGTTCAGGAACGCTTCGAGGGAGGCGAGCTTCCAGTCCACCTCCGCCGCCGCGGCCGGCCTCTCTCCTTCCGGGATCCGAAGGTCGAAGGCGGGACATTCCGTGAATCGGAAAACGAGATCGCTCTTTCCGCCCGCGGGAAACGCTTTCACCGCCGCGACCCGTCCCGAGGAGATCCCCTGGCGAAGAGCCGCGAAATACGCGCGACGGGAAGCCTCGTCCTCGATCCCGGGATGGAAGACCAGCAGGCAAGCCCCGAGCGTTCTCATCTTTGTCCATACTTCCGGTCCGATGGGACGCGTCGAGAACACGGCCGCGAGGTCCTGGTAGTGCGGCGGCGTGAAGCCGGAGTATCCGTTCACGAGCGGTTTCCAGTGAGCGGCCGATCGAAACTCGTACTCGACTTCGGCGTCGGTCGCGAACGGCCATTCGATGACGGAGCCCGGAAGGCTCGTGCCGGCGAGCCACCGGTAGACGGGACCCGCCTCGCGGTCGACGGGACTGATGTCCACGGGAAACGCCCGATATTCAAAGGTCACCAGAGCGAGAGCCGCGGCGACGACCGCGCGGCGGCCTCGGGCCAGCCGCGACAGGCCCCACGCGGCGAGAACCCCGAGCGCCAGGTCGAAGAGGACGATGCCGCGGGAAGGGACTCGGATCGCGCGGAAGATCGCTCCAAAAGTCTCGACGCCAAAGCGGTAGAACGGCGTGCGGGTTCCAAACGCCACGAGGACTCCGGCCGTGGCGACGGCGACGAACAGGCCGGCGCGAGCGCCAATCCTCATCCGCCGCACGAAATCCCCGAGGTCGGCGAATCGGGACCACCGAGGGAACGCGAGTATGAGCCGCGTGACGAGAAGGGCCGTCGCGAGAACGATGAGACGTCCCGGATCGCGCAGCCTGATCGGGCCGAGATGCTCCCGGCCGAAGAGCGCCGGAAGCGTCCAGAGGAGCATCGTGGCGACGATCGCGGCGTCGAAGTAACGGGAGATGGACCTTCTCCGATCCGAGGCCCGGCGCCGTTGCTCGGGCCGCGGCCCGTTGCTCCGCCACAACCCCCACGCGGCGAGCGCGACGACCGAAAGACCCGGGAAGAAATCCCCCTCGGCCTGCCCGAGCTTCTGCGTCAACGGGCCGTAGAGCTTGTTCTGGGGGCCCGCTGTCAGGAAGTCCACCGGCCGCCCGGAATATACCGTGATCTCTCCCTCCCAGCGCTCCATCCGGTAGAGCCTGGAAGCGTTCCTGTAGGGGATGAAAAACGGCAGCATCGCGACGCAAGCGATCGCCACGGCAAGGAGGCTTCCCGCGACGCGCCCCCGCATCGCCCGGCCGCCGGAAGCGAGCAACTGGTACGCGAGCACGACCGCCACGAGGATCGCGCAGAAGAGCGCGTAGTGGACGTTGGCGAGCGCGTTCCAGGCGAAGAAGAGCCCGAAGAGGGCGGCGTCACGGCGCCGGCCGCCGTCCAGGAATCGGAGCAGGAAGAGAAGCGACAGGGCAAGAAACGGGCCCCACTGGAATTGCACGTGGGGGATCTGAGCGAGGCGCCAGGGGACGAACGCGTAAACGATCCCCGCCAGAAGAGACGCCGCCGGGTCTCCCGTGACGTCGCGAGCGAGGGCCCAGGCCGCTATCGCGGAGAGGAACATGCCGAGAAGAAAGAGGACGTTGTACGCGGTGAGTGTCGAAACTCCTGCGGCATAGAGAGGAAATCCGAAGAGGGCTGCGCCCCAGAGGTTCTCCGAGAAAGCGAGCGCGTAACGTCCCGGAGCGAAGATGTTCGCGTCGAAGAGCCGGAGGGGATCGTGGAAGGTCTGGTGGAAGTCCCAATGAAAGATCCACGCGTTCAGTTTCGCGTCCCAGACGTCGCCCAGTCCGTCGGTCAGGTGCGCCGCGATCGGCCAGGTGAAAACAACTGTGGCCAGGAGAAAGACGACCGCCGCGGCGACCGATTCGCGGGCCGGAACGCGTTTCATGCCCGCCGGGCGGCGGAAGCGGAAGCCAATGTCATCGCCTGCCGCAGCCGCTGCATCCGCCTCTGCCTTTTCTGGATCGCCTCGGTGTCCGACAGCGCCGGCTGCTCCGAACGCACTTCCCGGAGGAGCCTCTCGGCTTCCATCCCGAACTCCACGATGTCCCTCGAAGTGAAGCTCCGGAAGGTCCGCTCGCTGACGAGAACAAAACCATCGGCCACGTCGCGCACCATGTTGTAGGCCGAGCCGCCGAGGAAGACGCTCATTCGCCTTTCAGTCTATTTCAGCACTTTCCCGCACTGTACGACCGTCGTGGTCGATCTTCTGAAGGGGGACGGGGAGACTGGGAGACTGGGTGAATCGAGTCCGCTGAAAGGAGACTTGAGTTACCATCCGCCTTCACCGCGAAGGGGAATCTATGGCCTCCGCCGGCGTGGACTATCTCGACTTCGAGTCATTGCTGACCGAGGAGCAGCGCCTCGTGCGAGACACCGTGCGGGGATGGGTCGAGGAGAAGGTCCTCCCCATCATCGAAGAGGCAGCGTGGGAGGGGCGTTTTCCCAGAGAGCTCATCCCGGAGATGGCCGAGATGTCCCTCTTCGGCTCGACGCTCTCCGACTATGGGCTTCCGGGGTTGGACAACGTCGCCTACGGCCTGATCATGCAGGAGCTGGAGAGAGGCGACTCTGGCCTGCGATCCTTCGTTTCCGTCCAGTCGGCGCTCGTAATGTATCCGATCCACGCCTTCGGCTCGAAGGAGCAAAAGGACCGCTGGATCCCGAGGCTCGCCAACGCTTCGGCGATCGGCTGCTTCGGGTTGACAGAGCCCGACTTCGGGTCCAACCCGGGCGGGATGCTCACCACAGCCCGAAAAGACGGCGACTCCTACGTCTTGAACGGCGCCAAGGCCTGGATCACCAACGGCTCGATCGCCGAAGTCGCGCTCGTCTGGGCGAAGCTCGACGGCGTCATCCGCGGTTTCCTCGTCGAACGAGGAACGAAGGGCTTCTCGACCTTCGAGCACAAGGGGAAGATGTCGCTGCGGGCGTCGGTGACCTCGCAGCTCGCCTTCGAGGACTGCCGCGTGCCGGCCGAGAGCATTCTGCCGGGCGTCACCGGGCTGAAGGGCCCCCTCTCCTGCCTGACGCAGGCGCGCTACGGAATCGCGTGGGGGGCACTCGGGAGCGCGATGGCGACGTACCAGGCCGCCCTCGACTACGCGAAGAGCCGCAAGCAGTGGCGCGACCGTCCAATCGCCGCGCACCAGCTCGTCCAGGAGCGCCTCGCCTGGATGATCACGGAGATCACCAAGGGGCAGCTTCTCGCCTGGCACCTCGGGAAAATGAAGGATGCGAAGACAATGCGGCCGCACCACGTCTCGATGGCCAAGCGCAACAACGTCTGGGTCGCGCGGGAGTGCGCCAAACTCGCGCGAGAGACTCTCGGCGCGAACGGCGTCGTCAACGAATACCCGGTTTTCCGGCACCTCGCCAACATCGAGAGCGTCTACACGTACGAAGGGACGCACGACATCCATACGCTCGTCATCGGAGAGGCGGTGACCGGCGTGCCGTCCTATAACCCCCCCATGGAGTGACTGGATCGGGAAACGCAAGACGCAAGGCGGAAGACGGGCCGAACTGATTCTTTCCCGTCTTCCTTCTCACGTCTCCCGTCTCCCGGCTCCGGTCGTCGCTTAAAATAGGCGGCACGTGGGGATTTCCGGCAACCTGAAGACGATGCAGCTCTCGGAGCTGCTGCAGTGGCTGGCCCTCGGCCAGAAAACCGGGACCCTGCTCATCGAAGGGCACGGCGTCCAGAAACGGCTCTTTTTTCGGCTTGGCCGCATCATTTTCACATCCTCCTCCGACTGCCGTGAATACCTCGGACAGTTCCTCGTTTCGCACGGCTACATCACGGAAGACGAGCTGAAGAAGGCGATGGAGGTCCAGGAGGAGTCGAAGATCCTGCTCGGTCGGATCCTCCTGATGATCAACGCGATCTCCGAGACCGACCTGCTGCGGCTCATGCGAAGGAAGGCCGAGGAGTCCATCTACGACGTCTTCCTCTGGGAGGACGGGACCTTCGAGTTCGTGGACGGCGAGCAGCCGGATCTGAAGATGGTGCCGCTCTCGCTCGACCTGACGGGTATCGTCCTCGAGGGCCTGCACCGCTACGACGAGTGGAAGCGCATCCGGGAACTGGTGCCGGACGGCTCGGTCGTCCCGATGATCCTGCAACCTCTGAACCTCGACGTCCTCGCGGAGCGCGAGAGGCTGATCGTGCCGCACATCGACGGACAGCGCTCGATTGAAGAGATCGCGCTTCAAACCCATAACGCCGAGTTCGCCGTCTCGCGCTTCGTGTACGAGGGCTTGACCAGCGGCGCGATGGCTCTCGCGGGGAGCGTTCCGCGCCAGGCCGCGGCCGTTGCCGCGGGCAGCGGATCGGTCGATACGGAAGTCGACCACTTCCTGCAGCGGGGAAAGGCCTCTCTGAAGGAGGACCCGCACGCGGCTTACCGGATGTTCAAGGTGGCTTCGGACCTGGCGCCGGGCGACGGGCGAGCCACCGAGGCGGTCCGCGACGCCGAGCGGGAGATCCGGACCGCCCTCGAGAAAGACGGCGTGACGGGCGAGAAGGTGCCCGAGCTCGCGATCGCGATCCCGGAGCTGACAGAGCGGACCTTCTCCCCCCACGAGGGATTTGTGCTCTCCCGCATCAACGGACAGTGGGACGTCAAGTCCGTCATGAAGATCTCGCCGATCAAGGAGCTGGAAGTCCTGATGATCTTCCAGCGCCTCTGGAAGGACGGCGTGATTCGCTGGAAAAAGAAAGTCTAAGGTCGAAGGTCAAGGGTCGAAGGTCCGGGAACTCCGACTCTGAACTCCAGGGCTCAAGAGACCAGATTGCACGCGCGACCGCGCTGAGGTCCCCGGCGCGAGACCTTGGACCTTAGACCTTGGACCCTGGACCTGAGACCGCGGCGGAGCCGCGGTCGAAGAATCTCAGCGGCCACGCGGCGGCATCCCCGGCGTAATCCACGCCGATCCGCGGAGACGCGCCGATCGCCGGCCGGTGTCCGCTTGGGAGGAAGATCCGAAACCGCTCACCATCGACCAGATCCACTCCCGAAACCGCCCTTGTCACGCCCAGAGCTGCACACAGCCGAGCCGGTCCCGACAGCAGCCTCGCCGGGGCTCCCTCCGGCCCTTCCGCCGCACGCAGCAGGACGGCCTGGGGGTCGCCGGCCACTCGGGTCACGACGTTGGCGCAGTGGTGCATCCCATAGACGAAGAACACGTAGAGCAGCCCGCCGTCCCCGTACATCGGTTCGACCCGCGGCGTCCTTCTCCCCTTCCAGGAGTGCGCCGCGGCGTCGCCGGGCCCGACGTAGGCCTCTGTCTCGACGATGCGCCCCCCGTACCAGGAGCCCCGGTACCGCCGCGAAAACCAGGCCCCGATCAGGTCCCTTGCCACGGCCGCCGTGTCGCGCCGGAAGAAGGATCGGCGCGCCACCCTCAAACCAAACGCCTCGGGATCGAATCGCAGGCGTTTATCCGGGGCAGGTATCATGCGGACCAGATCTTATGAATATCCTCGTGACGGGCGGCGCCGGATTCATCGGCTCCCACATGGCCAGGAGGCACGCGGATGACGGCCATCGCGTTGTCGTCGTGGACGACCTTTCCGCGGGACGGCGCGAGAAAGTCCCGGAGAAGGCGCGGTTCGTCCAGGCGGACATCGCGGAGACGGACCTCGAGCCGCTCCTTCGGGAAGAAAAGATCGAGTTCGTTTCCCACCATGCCGCGCAGATCGATCTGCGTCACAGCGTGTCCGATCCCCTGCACGACGCGAAATCGAACATCCTCGGGTCGCTGAAGCTCTTCGAGGCCTGCCGGCGCGCGGGAGTCCGCCGCGTCCTCTTCGCCTCGACCGGCGGCGCCCTCTACGGCGAGCCCGAAGGCGGCCGCCCTGCCCCGGAAAGCCACCCGACGAATCCCGTGTCTCCCTACGGCTGCGCCAAGCTCTCGATCGAAAAATACCTGCACTACTACAGCGTCATCCACGGCTTCCGGACGCAGGTCTTCCGCTACGCCAACGTCTATGGCCCCGGCCAGAACGGCACGGGCGAGGCCGGCGTCGTCGCCATCTTCGCCGAGGCAATCCTCCACGGCCGCCGGCCGAAAATCCGCGGCGACGGCGGGCAGACGCGTGACTACATCTACGTCGGAGACCTCGTCGAAGCCGCGGCGCGCGCCGCCGCGAGCGACAGAATCGGCACCTGGAACCTCGGCACCGGAGTCGAGACGTCGGTCACCCGCCTCTTCCAGCTGATCGCGGCAGAGCTCGCCTACCCCGAGCAGGCCGAAAATGTGGCCCTTCCTCCCGGCGAGCAACGCCGCAGCGTCCTCGACGGCTCCGCCGCGCGCCGCGACTTCGGCCTTCCCCCATACACCCCTCTGGAAAAGGGCCTCAAAACCACCGCCGACTTCTTCCGGACCGCCTCCCCCGTTCCCCCCGGCAGAGGGAAGGGGTGAGAGCGTAACTTTCGCCGGCCAACCCTCTACTACCCCAAAGTAACCGTCGGCGTCCCGTCCGTCGCCCTCTGTGCCTGCGTCGGCCCCGGCCCCGGCGCGGGCGCGCCTTCCGTCAGGTACTTGACCACGACCACCGTCCTGTCGTCCTCCGGCGGCCGCCCTTGCGTGAACTCGCTCAGTCGATCGATGAGCGCCCGCGTGATCTCGGCAGCCGGCTTCTCCCGCATCGTCAGGAAGAGCCTCTTCAGGCGCTCGATCCCGAACTCTTTCCCCTTCCCGTCCGTCGCTTCGATCATCCCGTCCGTGTAGAGGAGCAGCGCGTCCCCCTTCTCGAAGGAGAGAAATCCGCGGCTGTAGGCCGAAGTTCCGGAAGGTCCCAGCACCATGCCCGTCTGCTTGAGAGTCGTCACCCCCTTCGCGTGGAAGTGGAGCGGCGGCGGATGGCCTGCGTTGACGTAGATGAGGTTCCCTTCCTCCTCGATCTCTCCGTAAAAGAGCGACACGAACTTCGTCGTCATGCGCGACTGGTGGATGATCCGGTTCAACCTCTCGACCGTCCGCACGATCTTGAAGTCCCTCGCCACGCCCATCCGCAGCCCCGTGTACACGTCTCTCACCTGGAGAGCCGCCGGGAGCCCGTGCCCCGACGCGTCCGCGATGGCGACCCCCCAGATCCTCTCCGACACCGGTATGAAGTCGAAGAAGTCGCCTCCCACGATCTCGGCCGGCGCCGTGAACCCGGACATCTCGAACGGCCCCGACCGCGGCGAACGCTTGGGGAGGATCGACATCTGGATCTGCCGGGCCTCGTTCAGCGCCGACACGAACCGTTCCTGTCGCAGCTTCTGATCCACGGCGCGGCGCAGGATCCCTAGCGAGGCCATCAAGTCCTCGTCCGGCGCCCCCGGGTCAACCGAGAACGACAGGATGTACTGGTCGTCGCCGACCGCGATCGCGGCAAAACGATCCGCGTCCAGCCGTTTCTCGAGCTCCGGGTCCACCCCCGGCGCCGTCAGGTCCATGACGACGACCCCATCGTCGATCAACCTCTGGATCGGCGGATACTCCTCGGGAACAAACAGCCCGATCGCCGCGGCGCTCACGCCTCCGAACGTCCGAGTGACCTCGTACCCGCCATCCCGCCTCTCGTAAAGCCGACCCCCGCGTACACCCATATCCTCCCGGAAGTTCTCCACGATCGCCCCTGCCGCATGCGCGATCGTCGAGGCGACGTCCGGCGATCTCTCGATCGCCTCGATCGTCTTCTCCACCTTCCGGAACAACGACTTGCGCGGATTCGTAGCCACAGGGACCGCCGATTCTATCCCGGCGATTTCCCCTCCGCCGTCGCAGAGACGGCCGCCTCAGCGGGCTGTGGGACCCGACCGGTTTGCGTCTTCTCGCGTGGTCGGTTGTGAAGACGTACGGTGGTGGTTGGCTCGCTCAGGTCCCTGGAACACAAGCTGCGGTGGGCTAGCCACCCTCGACGATAGGCACCAACCGCCCCTCAGGAGCCTCTTCATTGCGCGTCTCTCTTCAAGCGCTCCCGCAACGCCCGAAGCGACGACGCGTCCGTTTGCGACCGGTTAACGGATTCGCGGAGCAGGCTTAGGGCCGCGAATCCTTCTTCCACCATCTTCTCCTTTTCGATCGTTGGTATGGCGGCAAGGATTTCAATCTCCGCCTCGTGCGGTCGTCCCGCGAACAGCAGCGTTTCCGCGAGGAAAATCCTCAAGGAGGCCGAGAATGTGTTCATAGACAGGGCGGCATATTCACTGATCGCCTCACGGAACAGATCGATGGCAATCGCAAGTTGTCCAATATTCCTGCATGTTTCTGCTACAGCTCCCTTAAAGTCGGCGCTCATACAGGACCGACCTGAATCGCCGATAAGGGGTAGAGCCCGTTGATACTCTTGCATTGCGCGATAATGCCAACCCTGAGCTGAATAGAGGTCCCCAACCTTGCAGAGAACTCCGCCCAGGAGACGACAGGGGTCGGACTCAGAGAGCAACCTCTCCAGAGCAAGAAACTTCGCCAGAGCCTCCTCAGCCCTTCCCGATTCTTTTAACGCCATGGCTTCTACGAACAGGCACTTGGTCTTCTCCTCCTTCATTTCTAGCTTTTGGAATCGTTCAATCAGGTGCGAAATATCCTTGAGGACCAGATCGAACTTTCGATGCTCATAGCAAAGTGTAAGTTGTGCGTAAGCCAGTCTGGCCAGATCAGGTTCCGCGTTCCGAAGGTTGCTAAAGGGAGAACACGCCTTGTCCAGCCACTGGGCCGCGCCTTCTCGCAGACCCAAGATCCGGTGAGCGGACCCCGCAAGTAACGCGAGCACGCCCAAGAAAAAAACCTTCTCACTACCCAACAGGGAGTCCTTTCGCTCCTTTACACGTTCGTAAAAGAAGGATGCTTCGGCGACCGCTTTGGCGGGACAGGTATCGCGGTACACTTGAAGCAACTCGCAGATCCCGAATATTCGCCTAACGTCAGAGAGGATCTCGTCGATCAATTGGTCGGACCGTTCTGACGCCTTGGTGGCGAGAAACTCTTCCAGACAATCCCGTTCGGCGGAAGGCTGAGCGAAGGCTACCCGGTATTTCCGCTCCCACGACAGCATGGTTTCGGTCGTCCCAGACTGCCTGGAGGCTCTCCACCCCATCAGCGCGAGCTGGCTCAGTATCTCATTCCGTTCTCCGAAGAGGTCCGTGGACCACGTGAGGCTTGAAACCAGTTCATAAGCGGTTGCGGCCTCGCACAAGCCGGATTCTCCGACGGAGACCGACGTCGAAAGGTCGAAGCAGAGGCGGCTCAAGACCGCCAATCCTTGAACATCGGCTTCCAGATTGAAACCTTCCCACATCCCATTCTTCAGCCGACCTCGAAGCTCAACGACGCACCGGTCCAACTCTTTCTCATCAGGTTCTGCCGGGATAGCGACGTTCTGCGTCGCGGCAACCCAAGTCGGGATCAAATTGACGAGATTCCGAATCGTTTCACTCATCGACACTCCCGCGATTCGGATCCCTGGATTGTTCGCCTTCGATTGGACCTCGCGAGTCCCATCTGGCCAGGAGACTCGCGCGCCGCTGGATCTTCCGCTGCCAGTTGACCGCCAAGTGATCCACGACCTGGTAGAGCCATGCCTTCGGGTTCCTTGAAGGGTCGAGCTTGCCAAGGGCGAGGATGAAAGCGTCCTGGACGACATCCCCGGCATCCTCTATGGACAGGCCCTGCTTCCGGACCGCCCGCCGGACGAGGGGCAGGAAAAATTGGCGGTAAAAGGTCTCGAGCTCCGGAGCGTAGCCCTCTGAGCTGACCGGCTCTGGCCGAGGTCCACTCTGCCTCGACGTGTGTCTCACAGGAGCCCTTCGCACTGTCTCAATTGTAAGGTCCCTACACCTATATTGTCACGAACCGGAACCTTGGAATCTGAGGAGAGAAAGTGAGAGCCTGGAAGGACTACTTGCTGGCCTCGAGTCGCTCCCGTAACTCGCGCAGCGCCGCCGGATCCGTTTTCCGGTGCCGGACAGACTCGCGGAGAAGAGCCACCGCCGCGAAACCTTCGGGTACCATCTTCTCCTCCTCGATAGCCGGAAGCGCCGAGAGAATTTCCCATTCGGCTTCCCGATCCTTGCCGAGGGAAAGAAGAATCTCCGCGATTACTAGGCTGAGCTGGGCTACGAAGGCCCGGAATCCAAGCGTCTGGTAATCGTTCCTCGCGACACGATAGGATTCGATAGCTCTCCGCAGACTCCCTTGCCCGCGATACGCGTTGCCGATGGACCATTTCAACTCGCACAAGGCGGCGGGTCGATTTCCTCTCATTACGATGGGTAGGGCTTTCTCGTAGGTGCGAGCCGCGGCTTCAAACTGCCCGAGGACTGCCTCATGATTTCCAATGTGAACCAGTACTTGACCGTGAAGGGAAGGACAGTCTCTGACGCCGGGCGCCTCTTCGAGGCCTCTCAGCAGAGCAAAGTGCTCGTCTACTCTACCTAGGGCCCTCAGAGTAACAGCCTCCAAGAATTGAGCCTTAAAATGTTCGACAGTCATCCCGAGCTTGCTGAAACTTGATTTCAGTGAAGGTAGCAGCTCTAGCGTCTCATCAAACCGCCCACTTGCGAATCGAAGAGCCAAGCGTTCGAAGGCGATGCCGGCAAGGGAGGGTGCGGGGTTGACAGTGTGCCTGAATGCTGCCTCCGACCGATCCAACCAACGTTCGGCATCGGTAAACTTACCCAGAAGCCGCGACCCCTTCGCTGCGATCAGGGCCGTTTCTCCGAGCATGTACTCTCGTTCGTCGAACAGGCCAACTTCGGACGTCGGGTTTGTGGACCAGCGATAAAGGACTGACGCCTCAGTCACTGATGCCGCCGGATCGCTTTCGATCATGTCTCGCAGGATCTGGCAGACCGAAAAGAGAACATCGCAATTCGAGAAGGTCTCCTCAAAAAACTCTACACTGCGATTCTCCTCAGGTGTCGAGAGATATTGCCGGGCTATCCTGTGAGCCTCAGCTGAGGACACCTCCGTCGAGGTCCGGCGCGTGGGAAACGGAAGAATCTTCGCCGTCTCAGGCATCGAGGTGCCGATAATTCAACAGCTCAAGACTGCGAGAAAAATCACGAGCCACATCCGCCGGCTCACGATCCAGGAGTTTCCTCAGTTTGTCGTTGGATGATCGAACGCCCGCACCGATCACGTACTTTTGATATTCGCGTGCGAATTGACAGCAGGCGACAAGTAAGAATGGACGCGAGTCTTTCGGAGAACTATTTCCCGGCCGCATGCAGAAGCGGAGAAACCAGATGTACAGATCCTTCTCCAGTTCCATGGCCTCCCCTTCGTCGAGGCCATAGTGGGAGACAAGAGCGATGTGGATCAGGCCAAGCGTGTCCTGGAAGATCGCCCTTACGTCTCTCTCGAAGGGATTTTCCTGGACGCGGGTTACCGGGTTATCGGTCTCCATGGCCAAATCCTTTCTGGGAGTTGGGCCTAGAGTACAGCTGTCCACTTGGGCAGTCAAGCATTTTATTCGAAAAACGAACAAACAGGAAAGATGCCTATTTTGAGTTATTTAGCTGCTGGCGCAGCCCTCGACCCCCCGTTAAGTGGGGATCGATGTGCCTAGGTTATTCATGTGGATAGCACCTTTCGCCGTGGGCGCGAGCAACTTGCACGCGCCAAAAGAATCAATGACGGCCGGCGTTTTCTCGCGTTGGCGAGAGAGCTACCGGACGACGCGTCCCGGAAAAGACGGACGCTGCTGCCCTGCCTTGTCTTGGAGTCCCACCTAGGGCTTTAAATGAATCAAGAACATTCGATCGGAGTTGGCGGGTGGTGTCAAGAGCTTTTTCCATCACCTTTGTCTAGAAATGAGTTGAGGTGGGATATCGAGGCGGATTGAGAAGCCCTCACCGTGCCCTTTCCCCGGGGGGGAGAGGGCTCATTGTGACACGTAAGTCATTCTAACCGTTGTGGATCAGGGCTTGGAGGAGGCGGTCCTGGAAGGCGTGGCCGCCGCCGTCCCAGACGCCGGGGCCGTTCAGGAGGATGGCGAAGGCGTAGATCTTGCCGGAGAGACCGGTCGCGTAGCCGGCGAGGGTCGAGACGCCGCGGATGCTGCCGGTCTTGGCGGCGACGCGGTCGCGTGCGACAGGGTCGTGAAGGCGATGCCGCAGGGTGCTCTCGGGATCGCCGGGTGTGGCGAGAGTGACCTTCCAGGCGGCGCCGTTGGGATTCGTCTCCATCGCGCGCAGGAACCTGACGATGTCGGCGGCCGACACGCGGTTCTGGGGCGAGAGGCCCGAGCCGTCGTGAAGGTTGTAGCGGGTCGGGTCCAGTGCAAGCGCCGCCAGGAACTCCTTCTCAAGGGAGATGGCATTTTCCCACGTGCCCTTGCCGGCCTTTTCGGCGGCGAGGGTCTTGAAGGTCTGCTCGGCGTAGAAGCCCTGACTTCTCTTGTTGATCACGGCGAGCGTGGCCATCAGGTCGGAATCCGTTTCCGCGACCAGCGTCCAGGCGGTGTCGGGCTTCACGTCCTTCCTGACGACCTGCCCGGAAAGCTCGATCCCGGCCGCCTTCAACCGGTTCTTGAGCGCTCCGCCGAAAAAACCCGTCGGGTCTTCCACCGCGATCGGAGTGGACCACCAGACCGAGCGCATCGGGACGGTTCCCGAGATCGTCACGGCGTTCGAGCCGTCCGCGCGGCCCACGGCCAGCCGGACGTTTCCGCGCCGCCCGACTGTCCTGGCCGACGAAAGCGCCCGCAGCGTGCCGGTCTGGGGCTCGATCGAAACCGCCGCCGGACCGCCGG
>JGI12635J15846_10002829_pt1 | contig 15145 bp, 14 predicted proteins | sample BlaSpr_A8_OM2_M2_FD_15846 | JGI IMG/M metagenome (IMG submission 15846) | reverse complement strand
GAACGCGAGTTCGGGATTGGTCACTTCCCATACAGTGTGTGCCCTGTTCGTCATTGAGCACGGCAAATTTCATTCCGTTCGTAAAGTGCCACGAGTCATGGGAGATTCCTTGGACCGTGGGGCTGTGTCCGACCGGGTCGTCCTAGCCGCCCTCCCGCGTCGACTCCGCGAGCGCCTGGCGCACTATCAGGGCCAGCGTGTCGGGTTGATACGGCTTCTGCAGGAGTGTGACGGCAGGAGCAAGGACGTCGTTTTGAGAAATGATATCGCGCGTATGTCCGGACGTAAAAAGGACCGGAATAGGCGGCGTGCGGCTGCGCGCCCAGGCGGCAATTTCCACACTTTTTACCAGTCCGGGCATGACAACGTCCGTGAAAATCAGGTCCACCTTGACGCCGCCTAGCAGGATTGCCATCGCAGCGTCTCCATTGACAGCCTGGAGCACGTTGTACCCGAGCTCATGCAACAGGTCTACGGAGGTTGCTCGAACCCCTGCGTCATCCTCGACCACCAGAATCGTCTCGTTGCCGCCAATTTGCGATTCTTCTTTCACCTCGTCGGCCGCAATTTCCGCATCATCGCTTCGAGGAAAATGCATCTGCACCGTCGTGCCGTTGCCCACCTCGCTGAAAATAGCTAGATGTCCGCCACTCTGCCGGACGAAGCCAAACACCATGCTTAGTCCAAGCCCGGTCCCGCGTCCGACTTCCTTCGTCGTGAAGAACGGCTCACACGCGCGTGCAAGTACATCGGGCGACATGCCCCGGCCCTCATCCTGAACCGTAATCCGCAAATAGTCGCCCGGAGCAATTTCGGCGCCTCCGAGGTCGCTCACGCTCAGGTTAACGTTCTCCACAACAACGTTCAGTCGACCGTCTCCGTCCATCGCATCACGCGAATTGATTGCAAGATTGAGCACTGCATTCTCGAGCTGGTTCCGGTCAACCTGTATCAGCCATGGGATTTCCGGCAGCGACATCTGTACAGAAATTCTTTCTCCCAAAGCGCGATGAAACAGCTCCGCAAAACCGTCGAAAAAACGGCGTGGATTTAGTACCGTCGGCGACAACGGCTGACGGCGAGCGAACGCCAGCAGTTGGGAAGAGAGCTTCGCGCCCCGTTCCACAGCCGATGCAACGGCACTGACGCGCTTCTGAACGTTCTCGTTGCCGCGCTCCTGTATGGCGAGCACTTGCAAGTTGCCTGAGATGATTTGCAAAACATTGTTGAAGTCGTGCGCGACGCCACCCGTCAGTGCGCCGATGGCCTCCATCTTCTGCGATTGCCTCAGTTGCCCTTCAGCCTCGATTCGCGCGGCCACCGCATCCGCCACCCGCTCTTCCAGATTGCGTGTTAGTTGAAGGAGCGAAGATTCCGCTTCCTGCCGGCGCCGTTCAGCAATGACACGCTCCGTTGTCTCGATAACGATAGAGATGACACCCGCTGGCGACCCGTCGTCCTCGACGACCGCGCTGTAATACAGGTCCATCCAGACGTCTTCGGCAGCGCCGTTCCGGAAGAGCACGAGTTCCTTGTCACGATAGGACAACGTTCCGCCACCGAGGCATGTGTCGACAACATTCCTGTTGAAAGCCGCGACCTCTGGCCAGCCTTCCTCGACTGGGGAGCCGAGAAGAAAGGGATGACGACCACCGGCAAAAACCGAATATGCATCGTTGTAGACCATGTGCCCCGCGCGCCCCCACAACATTACGAGCGGCACGGGCGAAGCAAGCAGCATCTGGACAGCCGCTCGCAGACTTTTTGACCATTGGTCGATTGGACCTAGAGACGTTCCCAACCAGTCGAATTTGCGAATCCGTTGGGCCATCTCACCGCGCCACCCCTCGCATCCATGGTCGTTGCTTAGCATTTGCATAAAACAGTGCATCCGTTGGTTTGAGCGGGTTTCGCATGCGGATTGAACATCGTCCGAGACGCGATGGCAAACGAGGCTGGTTTGCGAGCCTTTAGCAAGACGCGGACCCGGACGTATCATGACGCTCCTTGACCGGCCGAAAGCGCCGGGACGGTATGAATGCGGGCGTGGAAAGGCTTAGCGCGGCTGGACGCGCAGCCGCTGACGACCTATGTTGCAAAGTCTCCGCATTTGCCCGTGACCAGAATGAGTGCACTGTGGTCATCACACGGCGCATCGGGTTTCTCCTCGAAATCGTTTTGACGGCGCCACCGTCGCAATCGACGATGCCTCATCGATAGAGCAATTGACCTCGGTGATTGCAGAGGTCGATTGACACAAACCGCGACTCAGCGAGCAATATCGCAACACGCAGTCCGGTTTGATTGCTACTGCAGCAAGTTTGCGACGAAGGCCATTAGGAGGAGCAGGGAATGGAACATGAACTGCAAGGAAAGGTTGCTGTTGTTACCGGCGCCGCGTCTGGCATTGGACTGGCCAGCACCGAGGCAATGTTGGCTGCCGGCGCCCGCGTGGTGCTGGTCGACCGCGATGATGCCGCACTGACGTCAATCTGCGGGAAACATGGCGATGCGGCGATTCCGCTAGTCGTCGATTTGCTCGACCCGTCGGCATGCTCGACGCTCGTTCCACGTGTGCTTGAACTCGCAGGTCAAATTGACATCCTGCATGCAAATGCAGGCATCTATGTCGGCGGCGACTTGGTGGACGCGGAGACCGCAGCGATTGACCGCATGCTGAATCTCAATGTCAATGTGGTGATGAAGAACGTCCATGACGTTTTGCCCCACATGATTGCTCGACGGACAGGCGATATTATCGTGACCAGTTCGCTGGCAGCTCATTTTCCAACGCCGTGGGAGCCGGTCTATGCGTCGTCAAAATGGGCGATTAACTGCTTTGTTCAGACTGTACGGCGCCAGGTTTTCAAACATGGAATACGCGTCGGCTCCGTCTCGCCCGGACCGGTCGCTAGCGCATTGCTATCCGACTGGCCGGAGGAAAAACTGAAAGAAGCCAAAGAATCGGGGAGCCTGATTGAGCCCAGCGAGGTGGCGGACGTCATCATGTTCATGCTGACGCGGCAACGCGGTATGACTATTCGCGACGTGGTTTTGATGCCTACCAATTTCGACCTATAGTCGTACGCGCTCGAGCCGCCGACGCCGGCGCCGGGTGTCACCCAAGCGCGACCAACTTCCCGAGGCTTCACGACGGCGACTGAGAATGACTGGATGCCGAATAGTAAAATCCCCGGGACGATAACAACAAACCGTTCGGGGACCACGCTAGATAAAGCGGCGGCCCTCGGGTTCTTGGGGGTCATGAAATGAACAAGAGACTTGCAAGCATATCCGCAATCGTTGTGATGCTCGAAGCCTGCAGCGCAGTTGGACCGGGGTTTGCCAATCATCCGGCTGACTGTGCAATCGGCATCGCTTGGGCAGACTGTCTGCCCGGTACCAAAGGGTATGCGAACGGCGGTGGGAGCCTTCATCGCAAGGAGGCGGCCGACGTTGCGAAGGCGCAGCATGATGCATTGGACGCCCAGTTTGAGGCGGTTCGCAAGCAGTGTGACGCCGATATGGCTACGTCCGACTTAGACCCGCTACGCGAAAAAATCCAGTTCAGTCGCAAGCTTGACTCGCCTCCGCCGTTCCATTATGCCTCGCTTGATTCGTTTCCTGCTCCCGCTGACCGGTTGCTCATTGCAAAGTGGGCACCGCTACGTGACGCATGTATCGAGCGCGAACACGCCGTAAACACCATACCGCCGAATGCTACTCCCCTCGACGAGTCGTTCATTCGACAGGAAATGTCGTTTGGGTCAGAGTCAGAGGCGAAAGTCAGTGAACTCGTCGTGAGCCTTTGTGAGCAAAAGCTCACATTCGGGGAGTTTGCTCGGCGCCGGTATGCGATTGGAAAGGCTGCGGTCGATGCTGTATCGAGAGGCGCGAATGCTGCAGGACCACGAGCTTCAGCTGCAGGCTCAGCAGATTGCGAATCAGCAATTCGCCAATAGCATGAATGCGTGGGCAAACTATATGCAGGCGGTCAACGCTCGCCAACCACAGGCAGAGCACCTAACCGATTCGAGCGTCCACTGCACGTCGACAAGCCTTGGTAACACGGTCAACACGAACTGCAATTGAGTTGGTCGCCCGGACTTCAGGTTACGGAAGGTCCAAAGCTCAGTTGTGCCCCACCTCCAAACAACCTCCGCACGATTAGCGCTTTTGAGCCCTCGGGACAGGCACCGTGTCATGATGGAAACTGGAAACGGTCACATGCTTTGTCGGCCGAAGGAGGTCAGCGTGACGAAAGACACTGGATTAGCGACCGACCATGTACCGGAGTCGCTGCGGACACTCGCCGAATATCTGGAGCGCGCGCTCGATAGCGCGACGAGCATCGTGATGATGCGACACACGGATGACGCCTGTACTGTGTATTTGGGCGACCCCGCAGGTCTGCGCGAGGACCTGAAGCAGATTGGCACGATGACAACTTCGCTCGCAAACGACATGCTTGAATCGACTTCTTCGGGCCCGAATCAGATGCATATCGGTAGCCAGGCCTATCGTTTTGTCCGCAGCTTCACGCAAGTCGGCGACATGGCGGCAGTGGTCTTTTCCGCAGATTAGCCGCGGGGGCACCGCTAGCGGACTGAACCCACCGCGTTGGTTAGTCGCAGACGATTTGGCGTCGTGCGGGCACGTCGAATCGCCATGGCGGCAACTTGGTCTGGGTCATACGGTCCAAGAGCCGTGGTTCATTGGCCGCCCCCTGCGGGTGGCGATGTCCTGGCACCACTGCACGCCCATCGGGCTTAAAGGAGGACTGGTGCGTCTAAAGCATTGCTTTGCATGGCTGCTGTGCGTTGCAGCGCTTGGTTCGACGGGTGTACGGGCGAGCGATATTCAATGTGCTACGACCCGTCAACCGGCGGAGCGCGTGATATGTGACCACGCCATTCTGGACAACGAGTACGACGACATCTTCGCCCAGCAACAGGCTCTCCTGAGCAGTGGAAAACTCTCGGCCGAGCAACTCGCTCAGTGGAGGCAATCGCGGAACGCCTGCGTCGACGTTCACTGCATTGATACGGTCTTCGCGAAGTGGAATGCGATGGCCAAGTCTGTCGAAGCCACTTCTAGCGCTGCACTAGCTCCGGCTATGGCCTCGTCTACCGCTATGGCTCCCGTGGGTCCCACCCCGGATGCAATTCCCTCAATCGCATCTCAGGCTTCCCCCATGTCGGAAGCCTCTCTCGTTCGCCAAGGCAGTGCTGCCGGCGTAGCGCTCCCGCAGCCGGTAGCAACGCAAGCCTCTTCGCCTGCTGTCGCTTCTGCTGCTTCCAGTCCGATTGACTTCCGCAGCACGACCGGCATGAGCGCCGGCCTCTTAACGGCCTTGCTTGTCGCGGTTGGATTCGGCATGCTTTTCAGACGCCGGAAGAAGAGCGGCGGCCGCCCGGGTAACCATTAGAGGATATTCGCGGCAAAGACGAGCCTCGTGTTCCCACCGAGTGGCAATGATTGAGGCGGCGTCATGTTCCGTTCTCGGTAGAGTGCCGCTGCAATCGATGCTCTAGCGTTTTCATGTGCGGCCGTGGCATATTGCAACCACTTTCGAAAGGAAATCACCTGATGGCAACGACTTTGGAAACAATCGAAGCAAAAATGAAGAAACTGCAGGCCCAGGCGGACGCATTGATAACCAAAGAAGCGGCGACGGTTCTGAAGACCATCCGTGGGTTGATGGAAGAGCACGGCCTGACGACTGCGGATATTGATGGGCATGCTGGCGGCAAGCAACGCGCGAAGAACGCGACGGCAAAGACCGCCGTGAAGTCGGCAAAGTCTGTTGCGAAATTCCGGGACCCAAAAAGCGGGGCAACGTGGTCGGGCCATGGCCGCGTGCCCGGCTGGATTGCGAACGCGAATAATCGCGATAAATTCTTGGTAAATGCGAGTACGGCCGCAGTAAAGTCGGCGCCTGCCAAGGAAGCGAAAACCGAGGGCGCTTATGTTCGTGGTCCGCAGCCGGCGCTTTACCGTGAGCCCAAGTCCGGCGCGACATGGAGTGGACGTGGGCCAGCGCCGGCATGGCTTGCGGCAGCAAAAGACCGGACCAAGTTCTTGATTGCCGGTGCTGACGTCGGTTCATCGGATGCAAGTAGCGCGAAGGTCGCAGGCAAGAAAGCTACCGCCAAGAAGGCATCGTCGAAGAAAGCTGTAGCTACGAAGACAACTGCCAAGAAGGCTCCCGCAAAGAAGGCCGTGACCGCCCCGTCAGCAGTTGTCTAAACCGTTGTCGGCTCAACGGCCAAATGTGGTTGCCCGGAGTGGCCAGTGACCTCTTGCCATACCGGGCAATCGAAGGACACGACGTCTTATTGTCGTTGGGTTAAGGACAAGTGCCAAGCCATCCGCCGCCATGTCTAGCGCTTGCTCACGATGTTATTCGCACATTTGCGATGGGGACCTGCTCGCCCCAGTAACAATGTTCGCCTTCGCGACCGCGTCGACGGTCGCGAAACAAAATGTTCCTTTCCCCGCAGCCTTGGCATCGTACAAGGCTGCGTCAGCCCACTTCATCAACAGTTCAAAGGACGCATCGCTCGTTGCGAACGCGATACCGACGCTCGCGCCAATGCTTACCGTCGCACCCGTTGATAACGGATACGGCTCGGACAGCAGTTGGATAGTGCGTTGCGCAAGTGCGGCGCTGGCAGAAGACGTTGCGTTCTCGATAATAATGGCGAATTCGTCGCCGCCAAGTCGTGCCACCAACTCCCCATGCCGCGGCGTCTTTCTCAAGCGGTCTGCAACGGCTTTTAGTACTAGGTCGCCAGCATGGTGACCGAGGCCGTCATTGACCTGTTTGAACCCGTCCAGGTCGAGATACATCACCGCCAATTCGGCGCCGCGACTGCCTGCGCCCCGGGTCAGCATCCGCTCCAGTCGCTCGCGAAAGTAGCGCCGATTGGGGAGACCCGTGAGTGAGTCGTGACGAGCCCAATGGAGCACTTTCGCCTCGGACTGCCGGCGCTCTGTCACGTCCTCGATAATGATGACAGCGCTTCCGTCAGGCACTGGGTTTCGAGTCATCTCGAGTTGGCGTCCGTCGTTGAGTTCCAGGTCGAGGGGGCTGCGTTCCTCAGACAGCCACGCAGTGCACCGCGCGACAAGCTGGCTTCTGAGCGCTTCTCCAAACTTCGCCAGCCCGACGTGGCCAATGAACTCCGGAAGAGGGACATTGAGCTTTAGCATCTCTACAGTTGCACCGAAAAGCTCTGCCGTTCGCCGGTTGGCGATAATCACCTTTCCGCTCCCGTCAATGGTGCACAGCCCATGAGGCATATGGGTCAATGCCGCATCGAATCGAGCCGCGAGTTCGGCATGCCTTTGTTCGGCTGTCATCAGGGCAACAAGTGCCTCATAGTGGCGCCGGACAATCGCAGCCATCGCGACGATGTACATGAACAGCGGCGGCACGAGAATCCACGATGCGCTGCGGGGCGCGAGCAGTGCGCCCAGTCCGATAGGAGCCGCGCCTAGGCAAATCTGCGTGATAGCCAGACGGGGCAATGCCGCATTTTTCGACGCTATCCCGCCTAGAATCCCGGCCGTGACCATGATTGCCAGAGAGGCTAGTTGAGCGTCCGGGGACATCACACACGCCATCGTACCGAGGCCCAACAGGAGGCAGGCCAGCACCGAAAGCGGTGCGTATCGTGCTGCCCAGGTACCGGGCTGAACCGCATCCGTGCGGCCGCGGACGACGTAAGCGCGAACGATACCGAGCCGCGTTGTAACAACACAAATGTCTGCCGCAAGCCAGAGCGCGGCCCACACCTGATGCAGGCGGACGAGCGCAATGAGCGCGACGAATGCGCTCGCGACGCCCGACATGAACAGCGACCGCTGGTCCTCGAACAACGTCGAGAGCAGTGACGAGCGAATGGATACCGAGACATCGCTGTTGCTCGACGCCGGTGTCACAAGAAACGAATCGAGAATGGATGTCTTGCCTGGCATGGCGGCCCGCACGGTGAAGGTTACTTTCCGGGCTGCTCCGGGTGACAGTTGCCCTCTGTGCTTACGGAGAAAGCAGCTATTTCTTAATTGGCATAAACGCCTACCCTGGCTGTCAAAGCGAATCGCGCCGGAGAATCCTGGGTTCAGCAGCCCCTTTTGTTCCGCAGGCTCAGCCTGCATTGGCGCGCAATAACAACGTCGGCACGCGTGCGGCCTTCGGTGCTTGTAAGAGTCGGGCTTGGCCGGCCTGCGCGCCGTTTCCAGTGGACCGAGCGGCGCGAAGGGGCGCTACCGCACACCTCAAGCCCATCGGTTCCTGTCAGGGTGCATCGCCCCGAACAACCGCAGCAGTCGGCTGTGAAAGAGGCGCGGCGCGATTAGTCGCCATGCTCGTTTATCGGCATAAAGAGATTCGGACTTGAGAGCCCACCGTGAAAGTCAGCTGCACCGCGCTTTCCGGGTGGATGCAAACCGCAGAGATGGGCGAAGCGGAGCCGGCGTTTAAGAGGCCGGGGCGGACCTGAGGTTCGCCCGTCTTCTTGACTCCAGGGGCCGCGTCGACCTATCCGGCTCGGACATGCAAAAGGGCGCCCAGTGGACGCCCTAAAGTAAAGCTAGTTATTGTTCTTAGTATCTCCCGCACTGGCCTCCAATGCCGACGGCGCCTCGATAATCGAATCGAAGCCATTACAGTGGTGACTTGGAGATGCTCCTATACGTGATAGTACTAACGGCACGAATCGGTCAAACATAAGGGAATATCCTGCTGATAACCTGCCACGGGTCACCGAGGCGACTCCAATCGAGTCGCCTAGAAGCTTGTTCTTCCGAGGAGACGCAGCATGCTTGAATATTTCAAATTTACCGAAACGGACGAGTGGGAGGGTGAAACTTGGAATTTCTACGTGCCGCTCACGAAGGAACAGGAGGCGCGCGTTCGGGAGCTTATCGCGCCCGGCGACGAACACGAAAGTCCGTATTCATTGAGCACGGAGCCGGTAACAGAAGAAGAGGTAGACGATTTGATGGCGACCCTTGGGACGACGACCGTTGTCGCTGAGCACAACAAATGCGGACCACTCGACGCGGACCTTCCGCATACCCTCCACTCGGAAAACGACTTCTTTCACAAAGGAGCTCCATTTGATGTCATCGAAACCTGTCTCGCACCGGGCGACCACGACGAGGATGACGACAGCGACCCGCAAGACGACTACGCTTGACCGACGCTCCGGCGGTGCACAATTGGCCCCGGAACTGAGCCAACAGTGATTAGACGCCCATAAGAAAAATCGCATGCGAAAGCACGGCGGTCAAAGTTTATAAACCTTCCTCGGGGACGCGCCTGTCGTTGTGCCGACGATGTCTTCTCCCGACAGCTGAGCCACGTAGAACAACTGGACCATCGAATCGCATGTTGGTCGATGATTCGGGTGCCGGCACCTGCGAGCATTTAATGGTGTACAAGTCGAACGTCCATTCATGCCGCACTTGCAGATGGGGATTTCTTCGGTCGCACTCGGCTTTCAGTGCATCAAAGGGTTGGTGTCAGCACAATAGGAAGCGCTTTTCAGCGTCAACGTGCGATAACCGGCAGAACGAGATGCGCCCCCGTATCAGTCTTGTGTCTGCGGTCTCTCGCTGAGGGACACACGCTACGGCGCAGGCCGCCGAATGGCAATTAGGAGCGACGATGCTGAACGAACCTATCTCTGCGAGCAAGCAATTCGACGGCATCACGATGCGGGCTGAATTTCAGCTTGATAGTGGGCGCCTTCGTATATTCGAGGAAACAGCGATTCGGGCTGAGTGGTTCCCGCCACAGTCGTGGTTGGCCGTAGTTTCGGTCGCCGGCTACAGCACATGGGGCAGGCGCCCCAACGAGAGAGACTTAGTCTTGTTGCTCAACGATTTCCGGTCTAGGCGCGTGGGCGTCCGTGATGGCGATGGCAATCGAACGTAGCGTCGTTGGTGCCGCCATTCTTTGTGGGCACTGAATGACTGCAGGATAGTAGTCAGTTTTTGAGGATGGCCAAGTTTGCTCTTGGTCGCCAGCCCTGGTAGTCGCACGACGCCGGATTGCGGAGAGGCCGGCCGTGCGAAGCGCGCCGACATAGGCAGCACGACGGTGCTTTCCTGACGCAAATTTTTTGCGAAGCGGAGCGCAAGACCGATACATATGGCAAGTCGTACAGACGCGCCCGGGCAGTAGCGATTGCGATGGGCCCCTCAGTGGTTTGCAAAAAGCAGCGTGTCGAGCTCGAGTCGCACTTTGTATATCGAGCTGCTTCGGATACCGTCGCGCCCTCGAAACTCGACGGTTCCGTCGTGGCCTACGACGATGACTTCTTCGGCGCCGCTGCGCAGATAAGCGGAGACGCGGTTGGCGAGGCCGGCAGCGTGCGCGGCGTTGCCGGTCAACACCTCCACGCAGAGGTCGGGGACGAAAGCAAGGGGGGTGTCGTCGTCGACGTCGGGCCACTTTTCATCTGGCATCCAGACGACGTCAGGCACTCGGATGCCAAAGGTACTGGTGATAACCGGTGTGTACAGTGCCGCGCGCGGACCCAATTGCCCAGCGAGCTGACAATATACGTCGGTCACGAGTATTTGATGCCACGGGTCCTTTTCGCGACCAATGATGAGTTCGCCAACCGGGCCGAGCTCGTAGCCGGCGTCGGTGAGGTCCTCCCGAGTGGCCAAAGTGCGCCACACCGCGACGAGTGTTTCCCGGTCTAGACGCTGCGTTTGCATAGCCCCCTCCAAGCGACAAACCTGGTCATGCGAGCGAACGAATGCGTCTCTTGACGAGCGCAAGACCGATGCCGCTAGGCATTCGTCGCGCGACAAGTCGAGCGCACCGCTAGCGTGTGGACGCAGGACCCACCTGCGAACCCGTTTGCTGAAGTGGGACCAACAAACCTTCAAACGGTTGCGACTGGGTTCGCGAAACCAGTCGCCCGGACGAAACAACGTTCGCTACTCGGCAGGTCGCCAGAGGTCGACTAAGGCCGAGTGTCGTGACAATGTCACTTCGAACGCGGGCTCGGGGGGCAGGCTTGCTTTTCTCGCTTCTGAATCAGGCCAACGTGAGAAGGCTTACTTCTTCGTAGAGCCAGAGGCTTTTCCAGCGACGACCAGTTGTCGAGTCGCCTCCGTTGACGCGGAGGACGCGGCGCTAACATTGCGCTCCGCGACGTCTATCACCTGTTTCGCAGCCTTCTTGGCAGCGTCGTACGCAGAGTACGCGGACTCGGCAGCGACTCCCAGAGCGGACTTCCAAGCTGAGACGACCGCCTCGCTTCCAGCCGGCGCGTTCTTCGCCAGGCCGTCGACGAAGGCTTGTGCGTCGAGCTGCGACTGCTTGAAATGCGCTTCCGAGACTTCTGCAAATTCGCCTTGAGCAGTGCTCACGATTTCATACACCTGACGCCAGTATGACTGCGCTTTGTCTGTTGCCGACCGTGTCTGGCTCGCTTGAAGCGCGAAGAGTTCCTGAGGGTCCTTGGCAGCTAGAGCCTTGACCACAGCTTCTTGATTTTCGACCAGCATCGAGTTAACCGCCTGCGAGTTCAACGCAATGAGCTTCTCGAAGCCGTCCAGCCCCTTCGCCATAGAGCTATAAATTATTTCGAAGCCCGATTTTTGGTTTGCAACAAAATTAGGCACAAGCATGTTCATGCTGACTCCCAATAGATTGATAATGTGCAAAATAAAATTTTAGAGGGCGAAGATGATTTTGCGGCAAAAAATGGCTTATCAGCACGGTTCAAGATGCGCATCACTCACACTCTCCTTAATGCCAAATTGGCAATTGCTAGGAATGAGAATTAAACGCAAATTGCTGTGCCAGCAGAAACAATGCGCCAAGCCTGCAATGCTCGCAGTTTTTCGCAAATCATTTAAAAGAACAACAATTCGACATTGCAGAACGGTGACGCTTAAAACTAGACCTTCCAATCCTCGTATTTATAGAACGGGAAAGCGCCGTCGCGCTACAACCTGCAGCGCGACCGAGAGACGATAACAAACCCAGGCACTCGGGCCAAACAGATGTTTTACCTACTTGACACATTCAACAAAGACATTGAAGAATACTGCGATGCAGCAACAGCCAAGGTCCGCCAATGGCATGGATATTTCTGACACCAAATTTTATGGCTAAAATATTAATTTATTAGATAATTATTTATAGACCATCGACGCCGCAAAAAAGCAGGCGCGCAGCTGCCGCATTTATAAAAACCTGAGAGATATAAAATAATGGGCCGACATTCAAACACCACCGGACACCTCGAACGTAGCGCCGAGGACCACGTACTCCGGCGTGCCATCGCGGCGCGCCTTGACCGCGCTCTTCAACAGGCTGGCACTAGCTCCGCGAAAGCGGCGAAGTGGCTAAGTGTCACCCAGGAAGAAGTGGACTTTTGGCGGCGTGGTATCACCGTCCCGCCCCTGCACGCTTTCACGCGAATCGCCGCAACGCTCGAAGTCGACGTCCATTGGCTTTGCACGGGCCAGACCCAACGGGCAGTCACGAGCACTCCATCTCCTCGAGTGCATCCGGAAGCTGGCTTTAAGTAGGCAACGTGGGCTGCGTTCGTGCAGTCCGGCATTGAGCTTCGGCGTCGCTTGATTCACAACATGAGACTCCATCAGCCGCAGAAGAGACAAAGAGGAAAACATGTCCAAGCGAATTGCGTACGTAACTGGCGGTATGGGCGGCATAGGAACGTCAATATGCCAGCGCCTTCATACCGATGGGCTGATGGTGGTGGCCGGCTGCGGACCCAATTCCCCTCGTCGTGAAAAATGGCTTGCCGAGCAGGCCGCGCTTGGCTTCACCTTCATCGCTTCCGAGGGCAACGTCGGCGATTGGGAATCGACAGTCGCCGCATTTGATAAGGTCAGGAAAGAGGTCGGAGAGATTGACGTACTGGTGAATAACGCCGGTATCACGCGCGACGGCGTGTTTCGCAAGATGTCAAATGAAAACTGGAAGGCCGTTATCGACACCAACCTGACAAGCCTTTTCAACGTAACCAAGCAGGTAGTTGAAGGGATGGTCTCCAGAGGCTGGGGGCGAATAATCAATATCTCGTCGGTGAACGGACAGAAGGGCCAGTTTGGTCAGGTAAATTATTCGACCGCAAAGGCTGGCATTCATGGTTTCACCATGTCACTCGCGCAAGAAGTCGCGACAAAAGGTGTCACCGTTAATACCGTCTCGCCTGGCTATATCGGCACCGACATGGTTCGGGCTGTAAAGGCCGAGGTGTTGGAGGGAATCGTTGCGAGCATCCCGGTGCGGCGTCTCGGTGAACCCTCAGAAATCGCGTCAATTATCTCGTGGATTGCAGGTGACGAAGCCGCATTCGCGACAGGTGCCGACTTCTCGCTTAATGGCGGTCTGCACATGGGCTAGCAGCCCGCGGGCGCGATAGCACGAAAGCGCGCCCGCGCACCGTTGAGCCGGTCGCGAAGGCAAACGCACAACGCGCTCGCAGGGTGTCAGCAGGTTATCGACGGAATGAAGAACGCTGTCGACCCGCCATCCGTGTCCAACGAGGGTTGAGCACAACGTTAATTTTTGCGACGTTAGACATCGCCATCCGGCCTCATGGACGCTCGGTCGACGAATTCCACCGAAGCGATGCGGCCCAAGCGTGGCATAGCGCGATGGTGGCGAGGCGCCCCCTGCGCGTGGACGAGGGGGCAGGCCACTCAGGCTTTGGGTTTGCTTTTTGTACGCTGCGCCACTTGCGCACCCTTTTGACCTTGCGTCTTCCCAAGGGACTTGCTTGGTGCTGCGACCTCCTTCTTCCTGCTCGGCATCTCAGTTTCGGCCGCGTGACTCGGCGGGGCCTTTCTGGGCGATGGCATTTTGACCTCCTTCATGTGTCGAATGGACACAATGTTAAAAGTAGGCCGCACGTGGCCGGGAATCAAGACCCTCGCTTGCGCGACGACGACATGGCTGCGAATCGGCGCGATTTCTTCAACGACTCGAATCTGAGAGCGAGTCATCTTTGTCGGTCGCCGCCAAGACGTAATCGCCGAATTCACTTACGTCGATTTGATGGAGCGAAAGGCGGACGTCGACCGGTTAGCGTGCGGCGATGTTGATATCTGGATTCCGGTCGACGTTGTAGCTTGGGCGCACTGAGTTCATCTACCAGTCGACCGGTGCGTGACTGCAATCGCTGCGGTAGCCGTTCCCGTCACCCGTGCGTTAGCTGTTGGTGGGCAGCAGCGGGCTTGGCGAGTTGTTCACATAAACGGTGACGCGTGTCGGCAGGCAGTTGAAGTAGTCCGGACACCGGCCGTTGGCGCAAAGCATTTCTTCTTTTTCGCTACGCGAGACCGGCGGTCAGCGATGCGGCTCTGAGTTGCCTGGGACCAAGTCGTCGAACGCCTGGCGGGCATCCTTGAGCTCTTGCATGGCGGCCGCGAACCTCGCTAGTTCGAGCGTCGACGGCTGACGACTATCGTGGTCAGCAAAATGCGCTTCGAGCGCTATCGATGCAGCGTGCACTTCGCGCGCGGCGCTGACGACGCGTTCAAGTGCGAGCGCTTCATCGGACTTTATTTTTTCTTCCGCCATCGTTCCGTGTTCCGCGCGTCGTGGCGCGCGCGGGTATTTGTGGACAGCGCTGCTGCGATTTGTTTGCGCAATTATCACCGGAAGCGTCCCTGTCTGCCGACGACCGGTGCCGACTGTCCATCTTCACAAACCCGAAGAGGGTTTCCTCGCTGGCGTTCTTGTCCACGCGGATGCTGCCCACCTAGTCGACCGCTTCGTCGCAAGTTCGTCCAATACCGGTACTATTCTCGTGGACCGAACCACCGAGCGAGTTCGCCGTGACGCTAACAATCAATGGCGAGCCGCCTCGGTCTTGAGGCCCGCGCTCTGACCCAGCAAATCACTGAGCTTGGTGAAACAGAGAAGCTCTCGCCGGAACTCGTGGCCAACCTCATGCAGCGGCTGGTTCGCGCCGGCGGCTGAACGTAGCGGTGCGCAACCGACATCGAGATGCGCTCAACCAACAACGCGCGGCAGCTGGATGCGCCCTCCGCTTTTTGAATGTTCTTCGATGAAAACACGAGGAAGCCTGCTAAGCCGCCATCCGACATCCGGCCGTCGAAGCAGCGTCACATACAC
>JGI12635J15846_10002828_pt1 | contig 15148 bp, 12 predicted proteins | sample BlaSpr_A8_OM2_M2_FD_15846 | JGI IMG/M metagenome (IMG submission 15846) | reverse complement strand
TCGGGGTCAATCGCGTCCTTGTGGGAACGGCCGCTTTGCAGTGCCATCTGCACCATAGACGACATCCGCGATCTCCCATCCGCCACCGAGGGCGCGATAAAGACTGACGAGATAGATCGCGATCTGCGTGTCGCTGTCGGCGAGATCATTTTCGCTCTGCAGCAACTGGGCTTGTGTCGTGATGACATTCAGGAAGTCGATCGCACCTTCGGAGTAACGTTGCCTGGCGGCTTGCAGCGCGGCCTGATTTTCGGTGACGGACCGGGCAACATCGGCACGCCGGCGTTGCGCTTCGCGATAGGCCGTCAGGGCGTCGTCGACCTCCTTCCAGGCCCGCAACACCGTTTTCTGAAAGAAAACGGCCGCCTCCCGCTGTCGTGATTCACTCAGCGCCAGGGCGCCCCGCAACTGCCCGCCTTCGAAGATCGGAAGGGAAATGGACGGCCCCAGAACGAATGCGGCCGATGTCGGGGAAAACAGATTGGTCAGGTGCAAGCTTTCCACGCTGAGGGCACCGTTCAATGTCACGTCAGGATAGAAGCTCGCCACCGCGACACCCGTCTGCGCCGTGGCTTCATGCAGCCGCGCCTCGGCCTCGCGTACGTCCGGCCGGCGGCGCACCAGCGTTCCGGGCAAGCCCACCGGAACCTTGCGCGGCACGCGCGGCAGGACCTGGGAGCGGCGCAAATCGGCCTCGAGCGCGCGGGGAGCATCGCCCAGCAGCAGTCCGATGGCGTTGATGAGTTCCGCCTCCTGGGTGCGCAGTGGCGGCAGGGTTGCGGCGATGGTGGCCTGTTGAGCCCGGGCCTGCGCCAGGTCGAGCGTGGTAGCGACTCCGTTGCCAAAACGCGTATTCACAAGCTCCACGTTCTCTTCGGCGAGGCGTAGATTGCGTTTCGCGATCCCAAGACGGTTCTGCGTTCCGCGCAATTGCATGTAGCTTTGCGCCAGTTCGGCGACCGCCGCGAGCGCGACGCCGTGCCGGTTTTCCACGGCCGCCAGGGTGTTGGCGTCGGCTGCTTCCACGGCCCGGCGAACGCGACCGAACAGGTCTAACTGCCAGGATGACGTCAAGCCATCATGAAACAGGGCATATTCCAAAGGCGCGCCGGGTGCAGGGGTGAGCAAAGAGAGCGTGCCGTTCGGGCTCTGCCGATTGTAAGTCGACGATGATTGCCCCTCGATATGCGGCAGTCCCTGAGAGGCTGCGACCCGGCGCTGCGCGATGCTCTGGATCACGCGTTCCGCCGCCGTCTCGAGGTCCAGGTTTTGGGCCACCAGCCGTTCGACCAGCAAGGTCAACTGAACGTCCCGGAAGCTCTTCCACCAAACGATGTCGACCGCGCCCTCGACCGTGCGGCTGGGCACGCTTGCCCTATCCAGCGCCGATTGCGCGGGTGCTTCTCTTATCTCCGGGTTCTGGTAGTCCGGCCCAACAGTGCAGCCGGTCAGCCCGATGCCTAACATCGGACCGGAGAGACACGCCAAAACGCGCAAGACGCCCACTAATCAATGCCCAGTCACGCCGCTTGATCTGCGCTGTTCGTCCACGACATCCTCCAGTCCTGTATGGATGGTGGTCTCGACCGATAAGCCCACGCGCAGGAGCTTAGCCAAAGGTTGCCCGGGCGTCACCACGATCTTGACCGGCAGCCGCTGCACGATCTTGGTAAAATTGCCGGTGGCATTGTTTGGCGCGATGGGTGCAAAGGCCGCGCCGGAGGCCGGTGGGATGCTATCCACGGTTCCCTTGAGGTCGATGTTGTAGGCGTCCAAATGGATGGTGACGGGCTGGCCGCTGCGGACGTGCAGCAAATGGACCTCGCGATAGTTCGCTTCGATATAGACCTGGTCGAGCGGCACAACAGTCATCAACGTCGTGCCGGGGCTGACGTAGTTGCCGACCTGTACGGACCGCTCGCCCACCATGCCGTCGATCGGTGCCAAAATCTTCGTGTAGGACAGATTAAGTCTGGCCTGTTCAAGCTGAGCCTCGTCCGCCCTGATCGCTGCCTCCGCCGCGGATCTCTGGGCCCTGAGCACGTCCAATTGCCGGCGTGCCGCGTCGAGCGAGGCATCAGCGCTATCCAGCGAGGCTTGAGCCTGCGCTAGCGTGGTGTCGGCTTGCTGATGTTCCTGCGTCGTGCCGGCTCCGGTCGCGGCGAGGTTGCCGTAGCGGCGCGCGTTGTCCTGCGCGAAAGTGAGCCTGGCGCGCGCCGACGCAACGGCGGCTTGTTGCTCTTCTATGATCGATGGCTGGCGTGACACGTTCGCGGAGATCTCGTCGGACAGCGATCTGTCGCGTGCGACTGCCGCCTCGGCGGAAGCCACGGCGGTCTCATTGTCGCTCGGGTCGAGAGTTGCGAGCACTTGTCCGGACTTGACGAATTCGTTGTCGTCAACCGGCACCGTGGCGACCTGACCGGAGATGCGCGGTGCGATCGTGGCGTAATGGACCATCACATAGGCATCGTCGGTCCAAACGTCCGGGCGTGGCCGGAAAATGATGGTGAGGACCGCCGCGGCGAAGACCGCCACGACGAGTCCGACCAGAACGAACGGCCAGCGCGGCAGAGGCGCGGAAGACTTATCCACTTCCTGCACCTTGCGGTCCTTCGAGTCTCCATCCTTCGGTTGAGAATGATCGTCGTTCTTGTGCGCAGAGTCCGCCTGTTCGTTCCGCTTCGACTCGGCGGGTCGCGCCTCGGGTTCGGCTAAATCCTCTGCCATGGGGGTTCCTAGCGCTTTGCAAACAGGATACGCGGCGGGACGGTGCGGACCGGCAACGTCATCACCACGACCATCAAGAACACGGTCAGGGCTCCGAGGATCAGAAAGGTGTCGCTCGTCGATAAAATGACGACCTGCTGTTCCACGGCGTGGCGGAAGGCTTCCAGGCTGTTCGGCACGCGGGGCTGACCGTCCGGCATCAACGGCGGTGGATACTGGGGCAGCACGCCGTTGCTCTGGATCACCCGCCAGCGGTCCTGGCCAGCCTGATCGATGATGCGGTCGGAATGCAGCGCGCCGCGCCAGCGACCGATCAACGCCAGGAACCAGACGCCCGTTGCCTCGGCAACTGCGCGCGGTGTGTTGACCAGTGCGGACGCGAAAGGGCCTTCCTCCGGGCGAGCAACGGTATTGGTGGCCATCATCAGCAGGGGCATGATCACCATCGGCTGACCGATCGCCTGAAGCAACTGCCAAAAATAGAATTGATCCCGGTTCCAATAAACCGTGAGAAAGGACGAACCAATGCAGGATGCAAGGATCAACCCCAAGCCGACCAAGGTTACGACGCGCGAATCCACGCGCTTGTAATCCAGCAGCAGCGCCATGGCGGGCAGCATCACGAGTTGCGCCGCCGCGATCTCCAGCGTGATCAGGTTGGATTGCAGCGGCCTGTAACCCTGGACTTCCTGCAGGTATCGCAACGGCACGGTCGAACCGGATTGGCCGATAATCAGAAAGGTGAACAAACAAAGCGCGCCGTAAGCGAAGTTGCGCCGGCCGAGCATCTGCAGCTTTAGAAGCGGCAAAGGGTGGAACCACTCATTGACCAGAAACAGCGGGATGGCGAGGGCGCTCACCAGAGCCAGGACACAGATCAGGCTTGAGTTGAACCAGTCGAGACGGTCACCCTGATAAAGCATGGTGCTCAAGGCGCCGGTCCCGATCACCAGAAGCAGCGCGCCGCGCCAGTCCAGCATTCGGAACCGTTCGTATCTCGGCTGATCCTGAGGCAGACAGTACCAGACGAGAACCCCGGCCAGCGAGCAGAGGGGGATCGTCTGCAAGAACACGAAACGCCAATCCACAACATCCGTCCAGAACGCGGCCACCGTTGAGGCCAGCGCGGGCGCGAAGGTCGCGGTCAAGGCGTAGACGGCCAGGCCGTACAGCCGAATGTTCGGCGTGAGAACGCGAAGAGCCGTGGTCATCAGCAGAGGAATGATCAGGCCTTCCGCTAGTCCCTGGAGCAGCCGAAGAGCGTAGATCGCCTCGATGTTCGGGCTGAACGGGATCAGTACGCTGGAGGCGCCGCACAGCGCGATCGCAAAAAGCGTCCAGCGCCTTAATGTGAAGGTCATCAGCAGCCAGGGCGAGATCGCCATGCCGACGATTTCGGCCGACACATACAGGCTTTCGATCCAGGTTCCGGCATCGTGGCCGATACCGAACGCACCGCGGATATCGGTGAGCGCGACCGATGTCACCTGATCGTTGAACTCGGACGTCATCGCAGCGATCAGGACACCGCCGAGGCCGAACAAGGGCTTGATATCCACGGAACCTGCCAACTCTCTTCATGAGCTGCGACTGCAAGAATCTTGGGGTTCATCCGAACCTTCGAAGGCGCCCATGATCAGGGATCAGCGGCCAAGTCACACAAAATAAATATGGCCCGAGAAGAAGAAATCAAACGCTCGGTATTGCGGTGTCTTCGCAGCTCTTGCTCTATCTCGCGGCCAGGCCTCGCGGCTGGATTCGCAAGCTCTTCCGCGGCGTCGCCGAACACGCAAGCGTGATGAGCATGGTGCTCGTTGCGTCCTACTTCAGGAAATGAAGCACTTGGCTTGCGTTCCGACGAAGAAACGAGAACCGGGACCTCGAAGGCAGGACGGACATTCGAGAAAGCGGTACGACCGACGGTCTTGCAGACAGTGCGGCCCAACCTCCGCGGGACGGATCCTCTGATGGGATCGACCCGGCAGGAGCCGGCTGTCGTCAAATCTGACGCGGCGGACTTTGCCTTGTCTTGCCGCAAGCGCACGGGACAGGAGCAGCCGATGCAGGATCATGACGTGCAACGATCCGGGCTGACGCGACGGCGTGTGCTGGGTCAAATGGGGATCGCCAGCCTGGCGCTGATGTCCTCGCCGGCATTGGCGCAACAGACGGTCGATCTACACGTGCAGGGCGGTCCGAGTACACGCACAATCACCACATCCTATCCGCAAAAGGGCCGAATGATCCTGCAGCGTTCGAGCCCGCCGTGGCTCGAGACGCCCTTCGAAACCTTCGACAAGGACGTGTTCACCCCGAACGACCAGCATTATGTCAGCTGGCACTGGGCGAATTTTCCGGGCGACGTCGATGTGGATCGCTTTCGGCTGACGGTGCGCGGCCGGGTCAATCAGACGCTGGCGCTGTCGCTCAAGGATATTTTGCAGGGCATGCCGAGATTCGATGTCGCCGCGGTCAACCAATGCGCCGGCAATTCGCGCATCTACGCCGAGCCGCGCGTTGCCGGCGCGCAATGGGCAAATGGTTCGATGAGCAACGCGATCTGGACGGGTGTGCGTCTCAGGGACGTGCTTGACCGTGCCGGCGTAAAACCCGGCGCCATTCAGGTCCGCTTCGGCGGACTGGACGAGCCGGTGATGCCGGGCGCGCCGAAATTCCTGAAGTCGCTCACCATCGATCACGCCCGCGACGGCGAGGTGATGATCGCTTTCGGCATGAACGGCGAGCAGCTTCCGTTGTTGAACGGATTTCCGCTGCGGCTGGTCGTTCCCGGCTGGTGCGGAGTCTACTGGGTCAAGATGCTGAACGACATCGAAGTGCTGGATCAGCCCGACACCAATTACTGGACGGCGACGGGCTACCGCGTGCCCGATACGCCGCACAATTCCGTCAAGCCCGGCGAGACCGGATTCAAGATGGTGCCGGTGACCCGCAATGTTCCGCGGTCGTTCATCACCAACATTCGTAACGGCGACAGCGTGCCGGCCGCGACACCGGCTTCGGCGCGGGGCATCGCCTTCGGCGGCGATTGCGGCGTTGCCCGCGTCGATCTGTCGATCGACGGCGGCAGCAGCTGGCAGCCGACCCAGCTCGGTGCCGACAGGGGGACATACGGCTTCCGGCAATGGCAGACGCAATTTGCACTACCTGCGCGCGGCGCGCGCACCCTGATGGTTCGTTGCACCAACACCAGGAACGAGGCGCAGCCCGATTTCCGGATCTGGAATCCGGCCGGCTACATGTTCAATACTATCGAGACGACCCATGTGATCGCGACCTGAGGGGAAGCAAGCAATGCTGCGTGATGTTCTGCCGATGGTCGCCGTTCTGGGTCTCGTTCTGTTGCCGCATCCCGGCCAGACCGCACCGATCACAACATTGAAGTCGCCGAAGGTGGATGTCCCCACCAGCGATACGATGTTCCCCGCCGGTCCGGGATCGGATGCGATCAACAACAACTGCCTCGCCTGCCACTCGGCCGACCATGTCTTGAACCAGCCTTCGCTGTCCCGGATGGCCTGGCAAGAAGTCGTCGACAAGATGATCACAGCCTACAAGGCTCCTGTCAGCCCTGACGACGCCAAGGCGATCGTGGACTATCTGGTCCGCACCAAAGGCAAGGGCGCACCATAGGTCCGACAAGTCGCCGTGCACGATAACAGACTAAACTCTAACGAATCGAAATCAGATCGCCATGACGAAACCTGGAATTAGCGTTGGAATATTGGCAGCGATGTTCTGCTTGCCGGTTTGGGCGCAGACCATCAGCGTAGTGACCCTCGATCAAGCCGGAGCCCAGACGGTCCTGCAGGCAGCGAAGAAGGAGGCCCAGCAGCGCAATGCGCCCTCGGCAATCGCCGTGGTTGATCCCGCCGGGGATCTGCTTGCTTTCCAGCGGATGGATGGTGTCCGCCCCGCAAGCGCGGACCTCGCCATCGAGAAGGCGCGAACGGCTGCGCGGCTACGCCGGCCGACGGCCGAGATAGAGGACGCCATCAATAAGGGCCGAACAGCATTCGTCACCGCCGGCATCGCGGCACTGCGCGGCGGCATGCCGATACGCGCGAACGGCGAAGTCGTGGGCGCGGTCGGTGTTGCCGGCTTGAGCAAGGAGACCGACGCCGATATCGCAACCTCCGCAGCGGCGGCCGCGCTGAGCCCCTCATCGAAGTAGCTCTGCGCAGGTAACGCGCCGGTGCGGCTCACCAAGGTCTGAGCTCTGCGCGCAAAATCCCGATCGGGTTCCGCGCCACCAACGCCGCAATAAAATGCTGCTCGAAGGACCGCCGGTCTTCGCGCCGGAGTGACGGTTCCCGCACCAAGTTGCAATCCATCCAGGAACTCCCGCCCCGCTCCGCGCGTTCGCCTTGTGGACGTGGAGGGACTGATCATGCCGTTCTCTGTGAGTTCGTACATCCTGGGTGTTGGAACCGTGGTCGGCGCGCTGGCCGTCGGTTTCGGCAGCGGAGCGTTCCTGACCAACACGGTCATGAAGGAGCATCCGGCTGGGCCGACAAGGGTGGAGCGGGTCGCCCGTTCGGAACCGGTGCCCGCGCAGCAAGCGGTAACTGTTCCAGGGGCGAGCCCTCAGGAAAACCCGGCGCCGCCGGTTGCACAGGCGCCTTCGGTTGATCGGGACCAAGCTCAGGCGGCGCAGGCGCCGCCTGCTCAGCCTGCAGCAGCTCCGGCCCCCGCCCCCGCTGTTCAGGCGGAGCCGCCGAAACCGGATGTGCAAAGGGAGGCCGAACGCGCGAAGGATCCGGCGCCGGCGCAGCCGGTCGAGCAGGCGAGGCAACCCGAGCAAGCAAAGCAGGCGGAATCGAAAGAGGCCGAGCAGAGGAGGACAGCCGAGCGGAAAGGCGAACGGCAGAAGCGATATGCCGAGCGAAAGCTCAGGGAAATCACCATCGCCCGAATGAGGCCGCGGAGGCCCGAGGTCGTCGAGGAGCCCGAGGTGGTGGTATCCGAGCCGCAACAGCCGCATTTCGATCTGTTCAGAACGCCAGGTTTCTTTGGCCGTTCAAGTTACCGGGACGAATGACGGAGAGGGGCAGGTCGCATTTTGCTCAAATCCCGATCGCGTTCCGCGCGACCACGTCGCGGTAAAACGACGCGCTCAGCTTCGGCACGCGTGCTTGCGTCTCGAAATCCACCCGATAGACGCCGAAGCGTTTTTCAAATCCGAAAATCCATTCGAAATTGTCCATCAGGCTCCACAGGAAATAGCCGCGAACCGGCACGCCCTCGGCGGTGGCGCGCTGCAGCTGCGCCAGGTAGTTGCGCAGGTACATGATGCGATCGAGGTCGTAGACCTTGCCGTCGGCGGCGAGTTCGTCGGTGGAGGAGGTTCCGTTCTCGCTGATGTAGATGTTATCGACGTTCCAGACTTTCGCCGCCAGCCGCGGCACCCAGTAAATGGTCTCGGGCCCGATCCGGAGCCACTCGGAATTCATGTGCGGGAACGAAGCCGGGAACGGCAGCACGGTAAACCCCGGCTTGCGGTCGGATGCGACCACGTAGAATTGCGGCGCATAGATGTTCAGGCCGACGAAGTCGCTCGGCGAGCCGATGATCTTCAATTCGTCGGCGGTGAATTTCGGCGCGGCGGCGCCCGCGAATTCGAGGAACCCGTCGGTGTATTTGCCCTCCAGGATCACGCCGAGAAAGCCTGCATTCAGTTCGCGCGTGGCAATCTCGGCGGCGCGGATATTTTCCGGCGTATCGATCGCCGGCAAACAGGCCGCGATGTTGTCGGCGGCGCCGACCCTGCAACCTGCGCGCCCTTTGGCGCGGATCGCCTGCACCGCAAGGCCGTGCCCCAGGGCGACGTGGTGACGGACCTGGTTCAGTTCCGCCGGCGGCAGATTGAGCCCGGGGGCGTCGATGTTCCATCCATAGCCAAAATTCACGAACCTTCCGGGTTCGTTGACCGTGAAGAAATTCCTGACGCGATCGCTCAGGCGCTCCGCCACGTAACCTGCGTAATCTCCAAACGCCTTCGAGGTGTCGCTGGACTGCCATCCGCCGACGCTGTCCTGCAGGACCTGCGGCAAATCCCAGTGATACAGCGTGGCAAAGGGCTCGAGGCCATTGGCCAGCAGCTCATCCACCAGCCGATTGTAGAAGTCGAGGCCTTTCGGGTTCGGCGCACCCGAGCCTTGCGGAAACACCCGCGGCCACGCGATCGAAAATCGATACGCCTTGACGCCGAGATCCCTGATCAGGCGGACGTCCTCCTTGTAGCGGTGGTAGTGGTCGTTGGCGCGGTCGCCGTTGGTGTGATCGGCGATCCTGCCGGGGGTGTGGGAAAAGGTGTCCCAGATCGAGCGGCCGCGGCCGTCTTCATCGACGGCGCCCTCGATCTGATAGGCCGACGTGGCCGTGCCCCACAAAAATCCGTCCGGGAAACTGGCGGGGGCGTGGCGGTCGGGCGCGGGCTTGGGCTCGCCGGCGGCCGGCATCGCCGGCGTTGCCGCCATGCCGAGCGCGGACAAGCCGGCAAGCCTGGCAAAATCCCGGCGCGAGAATTGACGGAACATGACCTCTCCCCGTTCTGGTTGATCCGCATCCGCCTTCCGGCCGAGGCGCGAAGCGATCCTAGAGCATGATCCGGAAAAGTGGACGCCGGTTTTCCGAAAAGATCATGCTCCATCAAAAAGCTGGAGCGGGATGACGATTCGAAGAAAAGTCATCTCGCTTTAAGGATCGATTTGATAGACGGAGATCCTGTCGATCTGGAATTCGACCATAACAGGAGATTCAGCGTTCACGAGTCCGACGCCCTTGAAATACTTCGCGCCCATGGCGAGGTTGACGATCATATACATCGGATCGTCAAATCCCATGGGGACCTTGATATCCGATACCGGCTTGCGGTCGATGAAATAGACAATCCGGTCTTGCGTCCACAGCGCGCCGTAATCATGGAAACCGCTCGACGCGTCCGGCACCAGGAAGTCGAAGCCGCAGGATTGCACGGATCCAGTCGCGCGAATCCGCCAATGCGTCGTCATCGCCATGTCGCCGATCTCTTGCCCGCGTCCTTCCATCACGTCGATCTCGGGCGGCCAGCCGCCGTCGTCGGCGAGCATCCAGAACGCGGGCCACACCCCGACCCCGACCGGTATCTTCGCGCGAATCTCGAAATATCCGTACTTCTGCGAAAACGACCCCTGGGTGGTGAGGATGCCCGAGATGTATTCATTGTCGAACAGCACCGGCTTCAGCTCGGCAGGTGTCCGGCGCGCGACGATCGAGAGAATTCCATTGCTGACTTTGAACGGGTCGAGCCCGAGCGGCGTCGTTGCGCGTCCGGCGTAGCGCGGATCGACGTAGATCTGCTGTTCGCCGTTCCAGGCATCCTTTCGTTTGAAGTCGGAGCCGTCGCCTCCCCAATAGCGCGCGTCCGGCCAGGCGGCGCCTCCGGCATAGTGCGGCACCCAACGTCCGCTCGACAACGGATGGGTGTCGAAATCATCGTGAAAGGTCCGATGCAGGGACAGTGTCGCCAGCGGGCTCGTATCCATGGGATCGAAGCGGCGACAGAGTTCGTCCGGCGGCTCGTTCCTGATCGTCAACGAAAGCCGTTCCGGCGCGGTCCGGAGATCGCCTTGCGTGAAGGCGGGTGCCATGGCCGCGAAAAAACCGACGGCGGCGAGAACTCTCGGCGTCAATGGCTCGACCCCCGGTTCGCACGGGGCAACGGAAAGTCGCATCCCGAATTCGAATTCTCCTGCGAAATATATGTTAGTTTTCGAAGACGATGTGCCACAATTGCTTGATTTTGTCGCGCCGTGCTGAATTTGAAATTCCGGACCTCAAGGCAATATCAAAACGAAAGACGCCCTGAGCGGCGCCGGTCTGTCGGCGCCGACATGCCCGCAATCGTTTGGGATATTTCGCGATCTCGCCCTGGGCTTCAGCGCATGATCGCCACGCTTTCCTCCCGCGAAGGATCGTGCTCGGCGGTTTGCTGCCGGTACGCCGGCGTCAGCCAAGGTGGGATTGCGGCCGGATCAAAGCGCGGCTTCCTCGCGATCGCGAGCGGCGGTTTGGGGTGGCTCGGCTTTTCAATACGCCTCGCCGGCGCGGTGTCGGCGAAGGCGCGGTCGAATTTGCGCAGGCCATAGAAGATGATGCCGCGGTCGGCATAGGCAGGCTGGAATCTTGGATCAGGCTGATGCGCTGGATCCTGGCCTGCGGTCGAGCCGGTCAGATCGCCGTTACCGGCGACGGAAATTCCCCTTGCTCGCAGGTGTCTGGCTTCGCTCTCGGAGAGGTCCGCGGACGGGCCGGTCTTGGCCGCCGGGACGCGCTCCGCGTGGGCATCCTGCGAAATGGAGGCCGGCGCGTTCGCCTCCCCGGGCGCATCGGGCGACGCTGCCGGGCTGATGGCGGCGGCGATCTCGGACGATGCGCGCGTGAGGTCAAGACTGTTTGCCGGGGCGATCGACGCCGCTGACATGTGCATGAACAGCAGATATCCCCCGACCGTCACGACCGAGGCGCCGGAGAGGGCGATGACGCCGGAGGCAAGTTTGTGGATCCTGGCGGCGACGGCGTATTTGGACGCCTGGTCCCGCTCCAGGCGCGCGAGCTCCAGGAGTTCGTCGTAAGCCGCGCGCTGCTCGACGTCGCCGAGGATTTCGTTGGCGCGGACGATCTCCCTGAACTTCAGCGCGGCCTCCGGATCGCCGGGCCGGATGTCGGGGTGGGCGCCTTTGACGGCTCGACGGAATGCCGCCCTGAGACCTTCGGCGTCATCGTGTGGGAGGGCCCCGAGCAAATCGTAAAGCGTCTCCATCGTCGCTCTCGCTGCTGGATTTCCTCGTCTCCGTCCGAAATTCCCGCCGCGAATTTACGCTGGAGCACGCATACAAACTGAACATCACTGCCTGTGGATAATGTTGATCCAGTACGGCAGAAAAATGACTTGTCGCCTGTCCGACGGTACCGGCGCCGGACCGGCCGCAGCCACAATCGGGCGCGGAGTTGTGGCGCAGGCGAGGCGCAATCGAGACGGCAAGCGGCGCTTCGGAACGCGCCGGCGATGCCGCAAGCCTCCCGACCGGCTGCGAAAATTAGTCGAAAAATTAGGGTTACCCAATCCTCGACGCTCGTTTTCTTAAGCATTTCCACCACCATGGTTAATGGCGCATGCCGGTAACGATTGTGGGTTGTGTTCCCTGCATAAGTTCCCAGTTGCGGTGTTCGGCCTGCAGTTGGGTAAGGTCTCGCAAATGCGGCGGACATCTGTCCGGCAACGCGGGCTTTTGCAATCAGTATTGCCTCCGGGGCAATTGGAGTAGATTCTGCAGAAAAGGCGACCGAAGCGCCGCCGCGCACATGGGAGGAAAATTTGAGACACGCAATCATTGCAATCGGGGTTTTCATGTTGGCGATGTCCTCCGCGTTCGCACAGACGCCGCCTCTCATCACCGAAGAGATGATGGTCAAGACCGGCGATCCCGGGATCGAAATCTACGTGCGCAACAAGCGACCGGCGGATATGAAAACGTTCCGTCCCGAGCAGACGGTGCTGTATGTTCACGGCGCCACCTATCCCTCAGAGACCGCATTCGACCTCAAGCTCGATGGACTCTCCTGGATGGAGTATATCGCATCGCGAGGTTACGATGTTTGGCTCGTGGATTTGCGCGGCTACGGCAAGTCAACCCGCCCGAGCGAGATGGCTGACAAGCCGGAAGCCAATCCGCCCATCGTGCGTGGCGATACCGCGGTAAAAGACATCGGCGCGGCGGTGGATTTCATTCTGCAGCGCCGCAATATTCCCGGATTGAATCTGTTGGGCTGGTCCTGGGGCACCACGCTCATGGCCACCTACACCTCCCAAAACAACGGGAAAGTGGAGCGGCTGGTTCTGTATGCGCCGGTCTGGATCCGGCAGACGGCCTCACTCGTGCAGACGGGTCCCGGACCGCTCGGCGCCTATCGGATGGTCAACCGCGAGCAGGCCAAGGAGCGCTGGTACACCGGCGTTGCCGAGGAGAAGAAGGCGGCGCTGATTCCGGCCGGGTGGTTCGACGCCTGGGCCGATGCAACCTTCGCCACCGACCCCGTCGGTGCTCAGATGAATCCGCCCGTCGTCCGCGCTCCCAACGGGGTGGTGCAGGACTCCGGTGAGTTCTTCGGTGCTGGAAAGCCCTATTACGATCCCGCGAAGATAACGGTGCCCACATTGCTGGTCGGAGCCGAGTGGGATAAGGACGCGCCGCCCTACATGGCGCAGACCCTGTTTCCCCTGTTGGTCAATTCTCCCGGAAAACGCTACGTCGCGCTCGCTGAAGGCACTCATTCCATCATCATGGAGAAGAACCGGCTGAAGCTTTTTGAAGCCGTGCAGGCGTTCCTCGATGAAGCGAGGCGATCCTGAGCTTTGGCTGATTTCCACGGCGTCTTCCCCTATCTGGTCTCGCCGGTCGACGCATCGGGGCAGATTCGCGCCGACGTTCTCGGCCGTCTCTGCGACGATCTCATCAAATCAGGCGTGCATGGGCTGACGCCGCTCGGCTCGACCGGCGAGTTCGCCTATCTCGACAACGCGCAGCGCACCGCGGTGGTGGTGACCACGATCGAGGCGGCAAAGGGCCGCGTGCCGGTGGTCGCCGGCGTCGCCTCGACCTCGACACTGGATGCGGTGGCGCAGGCCAAGGCGTACCAAAAGCTCGGCGCCGACGGCATCCTCGCGATCCTCGAAGCGTATTTTCCGCTTGCCGACGCGCAGGTCGAATCCTATTTCCGCGCCATTGCGGATGCGGTCGACATTCCCGTGGTGATCTACACCAACCCGAACTTTCAGCGCTCCGATCTGACGCTGGATGTGATCGCGCGGCTCGCCGCCCATCCGCGCATTCAATATATCAAGGACGCTTCCACCAATACCGGCCGGCTGTTGTCGATCATGAACCGCTGCGGCGACGCGATCAAGGTCTTCTCGGCGTCGGCGCATATCCCGGCGGCGGTGATGCTGATCGGGGGTGTGGGCTGGATGGCGGGTCCGGCCTGCCTGATACCGCGGCAGAGCGTCGAGCTCTACAATCTCTGCCGGGCCGCGCGCTGGGACGATGCGCTGGCGTTGCAGCGAAAGCTGTGGCGCATCAACGAAGCCTTCGCGCGCTACAACCTCGCCGCCTGCATCAAGGCCGGCCTTGCGATCCAGGGCTACGACGTCGGCGATCCGGTCCCGCCGCAGTCGGCGCTGACGGCGGACGAGCGCAAGGCGGTCGGGGCCGTGTTGCGGGAGATCGGGTGAGGCGAAGGCGCGTGAACTCATAAATTCAAATTGGCCTGTGGACGTCCGCTTTGGTGCGCATAACGGACTCAAGTCAACATCGCGTGAGGTTCGACAAGTGCCATGAGCGGAAGTGCAGCGGCTATTGCCAAACCGGTGCACGTTTCTGCCGGTTTTGCGTAGGCGGAGGCAAAAACCTAGCCGAGTTTGCTAACGAGTACGCACGACGGAAATTCGTCGCGGCGAGCCTATGTAAGCCCCGCCGACGCTGGCAGTGCGCGCGCAAGCCGCGGTAAACTATGAATTGCCCGCTGTTTGAGGATTGCCATCCTGACCAGCCGTGGGAAGGCGAGCGCAAACGGCCTCAGCTTCCCCCGAGCTGGGGCGGTTTCTTTAAGCTCACGCAATGAACGCGATGCTGAGCGGGGTGAAGCGACTGCTGCGGCAGCACGGGTACGACAATGTACTGTTTTCGTCTGCGGAGGCTTTCGAAAATCACGGCGATTTCGAAAAGGCAGTTTGCATCATCCTCGACACGAGCGATGAGGAGCGTGACGTCTGGGTGCGCGCGCCATGGGATGAAGCGCGGGCACTGCAAAGGCCGCTGCCGGATGTTTGCTCCAGGCCTTGCTCTAGTTTCCGGCCTCCCGATCGGCCCGTCCTGGTAACGAGGTCAAGAACTGCAGTGCGGCGTTGCGCGTGTCCGGAGAGTTCAGGATCCCGAGATGGGCGGTGAAGAGGACCGTGTCGAATAGACCCTGGCCGACAAGGTCGATCGTCGCGGCGCCGGCGAGACCGGCGCTGGCGGTGAAATCATGCGGTTTGCCGTCGCGGTCCTCGGCGGGAACGCCGGGGAGGGCGCCGTCCTGCAGGCTGTTGTAGACGAAGTCGGGTGTTCCTGGCTTGTTGCGGATTACCAGGTAATGAGTGGGACCCGGCGTCTCGCCCGCGGCGTTCAGTACCGTGAGCAACTGGGTGTGGTCGGAACCGTACTCGTCGCATACCGCGCTGCTCGGCGTGAAGCCGCCGCCGCTCGGCAGCTGGTAGAAGTTGAGCGGGTTGGGCGAGCAGTCAATGATGCCATGATTGGGTCCGTCGATGGCGACGAGCGCCCGCACCCTGCGATAGGCATTGTCCTGCAGCATCCAT
>JGI12635J15846_10002826_pt1 | contig 15151 bp, 14 predicted proteins | sample BlaSpr_A8_OM2_M2_FD_15846 | JGI IMG/M metagenome (IMG submission 15846) | reverse complement strand
TCGGTGCCGTGCAGCGTCAATTGGTTGACGCATAAATTCGAGTGCGCCCCGTACGACAAACCCACCGCACCGCTCGCGCGTGAGATCTCTTCCATGGCGAGAATGTGGGCCAGATACCCGAGATTCGCGCCGCCCCAACGTTCCGGCACGGTCAAGCCGAGCAGCCCGAGCGCCCCGAGTTGCGGCCACAGGGCGCGAGGGAACTCATTGGAACGATCGATTGCAGAGGCAAGCGGAGCGATCTCTTCGCGGGCGAAGCGCCGCACCTGCGACCGTACCTCGAGAAGCGTGTCATCCAACCCAAAATCCATCTCGCACGCATCCAATCCACTCATGGTGACTTGCTCCAATCCATATAATTGCGCTATTGTCCGACAATTAGCCTTACAAAAGCAATCTGATGGATATGGCGATGCATCCAAAGGGGTGGGTATCGTGACGACTCTGTCGAGCACCGTAAATTCCAACAGCGACGAGTACCTCAAGAACCGAGATGCCATGCAGACGCTGGTCACGGACCTGCGCGAGAAAGTCGCACAGGCCGCGCTCGGCGGGGGAAGCGCGGCCCGCGAACGTCATGTGGCGAGGGGGAAACGCCTGCCACGCGAGCGCGTCGAGTTGCTTCTCGACCCCGGCTCGGCGTTCCTGGAGTTCTCGCAGCTCGCCGCGTTCGGCTTATATAACGATGAGGCTCCTGGAGCGGGCCTGATCACCGGCATCGGCCGGATCTCCGGCCGGGAATGTCTCATCATCTGCAATGACCCGACGGTGAAGGGCGGGACCTATTACCCGATGACCGTCAAGAAACACCTCAGGGCGCAGGAGATCGCTCGAGAGAACCGTCTGCCTTGCGTGTACCTGGTCGACTCCGGCGGGGCGCATTTACCGAGCCAGGATGAGGTGTTTCCGGACCGGGAGCATTTCGGACGGATCTTCTACAACCAGACCACCATGTCAGGGTCCGGCATTGCGCAAATTGCGGTCGTCATGGGCAGCTGCACTGCCGGCGGCGCCTATGTGCCGGCGATGAGTGATGAATCCATCATCGTACGCAATCAAGGCACGATCTTTCTTGGCGGTCCGCCGCTCGTCAAGGCGGCCACCGGCGAGGTGGTTAGCGCCGAGGAGTTAGGCGGCGGCGATGTACACACGCGGCTCTCGGGCGTCGCCGATCACCTGGCGGAGAACGATGTTCATGCGTTGGCCATCGCGCGCCGCGCCGTCGCGAGTCTACCCCCTGCCTTTCAGAATTCTCTGGAACTGCGCGAGCCCATCGAGCCGCGCTACCGCGCGGAGGAGCTCTACGGCATTATCCCGGCCGATCCGCGCAAGCCCTACGATGTGCACGAGATCATTGCTCGACTGGTCGATGGAAGTGAATTCGCGGAATGGAAGGCGCGGTACGCAACGACATTGGTCACGGGGTTCGCCCACCTCTGGGGAATACCGGTCGGGATCGTGGCCAACAATGGAATCCTATTCTCCGAATCGGCGCTGAAAGGCACTCACTTCATCGAGCTCTGCTGTCAGCGGCGTATCCCGCTCATCTTTTTGCAGAATATCACCGGATTCATGGTGGGGAAGAAGGTCGAGCAAGAAGGCATTGCCAAGCACGGCGCCAAGATGGTGACCGCGGTTGCCGGCGCTCAGGTGCCTAAACTCACGGTGATCCTGGGCGGGAGTTTCGGCGCAGGCAATTACGCGATGTGCGGCCGCGCCTATGGGCCGCGGTTCCTGTGGATGTGGCCGAATGCCCGTATCAGCGTCATGGGCGGGGAACAGGCCGCAAGCGTACTCTCGACGGTCCGGCGGGACGCGATCACCGCCAAGGGCGCCGAGTGGAACGAGGCCGAGCAAAAGGCGTTTTCCGAGTCAATCCGGGCTCAATACGAACAGCAAGGACACCCTTACTACGCCACGGCCCGACTCTGGGATGACGGGGTCATCGACCCTGTCGATACGCGCCGGTGTCTGGGGCTTGGGCTGGCGGCCAGCCTCGCTGCACCCATTCCCGAAACGCGCTTTGGCGTATTTCGCATGTGAGGGTTATCCGTGTTCACTAAAATTCTGATCGCCAATCGCGGTGAAATCGCCTGTCGTATCGTACGCACGGCGCGTCGGCTCGGTGTCGCGACCGTCGCGGTGTACTCGGACGCTGACGCAAACGCCCGGCATGTGCGGATCGCCGATGAAGCCGTGCGTATCGGGCCGCCCCCAGCTCGTGAGAGCTACCTCTCCAGCGAAGCCATCCTCGATGCGGCGCGGCGCACGGGGGCCCAGGCGATCCATCCAGGATATGGATTTCTGTCCGAGAACGCTGCATTTGCACAAGCCTGCGTGGACGCGGGAATCCAGTTCATTGGGCCGCCTGCTTCCGCTATTCGAGCCATGGGTTCCAAGTCCGCTGCGAAGACCCTCATGCAGAGGGCTGGAATTCCCCTCGTGCCGGGGTATCACGGTGAGGAGCAAGCGCCTGCTGCACTGCAAAGAGAAGCGGATCGAATCGGCTATCCAGTGCTCATCAAAGCCAGTGCCGGTGGTGGCGGCAAGGGTATGCGCGTGGTTGATCGAGCGGCGGATTTTGCGGCCGCGCTCGCCTCCTGTCAGCGGGAAGCGGCGGCGAGCTTCGGTGACGCACGAGTACTGTTGGAAAAGTACCTGCTGCGCCCTCGGCATATCGAAATCCAGATTTTTTTCGACGCGCACGGCCATGGCGTGCACTTATTTGAGCGCGATTGCTCGGTCCAGCGTCGCCATCAAAAAGTTCTCGAGGAGGCACCCGCACCCGGCATGGATGATATCCGGCGCGAGCAGATGGGCAGGGCTGCCTTGGCCGCAGCCGCAGCGGTGGGGTATGTCGGCGCCGGTACGGTGGAGTTCATCGCGGAGCCGAATGGCGCGTTTTATTTCATGGAAATGAATACGCGCCTGCAGGTCGAACATCCCGTGACCGAGATGATCACCGGATTGGATCTCGTCGAATGGCAGCTGCGCGTGGCGAGCGGTGAAATACTTCCGCTGCAGCAGGATCAATTGAAAATACACGGCCATGCCATCGAAGCACGCCTTTACGCTGAGGATCCCGATCGGGACTTCCTGCCCTCGACCGGGCGCCTGGTACACCTCAAGACCCCGGTGCCGTCCGCCGACATTCGCCTGGACGCGGGTGTCGAAGAAGGCGATGACATCACGCCTTACTATGACCCGATGATCGCCAAACTCATCGTCTGGGGCGAGACCCGGGAGACGGCGCGGGCGAGAATGCTTGGGGCCCTGCGCGAATTTCAGATAGTGGGCGTCTCCCAGAACGTGCCATTCCTCTCACGTCTGGTCGCAACACCCGCATTTGCCAGTGCTGATCTCGACACATCGCTCATCGAACGCGAGCGCGCGCGCCTGTTTCCCAAGGCAAAGCCCGTTCCGGAGGACGTGTTTGTCGTGGCGACACTCGAGCACCTGCGACTGCAGCAACCGAGGGGCGAACCAGCCGCGAGCGTCTGGCGTGTCCCGGATCGGTGGCGCCTCAATGCGACATCCGAGCAGACATTGCTGTTCCAGTCGCAGGGCGCAGAAACGCATGTCATGGTTCGCTTCGCCGCCGAAGGGCTCCAAGTTGAGATCAACGGCACGGCCCTTCCGGCCTCCTTGATGAGCACTTCCGCTACGGATCGACGCCTGATGCGCGGCGGCCATGTGATCGAAGCGAGTATCGTCGTGCACGGCGAGCGCACGCATGTTTTCTTGAATGGTGAGCACTACCTCATCGAACTGATGGATCCGCTTGCCCACGTTGGCGAACAAGTCCAAGCGGAGGGTAACCTTCGGGCAATCACGCCCGGCCGGGTCGTGGCGCTGCTCGCCAAACCTGGCGCCCGGGTGCTCAAGGGAGCACCCCTGGTGATCCTAGAGGCCATGAAGATGGAGCACACGACACGCGCTCCGGAGGACGGGGTGTGTGAATCCTTCAACGTGGTGGTCGGTGATCTGGTAGCCGAGGGAAGCGAATTGGTGAAATTTATAGCTGACTCGGCACGTGAGACAAATCCCTGAACGTACGCCCTATGAGATCTACGATGATGGGGTTACTCTAAGAGACAAGCCACGGGGGCGCGCATGACGACGACTCGTCGAGATTTATTGACGGCAGCTTTGACAGCGGCCGCTGGGGCCACCGTGGCACCCGAAGTCGGGGGCGCGCCGGTGCCGGATCATGATCACGAGCACGATCATCCGATAGTTCCCTCGGATGTCGCCTTGCGCGTCAAGGCGCTCGAATCGCTGCTGGTGGCGAAAGGACTGGTCGATGGCCCGACGCTCGACGCGCTGGTCGATACCTACGAGAACAAGGTCGGGCCGCGCAATGGGGCTCGAGTGGTGGCGCATGCCTGGGTGGACCGTGAGTTCAAGGCGCGGCTGCTGGCTGATGGCACGTCGGCGATCGGTGAGCTCGGCTACTCGGGCAATCAAGGCGCCGATATCCGGGTGGTCGAAAACACCGAAAAAGTGCACAACCTGGTCGTTTGCACCTTGTGCTCTTGTTATCCATGGCCGGTCCTTGGCCTACCGCCAGTCTGGTACAAATCCGCTCCCTATCGGTCGCGGGCCGTGATTGACCCACGGAGCGTGTTACGCGAGTTGGGGCTGGAGCTGCCGCCCGACATCGAAGTGCGCGTCTGGGACAGCACGGCCGAGCAGCGCTACCTGGTGCTTCCGGAACGTCCGGCGGGTACGGGGCAGCTCGGCGAGGATGCGCTCGCGGCGCTGGTGACGCGTGATGCGATGATCGGCGTTGCGAAGGTCGAAGCGTAGCGGGCATGAACGGCATTCACGACATGGGCGGGATGCAAGACATGGGCGCGATCGAATATGCCAAGAGCGAGCCCGTGTTCCACGAGGTGTGGGAGGGGCGGATCTACGCGATGTCGTACGCGGTGCAGGGCACCGGAAAATTGCGGCTGGGTCTTCGGCCTCCGATGGAGGCGATCCCACCCGGCGAGTATTTGCGCATGAGCTACTATGAACGGTGGATCACGTCGGTCACCGAGCGCCTGGTGGCCAGCGACCTCGTGACGCGGGCGGAAATCGCCTCCGGTCGACCGGAGGCGCCGAATGCCAAAACTGAGGTCGCGCTGTCGCCGGCGGCGGCCGTGGCGGCGCAGTTCAAAATTCCAGCGACTCGGCGCAACGTGCCCGTGGCTGCGCGCTTTCAAGTTGGCCAGCCGGTGCGTGCGCGTAACATCCATCCGGTCACACATACCCGCTTGCCGCGTTACGCGCGCGGCAAGGCCGGCAAGATCGAACGCGATCACGGCATTTTCGTGTTTGCGGATACGAGCGTCTACTCCGCGGGGGAAAAGCCGCAGCACCTTTACTCGGTACGCTTTTCTGCGCGCGAACTATGGGGCGATCAAGCGCCCGCGCAGGACGCCGTTTATCTCGATTTGTACGACGACTATCTTGAACCCGCTTGATCCTAGCGAGCTCGGTTCATTACCCCACTTGCCTCGCGACGCAGGCGGTCCGGTATTTGCTGAGCCGTGGCAGGCAACGGCATTCGCCCTCGCCGTGCAGCTGTCGGCCGAGGGACACTTCACTTGGAAGGAATGGGCGGCCGCGCTGTCGGACGAATTGAAGGACGCCGCAGAACGCGGGGAGCCCGATGATGGCTCGCAATACTACCACCATTGGCTCGCTGCCCTGGAGTGGCTCGTAGTAGTCAAGGGACTATCGGACCCGACGGCACTGCTTGCGTGCAAAGAGGCGTGGGCTGATGCCTATCGGCACACCCCGCACGGGCAGCCCGTCGTGCTCACGACTGAGATTTAGCGTCGCGGCAAACGGTCAGAAGACGAAACGGGCGCCAATTGTCGGAGCAGTGTTGTTGGTGTGCAGATAAGGGACCCCGGGGCCGTGAGGAATGGCGATGGCCAGGCCGCCGCTCACGTCGGAATACGCCACTCCGGCAAACACGTCGAAACGCTTGGTGAAGTGATGATCCGCGTACAGCGAAAACTCGTTGAGCGTGCCCGCGCAGGAAGCACGGAAACCAGCGGTGGTCGAGCAGTCTGGCGGAAGACGGAAGTCGTTCTGCTGCTGGTGGTACCAGGCCGCAGTGATGTCGGTTTTGACGTCGAAAGCGTATTTCGCGCCCGTCCACCAGATCTGCACGATCTTGGGACGATCAAGATTGTTGTCTTCGACGCCGCTCAAGAGATAACCGCCCTGCGCCGAAGCGCCAATGCCCAACGGGTTCGACGGGTTGAACTGCTGGATGTGTTCATAGCCGGCATAGAACTTGAACGGGTCCCAGGTATATTTGAGAGCGAGCATGATGGCGGTGTTGTCGGTCACGATGCCATATTCGGTGTTGTCCGTTCCGATCACATTGGCCCCCGTAATGGGGTTTGTATTGATGCTGTTGGTGGTCGACTGATAGGGCTGCGTCAGACTCTGAGGCCCCAGCAAGGGATTGAGTACGCTGATCGCCTGGTTGTAGTGTTGGAAGACCACGTCGGCGGACAACCTGGCGTACTCCGCGCCGACGTCGAATCCGTAGGCGGTGTTATGCGCCTGTTCGGGGGTGCAAGTGGCGGCGCTCCAGGTTGCGGCGGCGGAGTAGCAGCCGCCGGAACCGTCGGCAAATTTATACATCGCGCCGATATGGACGGGACCATAGGCGATGCGATATTTGATGGCCTGGTCCCAACGGGTGTCCTCGGTGTCGCCTCCGCCGGCCATGGTGCCGTTATACCCGATGTACGAAAAGGCGTAGGCGCCGCTCGCCGGATCGTAAAGGAGCATCGCATCGGTGCCGAGCGAGCGCTGACGACCGAAGGTCAACGTGCCGTAATACGTCGAGGACGCGCCGGCATAGAGTTCGTCATTGAAGGCTTGGCCCGCGCGCGCACCGTCGCCGGTTTCCGAATAGGCGTAGCGGGGCAGACCGTTGTTGGTGGTGTTGGTAGCAGCCATGTTCGCGAGTTGGCCGGACTGCGGATTGATGCCGGTCGAAGCGTTGAACACACCGTACCAGTCGGGCATGAACTCTACCTTGCCCTTGATGCCGAGGCCCGTCTGCTGCAGGTTGTTCGGCGCAAGGACGAATCGAGAGCCATTCCCGTTGCGGTTGACCAGCGATTCGCCTTCGTAGTTATAGCCATTCTCCGGCAAGCCGTGGCTGACCCAGCCCACACCGACGTCATACGCGCCGTATATGGTGATGCCGTGCCACGTCAGCGGGCAAGCAGTGGCGACAAACTCCTCGAGGCTCCCACAGGCTTCGGCGGGTGGCGGCGCGGCCGGAGCCGGTGCGGCGGCCGGAAGTTCGGCGGCGGGCTCCGCGCGCGCGACGCCCACGATTGCGCTCAGGACTACCAAGGCCAGGACTGAATTTTTCACGGTCGGGTTTCTCCCTGCTAACGGCTATCGCCGGTAAAACGTGCGTAAAACGCGCGTTATATTTCGTTATATTTGACCATATATAACACCGGTCGTAAAGCACACACGTCCCGCTGGAGGCGAGCTAGCAGATACGGGTTTTACAAACAGGGTGCTTGCATGATGATGACATGGGGTCACCTTCGATATGATGTGGGGAGGAGGGATTTCTTATGGCTGCTCCCGTTGTTCGATTCAGGATCGATTTCACGGAACATTCCAGCATTGGGCCGGGGAAAATCTGTCTTCTCGAAGCCATTCGGGATTCCGGTTCTCTGTCACAAGGCGCGCGCAACATTGGGATGAGTTACCGTCGTGCGTGGCTCTTGGTGGAGAGCCTGAACGAATCTTTCCGGGAGCCTGTGACGGTGGCAAGTACGGGAGGTAAGCACGGAGGCGGCATGCTGGTCACCGAATTTGGCGACGCCTTGATCAAAAACTATCGCGACTTGGAGCGAGACTTTGCCAGGCTGGCAGAGCGGCGTCTTCACCCCATCGTTGCAACGGCTGTCCGACATTCCACGTCTGCCGCCAAGGTATCGGTACGCTCCAAGCTCGAGTAAGAGCCGACGGTTGACGGTAACGACCGGCGGCTCGGGTGTGCTGCGGACTAGGGTATCAAGACCACGCGAAAGCGGGCCTTGCCGCTCAGCATATGTCGATACGCATCGGCTGCTTTCGCCAAGGGGAATGTCTCGATCATTGGGCGCACGCTCGACTGCACGCTGAATTTCATCGTGTCTTCGGAGTCCGATGCAGTGCCTGACGGCCAACCGGCGACGGAACGCCGCGCGCCGATGAGCAAGAGGGGCGGAACCTCGATCGGTTCACCGCTGGCGCCCACGACCAGGAGTTTGCCGTCGATGCCTAATCCCGCGATTACCGANCTCATGCTCTTCGCGTCAGTGACGGTCGCCAGGATCACTTTGGCGCCGCCGAGCTTGGTGAGTTCTTCGGCCGCGTTTTGCGCGGTGCTGTCTATGTAAATGTGAGCGCCGAGCTTCTTCGCAAAAGGTCCCTTATCGGCACCGCGTGCAATGGCCACCGTTTTAAATCCCATCTTGGCGGCGAACTGCACGCCCAAGTGACCCAGGCCACCGATGCCGAGAACGGCGACAAGATCGCCCGGGCCTGCGCCGCTGTGCCTGAGCGCGTTGAAGGTCGTGATGCCTGCGCAGAGCAGCGGCGCCGCATCATCGGATTTGAGATCGTCGGGCACGGAGGCGAGCGCCTCGAACGGCGCAATCATGTACTCGGCATAACCGCCGTCATAGGAGATGCCGGGAATCTGACCGTACGTGCAAGTGATAAAATCGCCGCGACGACAGGAGTGGCAATGCCCGCAGTGACCGCCCTGCCAGCCCACGCCGACCCGCATGCCTTTTTTCCAGTCGGGTACATCGGCCCCCACCGCATCGACGATGCCCACCACCTCATGGCCGGGCACGCGCGGATACTGAATGCCGGGAAAGCCACCGGTCACAGTGAACATGTCGCTGTGACATACACCGCAGGCTTGTACTTTGATGCGCACCTGGCGCGGCTTAGGCTCCGGGATGTCGCGCTCGACGACTTCGAGACCGGCATTGGGCTTGGCAACCTGAACGACCTTCATTCGCGGCATGGGGATGTCCTCTTCAGTGTGCTTGGCTCATGTTACCGCGAAACGGTTTTCGCATTCGCGAGCGAGAATGACGGCGGCCATGGCCTCATCGCGCGCGGACGGCCGGGTTGGGACAGCGCTCAACCCCACTACTTAATTGAAAATATGTTCATTCATTAAAGTTGACCAAGACATTGTTTTGAAATAGTATTTATCTCTGCTTATGCAACTACAAATAACTCCTCAGGCGAAGACTCGATCGAGCCGGCGCCCTCGCGAAGCGCGCGAGCAACAGTTGATCGATGCGGCGATCCATTGCATCAGTGTTCGCGGGATGCGCGACACCACCGTGCCGGAGGTGGCAGCACGCGCGAACATGGCGGTGGGCTCGATCAACCAATACTTCGACAGCAAGGAACTCCTCTTTACGGCTGCCCTGCGAGCCCTGTCGGAGCAATTCGAGACCGCATGGCGCAAAGGACTCGAGGAGGCGGGGCCTGATCCGGCGTTGCGCCTGCGTCGCTTCGTCGAGTGCTATTTCCAGCCGGCCATCTGTCAGCGAAGGAAGATCGCGGTGTGGTTCGCCTTCTGGGGCGAAGCGAAAGCGCGGCCACATTATCGGGCCGTGTGCGCGTCCTACGACCATCGGCACGACGAGACGCTCGAATCGCTGTGTCGTGCCCTCATCATCGACGGCGGTTACCTGCTCGAGCCGTCGAGTGTCGCCAAGATCGTCACCTCCCAGTGCCACGGGCTTTGGCTCGAGCTGCTGACCGGCAGCGACCGATTGGATCGCGACGGTCTCGCCGTCCTTGCACGGACGAGCCTTGCAGCCCTCTTTCCGCTCCACGCGGTAGCCCTGAGCGGACCGGCTCAGGCGGCAGCGGGGGAGAGGCCCACTTGAGGGAGCGCACGGAGGAGGGGGAACGCTCGATCGATCCCATTGCCCGGGCGATCGCGGCCCACCGCCCTGGCCACGCCCTCAGCCAGCGGTTCTATTGCGACCCCACCTTCTTCGAGTGTGAACTGCAGCGCCTGCTCAAGCGGCACTGGCATTGCGTCGGGCACCGCAGCCAGGCACCGGATCCCGGCGACTTTTTCACGGTCGATATCTTTCAGGAGTCCCTCATCATCGTCTGCGGTCAGGACCGCCAGCTACGCGCGTTGCTCAATGTCTGCCGGCACCGCGGCTCGCGCCTTTGCACCGAGCGCAGCGGGCATGCCCGCGCCGGCGCGTTCGTTTGCCCCTATCACGCGTGGAGCTACAATCTGGACGGTACGCTGCGTAGCGCACGATACCTGTCGCCGGACTTCGATCGCACGAGGTACGGGCTCAAGTCCGCGCACCTTCGCGTCATCGAAGGTCTGATCTTCGTCTGCTTGGCGGAGGAGCCGCCCGGGCTCGAGGATGTGGAGACGGTGCTCGCGCGCTCGGCGCGCGTCTACGGTTGGGGCGAAGCCAAGGTGGCTCACCGCGAGAGCTATCCGGTCCGCGCCAACTGGAAGCTCGTGGAGGAGAACTACATGGAGTGCTATCACTGTGCGCCTGCACATCTCGAATACTCCCGCTTTCATCTCTACGCGCGGCCCCAAGAGCTCAACCGGGAAGCCGACGCGCGGCTCTATGAGCGAACACGCACTCTGGGGCTCGAGATCGCGGAAGTGGACCACTGGGGTGAACAGGCACTGCCGGGGCAAGAAGCCGTGGACAGCCTGCGCTCGGCCTTGGCCGATGGCACGGTGAGCGGCAGCGAGGATGGCCGGCCACTCGCTCCGCTCATGGGGCAGTTTCAGAGCTACGATGGCGGGGTGACATTCTTCGATGTCGGATTGAACAGTCACTTTCTCGCCTATGCCGATCACGGCCTGATCTACCGATTCGTGCCGCACACGGTAGATCGCACGGACATGGAAGTCATATGGCTCGTGCGCGGCGATGCAGTGCCGGGGATCGACTACGATGTCGACCGGCTGACGTGGCTCTGGCGGGTCACGAGCGAGGCCGACAAGCGCATCATCGAGCTCAACCAGCAGGGCGTGAATTCGCGCTGGTACGAGCCTGGACCTTACTCGCAGATGGAGCAGCATGCGGCACGATTCGTCCAGTGGATCCTCGTGGGATTGAGCGGAGGAATGTGAGCCGCGCCCGGGAGGACGCCCCGCACCTGCGGCGCACCCTGGGACGTTTGGACGTCGCGCTGATGATCGTCGCGGGTCTCGTCAGCTTGAATACCATGGCACCGCTGGTACAGAACGGTCCGATGGTGCTGTGGCTCTGGCCGGTCGCGATCATTTTTTTCTTCGTCCCCGAGGCCATCACGGTCATCGAGTTGTCCCGGCACTTTCCAGGGGAGGGCGCCGTCTATGTATGGCCGAGCCGGTTATTGGGCGAAATGCACGGATTTCTGTCGGGATGGTGCTACTGGATGGCGAACATCGTCTACGTTCCGACGCTGGTAGTCTCCTCGGTGGGGCTCGCCGCCTATATGTTCGGCGCCTCCGGCAATACTCTCGCGACTCATGGCGTCGCTATCGAGATCGGCTCCTTCGGCCTGCTATCGATCCTCATCTGGCTCAACATCCGGGGGCTCGCGGCCGAAAAGTTGCTGGTCAACGTCGCCGCGCTCGGCACTTTCACGGTCGGTATCATTCTCATCGGGCTCACTGCTTGGCTCGCTCTGCGCCCCGGGGTGTCGGTCGCAAGGCTCGTCTGGCGACCCTCCGGGTTCGACTGGCATCTGATTTCGGTCTTCAGCCTCCTCTGTTTCTCTCTGCTCGGTCTCGAGATTGCCTCGAACGTCGGCGACGAGATTCGCGACCCTCGCCAAACACTGCCACGGGCTTTGCTCGTGGGCGCCGCCCTCGCCGCGACACTCGACGTCCTGCTCACCATTTCGATGCTGCTCGCGGCGCCTCCGGAAGGAATCGATCCCGTGCAGGGCGTGCTGGAAGCGGTAAACGGCCAGGCCCGGCGCGCCGGCGCCGGCTCTCTCGCACCAGCGATCGCGGGACTCCTCGCTCTGTCGGTGGCAGGCACAGCTGCTGCGTGGCTTGCGGCGCCGGCACGCATACCCTTTGTAGCGGCGCTCGAGGGTCATTTACCTCGTGCATTCGCCCGGCTTCATCCGCGCTATGCCTCTCCGCACATCGCGCTGCTGCTCTGCGGTGGACTGTGCGCCATGGCGCTCTACTTGAGCTTCGCGGGCGCGGGCCTCAACGAGGCCTTCTTGACCATTCTCGACCTCTCGGTGATCTTAAGCCTGTTTCAGTACCTGTACATGTACTCATCGCTCCTGGCACTCGTTTTCCGCCGGCGCGACCTCGACTTGTACTTCAGCCGCAAGACGCTCGCCGCATCGGGCATCACCGGTATCTGCGTGACTTCGCTTGCCACCGTGTGCGCGTTTGTGCCGACCCGCCAGGTCGAGCACCTGGGGCTATTCGAGGGCAAGGTCTTCGGCTTCTGTGCAATCGTGCTGGGCTCCGGTGTGCTTTGTTTTCGTCTCAATTCTCGACCGGCGCCATCCCGAACCTGATTTACACAAAACTTAGGCTTGCCTGATCCGGGTTGCGCGCGCGCTTGCATTGACCCTGGTGAGTTTTAGAATTGGATGACCAGGTCAATTCCACCGCACCCGAAAGGAGAAGATGATGGTCGCCAAATCGATTCCCGACGGTTACCACTCGGTCACCCCCTATCTCATCGTCAAAGGGGCCGCCGACGCAATCAGTTTCTATCAACGGGTATTTGGCGCCATCGAGCAGATGCGCATGCCAAGTCCGGATGGCAGGATAGGGCACGCGGAGATCAGGGTTGGCGATTCGGTCATCATGCTTGCGGATGAGCATCCTGAAATGGGCCACCGCGGCCCTCAATCGCTCGGCGGAGCCGGCGTGAGCCTGATGGTATACGTCGATCAGGTGGATGAGGTTTTCAAGCGAGCGCTCGCCAGCGGAGCAAAAGAGCTTCAACCTCTGAAAAACCAGTTCTACGGGGATCGGTCGGGGACACTGGAAGATCCGTTTGGACACCGATGGACTCTTGCAACGCACATTGAGGATGTGGCACCCGACGAGATGCGCCGCCGAGCGGAGAAATTCATGCAGGGTACGAGCGCGTAACGGACCGTAATGGCAGTTTTCGCCAAGTTTAGATAATTCAATGCAAGCCGTTCCGGCTGCCTGTCGGCAATATCACACCCGCGCTGACGCACACCGCGACATCGATCGCGGAAGCATGTCACGGAGAATTGGATCGCTGTTCATTAACCTTAAGAGTAAAAATCATGCGCAAGTCATTGCTGAGTTTTTTCGCTATGGTGTTGGTGTCCGCCGCAGCCGCGGCGGCAGACTCGTCGCCCCCTGTATCTGAGGGAGCCATTCCGTCGGCCTACGTGTGGCTCAGCGGCGGCTCGGTCGCCGTTGGCATCGGATTCACCTGGGGTCACGGCACGCTTTATTACAGTAAAGATCAAAAGCAGTACAAGTTCAAACTCTCGGGCGTTTCGGTCGCTGACGTAGGCGGCGCCGGCATTACCGCCGAGGGCGAGGTCTACAATCTGGCCAGTCCCGCGGACCTGAGCGGGGACTATTCGGCGGTAACCGCTGGTGTGACGGTCATCGAGGGCGGCTCGGTCGCCTACCTCAAGAACAACAAGGGGGTCGTAATCAAGCTGCACTCGCAGACCGGCGGGCTGCGATTCAACCTGTCGGCTAACGGTATGCGCATCACGCTCCAACAATCGTAACAATGGTGTCGTGTCCCCGATCGGCATCCTCTAGCGGGTGTCGATGCGGGGACAGTCGGTGAACACGGTACGCGCTGGGCATACCCAGCACACTGGGCGTACCCAGCGAGACGTCAGTCCTCCTGCAATTCTCGGAAGCGGGCGGCCAGGCAATCCAGCAGGGCCCGAACCGAGGGCAAGAGGCCGCGCTTGGACGGGTACACCGCATGAACGACGTGGCGCTTGGGCGCCCAGTCGGGCAGCAGGTGCATCAGCTTTCCTCCGCGGATTTCATCCGAGACCATCAGAAGCGGCAGGTGCACAATGCCGACGCCAACGATCGCGGCGCTGCGCAGCGCGATCATGTCGTCGCTGACCAATCGCGGTTGATGCCGGATGTCGGCCTGCGCGCCATCCGGGCCCTCCAGTTTCCAAATGTGTTCCTGCCGCGGCGGTCCAAGGTCCAGGCTGGGGAGACCGTTCAAGTCCGCCGGTACATGGATCGATCCTGCTCTCTTGACCAAGTCCGGGCTCGCCACCAGCGCATGCCCCGCCTGCGCCAGAACCTTCATCATCAGATCGCCGCCCTCGATCGGCGTCGGACGGACTCGGATGGCCACATCGATGCCTTCGGCGATGAGGTCGACGCGTCGATTGGTGGCTTCCAGATGAATCACCACGTTCGGATGCTGGACCATGAAACCGGCGAGCATGGCGCTGACCCTGGCATGCAGAAAGGCCACCGGGCAAGTAAGGCGGACAATGCCGCTGGGCTCGGAGCGGGTCTGCTCGACTGCAGCCTGGGCGGCGTCCGCTTCAACCAGCATGGCCTTGCAGTGGGCGTAGAAATTTTGGCCGATCTCCGTCACAGAGAAGTGGCGTGTGGAGCGTTGGATCAGCCGAACGCCGAGACGCTCTTCGAGCAAAGCGATGCGCCGGCTGAGCTTGGACTTGGGTTCGCCTAGGGTGCGTCCGGCAGGAGCGAAGCCACCGTGATCGACCACCTGTAAGAAGTAATAGAGATCGTTGAGGTCCCGCATTGGACTCCCATCGTTCTTATAATAGAACGATGAGTCTACAAAATGCGATCTACTGACACCAGCGTTCACGCCATATGATCTAACCCATTGAGGCTCTACCAGGGCCCCATCAGGAGAAAGACGGTGAAGAAGATTCTCGGGGTCTATACCGCTCCCGGCCCGCACTGGGTCGGCGACGGTTTTCCGGTGCGTTCTTTGTTCTCGTACAACAGCCACGGCCGGCATCTCAGCCCGTTCCTGTTGCTGGACTACGCCGGCCCGGCCTCTTTCACGCCGACCGCCGATCAGCGCGGTGTGGGCGAGCATCCGCACCGCGGCTTCGAGACCGTCACCATCGTCTACCA
>JGI12635J15846_10002824_pt1 | contig 15157 bp, 8 predicted proteins | sample BlaSpr_A8_OM2_M2_FD_15846 | JGI IMG/M metagenome (IMG submission 15846) | reverse complement strand
ATGTGCACAATCACGGTCCCAACAGCATCAGATCAGGCCGGGGATCACATTTGATCGTCGATCTGACCAACCGATGCAACATGATGTGTTCGCCGTGCTTCATGGACGCTAATGCCGCCAGCTATGTTCACGAATTGGATATGGGACACGTAAAGGCGCTCTTCGAGAATGCAGTTTCGTTTAAGCCTCAGCGAGAGGTCAACGTTCTGTTCTCAGGAGGAGAGCCCACACTTTCGCCGATTTTTCTAGAGGCTGTACAGCACGCGAAAAGCATGGGCTTCCACCGGCTTCACGTCGCGACGAACGGTGTACGTTTTGCCGAGAGCAGAGACTTTGCTTTCCAGGCGAAGGCAGCTGGACTACACTCCGCATACCTCCAGTGCGACGGCGTTTCGGAAGAAAAGAACAAACATCGCGGGCTCGGAAACTACATGGAAGTGAAGCGGCAAGCGTTGGAGAACATCGCTGCGACTGGAATGCGAACCACCCTGCAAGTTACAGTAGTCAACGGTCTCAACAACGATGGGCTTGGTGACATCGTCCGTTTCGCGATTGAGAACATAGACAAGATTCACGGCGTGCTGTTTCAGCCTGTCATGTTTACGGGAAGAGATGAAGGTATATCCACCGACGACCGGTACGTGAAGCGTTATCCGCTCTCGCAGCTCGCCTACGACCTGCAAGAGCAGGGTTCGACTACCTGGCGGCCAATGCGCGATTGGTTCCCGGTCTCAGACTATGGAGTATTCGCACATTTGTGCGACGTCCTAAACCCGAATGCAGTGTTAGGAAGTCTTTTCCCGGACACCCACCCACATCAAGGGATCTTCAGCCTCTTGCTCATAGATTCAGTCCAGAAGACGGCAGTTCCGATTCCTTCCTTCTTCAACCTGGAACAATTCATGCGCGACATCGTGGAGATAACGGATCGTGGGAGAGGACCGGCCGCCACAAAGGCCCTCGTCTCGTTGTCCGTACTGCGCAATTTCGATCAGAAGAAAGCTCCCTTGGGTTTCGGTCTCGTGCAGCTTAGGGGTTTGCTCGAAGATTGTTTCTACCGTGTTGCCGGTAGTAGCGAGGATTGGTCGCAGAAAGCATATTCTTATGATGCCCGTTGGAGAGTGATGACCGTTAACGGGTTGTGGTTCCAAGACGCTTTCAACTACGATTTCTCGGCCATCTCTAATTCCAGTATCCCCGTAGCAACTCAACAGGGAGAAATTAGCTTTTGTGCCTACAATGGCGGTGGTTGGCGAAAAGTTGTCGAGCATATGAATCGCACGGCTACGCTAGCGGAGTGGCACAGAAGCCATCCTCACCATGAAATCTACGCCAAAGGCAAGCGAGTAGAGCTCGAACAACCGGTTCACAACGCGGCGACCCGATTCGTTCACATCGACGCAGGCCTTCGACGCTTCTGACCAGAGTACAAGAGCATTTCGACGTGCCCCCCATAAATGCCATCGGAAAGCGGTCGGGCATGGTGATGAGGCCTTGGAGCACCCAACAGATCCACACGCCCTTTTCCAGGTACTCCGGCCTCCGGCCGACTTTGCCAGCGCACGTTTGCAGTATTCCCGCCTGCTCCTCAAGAGACAGCTGTAAGAAAGCCTCAGCCAGGACTGGCCTCTAGTTCGTATCGATGCAGTGCATTGGCCATCCAAGCTGGCATCGATGGAGTCTCAGCCCTCAACTCCTCAAAGGCTTGGGGAGTTAACATTTCTCGGATTGTTTTGATGGTGTCTGTAGTGACCTGCTTCTTGCCTAGATACCAAAGAGCAGATAGTGCGAGGCCAGATGGTCGTCCTGACAATGCGAGTTTCCTTCGAGTCACGTGTTTGAGAATGAGCGGTAGGTTGCCGAGTTTGAGCTCTCTGCTTGGACCACTAGCCACTTCCCGCACAGCACCGCTTCGATGGCCGCAGCCGTATCGACACCCGAGTTGACGAGGTTGCGAACGGCAGAGCGTCGGAAATCACGGGGAACAAGGCCCCTGTACTGATACCACGCTTCTCCTGTCTTTTGAAGATTACGGGACATCGCACCCTGCACATCTTCATGCGGTACAATATTATTTCGACGGGCCAACTCCACGAAGCCATGGACAAGGTCACGTCGAAAAAGAAGGCAGCAAAGTGACGCGGAACAACGCAAATACAACGCAAAGTTTGGATGCGACTCCGGTCAATCTGAGCTATCTTCTTTCTTGTCAATGAGGGGCCCGTAGCTCAGCGGTTAGAGCAGCGGGCTCATAAACTGCGGTCGGACACGTCAAACAAACGAGATAGCTGAAAACTCAAGAGTTTAGCTCCCCTTCACAACCCATCATTGCCCATCATTTCCGATCCTACAACGCAAAAAGAACGCAAACTGAACTCGCAGTGTTTCTTCTCCACGCCTAGGGTGGCCGCGCGGTGATCGCCCTTGGTACAGCAGCTTGTCGAACTGAGATTTCATCCGTGAGAACCGTTTTGCTCGGCGGCGGTTTGGAAAACCGCCGCAGCGCTACCTTAATTAGGTAGCGGTCAGTCCTTGCGAGCCGCCGTATGCTACTACTTCAGCTCTCACCCGGAGAGCGGCGCCGGTGATACTTTGGCGCGCAGGTTGTTCCGACTGATAAGTTCTTTTCATGGTTGCTGGGTCTTCTCGTTTGCGTATGCTTGCGCGAGAGCTCGCATCTCGGATTCGGATAGCATTGCGGCAATCGCCCGCATTGGCATGTTCATGTCGTTGGAGCGGGTGCCTTGTGCGAACGCGTGGAGCTGCTGGTCGATATAGAGTTCATTTTGCTTGGTCAGGGCGGGCGCGCCGATGCGATAGCCGCCTGGACCATGGCAAGAAGCGCACGCGGCGATTCCGCGTTTCGGGTCGCCGGCGTAAATTAGCCTTTGCACGGGATCGCGGTTCCGGTAACTGCTGTGGGGGCGCGGAGAGCGCTTACCGCGGTCTTCTGGCAGCCCAGGAAGCGATGCAAAATAGGCGGCCAAGTCGGCGTACTGCCCAGCCGTAAGCGATTGCGCAATCGCGGACATCGGACTCGACAGGCGTGTACCCGAGCGAAAATCCTCCAGTTGCTTGTAGAAAACAAGCCGGTCGAGCCCTGCCAGACTGGGGATCCAGGACTGTGCGCTCAACCCTTTTTCGCCATGACACGCCGTGCAGTCCTGGGCGATGACTTCTCCGCGCTTCGGATCGCCGTTTGTCGCTTGGCGAATGGTCGTTTCCGTCCAGGCAATGTGAGTGGGGACTCTTAGTGGAGGCTGAATTGTGGTGGAGGCATAGCCGTGCTTGTGAAAACCCAGAGCCCGATACACCGAGTCCTTCTCGGAAGACGGCGCATGCCTTTCCTGATAGCGCGGCAAAAGTAAGAAGCCCAAGCCGAACGCAACCACGACGGTTGCCGAAACAGAGGGGTTGTCTCGGCGCGGGGATTCGCGAGCAGCGCGGGAGACTCTCCTGCCAACGTCGCCGTCGAAATCGCGATTAGACCGGACCTCAGAAAGTTTCGGCGTGAATTCGAATTTGGCGCGTCACCCACATCGCCCCCTTGTTTCACGAATCGTGTTCTTCTTTTACGTACAGCAAGGACCCTGCCAAAGGGGTTTGAGGTTCAAGATGAGAGAGTCAGGCGATAAGGGGTTCATCCTTAGAGAGATTGCAAGAGTTCGGGCCAGAAGGACAGAAAGGGGGGAACCTCAAGTGTCAGAATGTCAGACACCTGTCCAAATTCAGGTCCAATCCCCCAGAGTTTCGTTTGCGCGCAATGTGGATCGCTAGCCATCCTCATCTATTCGATTCTTTGTCCAAATTGTGATTCAAGGCGGGCTTGGCAGGTCAAATTCCGTTCAGAGAAGACGGAGGAATCGAAGAGTCGCCAAAAAGTGGATGTTCATGCAAAGAAGTTTTGCTTGATCTCGGGACTGCCGAAAGCAGGAGAAAATCACTTCGAGCTGCTGGTCAGTTTGCCGCAGCATTCGGGGCGTTGCGGTAGTTCGGAGCTATTCCAGCCACCGCCGAGCGCTTGAGCCAGGGTCACCGCGGCTACCATGCGGCGGCCGAGAATATTGACGGCCGTGACTTCGTCGGAGAGGGCCGCGCTCTGTGCTGTGGTCACTTCCAGATAACTGGTTATGCCGCCTCGATAACGAGTGAGGGACAGCTCCAGGTATTTTTGGGAAGCAAGGACCGCACGCTGCTGTGTGTCTGCTTCCTTCTCGAGAATGCGAAGTGCTGCCAAGTTGTCTTCGACTTGTTGGAAGCCAGTCAAGACGGTTTCGCGGTAGTTGGCGACGGTCTGGTCGTAGGCAGCGATGGCTTGATCCGTGTTGGCGCGGCGACGACCCGCGTCAAAGATGGGCGCAATCGCTGACGCGCCAACCGACCAGAGGATGCTCGGGCCAGACAGGAGCGTGGTAATTACACCGCTTTCGAAACCGCCTGTTGCGCCCAGACTGATGTTCGGATAGTAAGCCGCCTTGGCTACGCCGATTTGCGCGTTGGCGGCGGCCATGCGTCTTTCCGCTGCCGCAATGTCGGGCCGGCGTTCGAGGAGTTCAGAAGGAAGTTCCAGAGGTATCGAAGGCGGCGGTGAAGTAAGAGGAAGCGGCGAAAGATGAAACGAAGAGGCCGGCTTCCCGACCAGCGTGGCAATGGCGTGCTCGTACTGCGACCGTTGCACTCCGACATCGATGGCCTGGGCACGCGTGGTCTCCAGTTGCGTGCTGGCCTGCTGGACTTCCACTTCGGACGCGAGTCCTCCTTTGAAACGGGTATCCGTCAATTGGAATGCCTGCTCGTATTGCGCGACGGTTGAGTTCAGGAGTTGCTCTTGCGCATCCAGGCTGCGCGCCTGGAGGTAGAACAGCGCGAGTTGCGCATGCAAGCTTAGATTGACGGTGGCGAGGTCCGCGGCACTGGCTTGCGCCTGCTCCCGTTGCGATTCGACAGTCTTTCGAACGCGGCCCCACACGTCCAGTTCATAGGACAACTGCAACGGAATCTGATAGTCGTTATAGGTAGCGCCATTCGAGCTCAGGTGGCCGGGCGGGCGGTTGTTGGAGATTCTGTTTCGTGTTGCCGCCGCGCCAGCGGTGATCGAAGGGTAGTAATCGGCCCGGTAGTAGCGCAGCACGGCACGAGTCTGTGTGTATTGGGCCTCGGCCGCCTTCAAGTTTTGGTTGGAGACGTTGATCTGGTCCTCAAGGGCGTTTAATTGCTGGTCCTGAAATATCTGCCACCAGGCTCCACCGAGATTCTGTTCGTTCGGTTGAGCGGGTTTCCAATCACCCACCTCCTTGTAGGCGGGCGGGACTTCGACTGCCGGACGGTTGTATTTTGGCCCGACGGCGCAGCCCGCAATTGAGAGCACGCTGGCGAGAGCAACGCTGGTCAGAGCGCGGTTCCAAACTCGAAGTTCTACATTCCGGTTGTGCCGTAAACTCATTGGCCACCTCCTGCGCCACTTGGCGGTGCAGCCTTTGCGATCTGCACTTGTTGTCCGGCGAGAACGGAATCTGATGGATTTTGAATTACCGATTCATCGCCGTTCAGGCCCGATAGGATTTCGATTTGATCCCCGAAATCGTGACCAGGCGTTACGTGTGTGAGCGCCACTTTGCCGTCCTTCACGACGGCGACCTGCAGACCTTCGGATCGAAACAACAGAGTGTTAACGGGCAAAAGGTGAGTGGAGGCAAGCCCCGGCAGATTCAAATGGACCTCGGCATAGGAACCGGACAGCAACTTGCCGGTAGGATTGTCGACGTCAACTTCCGCCTGCAAGGTGCGGGTTACGTTGTTGATGGCATTGGCGGTGCGCACCAGCTTCCCCGGGAAGCGCCGCCCGGGAAACTCGGCAAGCGTCAGCTCTGCCGTCAGCCCAGGCGTGGCAGCTTGTGAGTACTCCTGGGGTACATAGACATACACGCGCAATTTCCCGGGCTGCGCGATATGGAAGAGGTCGGTCCTTGTGCCTGGGGCGCTACCGGAGTTGATGAGATCGCCCACATCGACGTTACGCACAGTAACAATGCCGTCGAAAGGAGCATAGATCCTCTCGAAGGATTGCAACGTCTCGAGTTGCTTTACATTCGCCTGATTGGCCTGGACGATGGAGTTGTTGGCATTGTAAGTGCCGGCGGCGTTGTCGGCATCTTGCTGAGAAACTGCATTGGTCTTCAGCAACTCCAGGTAGCGATTCTTGGTGATCGCCGCGAGCTTGAGATTGGCCTCCGCTGTGGCGAGATTGCTGCGTGATTGCTGGAGCTGCTGGTCGACTTCTGGTGTGTCGATCTCGGCGAGAAGCTGACCCTTCTTCACGCGAGCCCCAATGTCGACGTACCACTTCTTCACATAACCGCTGGTGCGCGAGTAAATCGGAGCGGTCATGTAGGGTTCCACGTTGCCGGGCAACACAAGCTCGTGCGAGGGTGCGGTACGCTGTGGAGAAACGACGTTGACCACGGGCACGGCCATTGCAGCAGTTTCGGCAGTTACGGCGGCGCGCGCCCGAACGCGCCGAAGAATGCCGGAAGCCAAAATCCCAGCGACCGCCAGAAAAACTACCACGGCCGCGAGCCACCCACGTCTCGCGGGATGTTTTCCGCTGGAGGCGCCTTGAATTGGCGGCCCATTCACGACCACTTTTGCTTCTGTTTCTGACTGCATTGGCATACCTTTCTGCTTCTAATGAGCTCTATTGTTGAATTCCAGTTTCAGCCGGGCGATGACGGAGGCCATGCACCATGCTGAATACTGTAGGAACGAAAAACAGCGTAGACACCGTGGCGAAAAGCAATCCGCCAATAACGGCGCGGCCGAGAGGCGCATTCTGTTCTCCACCTTCGCCCAGCCCGATGGCCATAGGCAGCATTCCGATGATCATGGCCAGAGCGGTCATCAGCACCGGCCGGAATCGCGCGAACCCTGCCTGCACGGCCGCTTCGGCCGGAGAGTGTCCTGNAGCTAATTGTTCTTTCGCGAAGCTAATTACTAGGATGCTGTTGGCAGTGGCCACTCCAACGCACATGATCGAACCCGTNAGCGCGGGCACGCTGACCGTCGTGCCNGTCACAAACAAGAACCACACGATCCCCGCGAGCGTCGCGGGAAGGGCGGTCAGNATAATGAATGGGTCGAGCCAAGATTGAAAATTCACGACAATCAGGAGGTAAACCAGGACGATGGCGAATAGGAGACCGGTCAACAATCCCAAGAAAGAGGACTTCATCGTCTGAATCTGGCCGCGTACGATGATCTTTGAACCCCGGGGAAGATCCTTTTGACTCGTGCTCAGAATCGAGAAGATATCCTTCGAAACGGCTCCGAGGTCACGGCCTTGGACGGAACCAAAAATATCGATGACCGGGGACACATTGTAATGAGAGACCACACTCAACTCAGAATTTCGGCTGAATGAGGCGAGACTCGCAAGGATGGAGGGCGGAGCGGGACCTGTGCCCGTAACTGGAATGTTCTCCAGATCCTGCAGGGACTGAACCCGGTACTGCGGAGTTTGCGTCGCGATCTGGTAACTCACGCTATTCTTGGGATCCAGCCAGAAAGTCGGCGAAGTCTGGAAGCTACCGCTCAAGGTAATCAAGAGATTGCTTGCAACTTCTCGCTGGGTGAAACCGATTTCCCGAGCTTTCGTCCGATCCACATCGACGTGAAACTTCGGCTGGTCAAAGGTTTGCTGAATGCGGAGATCCGTTGTTCCCGAAACGTACTTGACCCTCTCCAGTAGCTTGTCCGCGAATTGCCGGTTGGCCTGCAGATCATTTCCGATAATTTGAATATCGATTGGGGCAGGCAGGCCAAAGTTCAAGATTTGAGTGACCATATCCGATGGCAGGAAATAGAAAGTAACGCCAGGAAAATCCCGTAACAGCTTCAACCTTAGGTCGTGCACGTAACCTGCTGTTGGCCGATGCTTGGGGGAGAGAGCGACCATAATATCCGCATCTTCCGTTCCGATTGGCGCCGAACTGCTGTAGGAAAGATTGATGCCGCTATAAGGCAGCCCGATGTTGTCGATAATCCCGCCGAACTCGGCAGGTGGTATTTGGTTGCGAATCTCGGCTTCCACGCGGTCACAAAGGGCGGCCGTCTCTTCAATGCGCATACCGGTGGGGGCACGAAGATGTAGCGTGAATTCGCCACTGTCCACAGATGGGAAGAAATCTTGTCCCAACCACGGATAGAGCCCAAAGGAGAGCACGCATGCGGCGAGAAATGCGCCGGCAAAAATACGGCGGTGACGGACACAGGCCTCGAGCAATCCGCGATACGCGTTACGAATCCTCTCAAAGCTGCGTTCAAACCAGGCTTGAAACAGCACAAGAGGATTCTTGCTCGGCGCGTGCGAGCCTTCTTCCGCATGAGCTTTGAGAAGATATTTGGCCATGGTTGGTATGAGGGTCCGTGAGAGCACGTAGGAAGCCAACATCGCGAAGACGACCGCCTCCGCCATGGGTACGAAGAGGTAACGGGCGACGCCGGTGAGCAAAAACATGGGCACAAAAACGATGCAGATGCTAAGTGTTGAAACCAATGCCGGCACAGCGATCTGCTCCGCCCCAAGAAGAATCGCTTCTTCTGTCTCCTTGCCGCTACTTAGAAAACCATGAATGTTCTCGATGGTGACCGTCGCATCGTCCACTAGGATGCCGACAGCCAGCGCCAGACCCCCAAGAGTCATGATGTTGATGGTCTCTCCCAGCACGCTGAGAAAAATGATCGAAGTCAAAATGGAAAGAGGAATCGAAATAGCGATGATGAGCGTGCTGCGCCAACTTCCAAGAAACAGCAGAATCATGGCAGCCGTAAGGCAGGCGGCGATGAGCGCCTCGCGCAAAACGCCGGAAATGGCACCGCGGACGAAAACAGATTGGTCACCGAGGAGCCGGATTTGAAGGTCTGCGGGAAGCGTCGTCTTGACACTTGGCAACAGCTTCTTGATTGCTGTGATGATGTCTAAGGTGGACGCGTTTCCAATCTTTTGAATGGTCATTAGAGTTGATCGCCGCCCGTCGACGCGAACGATATTGGTCTGCGGAGGAAATCCGTCGCGAACGTTAGCGACGTCGCGAATGTAAATTGTCGTACCTCCCGCGGCTTTGATAGGAAGGTTGTTCAGCCCTGCGATAGTCGTGGGGCTCCCATTCATGTCCACGTTATATTCAACTTTTCCGATTTTGGCCGTTCCGGAAGGGAGAATGAGGTTCTGGGCGCTGATGGCATTCACTACGTCAAGTGGAGACAAACCTTTTGATTGGAGTGCCGCGGTGTTTAAGTCCACTTGAACCTGGCGCTGTTTTCCACCGTACGGATACGGGATAGCCGTGCCTGGTACCGATGTGAGCTGGGGCCGGATGAAATTCAAACCAAGATCATTTAACTGTTGCTCCGAAAGCGTGGGTCCGGAGAGAGCCATCTGAAGAATGGGCACGCTGGAAGCACTGTAGGTGATGATCAGCGGCGGTGTCGTACCCGCTGGCAACTGCTTGAGCTGCGTTTGGGATTGTCCGGCGATCTGCGCAATGGCCATGCTGATATTGACACCTGGATGGAAAAACACTTTTATGACAGCGATTCCATTCAATGACTGCGACTCGATGTGCTCAATATCACTCACAATGGTCGTCAAGTTACGCTCTTGAAGGGTGATGATGCGGTTGGACATCTCCGTCGGGGAGAGCCCGGTGTAGTTCCAAATGATGCTCACGACAGGAATGTTGATGTTTGGAAAGATGTCTGTTGGGGTGCGAAAAATCGACAACGTCCCAAGAATTAAAATCAGGATAGCCAGCACTACGAACGTGTACGGCCGTTTCAGTGCGACTCTAACAATCCACATAGTTCACGCCCCAAACCCTCGGCTAGTTTTTCTTGCCTCGGAAACTAGATGATGCAGCCTGGATGCCACCGTGAAGAGTGAGCAAGAGTTTCCGGAAGTGGTTGAAAACACAATCCTTAAGAAGATAAGCCTGGAATTAGGCAAAGGCGCTGAGGAGCGAAGAATCCAGCGCATTGGATAATTGTCTAACCCGCTGGCAGCGTGTCTTTCAGGATGGCGAGCAACTTCCGAAAGGGGAAGAACGAATGTGGACGGAGGCGTCAGCTCCAGCCTAAGGTCCCGCAGGACTTAAAGTGCTCCTGTCGCGGAATGTTTTACGAGCTCACAGTCGAAGAGCCGTCGAAATCGCATTTGACGACGAGAATAGTTACATCATCGTTGAAGGTATCGCCGCAAAAATCTGCTGCGGCGCTATAGATATTGGTCATGAGGTCCACGGCGGACAGCGAAGAACCACTGCGCACTGTCGCGGAAAGGCGCTCCATGCCGAATTCTTCGTCGATGCGGTTTTCTGCCTCAATGACGCCATCGGTATAGAAAACCAACACATCGCCGGTCATGAGGTCTTCCGCAGTCTGTTCACAAATCTCTTCCGGAGATAATCCGATGGGTGGACAAGAAGAGTTCATGAGCGTGAGGGCGCCTGTCTTTGCTCGAAATAAAAGGGCAGGATTGTGGCCACAGTTGACATAGCGAAGCGTCCGTTTCTGAACGTCGATCTCGGCAACGAGTAGTGTCACGTAGCGGTCGGAGTCCGACACGGAGTGGATTTCCGTGTTCAATCGTTCCACTTGCTCGAGCATGTTTCGATCATGGTTTGCCTCAAGCCGCATGACTGCCGCCGTCGCGGACATTAAGAGGGCCGCGGGAACACCTTTTCCGGCCACGTCGGCAATGACGATCTGAGTGGTGTGCGCGTCGATGGGGAGATAGTCGTAGTAATCGCCACCGACGCCCTGCGCGGGGAGCATCATGCCAGCTAATTCGAGTCCGGCAATGGCTTGCTTGCCCGAGGGAAGAAACAGGCGCTGGACCTGCGCAGCCAGCTCTACGTCCTTGAGGAGGTCATCACGCTGCCGCTGAATGGTCTTTGCAAGCGCTTCCTTCTGTTCCATATAGCGCTGGATGACATAGACAACAAAGACGAAGCACAACATCGCGGAGAGATTGTGGAAGATTCGAAATCCCGGATTGATAACTCTTGGAGAGTAATAATCATGGAACAAGACACAAACGACGATAAGGCTGTAGCTGATTTCCTTACGCAGGAAAATCGCGCCGAGAACAAGCGGGAGCAAATAGAGGTAGACAAGCGAAATCGAAACAACGAGGTGGTCGGCATACGCGACTGCGCTAACGGCCCCCAAGACCATTGAGAGGGGCAGCCACGCCGGCCCACTTAAAGCCACATCCTTTCGCAAAAAAGACAGCAACGGAACTCCTTCGTGAAGACGGCGCAATACTGCGGGCTTCGATTCTCGGATGGCAGAATGCACGAGCTCATTCATTCGAAGAGGACCTTCGCCATCATTCCCTTATCTTCGTGATTGAGAAGATGGCAGTGAAAGACGGACATCCCCCTGATTACGGGGTCAGTGAAATCCATAATGACGTCGACGGAACCGCCGAATGGAACATTCACTGTGTCCAGCCACATTGGTTCGGGAACTGGCCGGCCGTTTTCGGCGTATGCCAGGAAATGGACTTGGTGAATGTGCATGGGATGCAGTTCCCGCGTGGCATTGACAACCCTCCAATGCTGAAAAGTGCCAACCTTTGCGCGCACCATGGGAGCCGCAGACGGCGTGAATTTTTCTCCGTTGATGTAAAAGCCGTTTTTGTCCTCCGTGAACGTCACGATGAATCGAGGAGGCACTTTTTCTTCTGCCGCGAAGTCCAGCGGATTGAGAGCAGGTTTGAGTGGGCTTTCAGAAATTCTACTTATGGCATCCGCTGAGGAGCGCGAAACGATGTCGGCTAATACCATCGCAGGATTCGGATCGCCGTCTGGACCGGTATCCACGCAACGTGAGATTAAACGCCTCGGCATGCCAGCTGCTGGACCTGTGACAATGGCCTCAAGCCTGCCTGCCGGTGGCAGAAGGACGTGATCAGTGATGCGCGTTGGGTGATTTGGATCGTGCAGGGCGATGGGCATCCCGTCCATGGCAACGATTTCAAACGTTTGCCCCTCAACCTGCAGGGTGAGGTAGCGATCCGCGGAAGCATTCACGAGACGCCAAAACTGGCGCTCACCAGGAGCGATTTCAATTTGCGGCCGCACGGATCCGTTCACCGTGAAGATCTCTTCAGGCCTCTCTGGCTCCGCACCACAAATATCCGAACTGAGTTCAACGCGGTGCTTCAAATCTGCGGACTGAGGATCGTTCACAATGGAGCGGCCACGCACAACTAGGACGCGTTCGGGCAGGCCGACCAGGGGCGGAAAGTAAGATTCAATCCCTTCGATCACGAGCGCTCCGGACATGCCGTCAAGCGCTTGTCGGTGGCTCTCTCCATGAGGATGCGTGTGATACCAATACAAGCCAGGCGGATGGTCTTGCGGAATCTGCACGGTGTAGCGGAGTGATTGTCCAGGCATGGCCATCATGTCCAAGACGTCGTCCTGAGGAGCGTCGGGAGAAACCGTGAGGCCGTGAAAATGTAGATTTGTCATGTCCATGCACGGAGGAATCGCGCAACTCTCCTTCGGCTTGGCGGGAAGGTCATTGATGTAGTTAACCTTCAGCTGGTCTCCCGGTGAAAGGCGTAGGGTTGGAGCGTTTGGCTGACCGTCAAAGTAGAAGGAGTTCTTTCCACCCTTTGTGATCCCAGCGTGCAGCGTGAGCGACAGTGTGTGGTTCTTCGCGCGAAGCTCCGGAGGATTCGAAAGCATGCCTGGCGGCTTCCCCGACAGTTCGAGCAAACAGAAAACCGCTGCCGCCGCGATGGCAGCGGCAGCGATTCGTGGAACGGATGCGAGGCGGGACATTGAAAGCTTCCAAGCCATCGCTCATTCCACCTTGTGCCAGGTAGAATCCGGGTCATAGGCGGTCATTGTCTGGGCGAGCTTTGTTGTGTCGGGGCCAAGGTCCTTTTCGTAAATTGTTCCGGAATTGTCGACGATAAAAGTCATCACGCCCGAGGAACGATACTCAACGGGGTAGGCGACGAAGGCGAATCCTGCGCTCATCTTCCCATCGACGATGTAGTCCTTGGCTCCGCCCGGCGCATGTGGTCCCTGGCTCGTGAGGACCCGGAACAGATACCCATTGAACGGAACATGCTCGCCAACTTGGTCCGTTGGGAGATTTTGTCGCGCGTAAGCGATGAGAGGATTGATCGGGCTATCGAACTCATCTTCAGCACCGTGCCAGTACAGACCATTGTGTCGGCCTTCATCGCTAACAAGTTTCTGGGCGAATTGTTTAGGGAGGTCACTTGGCGGGCGCGCAAAATACTGTTTTTGCGCGTCGACCAAATCGCGGCATGCATCCGTGGCGGCTAGTTCATTCTTGCCGATGCGCCGGAATACGATCTCGTCTTTGCCCGCAGCCGTGTCGAAAGACCACGAGCCGTGGCCGTTAACCAGGGGAATCGGGAACGGCCAGTTTTCGGCCCCGACAACCATGGTTACGGTCCCGTTCGCCTCTGTGACGAACCGATGCATCTCCTGGTATTTGACGACGAAGCTGACCCGAGCATCCAAATCTTCCTCTGGGTCGCCGGACGAGAGGACATCCTTTCCGGCTGGTCCGAGGATGCTCAGTGGAGCCTGTTCGTCCTCTACCTGCATTGCGTCATAGAGAGCCCGACCGGCATCTTCGGCGGAGGCAAAGGTGCGCTGTCCCGCCTCCTGGGCAAAAATTGGCGCTGACGAGCACGCCAAGGTAAGCGCGAACAGCACAGACACTGCAAATCGAACAAAGCTCTTGCATTCAAATTGAACAAAAATCGAAATCTTGTGCAGCATGGTATTCCTTTCTATTCTTGAATTCTTGCTACTCTCTACAGCCGGTGCATGCGGTCAGTGATGTCGTCCACCACCGCCACCATGGAAAGCACCTCCGCGGGAGCCACCTCCAAAACTCGACCGCCCGCGGGAGGAAAAGCCTCGGACATTGCCACCGTGATCAAAGCCACTGAACGCCCCAGAGCGCGTTCCTGGCTGAAAGTGAGGAGCCGAAGATCCGTGGAACCCCGGACGTCCGCCGCCGGGCCTGCTTCCGTGGAACGCGTTGCCATGGTTGAAGTTGCCGTGATTGAAGTTGTTGTAGCTGAAACTATTGCGATTAATGATCGTCCGGCTGTGGGAGATATAGGTGTTGTGGTTGTATATCACCCTGTGGCCATGCCAGTCGCATCCCCAGTGGTGCCAGCCCCAACCATATCCTCCGAAGAAACCGACGCCGAAGCCGATTCCAAATCCGATCCCCGCTCCGGCCAAGAAGACTCCCGGCACGGGATACCAGCCTGGATACGCGACGACGGGCTCACCGTACACGAGCCAGGGATCATAGGCAGGTACATAGACGACCTCAGGATTGGCCGGTTCGATGATGATTGTGTTCCCTTGAGTCGTTACCTTCTCCTGTTGATTGCTTGTGAGGTGTCCGGCCTTGTGAGCCTGCTGACGCATTGCCTGGACGGCATCTGTCACATCCTGCTGTTGGTTGGCGTATGCGTCGCCAAGCGAGGAAGTCCAAGAGAGGTTCTTGTCCATGTTTTCAAGAACCGAGGGAAATTGTGTGAGGGCCTTAACGCTCGGGTCCCAAGGCTGTTTGTCGACTTCTTTTGCCAACTCTTCACCATTGAGGTTGGAATGGCTCTGCATCCAGCGGTCCGCTTCGACAATCTCCGCTGGGTAGGTGGACGCCGCGAGAATCTGCGCAACGAGGGCGTCCGGGTACAAGGCGATTGGGGCGACGAGTCGCTGCAACTCTTGAGGGGAATGTTGCATGGGCGCAGTCGGTGACTGTTCGTTGGATTGGCCCGTAGGACCGAAAGAGTCGGCTTGCGCAGTGAACCGCACAAGCAAACAACAGAGAAGTAGGATTAAAACCTGCTTGGACAACTTCATGGCATATTCTCCAGTACAAAATTGAAATCATTCCCTTGGTGTCAAATCAGTGTTCAAAAAGCTTCATAAGCCCTCAACAACAGCGCCAGCTAAGCTCAGTAGCCCCGCAGGGTGCCTGGCGGGATGTCATTGCGGCGGGCTAAGTCTTCCAGTGCGTCGAGCTCCGATTGTGTTTCGCTCACGCGCTGCTGAAGGATTTCAATGCCGGCTTCGGGAGTGAT
>JGI12635J15846_10002822_pt1 | contig 15157 bp, 8 predicted proteins | sample BlaSpr_A8_OM2_M2_FD_15846 | JGI IMG/M metagenome (IMG submission 15846) | reverse complement strand
TCGGATACCGCCGCGATGAGCTCGTAGGGCAGAAGGTGAAGAACATCATTCCGGAGGGCTTCGCGGAACGGCTGATCGCGGACGCTCTTCGATCCGCAGAAGACGCGCTGGCGCAACAGATCGGTACGGGGATTGAGCTCACCGGTCGGCGGAAGAATGGAAGCGATTTTCCAATCGAGATCATGTTGAGCCCGCTGGAAAGCACCGAAGGAATCCTGGTGACGGCGGCGATCCGCGACATCACCACGCGCAAAGAGGACGAAGCGCATCTTTTGCAAAAGGTGGAGGAATTAAACCGCTCGAATGAGGAATTGGGGCAATTTGCCTACGTTGCCTCTCACGATTTGCAGGAGCCGCTGCGGATGGTGGCCAGTTACACGCAGCTTCTATCCAGGCGGTACAAGGGAAAGCTGGGCTCCGATGCCGATGAGTTTATTTCTTTCGCAGTGGACGGGGCCAGCCGCATGCAACGGTTGATCCAAGATCTGCTGGCCTATTCGCGCGTCGGGACAAAAGGAATGGATCTGCTCGATACCTCCAGTGAAGCAGCATTGCAGCAGGCGCTCATAAATCTACGTGGCGCCATCGAAGAAAGTGGTGCGCTGGTGACGCACGATGCCCTGCCCACCGTCCCGGCGGACGAGATGCAATTGATTCAGTTGTTTCAGAACCTTGTCGGTAATGCCATCAAGTACCAAAACCCCGGAGTCCCCCGGGTACACATCTCCGCCGCCAAGAATGGCGGGAAGAAATGGATATTTTCGGTGCAAGACAACGGACTGGGAATTGACCCGCAGTACTTCGAAAAGATTTTTGGCGTGTTCCAGCGGCTGCACAAACGGGAAGAGTTCGCCGGCACCGGCATCGGATTGGCCATCTGCAAGAAGATTGTCGAGCGGCACGGCGGCAGCATCTCGGTCGAGTCGCAACCCGGACAGGGTTCCACCTTTCGCTTTGCCTTGGCAGGAAGTGAGAGGAAATCATGAAGGCCATCGGAGGAGAAGGGATGCCCACAGAGGTTCTCTTGGTCGAAGACAGTCCCGGTGATGTCCGGCTGACGCAGGAAGCCTTCCGCGATGCCAATAAGTCCGTCCATTTGCACGTGGCTTCCGACGGCGTGGAGGCCATGGCCTTTCTGAGGCATGAGCGGGCCCACGTCCATGTTCCTCGCCCGGATCTTATTTTGCTGGATCTAAACCTCCCCAAAATGGATGGCCGCGAGGTTCTGGCTAACATCAAGAGGGATGACGGCCTGAAAACGATCCCTACAATCATCCTGACCACTTCCGAGGCGGAAGCGGATATTGTGAAAAGCTATCAGCTCCAGGCGAACTGCTACCTCACCAAGCCCGGGCAGTTGGAGGCGTTCGAGACCCTTGTGAAGAGTATCAATGATTTCTGGCTGACAAAGGTCAAGCTGCCGCGGCAGAGGCAAGGCGGATGAACAAGAATTCGATCAAAGTACTCCTCCTGGTCGAAGATAACCCTGGAGATGCCCGTTTGCTCCGCGAGATGTTCAACGAGCAAGGATTGCACAAAATCGAACTGACGCACGTGGAGCGCATGAGTGAGGCCGAGCAGCATCTTGCGCAGCGCGCGGTTGACATTATCGTACTCGACTTGGGGTTGCCCGATGCACAAGGACTGGGAGCAGTAAGGCGGGCCCACGCCGCCGCACCCCATATTCCCCTGGTGGTGCTGACACGCTTGGACGACGAGTCTATGGCCGCGCAAGCCCTGCAAGAAGGCGCGCAAGACTATCTGATTAAAGACCAAGTCGATGCGCGCGGTCTTCTGCGAGCATTGCGGTATGCCATCGAGCGCAAGCACATGGAAGAGGCGTTGTTCGTAGAAAAGGAACGCGCCCAGGTCACGCTCAACTGCATCGGCGACGCCGTTGTTTGCACGGACCTTTCAGGAAGCCTCACCTTCCTCAATCTCGTCGCAGAAAAAATGACGGGATGGTCTCGGCAAGAAGCGGCAGGCCGGCCCATGGCCGAAGTTTTCCGAATTCTGGACGCCACGAGTCGCCAAACCATACCGAATCCGATGGAGATGGCCGTTGGGCAAAACCGAACCGTGCACCTGCCTTCGAACTGTATCCTCCTCCATCGTGACGGGTCTGAAATTCCGATCGAAGACTCCGTCTCTCCCATCCACGACCGTGAAGGGCATGCTACCGGAGCGGTAATTGTTTTCCGCGATGTCAGTGCAGCCCGGGCGATGGCGCTGCAGATGACCCATTCGGCCCAGCACGACTTTCTGACCGGTTTGCCCAATCGAATGCTCTTCAACGACCGGGTTAGCCAGGCGGTCGTCTTAGCGCCGCGTCATATGAAAAAAGTCGCGGTGTTGTTTTTGGATTTGGATGGCTTCAAACACATCAACGATTCCCTGGGACATCCGATCGGAGACAAACTTCTTCAATCCATCGCCAAACGCCTGGTGGATTGCGTACGCGTCTCGGACACGGTAAGCCGCCAGGGAGGCGATGAGTTCGTCGTGCTGCTTTCAGAAGTGGAACAATCGGAGAATGCTTCCATTACGGCGAGTAGAATGCTGCGAGCGGTGGCGGGAGCTCATTTCATCGACCAACACGATCTCCACGTCACCGCAAGCATTGGCGTGAGCGTCTATCCTGACGACGGCCTGGACGCAGAGACGCTCATCAAGAACGCGGACACCGCAATGTACCAGGCAAAGGAAAATGGGCGTCAGAGCTATCAGTTTTTCAAGCCGGCTATGAACGTTCGTGCCGTGGAGCGGCAATCTATCGAGGAGAGTCTGCGGCGCGCCCTGGAGCGCCAGGAATTCGTACTGCACTACCAGCCGAAGATCAATCTGAAGACAGGAGAAATTACCGGCGCGGAAGCATTGATACGTTGGACGCATCCCATTCGGGGGCCGGTCCCTCCGGGACAATTTATTCCCGTCGCGGAAGACTGCGGCCTGATTCTGCCGATCGGCAACTGGGTCCTTCGTGAAGCCTGCAGGCAGGCCCGGGCGTGGTTGGATGCAGGCTTGTCCCTGGGCACCATGGCGGTGAACATCTCCGCGATGGAGTTCCGAGACGACAACTTTCTTGAGGGCGTATTCACGATCCTCAAGGATACGGGCTTGGATCCGAGATCTCTTGAGCTGGAGTTGACGGAAAGCGTTCTGATGAAGCGTGCCGAGTCCACGGAATCCATCCTCAAGGCGCTGAGAGCGACAGGGGTGCAACTGGCGGTCGATGACTTCGGCACGGGCTACTCGAGTTTGAGCTATCTTAGAAAGTTTCCGATCGATGCCCTCAAGATCGACCAGTCGTTCGTCCGTCAGATCACCTCCGCTCCCGACGAGACGACCATCGTGACCGCAGTGATTAGCATGGGCCGAAGCCTGAAGCTGCGGGTCGTTGCTGAGGGCGTGGAAACGCAAGAAGAGCTGGTGTTTCTTCAGGCTCACAAATGTGACGAGGCGCAAGGGTACTATTTCAGCCCGCCGGTGCTTCCCCAGCAGTTCGCCAGCTTTCTCAGAACCGGCATACCCGAAGCGTCGGTCGGCGTTCACCGGTAAGTATTTTTCTTGCAACCGGACTAGGGAAAATATTTGCTGATGGGATTGTGATTCGCTGCATTCACGTTGCTGGACTCCGCGGCAGGATCCACCGGTGGATGTATGTAAAAGTGGCAGACCCGCGGTTGGCTGCAAAACGAAAACAAACGGCCCCCATATCGCCGGAGAAGCCCGCATGGAACACCAGGTTTAGCGCGTACGCAGGTTCTTGCCGCTGCGCCGTCCAACTCCTATTGCGAAGCCTTGAAATGGGCCTGCAGGGCCGAAGTGATGGACGTCTCCAGATTGTTGTTGGATTCCAAATCCCAGTATTCCCTCGGCAGCGCAAACTGATCCGCGTTTTGGCCGTAGCCGCGGAAGCTGGCACGAATCAGGGTGCGCGCAAACCCTTCTGCCACTTGCGCCGTACTGATGTGCAAGTGGACTACTCCTGCTGTCCAGGTTACTCTGGCCATACCTGAGTTCCTCTTGGTAGCCCCCAGCAGTTCCTCTTTGCTGAGCTCCCGCGAGATCGTCCAGGAGTCTTCGGTCACTTGTTCCTGGCTGATTTTCCATTGCTGACTCCGGGCGTACGACTGCAAGTATTCTTGAATCTCCAGCTGGGAAAATGACAGTTCGATGCAAGCCCCCGCTTTATTTTGCGGCTCTTCCTTTCCATGCTTCCGCGGCTTTTTCTTGGCCCACGGTCCAGCGCTGTCCCACCCCTCCCCGCATGGCCTGGCAACGGGGCTAGTCACCGTGTTTTGGTGGGGTAAACCTATTGACGCCGATATCAGCAAGGAAAACAAGAAATGGAACATCATCAGCCTTAGTGTATCGAGGAATTGTAATCGGCACCTTTCAAAAAAGAAAGCGGGTGCGCTGCCTGGATGCACCCACCCGGCTAGAATGGTTATTGAACTTAGCCCCATTCGCAAGGCTGCTTCTACAAGCCAAGTTCGGGGCGCCAGGGGACACGATATACAGTGAGCGGACTAGTTTTGCCACTTCGCCCCAATGGCCAAGATCTGGCAGTGGCAGTATGAAAGCTGATTGAGTCATTGGGTAGCGGGTCACAATCGTGGTCCAACCTCTATACCAGCATCCTCTCCTTCCTGGCCATATCACTATTTTAGATGCTCGCAATCAAGGAATTGCTTGACAGCTTCTATCATATGGTGGTACAGCGGCTATACCTATTTCGTTGGGGGAGGTCCTCATGCAGTCCAATGTTCAGCGGAACGTCGTGCCCGGGTGTGCCAGCCTGGCCAAGCTCCTTCGAGTTCTGGCGGTGGTTTCCATCGCCCTGCTCGCTAGCGTCGCAGCTCGCCCGCAAGGCAGTACCGGCAGGATTCTGGGTGTCGTGACCGACCAGTCCGGCGGCAACGTCGGAGGCGCGGCAGTAACCATTATGGACGTGGCACGCGGCGTCTCGCAAACTCTGACCACGGATTCGGACGGCGCCTACGTCGCTCTAAACCTGCAACCCGGCACCTATACGGTTCGTGCCGAGTACAAAGGCTTTAAGACGTTTGAGCGCAAAAACATCCTGGTGGAAGTTGGCAAGGACGTGCGCATCGACCCCGTCCTGCAGACGGGCTCCACGACCGAGACGATCACCATCACCGAAGAAGTCCCCATGCTGGACACGACCTCCACCACCTTGGGCGGAACGATCAGCAATGAAATCATCAACGACCTTCCGCTAAACGGCCGCAACTACCAGAATCTGGTCTCCCTGCGCCCCGGCACCACGGTTTATCCTGGTGGCGGTCCCTGGACCCAGAGCACCAACGGTATTCGGCCCGAAGACACCAGCTACATCGTCGATGGCGTCACCAACGACGAATCCTTCATGGGCTTGAGTGTCACGAATGCCGCTGCTGTGCTTGGTGATGCGGCCACCCTCATTCCCATCGATGCGATTCAGGAATTTAATACGCAGGTCAATCCTAAGGCCGAGTTCGGCTGGAAGCCCGGAGCCATCACCAGCGTCGGCCTCAAGTCCGGAACGAACGAGATTCACGGCACCGCTTATGGCTTTGGCCGCTCGGATTCTTTCGACGCGCGCAATTATTTCAACCCTACGGGCACCCCAAAAACTGCTGTCGAACTCGAACAGTACGGCGGATCAGCAGGCGGGCGCATCATCAAAGATAAACTTTTCTACTTCGGTGCGTATGAAGGTCAGATGTATAGTGTTGGCAATACGCTTGCCGGAAGCGTCCCGACTGCCGCTTCCATTCCGAGCGGGAACGGCCTCGGTTGCCAAGTGCTCATCACGACGGGCGACTGCAAGCACAGCATTGCGGACGCCACGGCGGACCTCGTTGCCAAAGCCGCCGCCGCTGGTAAGACCTTTACCGTGAACCCTCTCAGCGCCTATTTGTTGGGGTTTTACACTCCCAACAACTCGCAAGTAACGGGCGTCACGCTGAACTTCCCAAACGTCAACAGCTCGAAAAACACCTTGGGGAAAGTGGATTACCACGTCAACGACCGCAATAGCTTGAGCGGTTCTTACTTCTTTGGCAATGACACTATCTTAGGGATGGATTCCAACGAGCTGCTTGCGCAATTCCGCACGAACGTTCATTCCCGTGCACAAGCCGCCTCTGCACACTGGGCCTGGACACCCAGCTCTTCCTGGGCCAACGAGCTTCGCGGCGGTTTCACTCACTACAGTCTCCAGATTGTCCCAGACGACATCACTTTCCCGTACAAAATCACCACTGGTATTTCCACTCCAATCTTGCAAGGAATCCCTAATATCAAGCTCGGTGGCGGTTTCACAGAGTTGGGTGCCTTTCACAACTTTCCTAAAATCGTGGGACCTGACAAAGTGTACGACTTTATTGACCAGATTTCGTATTTGCGCGGCAAGCATGCTTTCAAATTCGGAGGCGAGCTCCGAAGGGACCTGGTGCACCAGGGCACCTACCGAGGCGGGCGAGGGCGCGTCACGTTCCCGAATTTGGAGTCCCTGCTCTCTGGCACACCTACGAACGCCGGTTTTTTGGCCGGTAATCCTCTCCGTGACCTTAGCCAGTGGCTCTATGCTGGGTACGCTCAGGACGACTGGCGCATCACTCCGAGAGTCACTTTGAACCTCGGAATTCGCTACGAATTCCAGGCTGTTCCCACCGAAGCCCACAATTTGCTCGGGAATTGGGAGTCTTCTGTCGGGTTTGAACAGGTCGGCAAGAATATTAGCTCCATCTACAAAGGTGATCACAAGAATTTCTCCCCGCGCTTCGGCGTAGCCTGGGACGTCACCGGCAAAGGCACCACTGTCGTCCGTCTCGGCGGCAGCATCGTCTACGATCTGCTCTCTATGAGCACGTACATGTCTCAGCAGAATCTCCAGAGTGGCCCCGTACTTTTTGGCCTAGGCGTCGTTCCCACCGGCGCAACGATTTTTGACGCTGCTTGCCCTGCTCCGGCCGGCTGCCCTGGAATCGGAAACATTTTCACCACTGGGGTCACGATTCCCGGCTCTGGGCCGGAGAGCCTTAGCTGGGTGAATCAGACTACGGCAATCTATCCGTCCAACGTTACTGCACTCGTTCAGTGCACCACCACCTCTCCCTGTAACACCTTCGCCATGAATCGCAACTTCCGCACACCTTACGTTGAGAACTGGACTCTCGGAATTCAACATGCCTTTTCCGGCAAGCTTTCCCTGGACGCGAGCTACGTTGGTAACCATGCCGTAAGGTTGCCCGGCGTCGTGGACCTGAACCAACCTGCTCTCGGCTCGGGATGGACTTCCGCAGCTATCATCGCTGGCGCACCTGACGGTGATGCAGAGCAGGCAGCCCGGCCCTTTACCGTCAATGGCAAATTTCCGTATCTCGGAGCCATCAACTACCTCTCCAATTTCTACGGTTCGACTTACCATGGCTTGCAGACTACATTGACGGCTCGCAATTACCACGGCCTTGATTTCGTGGCCGGCTACACCTTTTCTCATGCACTGGACAACCTGTCTTCCAATTGGGTTGCCTTTCTCCCCATGAATAGCGCGAATCCTGGCCTGGAGCATGCCAGCGGCGATGAAGACATCCGTCACCGTTTCACTTTCTCCATTACCTATACGCTTCCGGAAAAGAAGACTAAGACCCAGCTTCTTGAAGGGTGGCAGCTCAATACGATTATCGCCATGCAGAGCGGCCAGCCGTGGAACGTCAATGACCAGACGTTTGATTTCAGTGGAACAGGTGAACTTGCCGACCGCTGGAATTTCTACGGCAACCCCTCTGACTTTAAATCGCAGGGGCCTAATGGGCTCGCCTATTTCCCAGGCATAAGCAGCGCGCCTTGCCTCGCCAAAGCGACAGCCCTTGACGGAACCAACCCCATCAAACCATATACGACGTCCCTCGGCATCGGGGGCTGCTATGCCAACGGAAGTTCTATCCTGATTCCAAGCGGTATCGGTAACTTTGGCACCATGGGCCGAAACATCTTCCGCGATACCGGCTTCCACAATGTCGACCTCTCCGTCACAAAGAACTTTAGGTTCGGCGAACGCCTCAAGGCGCAGTTCCGCGCCGAAATGTTTAATGTTTTTAATCACCCCGAGTTCGCGAATCCATGGGGTGCCACCAGCGGCTATGGGCAAGCTGCGTTCGCTGATCCGTCAGTGCCAGGCCAGTTCGGTTGTGGCTGTTCCACTCCGGACAACGCCGCTTTCAACCCCGTTCTCGGCTCGGGCAGCAACCGCGCCATCCAACTAGGCTTGAAATTCATCTTCTAACCCGCTTGGGCACACTTGGACACAACGGAGGGGCCGGACATGCATCCGGCCCTTATTCCATGTATAACCGAGGGAATGAATTCCAGGGGGGACTGAAACCAATGAGACTCTTTGTCACGAGTGTGCTGGCCGCCGGCGCCGCGCTCGGGGTCATGCTGGCTGCACGGCCTGGCTGGCGCGCCATGGCCGCCGCCGATGAACCTTCGCTTCTCCAGATCGACAACGAATTTGTGCAGGCCGCCGCGAAAGACGACAAGGCGGCGGTCGGCAAACTGCTCGACATGGATTTCACCTGGACGGACGCAGACGGAAAGACGCGAGCCAGGGCTGACGTCCTCAAGTCACTGCCCACGCCCGCACTTGGCAACGAAAACGGAGCGCAACTTAAGCCGCGCACCTATGGTCAAGTCGGCGCGGTGATGTCCGGCCGCGACAAAGTCCACGTTCTGCGCATCTGGGTAAAGCGTCCGGCAGGCTGGCGATTACTCGTCTATCAAGAAGTCGCTCTAGGTCAGGCGACAGCAACTGCGGCAGGGTCCGGCGTGAATGACTGCCAGAATCCATGCAAGACGGTACCATTCAAACCGAAAACCGAAGCGGAACAGGCCATCATAGCTTCCTGGCAGGCTCTGGAGACAGGCGTTACGAAGCATGACGCTTCCGCTTGGTCGCCGCACATAGCGGACGAATTCGTCATGCTCGGCTCGACCAATGACCACCCACTGAGTAAGGCCGATCGCATCGCAACTCTTAATTTGCAGAAGCAGACCGGGCATGGTTCTGCGCCCGCCCCCCTGGTATCGGCTCAAATGTTTGATTTCGGAGACGCCGTGGTGATGACCTGCCTCCACCAGCCGTATACTGGGAAGCCGGTCCACGTGAGCCGCCTGTGGATCAAGCGCGACGGTCATTGGGTCATGTCCGTCAGCTATCAAACTACGATTCAGGCTGCTCCAGCAAAAACCTCCTAAAACCTTTCATCGTGAGTAACCTCTGTCGCATCCTTCTCAGGGCGAAGCATGAACGGTCTTGTTCGTCAGTCGATCATCATCGCTATGGCGTGCCCCGGCTTCGTCACGATCGAAAACAGTGAAACCAAAACTGGTTAGACCGCGTTACAATTCCAGCGATGCTAACCGCCTCAACTGCTCCAAACTCGAAAGCAAGAAGGAGGTCCTATGCAAACCACGCTCCTTGACCGCCGCAGTTTTCTCCGCGTCTCCGCTGTCGCCGGCGGAGGCATCCTCGTTGCACTCCATCTCGATCCCGTCACTGAACTTCTTGCTCAAACCCCGCAGCCCTCGCCTGTGGCATTCGTTCCCACCGCCTTCATCCGCATCGCAGCGGATGGCATCGTGACCATCATGGGCAAGAATCCTGAGATCGGCCAGGGCGTAAAGACCAGTCTCCCCATGATTATCGCCGACGAACTCGATGTCGACTGGAAAAACGTCCGCATCGAGCAGGCCGATCTCGACGAAACAAAATATGGTCCGCAACGCGCCGGTGGCAGCACGGCTACGCCCGTAAATTGGGATCCGTTGCGGCGCGTCGGCGCCGCTTGCCGCCAAATGTTCGTCACCGCCGCCGCGCAAACCTGGTCCGTCCCCGAATCCGAATGCCAAACCTCTTCAGGCCGCGTGACTCACCAGCCCTCAAAACGCACCCTCACCTACGGAGCGCTTGCCGAAAAAGCCGCCACACTGACGCCGCCCGATCTCAAGTCCGTCAAGCTCAAAGATCCCAAAGACTACAAAATCATCGGCCAGCCCATTCACAGCGTGGACAACGCCTCCATCGTCACCGGAAAAAATCTCTACAGCATCGACTTCAAAATTCCGGGAATGTTGTACGCCGTCTACGAAAAATGCCCCGTCTACGCCGGCAAGTTCGTCAGCGCCAATTTCGATGAAATTAAAGCCATGCCCGGCGTCCGCCATGCTTTTTCGGTGGATGGGACTTCCGATCTTCTCGGCTTGCATTGCGGCGTCGCCATCGTCGCTGATACCTGGTGGCAAGCGAACTCCGCGCGCAAAAAGTTGCAAGCCAAATGGATTGAAGGCCCTACCGCCCAGCAAAGCAGCGCAGCCTTCGCCAGCCGTGCCGATGAACTTTCAAAGCAATCGCCCGCCATCACCGTCCGCAGCGACGGCGATGCGGACAAATCTCTACAGTCCGCCGCAAAAATTGTCGAGGGCGCCTACTCCTATCCCTTTCTCGCCCACGCCCCCATGGAGCCGGAAAACTGCCTCGCGCATTACCACGACGGCAAAATGGAATTCTGGTCACCCAGCCAGACGCCCGAATCCGGCCGCCAGCTCGTCGCAAAAGTCTTCAACATTCCTCACGACGACATCATCGTGCACCTGAAGCGCGCCGGCGGCGGGTTCGGCCGCCGCCTTACCAACGACTACATGCTCGAAGTTGCCGCCATCGCCAAGCAGGTCGGCGTCCCCGTCAAGCTACTCTGGACCCGCGAAGACGATTTTCACCACGATCATTACCGCCCCGCCGGCTTTCATTTCCTCAAGGGCGGGCTGGATGCTTCCGGCAGACTCGTCGCCTGGCGCAATCATTTCATCAGCTTTGGCGAGGGCCAGCAGTTCGCTCCCTCAGCCAACATTCCCAGCAACGAATTTCCCGGCACCTTCCTCCCAAACTTTTTCTTCGGGGCGTCGCTCATGCCGCTTGGCGTTCCCACCTACGCCATGCGCGCCCCTCGCAGCAACGCCTTCTCCTGGGTTTTTCAATCCTTCACGGACGAGCTAGCGCACGCCGCGGGAAGGGATCCCGTCCAGTTCCGTCTGGATCTCCTGAGCTCTCCCCGCATCCCGTCCGCAACGCCCTCGGCGAATCCGGCGGAAGCCGATCTCGACGCCGCCCGCATGAGCGGCGTGCTGAAACTCGTCGCGGAAAAATCCGGCTGGGGTTCGCGCAAGTTGCCGAAGGACACCGGCATGGGTGTGGCCTTCCAATTTTCTCATCGCGGCCATTTTGCTGAAGTCGTCGAACTACGCGTCGACGCCAACAGCAAAATAAAAGTAAATAAAGTTTGGGTCGCCGGCGACGTCGGCAGCCAGATCATCAATCCCAGCGGTGCTGAAAATCAGGTCCGCGGCGCCGTCATCGAAGGTTTAAGCCACGTCATGTCCTACGAAATCACCATTGACGGCGGTCGCGCCCTCCAAAGCAATTTCCACGAATATCCCCCGGTGCGCATGAATCAAGTGCCGCCCGAAATCGAAGTCCATTTCCTCAAGACCGACAACTCACCCACCGGCCTCGGCGAACCGGCCCTTCCTCCGGTTCTCCCGGCCGTCTGCAACGCCATTTTTGCAATCACCGGCAAACGCGTCCGCTCCCTGCCGCTCTCCAAACACGGCTTCTCTTGGGCCTAGCTTTGGCAGTCTTTGCAGTGGGAGCCCGTATCACGTCCGCTCGCTCGATTGAGGAGCAACAAACATGAGAGAACTTTCCAGCAATCAAATGCTTGCAGCTCTCCTGACGGGCCTCGCAGTTCTGTGGGCATGGCCCACTCGCGTCAGTGGACCGCAGTTCGTCCCGCCTCGCATCGCCACCGCGAGCGACATCCCCTATCCCGTCAATACCGCGACTCCAGGCAGTGTGACGCTCCTTCTGAAACTCGATGCCACCGCAAGAGTAGAAAATGTCCAGGCCCTGCGCGACATTCCTCCTTACGAGTACCGCGCAAACCGCTGTCCAAACCTTGACTTTCACGCCGGCCACTGGCGACGGGAGTCCCGTACCCTCCACTCTTTCATTGAACGGTGTCTTTAACCCCTTCAACCCCGGGGGCGTAGCCATCAAGGGCCTAGCCGCCCGGCTGGCCCAGCCGTCTCCGGCGCCAGAGGCTACTGCATTCACTCCGCCGCAAATTACGTCCGGCTCCTTCGCCGTTTACCCCGCAAACAGCGTAGCCGCGGGAACCGTGGTCCTTGATGTGATGATTGGCAAAACGGGCGGCGTCGCCAAGGTGAAGGTGATTCGAGACGTTCCGTCTCTGACGCCGGAAGCCATCAAAGCGAAGGCTTGGGGATTTAGTCCGGCTGTTTTTCAAGGCCAACCGATCGTCGCCCACCTCGTTGCGGCCTTCGTATTTCCCTCGCCCGCGCTCGCGCATCCTGCCTGACAACGCTACGCGCCAGCAACTCACTTCGGGGTCGCTCGCTTCTGCTCAGCGATCAGAGTTCCACTTGGGTTGGGAACCGCTCATGAGCCCTTACTCATACCGCAGCGCCACCAGTGGATCGACATTTGCCGCGCGCCGGGCGGGAATCCAGCATGCCAGCAGCCCGGTTATGATAAGCAGCATGGGAACACACGTCAGCGTCCACGGGTCGTACGCCGACACTCCCCAGAGCTGCGTCGCAATCACCCGCCCGAGCGCCAGGCTGGCGATCAGCCCAAGGCCCACGCCAATCCCCACCAATCGCAGCCCCATTCGAATCACCAATCCGAGAACATCCGAGCCTTTCGCTCCCAGTGCCAAGCGTATCCCGATCTCTTGTGTTCTCCGCGCCGTCGTGTACGCCAGCACGCTGTAAACACCAAGGGTAACCAGCACCAGCCCAATCGAACTGAAGATGGTCATCAACAAAAATCCAAATCGCGGTCCTGCATACGAAAACTGGCTGATGTATCCCTCCAACGTCCCCGTAAGCGTCACTGCCACGTTTCGATCCGTGGCCCAGATTTCCCGCTGCACCGCATTCATCATCGTCATCGGTTCTTTCGCCGTCCGCACCAGGATTCCACGGAACGCCGAACCCGTCACCGTGTACGGCACCCAGATCTCCGGCTGGATCGGCTCTTGTAGCCCCCGATTCTTCACGTCCGCCACGAGCCCGACGATTTCAAACATCGGCTCTTTCACCGCGTCTTCAAACTCCGCCAGCTGCGCGATTCTTATTTGTTTCCCGATGGGATTCTCGTTGCCCAAATATTTGTGCGCAAACGTCTGGTTCACAATCGCCAGCTTGCGCGCTCCATTCACTTCCGCTTCCGTAAACCCCCTGCCGTCCACGAACCGGATTTTCAGCACCGGAAAATATCCCTCGCTGACCAGCTGAAACATCGAGTTCCATTTTTCCGCGTGCGTCTTCCCGGGAATCTCGATGTCGCTCGGAATCCCCCCGTACGGCGGCAGCGTGCTGGTTTCTGTCGCCTCCACGATACCTGGCAACGCTTTCAGCCGTTGCAGCAGCGGCCGGTAGAATCCTGCCACCTGGTCAGCCGTCTTGTAACGGTCCGGCGGCAGCGGAAGCCTAGCCACCAGTACGTGATCCGGCTGCAATCCCAGGTGTACTTCCCTCAGCGCCACAAAGCTCCTCATCAGCAGTCCCGCGCCTACCAGCAGCGTCAGCGAAAGCCCCACTTCCAGCACCACCACTGCGTCGCGCAATCGTCCGTGTCGAAATCCGCCGCTGATGCCTTTGCCGCTATCGCGCAGCGGTTCATTCAAATCCTTCCGCGCCGTCTTCAGCGACGGCACCAGTCCAAACACCAGCGCCGTCAGCACGGCGATCGACAACGTGAAGGCGAGCACCGGCGTATTCAGCCGGATCACCGCCTCTGCTGGAATAATCTCCTGCGGCATCAGCGCCACCAGAAACTTCAGCCCTCCCCAGGCCAGCAGCGCGCCCACCGCCGCTCCGCCGATTGCCAGCATCAGGCTCTCCACCAAAAGTTGCCGTATCAATCTCCATCGGCTCGCCCCCAGCGCCGACCGGATCGCAAACTCCTTTTCTCGCGTAGTGGCCCTCGCCAGCAGCAGATTGGCCACGTTTCCGCAACCGATCAGCAGCAACAACCCGACTGCTGCCAACACGATATAAAGCGTCGTCTTAAATCTCCCCACAACCAGATTCGTCAGCGATTCCACTTGCACCGTAAAGTGCTTCGGGTATTCCGTCGGATATATGGTCGCGAGCTGCTTGGCCACCACCGTAAGGTCCGCCTCCGCCTCTTTCACCGAAACGCCCGGCTTCAAGTGTCCCAGCAGGAACCAGTGCTGCTGAAACGCCCCAGCCACCACCTTGCCGGTCGCCGCTCGGCTGGGCTTGACGGGAATCCACAGGTCCGCGGCGCCCCACCCAAATCGCGGGGGCATAATTCCAATCAACGTTCTCGATACCCCATTCAGCACAAACGTTTTGTTCACAATTCCTGGATCGGCGCCGAAACTCTTTACCCACGTTTTGTAACGCAGCACGAACACTGATGGTGCCCCCGGTTCGTAGTCCGCAGGCTGCATCACCCGCCCCACCAGCGCCGGCATCCCCAGGAATTCGAAGGTTCCCGGCGTCACGTAATTCCCGTCGAAGCGCTCCGTCCCCTCACCCGACCGGTACAGCACGTCCGTGTTGTCGTTGGCGATGACCCGGTCAAACACATGATTCTGCTCCATATAATCCAAAAACTCTGGCCCGGTGTACCCTCCCCGTCCCCCGGGCTCACTCCGTTCCGTATCATGGATTTGTACGGAAAAGTACCGCTGGGCATCTGGGTAGGGAAACGGCTCCATCAGGATGTTGTCGATTACGCTGAAAATCGCCGTCGACGCCCCAATTCCCAGCGCCAGCGTAAGTATGGCGATCACCGCAAATCCCGGCGTTTTGCCCAGGTTCCTCAGCGCATACCGTATGTCCTGCCTTATCGTTTCCATCTTCGCCCCCCGGTTCGATCCACCGCGCTTCAATCAACTCCTACTTCCGCGGCCCTAGGCCCCACGCCTAATCATCCCCACCTCAATCGATCCCCGCATCCATCAATCCCCACTTCAGCGCCTTCAAGCCCCGCCCATCCCGTAGAGGCGGGCGGAACTTGTCCCCACCGCGTCGG
>JGI12635J15846_10002818_pt1 | contig 15162 bp, 13 predicted proteins | sample BlaSpr_A8_OM2_M2_FD_15846 | JGI IMG/M metagenome (IMG submission 15846) | reverse complement strand
AACCGCCGAGCCGAAACGGATCGGCGGGCTGGTCGGCGACCTCGCCGCGGTCGAGGAGATTTTCGCGTTTAAGGACCTGATGGCTCGCCTTGGAGTGACCAATCTCGATTGCCGCCAGGACGGCTCCGCGTTCGATCCCAAATGGGGCCGCGCAAGCTACCTGTTCAATACGACCATTGCCGGGCTCGATACCGCCGATGCGCTCCTCATTGTCGGGGCTAACCCGCGGAGCGAAGCGGCAGTGCTCAATGCGCGTATCCGCAAGCGTTGGCGCAACGCGAAGAGCTTTCCGATTGGGCTCATTGGTGCCAAGGCGCCGCTCACCTACGCCTACGACTATATCGGCGCCGGGCCGGAAACCTTTGCCGACATTGGGCGGCACAGTTTCGCCGAGTCGATGAAGAAAGCCGAGCGGCCGGTGGTTTTGGTCGGTGCCGGAGCTTTGGCCCGCAAAGACGGTGCCGCGGTTGGCTCGCTCGCCGCCAAGGCGGCGATCGAACTGGGCGCGATGAAGGACGGCTGGAACGGATTTAGCGTTCTGCACAGCGCGGCGTCGCGCGTTGGCGCGCTTGATCTTAATTTCGTGCCGGGGGAGGGTGGTTTGACCGCGCCGCAAATGGCGCAAGCAGGCGGCCTCGATATTGTTTTTCTCCTCGGGGTCGACGAAATCGACATCGCGCCGGGCGCCTTCGTTGTCTATGTCGGCACCCACGGCGATCGCGGCGCGGCGCGCGCCGACGTGGTGCTGCCCGGTGCGGCTTATCCGGAAAAATCGGCGACCTATGTGAATACCGAAGGCCGCGTTCAGATGGCGGCCCGCGCGTCCTTCCCGCCGGGCGATGCGCGCGAAGATTGGGCGATCCTGCGCGCGTTGTCTGATGTGCTGGGGAAAAAGCTGCCCTACGATTCGCTTGCCGCGTTACGCCGCGCGCTTTATCAGGCGCATCCGCATTTCATGAAGATAGGCCAAATCGCGCCGGGCGACGCCGCCGACATCCAAAGGCTTGCGGCACTCGGCGGCACGCCAGACAAGGCTGCCTTTGTCTCGCGTATCGGCGACTTCTATTTCACCAATCCGATCGCGCGGTGCTCCGCGGTGATGGCGGAATGTTCCGCGATCGCGCACGGGCGCGCGGCCGTGGCCGCGGCGCAGTAGGACCGAAGGCATGAACGAGTTCTGGTCCGATTACATTTGGCCGCTAGTCATTATGGTGGCTGAGAGCGTGCTGTTGCTCGTCATCCTGCTCATTGCCACCGCTTATGTGCTCTACGCCGACCGCAAAATCTGGGCGGCGGTGCAGATCAGACGCGGCCCCAATGTCGTTGGGCCGTGGGGGTTGTTCCAGTCGTTCGCCGATCTTCTCAAATTCGTGCTCAAGGAGCCGGTCATTCCGGCCGGCGCCAACAAGGGCGTCTTTCTGCTCGCTCCGCTCGTCGCCTGCACGCTGGCGCTCGCCGCCTGGGCGGTGATCCCGGTCAGCGCCGGTGTGGTCATCGCCGACATCAATGTCGGCGTACTTTATATTTTCGCGATCTCCTCGCTCGGCGTTTACGGGGTGATCATGGCGGGGTGGGCGTCGAATTCGAAATATCCATTTCTGGCCGCGCTCCGCTCCGCGGCGCAAATGGTGTCGTACGAAGTCTCCATCGGCTTCGTCATCATCACCGTGCTGCTGTGTGTCGGCTCGCTCAATCTTTCGGCCATTGTCGAAGCGCAAAATAGCGCGTGGGGTTTTCTCGGCTGGTATTGGCTGCCGCTTTTGCCGATGTTCGTCATTTTCTTCGTGTCGGCGCTCGCCGAGACCAACCGGCCGCCCTTCGACCTGGTCGAGGCGGAATCAGAACTCGTAGCCGGCTACATGGTCGAGTACGGCTCGACGCCGTACATGATGTTCATGCTCGGCGAATACGTCGCTATCGCCACCATGTGCGCCATGGCGACGATCTTGTTCCTCGGCGGCTGGCTGCCGCCGTTCCCGGTGGCGCCGTTCACCTGGATCCCCGGTTTGATCTGGTTTGTGCTCAAGGCGACTTTCGTGTTCTTCATGTTCGCCATGGTGAAGGCCTTCGTTCCGCGTTACCGCTACGACCAATTGATGCGCCTTGGCTGGAAGGTGTTTTTGCCGATATCGCTTGCCATGGTCGCGATCGTCGCCGGCGTTCTCGAGATCATCAGAGGCTGACATGCGACTCGATCAGGCCGCTCGCTCCATTTTCCTCACAGAGTTCTTGCAGGCCTTCGTGCTGTCGATGCGCTATTTCTTCAAACCGAAGGCGACGATCAATTATCCCTTCGAGAAAAATCCGATCTCGCCCCGGTTTCGCGGCGAACACGCGCTGCGGCGTTATCCCAACGGCGAGGAACGTTGCATCGCCTGCAAGCTGTGCGAAGCGATTTGTCCGGCACAGGCGATCACCATCGAGGCCGGGCCGCACCGTAACGACGGCACGCGCCGCGCCACCCGCTACGACATCGACATGGTCAAATGCATCTATTGCGGGCTGTGCCAGGAGGCCTGCCCGGTCGATGCGATCGTCGAGGGGCCGAATTTCGAATTTGCCACGGAAACACGTGAAGAGCTTTACTATGACAAGGACCGCCTGCTTGCCAACGGCGACCGTTGGGAGCGGGAGATCGCCAAGGCCATTGCGCTCGACGCGCCTTACCGTTGAGCTGCCGCAACGATGATCCTGCAAGCGATCTTCTTCTACCTCTTCGCCGGCATGTGCGTCGCCTCGGCCATCATGGTCATCGCCGCCCGCAATCCGGTGCATTCGGTGCTGTTTCTCATCCTTGCTTTCGTCAACGCGGCGGGATTGTTCGTGCTTGTCGGCGCCGAATTCCTCGCGATGATCCTGATCGTCGTCTATGTCGGCGCCGTTGCGGTGTTGTTTTTGTTCGTGGTGATGATGCTCGACGTCGATTTCGCCGAGCTGCGCACGGGATTGCTGAACTACCTTCCGGCCGGCTTTGTCGTCGGGGGTATTTTGCTAGCCGAACTGGTGTTCGTTGTTGTCGCGAAAGTGATCCAGCCGGGCGTGGCGAAAGTGATTACCGCGCCGATTCCGCCCGCCAGCGCCGTCAACAATACCGAGGCGCTCGGCCTCGTGCTCTACACCCGCTACGTCTACTACTTCGAGGCGGCCGGACTAATCCTGCTGGTCGCCATGGTCGGCGCCATCGTTCTGACGCTTTATCACAAGCCTCAAGTGCGGCGGCAGGTTATCGCCGAGCAGGTCGCGCGCCGGCGCACCAGCGCGATCGACATCGTCAAAGTGAAGTCGGGGCAGGGGCTGTCATGATCATCGGGCTCGGACATTATCTGTCGGTCGGCGCGATCCTGTTCACGCTCGGGATTTTCGGAATTTTCCTCAACCGCAAAAACATCATCATTATTTTGATGTCGATCGAGCTCATCCTGCTCGCCGTCAACATCAATCTCGTCGCGTTCTCGGCCTTTCTCGGCGACATCGTCGGGCAGGTCTATGCCCTTATCGTGCTCACGGTGGCCGCGGCGGAAGCTGCTATCGGGCTTGCCATCCTCGTCGCGTATTACCGCAATCGCGGCTCGATCGCGGTCGAAGACGTGAATTTGATGAAGGGCTGACGCATGATCCCGAAAAGTGGGACCCGGTTTTCGGAAAAGATCATGCGCCAGCCAAAGATAGCTGGCGGACGTCCGCCTTTAACTGAACGGCGCGGTTTTTGAAATGTACGAAGCGATCGTCTTTCTACCGCTCCTCGGCGCGATTATGGCCGGCGCAATCTCGCTCGTCGGCGCCAGCGATCGCCATCCGGGCGAAGATCCGCCGCCCCCGCATGACGATCATGCCCCGCCGTTTGTTCCCGAGCACCACGAGCGCGGCGCACCTATCCCCGAGACCGCGCACGCCGAGATCGATCATTCCAGTTCAGAGAAACACGAGACCGCCTCGCCGGACGCGGGCTCGCGGACTGCCGAGTTGATTACCACGACCTTCCTCGGCATTTCGTGGCTGCTTTCGTGCATTGCGTTCGTCGAGGTCGGCCTCAAGGGCCACGATGCCCGGATAACGCTATTCAATTTCATTACCTCCGGCGATCTCAAAGTCGACTGGGCGCTGCGCATCGATCCGCTCACCGCGGTGATGCTCATTGTCGTGACGACCGTGTCCGCGCTCGTGCATCTCTATTCGATCGGTTACATGGCGGACGACCCGCACAAGCCGCGCTTCTTCTCCTACTTGTCGTTCTTTACCTTCGCCATGCTGATGCTGGTGACCGCAGACAATCTCGTGCAGTTGTTTTTCGGCTGGGAGGGAGTGGGGCTCGCGAGCTATCTGCTGATCGGCTTCTGGTTTCACAAGCCGGAGGCCAACGCGGCGGCAATCAAGGCATTTCTCGTCAACCGCGTCGGCGATTTTGGGTTCGCGCTTGGGATATTCGCCATCTTTGTGCTGACCGGCTCACTGAATTTCGATGCGATTTTCGCCCAAGCTCCGGACCTCGTCGGCAAGAGCTTCCATTATCTCGGCTTCAATGCGGACGCGCTTACCATCGTTTGCCTCCTGTTGTTCATGGGAGCGATGGGCAAATCGGCGCAATTCCTGCTGCACACCTGGCTCCCGGATGCCATGGAGGGGCCGACGCCGGTGTCGGCGTTGATCCACGCCGCGACCATGGTGACGGCCGGGGTCTTCATGGTGGCGCGATTGTCGCCGCTATTTGCTTTGTCGCCGGTCGCATCCGCGGTGGTCACTATCGTCGGCGCGACGACCGCGATTTTCGCGGCGTCGGTCGGGTTGGTACAGAACGATATCAAGCGGATCATCGCCTACTCGACGTGTTCGCAGCTTGGCTACATGTTCTGCGCCATGGGCGTCGGCGCCTATTCGATCGGGATGTTCCATCTGTTCACGCACGCCTTCTTCAAGGCGCTGTTGTTTCTCGGTTCGGGCTCGGTGATCCTCGCCATGCATCACGAGCAAGACATCCGCAAAATGGGCGGGCTGTGGCGGAAAATTCCCTTCACCTACGCCATGATGCTGATCGGTACTTTGGCGCTGACCGGGTTTCCGTTGACTGCCGGGTATTTCTCCAAAGACGCGATCATTGAAGCCGATGATGCCGTCAGCGGCTTCGCGGCGAGCTATGGCTTCATCATGACGGTCGCTGCCGCGGCGCTGACGTCGTTCTATTCGTGGCGACTTATCTTCAAGACCTTTCATGGCGAGCCGCACGATCATCACCATTACGAGGCAGCGCACGAAAGCGCCAAGGTGATGCTCGTCCCGCTGGCGATATTGGCCATCGGCTCGATCGCCGCGGGCTGGCCGGCGCTGCCGCTATTCACCGGCGAGGGCGCCGAGCATTTCTTCCGCGACTCGCTACTGCTTCCGGCGTCCGGCGGCGTGCTCGAGGAAATCGAACATCTGCCGGTTATCATCGGCCTCTTGCCGACGCTGATGATGATCGGCGGCTTTCTCGTCGCCTGGCAGTTTTATATGCGGCGACCGGACATTCCCGCCGCGCTCGCCCGGGAGCAGGGCGTGCTCTACCGCTTTTTGCTCAACGCTTGGTACTTCGACCGCATCTACGATTTCTTGTTCGTGCGCCCGACGATGTGGCTCGGCCGCCTGTTCTGGAAAGGCGGTGATGGTTTCGTCATCGACGGGTTCGGGCCGGATGGGGTTTCCGCGCGCGTCCTCGATGTGACCAGAAATGTCGTCCGCCTGCAGACCGGTTACCTCTATCACTATGCGTTCGCGATGCTGATCGGCGTCGCGCTGTTCGTCACCTGGTTCATGTTCTTGGGTGCTCCGTCATGACCAGCTGGCCGATCCTTTCCGTTGTGACGTTTCTGCCGATCGCCGGCGCCGCGTTCATTGCGCTGCTTCGCGATGACGAATCGGGCGTGCGCAATGCCCGTTGGGTTGCGCTTTGGACCACCCTGATCACATTTGCGATTTCGCTGGTCCTGATCTCGCGCTTTGATGCCAGTTCCGCCGATTTCCAGTTCGTGGAAAAGGCGCCCTGGCTCGGCGGCGCCATCACTTACTCCATGGGAGTTGACGGGGTTTCGCTGCCCTTCGTCATTCTCACCACGGCGCTGATGCCGATTTCGATCCTGGCGAGCTGGACCTCGATCCAGCGCCGGGTGCGCGAATACATGATTGCCTTCCTGGTGCTCGAGACCTTGATGGTTGGCGCGTTCTGCGCGCTCGATTTGGTGCTGTTCTACCTGTTCTTCGAGGGCGGCCTGATCCCGATGTTCCTGATCATCGGGGTCTGGGGCGGCCCGCGGCGGGTCTATGCGAGCTTCAAGTTCTTTCTCTACACGTTCCTCGGCTCGGTGTTCATGCTGCTCGCCATCATGGCGCTCTATTGGGACGCCGGCACGTCGGATATTCCGACGCTGTTGCACCATGCTTTTCCGCGCACGCTGCAAACCTGGGCCTTCTTCGCCTTCCTTGCTTCGTTTGCCGTGAAGTTGCCGATGTGGCCGGTCCATACTTGGCTGCCTGATGCTCACGTCGAGGCGCCGACCGCGGGTTCCGTGATTCTTGCCGCGATACTGTTGAAGCTCGGCGGCTATGGCTTCCTGCGCTTCTCGCTGCCCATGTTCCCGCAGGCCGCGGTCGAGTTCGCACCGCTCATTTACGCGCTCTCGGTGGTCGCCATCGTCTACACGTCGCTTGTCGCCTTGGTGCAAGAGGACGTGAAAAAGCTGATCGCCTATTCGTCGGTGGCCCATATGGGTTTCGTGACGATGGGACTGTTTGCAATGACGGCGCAAGGCGTCGCGGGCGGCATTTTTCAGATGATCTCGCACGGCATCGTCTCAGCCGCCTTGTTCCTTTGTGTCGGCGTTGTTTATGACCGCATGCATACCCGCGAGATTGCCGCCTACGGCGGATTGGTCAACCGCATGCCGGTCTACGCCTTTGTGTTTATGGTGTTCACCCTCGCCAATCTGGGGCTACCCGGCACCTCCGGCTTCATCGGTGAATTCCTGACGCTACTTGGCACCTTCCGGGTGAACAACTGGGTGACGACCTTTGCCACGCTCGGCACCATCCTTTCGGCCGCTTATGCGCTTTGGCTGTACCGCAAAATGATATTCGGCAGGCTAGAGAAGCCAAGCCTGTCGCGGATCAAAGACCTCGGCTGGCGCGAGATTGTGATTCTGGCGCCGCTTGTGGTGCTGACGATCGTGTTCGGCGTTTATCCCAAGCCGATACTCGACGTGTCGGCCGTGTCCGTGGCGCAGCTTATCGACAACTTCCATCATGCCGTCAGCACCGTGCAGGCGGCGGATTTGGCGCGGTGACATCATGAACGCGCCTTTCACTTCCGCCGATCTGGTGCCGCTGTTGCCCGAGCTCGTGCTCGGCGTCGGCGCCTTGGCGCTCCTGATGCTCGGAGTTTACCGCAACGAGCGCACGGTGGTCTTTATCGACGCCGCGAGTATCGCGCTCCTGATTGTCGCCGGAATATTCGTCCTTGTGCTGCCCGGCGGGAAGCAAGTGATTTTCAACGGCAGCTTCGTTGTCGATACTTTCGCGCGCTTTTTGAAAATCCTCGCGCTGGCGGGCTCGGCCGCCGCCATTCTGATGTCGATCGATTACGCCAAGCGCCAGGGGCAGCAGCGCTTCGAATATTCAGTGCTTATCCTGTTGTCCACGCTCGGCATGTTGATGCTGATCTCGGCGGCCGATCTTATCGCGCTNTATCTGGGTCTCGAATTGATGAGCCTGCCGCTTTACGTGGTCGCGGCGAGCCATCGCACGGTGCTCCGCTCCACCGAAGCCGGTCTCAAATATTTCGTCCTCGGCGCGCTGTCTTCGGGCATGCTGCTCTATGGAGCGTCGCTGACTTACGGCTTTACCGGAACGGTTTCGTTTTCGGGAATCGCGCATTCGGCGGCCGATGCCGGACCTGGATTGATTTTCGGCCTGGTGTTTTTGTTCGCCGGCTTTTGCTTCAAGGTCTCCGCCGTTCCCTTCCACATGTGGACGCCGGACGTTTATGAAGGGGCGCCGACGCCGGTAACGGCCTTCTTTGCTGCCGCTCCGAAGGTTGCCGGCATTGCCATGTTCGTGCGCACGGCGGTCGCGGCGTTTCCCGGCATCACCAGCCAATGGCAGGAAATCGTCTCCTTTGTCGCGATTGCGTCGATGCTGCTCGGCTCGTTCGCCGCCATTGGCCAGCGTAACATCAAACGGCTGTTGGCCTACTCATCGATCGGCCACATGGGCTTTGCGCTGGTGGGACTTGCGGCGGGAACGTCGCAGGGCGTTCAGGGCGTACTGGTCTACATGGCGATTTACATCACCATGACGCTCGGCGTCTTCGCTGTGGTGCTGTCGATGCGCCGTGGCGAGACCATGGTGGAATCGATCGATCAGCTCGCCGGGCTCGCCCGCACCAACCCGGGCATGGCGTTCTTTATGGCGATGCTGCTGTTCTCCATGGCCGGCGTGCCGCCGCTCGCCGGCTTCTTCGCCAAATTCTATGTCTTCCTCGCCGCGATCCAGGCCGGCCTTTACGCGCTTGCGGTGATCGGCGTCCTGGCCAGTGTCGTCGGCGCCTACTACTATCTGGCGATTATCAAGACCATGTATTTCGACGAGCCGGAGAAGGGTTTTGCGCCAATGCCGGACGAGCTCAAAGTCGTGCTCGGCGCTTGCGGCCTGTTCAACATTTTATTCTTCGTCTATCCCGGACCGCTGGTCGGGCTCGCCAGCGCGGCGGCCCACTCCCTGTTCTGATGGAACTACATTCGAGCGCCGCAGCGGCCGGGTTTCGCCTTGCGGCTTTTGCAACGCTGCCGTCGACCAATACGCACGCGCTGGCGCTGGCGCGCGGCGGAGAGAAGGGACCCCTTTGGGTCACGGCTGCGCGGCAGACCGAGGGCCGCGGGCGCCGCGGCAATCAATGGGTTTCACCTCCAGGCAATCTCCACGCGACACTTCTCCTCACCGACCCCGCGCCGCCTGAATGCGCGGCGCAGGCCTCCTTCGTGTCCGCGCTTGCGGTTCATGACGCGATCATTGACTGCGCGCCAGGTTTGCGGGATGCGCTGAAGCTGAAATGGCCGAACGATGTTCTCTGCGGTGGCAGTAAGCTCGCCGGCATTTTGATCGAGGGCGAACAAGCGGCGCACGGTCTCGCCGTCGCAATCGGCATAGGCGTCAATGTGCGGCACCACCCCGACGGCACCGCATACCCGGCGATTGATCTTGCCGGAGCCGGCGCCGATGTAAGCGCCGAAGGTCTATTCGCAGCATTGTCGGCGGCGATGCATGAGCGTCTTGCGCAGTGGGGGCGCGGCGCCGCATTTCACGTTATTCGGGCCGATTGGCTCGAGCGTGCAGCCTTGATAGGCGGCGAGATGAAGGTACGGTTGCCCGGCGGCGAACTCACCGGCCGTTACGAGAGTCTCGACGATCGAGGCTGTCTGATGTTGCGCCTCGGCGATGGAACGCTGCAAGCGATCGCCGCCGGCGAGGTGTTTCCAGTTGCCGGCGCGGTCGCGGACCGCGTCTCTGTAACGGCTCGGATCGAGTGATGCCGTATCCAGAACTGGTATTTGCCCCGCTCGGCGGCGTCGGCGAAATCGGAATGAACCTTTCGATCTACGGCTTCGGCGACGGCCGGCAGCGGGCGTGGCTGATCGTCGACTGCGGCGTTTCCTTCGCCGCCGAGGAGCATTTGCCGGGCGTCGACCTCATCTTGCCGGACATCCGCTATCTCATTGAGCAGCGAAAGAACCTCGTCGGCCTGGTGCTGACCCATGCTCATGAGGATCATATGGGCGCGCTGATCGACCTTTGGCCGAAACTCAGCGTTCCGCTTTACGCGACGCCTTTCGCCGCTGCTTTGTTTGAAGCGCGCCGGCTCGGCGAACCCGGCGCGCCGAAAATCCCGGTACATGTCGCACACCCCGGCACCCGGCTGGAGCTTGGTCCGTTCGCTGTCGATTTCATCAACGTGGCGCATTCCATTCCGGAATCAAACGCGCTTGCGATCCGCACGCCGCTTGGCTGCGTACTCCATACCGGCGATTGGAAACTCGATCCGACTCCGCTGATTGGCGGGCCAACGGACGCCGCGAAATTGAAGGCGCTCGGCGACGAAGGCGTGCTCGCGCTGGTCGGCGATTCGACGAACGCCACCCGCGACGGCCGTTCACCTTCCGAAGCCGAGGTAGCGAAGACTTTGGCCGAACTCATACGCACGGCGCCTGCCCGCGTTGCGGTAACCACCTTCGCCTCGCATGTCGGGCGAATACGCGCGGTAGCGGATGCGGCGCGCTTGGCCGAACGCGAAGTGGTCGTCGTCGGCCGCGCCATGGAACGCGTGGTACAGGTTGCGCGCGAGACCGGCTACCTCGATGGCATTCAAGATTTTCGGGGAGCGGAGACTTACGGCTATTTGCCACCCGACAAAGTCGTCGCGCTTTGTACGGGCAGCCAGGGCGAGCCCCGCGCGGCGCTCGCGCGCATCGCCGAGGATGAACATCCCGAAGTTACGCTCGCGCGCGGCGATCGCGTGATTTTTTCCTCTCGCGCCATACCGGGCAATGAGAAGGCGGTCGACCGCGTCATCAACGGGCTGGTCGAGCAAGGAATTGAGGTCATTACCGATCGGAACCATCTGGTGCATGTGTCCGGGCATCCGCGCCGCGACGAGCTGCGCGAGATGATCGGCTGGACCAGGCCGCAAATTCTTATTCCGGCGCATGGCGAGGCGCTCCATCTCGCCGAGCACGCCAAGCTTGGCCGTGAAGCCGGGGTGCCCAACGTTTTACTTTGCCGCAACGGGGATCTGGTCCGCCTTGCGCCGGGCCCTCCGGGAATCATCGATGAAATTCCGTCCGGACGCATCTACAAGGATGGTGCGCTTCTTATTGATGCCGAAGAACGCACTATTGCCGCGCGGCGCCGGCTTGCTTTTGCCGGTGTCGCCACCATCGCGTTGGCGGTGAGCGACAAAGGGGTATTGATGACCCATCCCGAAATCGAATTGATCGGGATTCCCGCTGCCGACGCCAGTGGCCGCCGCATGGAGGAAGTCGTCAGCGAAGCAATCGAAGAGGCGTTTGCGGCTTTACCCAGACCGCGGCGGCGCGACCCCAACGAAATTTCCGAGGCGGTGCGGCGCGCTGTTCGCTCGGCCGTTGCCGAGCGATGGAGAAAAAAGCCGATCTGCCATATCCACGTGCTTGTGGTGTAGGATTACAGGGCCGGCGCCAACGGGCCTTGAAGGAGAAACGGATGATCGGGCGATTAAATCACGTCGCAATCGCAGTACGCGATATCGGCAAGGCGGCGGCGATTTATCGGGATGTCCTGGGCGCCGAAGTTTCCGCCGCCGTTCCGCAACCGGATCATGGGGTGACTACGGTGTTCGTGACTTTGCCGAATACCAAGATCGAATTCCTCGAACCGCTGGGCGAGAATTCGCCGATCGCCAAATTCCTCGAACGCAATCCCGATGGCGGCATGCACCACGTCTGCTATGAGGTGGACGACATCCGCGCCGCCAGCGCTGGCCTCAAAGCCGCCGGAGCGCGCGTTCTCGGCGATGGTGAGCCGCGGATTGGCGCTCACGGCAAGCCGGTGTTGTTCCTGCATCCGAAGGACTTCACCGGCACCCTGGTCGAACTGGAAGAACGCTGACATGCCGGTAACCACCGCGATCGCGATCTTCTTCCTGATCTGGTGGGTGGTGTTGTTCGCGGTGCTACCGTGGGGGGTCCGCAGCCAACACGAACGCGGCGAAATCGTTCCCGGGACCGACCCCGGCGCCCCGGCGATCCCCCGGCTGTTCCGCAAACTNGTGTGGACGACCGGCGTTTCGGCCGTAATCTTTGCCGTCTGCTATGTGGTCTATGTGAACCGGCTGGTCACGCTTGACGGCCTGGTCCACTTGGTCGGCCTGTCGTAGCGGCCCATGAGCCCGGTGCGGGCTTCCCAAAAAAAGACAGCAGGGCCAAAGCCCTGCCGTGAAAATCTCATCCAACCTTTGATCCGCGCTTTGCCTTGAAGGCTTAAGCGTCGGCGACACCTTTGATTTGGCGCCGTTAAATCGTCCTCCCAAGACTTGGACCGCTTCCCGGCACAATCACGCGATACATGGCACCGGAGGAGCGACTTTCTCGTACTCGATCTTTTGGCGAATGTCATCATCTTACAGCCGTCTCGTGACAAAAAAATTTAATAAACCGCCCACCTCATTGAGCCTTCAGCCAAATGTTCCTCTTGTAATTGCGCTACCGTTGCGGCTTCACTGCCCACCCGCGCTTTGGCCCACAAGGCGATGAATATTCATGCGGCTTTCTCGCTATTTCCTGCCGATTTTGCGTGAAACACCCAAGGAAGCGGAGATCGTCTCCCACCGCTTGATGTTGCGCGCCGGAATGATCCGTCAGGAGGCGGCCGGTATTTATGCATTTCTGCCGCTGGGCCTGCGCGTCCTCGACAAGGTGTGCCGGATTGTGCGCGAGGAGCAAAACCGCTCGGGCGCCATTGAGCTGCTCATGCCGAGCATTCAGTCGGCGGAGCTTTGGCGCGAGAGCGGACGCTACGAAGCGTATGGCAAAGAAATGCTGCGCATTAAGGATCGGCACGAGCGCGAACTGCTTTACGGCCCGACCAACGAGGAAATGATCACCGAAATCTTTCGGGCTTATGTTCGGTCATACAAGGACCTGCCGCTCAATCTGTATCATCTGCAATGGAAGTTCCGCGACGAGGTGCGGCCGCGCTTCGGACTGATGCGCGGGCGCGAATTTTTGATGAAGGACGCTTATTCGTTCGACGTGGATTTTGCCGGAGCCAAACATGCTTACAACCGCATGTTCGTCGCCTACCTCAGAACCTTCGCCCGCATGGGCTTAAAGTCGATTCCCATGGTTGCCGAAAGCGGCCCGATCGGCGGAAATCTTTCACACGAGTTCATCGTGCTCGCCGAGACCGGCGAGAGCGAAGTGTTCGGTCATCGCGACTATCTTGATTTTACGGTACCCGGGCCTGACGTGGATTTTGATGACGCCAAAGGCTTGGAGGCGATTGTCGAGAAATGGACCGAGCTTTATGCGGCGACGTCGGAAAAGCACGATGCGGCCGCGTTCGCCAAACTGCCGGCGGAAAAGCAAATCTCGGCACGCGGTATTGAGGTCGGACAGGTCTTTTATTTTGGCACCAAATATTCAGAGCCGATGAAAGCGCTGGTGACCGGGCCCGACGGCGCCGAGCGGCCGGTGCATATGGGATCGTATGGCATCGGCCCGACGCGGCTCGTTGCCGCCCTGATCGAGGTGTTTCACGATGACGCCGGCATTCGCTGGCCCGACGCGGTCGCCCCGTTTGCGGTCGCCATTCTCAACCTGAAGCAAGGCTCGAGTGAAACCGACGCCGCTTGTGAGCGGCTCTATGCCGAGTTGAACGCCGAGGGCGTCGACACCCTTTATGACGATCTCGACGAACGGCCGGGCTCAAAATTCGCGACGGCCGATTTGATCGGCGTGCCGTGGCAGATTCTTGTCGGGCCTCGGAGCCTCGCGGAGGGCAAGGTCGAACTCAAGCGCCGCTCAGATGGGTCGCGCGAGCTAGTGTCACCTGACGACGCGGTTGTGCGATTGACGTCGTCAAGCTGATCGGAGATCGTTCAGCGCCTGGATCGCCTGATTGTTGTTCGATGAGCGGCGGTTCAAATTTGCCGGTTTGTGATTGTCGGAACTGACTTGCGATATCGACCGATGCTAAATCGCGATTTAGTGGAAGGCGTTACGCTGGTCGCGATTGACCGTCGCCGCGATTGTCGCGGCCAAATCGCTATCTTCGGGTTCGACGCGATGCCCTTCACGCCGGTCCGGTCGTTTGTCATTTTGGACGTTCCCGAGGGGGCTTCGCGCGGCAGACACGCGCTCTCGTGTGACGAGTTTTTATGGGTTGCCGCAGGCTCCTGCCGTGCCTCCTTCGCGAACGGAACGCAAAAATCGTCCTTTAAGCTTGACTACGGCGGGCACGGTGTGTTGGTGGCGGCAGGCGTCTGGATCGAGTTGAATCATTTTGCACCTGGGACCGTGGTCTTTGGGTTTTCACCGGTGCCGTACGCGGAAACCCGGAAATTTGACAAACCACAACTCGACTTGATTGCGGCGCGGACCAGAATGTGATTCCCCAAGCCGATCCGAAACGGCGGCTGTTCGAGGTGCGCGACGAGATCCGGCGGGCCGTCGACCGCGTCCTCGACCGCGGCATATTCATTCTCGGCGAAGAGGTTTCGGCTTTCGAGGCGGAGTTCGCGCAGTACGTGGGCGCGCGGCACGCGGTCGGAGTGTCATCCGGTACCCAGGCGCTATCGCTTGCGCTTGCGGCGCTCGGTGTCGGCCGCGGCGACGAGGTGATTACCGCTGCGATGACGTTCACGGCCACCGCGAGCGCCATCGAAGCTGTCAATGCCGTACCGATATTTGTCGACGTCGATCCGGCGACACGATGCATCGATCCTGTCCTGGTCGGCGCCGCGGTCGGTCCGAAGACGACCGCGATCGTGCCGGTGCACTTGCACGGCTTTCCCGCGCCGATGCTACCGCTCCTCGCCATCGCGGCGCGCCACGGCTTGGCGGTGGTCGAGGATTGCGCGCAGTCGCATGGCGCAACGATCGCCGGACGGCGCACCGGCACGTTCGGGCACGCCAACGCGTTCAGCTTCTATCCGACTAAGAATCTTGGCGCCGTCGGTGACGGTGGCGCTATTACCACAGACGATCCCGCTATCGCGGCCAAGCTGAAGCGGCTACGCAGCTACGGCTTGGATGAAGCCGAGCAGTGCGTCGAGCCCGGCGTCAACGGCCGGCTCGACGAGCTGCAGGCCGCCATCCTGCGGGTTTTGCTGCCGTCGCTCGACCGTGACAATGCTGAACGCCGCCTGCTGGCCGCCCGTTATCGCGCAAAACTTGCAAGTCATGCCCCGTGGCTGCCGTTGGACGATGACGGTGCCGTCTACCATCAGTTCGCGGTTGCGGTGCCCAAGCGCGATCGGATTCGTTCAATCCTTGCCGCCAGGCACGGCATCCAAACTGGTATCCATTACCTGCGCGGTGTGCACCGGCATCCGCATTTCCAACGTCTCGGTGTCCTCCTCCCGGTCACCGATCGGCTGGCGGACGA
>JGI12635J15846_10002817_pt1 | contig 15165 bp, 9 predicted proteins | sample BlaSpr_A8_OM2_M2_FD_15846 | JGI IMG/M metagenome (IMG submission 15846) | reverse complement strand
CTCGATGATGGAAGAGTTCTAATCACAGGAGGAACCGATGGGGTAGCTGTCGCGACGGCGGAGGTGTACCAGTAGCGCGCATTGATCCAGTTCATCCCATCAGCGCGTGGCCGTGAGTGTGCTTCGCCTGATTTTGGATTCCACTTCCGCGCGGCAGAAACGGAGGACTGCGCTCGTATTCTGCACTGATTTTCCATCCTCGTCTCCCTCATCCGTTGGCAAGAGATCAACCAGGTGCCCAAATTCATGTAATAGGGCGAGGATCTGCGCGTGGAGTGAGCCTCCCCCATACGGCCCCACGCCCAACACGCGTACGCCGCGAAGATTCCAGGGGCTGCCTTCCTTTTGAACTTCTGCCACCATGGCCACTGGAGAGAAAAAAGCCCCTTTCAGGTTGATCGTGATCGTCGCGTACCGTCCGTCGCCCTGAAAAACCTTGGCGACATACGGATTCCGGAAAATGATCATGTTATCCGGGTCTTTAGATTCCAGAACAAACTCGCCGCCCTTGCCGGCAACTTCAAACTTGAGCGTTCGAAAGGTGTCCGCTGGATTCGAATCCTTTTCCCGGAACCACGCCGAACAGGCGTTCTCGGTTTGCAATATCTCGAGAACTCTATCGCGCGCCCGCAGAATTTTTTGACCTGCTTTCCCTATGGCCGCCAGATCCTCTTGCACCAGATCTCTGGGGGCATGGCACCCGATTTGCGCCGGGCTTGAAGCATTGCATGGGTTCACCGATGGCACACTCACCGGCGGCGTATCGCAGGGTGAACCTAGATCGCTGCTTGCCGCGGTTGCCGCGGTTGCCGCGGGCGGAGCGGTGACCGCGCTTCCCGAGTCTCTTGCGCAAGGTGCCCGGCCAACAAGCATGTTGGCAAGCGGCAGAGGATCAGCGGCGTGACGGATGAATTTGACGGCCTGCGGGAACGCCACCGTTCCGGAAAGGCTCGACATGATAAAAAGAAGAGTGACGGCAGGAATGTACCTACGGGCGGAGTACATCTCGATCTCCCGCCCGGACCTGTAACTCACCACAGACCGTCCTCGGAGGCTCGCTTCCTGATGGCCGTCAACCGGAAGCTGCCCACGGAACGGTTGAACCTCGATCCGGGACTAAAGTGAAAGACGAAGTTCAGGGAACAAAGCCACCTCAAACGTTTCTGGAATGATTCTCAACGGGTCTGGAGTGCTGGATTCTGCATTGGCGGGTTATCACTTGCGTGAAATTCGCGATGTAACAAAGTTACATTTAGAGGATCTACGGAACGGAAAGTCGCGTTCGAATGCTGGCCGCATTCCTCTTGGCCAGCGCGGACGGAATTAGCGTGAGCTTGATGTACCTTGATTGGTAGTACTAGTTGGTCTGCTGCTGTTGCGCGGCGGCGGCTCTCTTTCCGAGCATCCAGCCGTACGTCATGGAAAGAGAAAGACTATGGAGAAGAAAATCCAGCCCGCGGAGATATGGAATCGCGAGGCGCTTTCCGCGAAGCCATGATTCCCCAGCCCTACAAAACTTGTGATTCGAATGGCGTTCCCGAAAAGCATGGCCAACAGGCCGGCGCTGTAAGCGAACAAGGCCCGGCCCTTGCTAAGGCGATTCCAATCAAGAAACACCACAACCCCAAAGAGATAATCGAAGAGTTCGAGCCCGTTGATTCCGGAACATTCTGGAACGATAGTGACGTCCAGATCGGGGCCGCTCAGAGTAGGATTCGGATCGCCGAGGTAGGCGAGCCCCGGCACGAATATTCGCGCTAGCGTGTAAACAAATCGCCTGAGCAACTGCCCGTACCACGGCCACAGCGCCTCGAGTGCGCGGCTGGGAAAATAGGTAAGCAGGACGACAAGCGCGGCGATGGCTTCAGGAAAATAAATGGTCGCCATTCTTTTCCACGCCGCGAGAGGGAAAAGCAAGATCGTCGGAGCCAATAGCCCGGGCGCCTCTGTTTTCCTCTGCCCTATTCCCTTCCCATAGGTGGTAAATGGCTTCAAGCCCTTGACTTCATTTCGCGGCCTGCTCCGAGATGTAGTAGGGCGCGCTGGCGGTGCAGATGCGCTGGTTGCCACGAACCAGGAGGGTCCATTCAAGGAGCCGGGCGCGCTGGTTGTGCAGGAAGTATTCGTACCAACGGCACTCCACCAGTTCGGGAATGACCACGACAATCTTTCGGTCGGCGTGTTTCTCGGCCAGTTCGAGAATATATTGCACGATGGGAACAATGATGAAGCGATAGGGCGATGGAAGAAGGATCAACTTGGGCGTCTCGACGCCGGCGGCACGGAAGGGCTGCTCCACGTAGCGCTTCCATTCGGTACGCAAAAGTTCGGAATGTTCCCCAAGCTCAACGTGAATGGCGATGATTTCCGGGGAAAGACGCGAAGCAAATTCGAGCGCTTGCCTGGAAACTTGGCTCCAGCGCTCGATAGGCACCACGGCAATGGGCCGCGCGGCTTCGGTCGCTGGGGCGACAGGCGCGGCGCAGCTCGTAGCGACGCTGATCGTGTGATAGTGACGCCGCACGACGCGAAACAAGTAAATGAGTAAAGGAATAAAGATGACGGTGATCCAGGCGCCTTCGGCAAATTTCGCAACAAGGACTACCATGACGGTGATACCGGTGACGAATCCTCCTAGGCCATTGATCAGAGCGCTCTTTAGCCAATGCGGGCCGCGTTTTTTCCGCCAGTGCACCACCATGCCGAATTGCGATAGCGTGAACGCCAGGAAAGCTCCCACCGCGTAGAGCGGGATCAGCCTGTCCGTGACGCCGCCGAATATGACCAGCAAGAAACAGCTCAGCAGTGCAAGAACCACGATGCCGTACGTGTAGACCAGCCGGCGGCCCCGGTATCCGAAGACGTGCGGCAAGTAATTGTTTTGCGCGATGGCGCGGCAGAGGCGTGGGAAATCGGCGAATGCGGTGTTCGCGGAGAGTGATAGCACGAAGAGAATCGAGGCGATGGTGAGGTAATAAAAAACGCCTTTGCCGAAAACAGCAGCGATGAGCATGGAGAGAAGGCTCTGGTAGCCGGGCTGGCCGGGGTCGGTCGCCGCGATGCCGTAGACTTTCACGAGATAGGAAATTCCCGCCAGCAGGACCGCCAATAGAAAAATGATGACCGTTAGCGTGCGCTGCGCGTTTTTTACGCTGGGCTCGCGGAAGGCCTTCACGCCGTTGCTGACGGCCTCGACGCCGGTGATCGCGGTGCAGCCGCTGGCGAAAACTTTCAGCAATAGCCACAGCGTGACGGCTTCGGTCATGGCCGGCGGGGGCGGCGGCGGGGTCACGGGCACGGGATGTCCGCCACTGATGGCGACGCGCACGAGTCCGCCAACGATGGTGATCAGCAGCGTGCCGACAAAAAGATACGTCGGCACCATGAAGGCCACGCCCGCTTCGCGGACCCCGCGCAGATTCAGAATGGTGATCACCACGAGAATCCCGACGCAGAGGGCTACGGTGTGCGGCTGGAGCGAAGGGACGGCGGAGACCAGCGCACCGACGCCCGCGGAAATTCCCACCGCCGCGGTGAGAATGTAGTCCGTGAGTAACGCCGCCGCCGCGAGAAGGCTGGGAAAGGCTCCCAGGTTGTAGCGCGCGACGGTATAGGAGCCGCCGCCGCTTGGATAAGCGGCGATCGTCTGGCGATAGGAAAAGTAGACGACGACCAGCAGCATAATAATGGCCGCGCTGATAGGAATGATGTACTGCACTCCCAGAACGCCGAGAGGAATCAGCAAGCTGAGGGCGGCTTCCGGGCCGTAAGCCGCGGAACTGAGCGCGTCCAGCCCGAAGATCGGAATGCCTTCGCGGACGCCGATCTGCTCGGCGCGCTCGTCGCTGGTCTTGAGGGGCTTGCCGACAATCAGGTCGAGGATGTTCATCGGAGGTTTGGTCCGCCTTGCGACTCTGTTCGTGCGTGTCCATTTGCTCTGAGTTGGCTTGCAAAGTCAACGGCGGGGAGTGTACTCCCCGACGGAAACGGACGGGCACGATACACGGTGCCCCTACGCGAAAATGCTGTCGCGTTTCCCGCCAGAGCGATACAAGTGCCTACCAACGCTGGAGCTAAAACGCGTGGAACTTATTGGCGGGCGGGGCGTATCATCGGGCAGGGGGTGAATCATGTTTTGCGATGGTTGTGGTACCCAGCTCACCTCGGGCGGGCAATTCTGCACCAAGTGCGGCAAGCCGATTGTCCCGAGCGCAGCCTCGTCATCTTCTGGTCTCGGGCGCGCTGGCGCGCCTGCTTCGGCAGCGGCCGTTTCGAATGGGCGGGTGCGACGCAATCTNCACCGTCTGGCGATTCTCTGGATGATCAGCGGCATTCTCCGGCTGATGGGAATCGGCTGGATGATGATTTTCGGCAGGATGTTTTTCCCGTTTATGTGGGGCTGGGGAGGTCCGGTCGTGTGGCCCTTTGGGGGCAGATGGGGCTTGGACCTCCCTTTCACAGGGGGCCTCTTTTCACTGGGCATTGTTCTGGCGTTCTTCGGCCTCCTGCACCTGGTTCTGGCCTGGGGGCTTTTCGAGCGCGAGCCGTGGGCGCGGTTCCTCGGGCTAGCCCTGGGATTTCTGGCGCTGCTGCGTTTTCCGTTTGGCACCGCGCTGGGCATCTACACGCTGTGGGTGTTGCTGCCCGAGGCCTCCGGCAAAGAGTACGACCGGCTCGCTCAGCCAGGCGGGCAAGTCAACTCCGCGCCGGTTTCTTCCTGAGTCTTTTTGCTGAGGCCGCACCGCGAATGCCGGCGCTTTGAATGCGCTTCCCCTCGAATCTCGGGGCAGGCGGGGCACAATCCTCTCCCGCGGGCAAAGAACTGTTATTGGCTCGGGGCGCCCGGGGGCGGTGCGCCACTCACCAGTCTCGCGCTTGTGTGAACGTTTTTCCCGGCTCCGGGCGCCGTCGGCTCTCCGATAACCTGGCGTGCTCTTAAAAATACAAGCGGAGCGAGAGCTGCAAGTTGCGCTCGCCGCCTCCAACTCCGCCTCCCTTGGTAGTTACTTTCCCAAAGGTTGAGCTGGTTGGGTTGAAGTTCACACCGCCGCCGCTGCCTCCGCCCCAATTCGGGTGGTTGATGAAGTTGAACGCCTCAGCGCGGAACTGGAGCCCGATTTTCTCGTTGAACGGGAACGCCTTGAATACGCCGAGGTTCCAATTCTCGTATCCAGGCTGGTAGATAAGGTCGCGAACGCGCTGGGTATTGAACGTTCCGGCAGCCGGCTTGGCAAAGACCGAGGTGTCGAACCACTGGCCATTGGCGCCGAAGGTCCCGATGATTTTCGGAGTGCCGTTGACGACGTAATACTGGCCGTTAGTGCCGCAGCCAAAGTTCGCGTCTAGGCCAACGCCGGCATAGTCTTTAGCTTCGGCAACACCGCAAGGCAAGCCTGTCTGGAACTGCGTAACGCCGCTGATCTGCCACCCGCCTAACAGCTTCCCAGTCAACTTCGAGTGGTCTTTGAAGAACGGCAGGTCGTAGAGGTAATTAAACACCAAGATGTGCCGAGCATCGAACTCTGAGGGTCCCCACAGCGAGCTCACATCGTAAGTATTGGGCACAACGTCGCGCTGGTTGGAGCCGTCGTCCATACTCTTGGACAACGTGTAAGACGCGCCGAACTGCAGCCCGTCCGAGTAGCGGCGGTTCCAAGAAATCTGGAGCGAATTGTACATGGAGTTGGCCACATTATCCGTTTGCCGAATGGACCCGAAGCCCTTATAGGGCCGCAACGCGTTAATATTGACGCCAGGACTCGCTGCCACAACTGCCGTCGTCGGCTGGTTGATGTCGGCCTCTCGCTGCAGATGCAAGCCGCGACGCGCCACGTATCCCACACTCACGAGCGACTTCCAGAACATCTCGCGCTCGTAGGTGACATTCCAGGCCCACGATTCAGGGGGCTTAAAGGCTTGGCTCTGCGTTGTGACCACGCGCGGAATGTTGGCTGCGCCGCCAGCTCCGGGGTCATCTGCCAAGCCATTAGAAACACTGGCGTTTGGTTGGAACGGGGGGTTCCCGCCGAGGAAGATCGAGTCGCTCACCCCCAAGCGGGTCGTGTAGCGGCCGGCGCCAGCGCGAAACACCGTCTTCTTGTTCCACTGGTAGGCAATGCCGAGACGCGGTTGGATTTCACCCCACTGAATGTTGGAGTAACGGTCGGGGACGCCCCGGAAAAGGCGACTGAAATCGAACTGAGTTGGGTCGGCCTCGGGGACGCGACCCTTGGCGGAGGAGGGGAACCCGCTGCCTGGGATGACCATGCCGTTATAAGTATCTGCTCCGGTGCCGGTAACAAGGCCAGTCTTTGGATCAATGGTGCCTTGGATAAGACCGGTTGTCTGGCTGATCGTGACCGCCTTTGCCGAATCGTAAAACCTTGGGTCAAACGCGATCATGTTCCCCCACAGGGCATGATAGGGAATAATGACGGAATAACGGACACCGAAGGTGACAGTCAGATTCTGCCTAGTCTTCCAAGAGTCCTGGGCGAACCCTTCCCACATGTTGGCGCGGAAGATGGTGTACGCGCGATGGCCGATTTCCGAATAGGTGTCGAACAGGCCCAGGGCGGCGTTTGCGACCGCGACTCCCGTCCCGCCGGCCCGGCCATCGGTGAACAGGAATTGGCCATTCTGGTTGTTGGTGCAAGTCGGGCAAGCCTGTACGTTTATCTCGTCATTGTCGTTTTCGCCGGAGCGCTCCCAAAGAGCACCGAATTTCAGCGCGTGATTCCCTTTTATCCAAGTAAAGCTGTCGGAGATGTCATAGATGGGACCCGAGGAGTGGGACGGATACGGCCCGCCGCTCAGTCCCGAGAAGTTGGACAAATTCACCGTGGGGATGCGGTTCGGAAGCAACTTCCCAGTCGGAAATATGTACGGGTAATTGAGGCCGCATGGCACCGTTGATTGCGCGCACGCGTTGGTTCGATCAAAGAAGTTCGCCGTGTCTACGGGTATCAACACGACGTCCTCGCTGGCGCTGATTAGAACCTCATTCACCATTCTGGGGTTCAGCGTCCAGGTATAGTTGAGTGAGCCGGTCTTGTTGGGGCGATTGAAGAACTTCGGGGTGCGGTCGGTATTGCCGTCAAGTGGTTGGTACTCCAAATATGCGTAATTCATGGCGTGAAACCTGAGGCGCTGCTTCTCCGTGAGGTTTACATCCACACCGACGGTATCCTTGCGTTGGTCGATAGTGTGAAGCTTCGCGGCAAACCAGTTGCCATTGCCGCCGATAAAGGTAGTGAGGTCGGGGACCGGCCAAGCATTCAGAATACCGATGCCGTTGGGGCTAAGCCGATTCACCGGAATGATGTTAAAGCCTTGGGGGTTGGCCGGAGTCGCCCGCGAGAGGTCTTGAATGCATCCACTTGTGCTGATGGTTCCAGACCCAGCTGGCATTTCTTTCCCGCACTGCGAGGACGCGGCCGACGCCGGATCCGCGACGTACACCGGAATCTTGTTGCCTGCTGAATTCTTGCGGTTAATGAAAGGGTTATTCGGGTCCAGCAGTTCGCTAAAGTCACCAGCGCGCATTTTGAGCGTCGGAACCGTCAGCAGACCAGCCGATCCAACCGTTGAGCCTGATTCCAAAAAGTGATACTTGACCCATTCTTCTCCCCAATAGAAGAAGACCTTGCTTTTATTCGTGTTGAACTTTCCGGGGATGTAGAACGGGCCGCCGATGTTGAACCCAAACTGGTTGTAGTGGAGGGGGGCCGCGAACTGCGTACGCGGGTTGGCGTTGCGCGCCCAAGTGTTGGCATTGAAAGCGTCATTCTTAAGGTATTCATAAGCGGCACCATGGAAGGTCTGAGTGCCGGTCTTGGAAACGATGCGGATTTGTGCGCCGGACGTGCGGCCGTACTCTGCGGGGTAATTCGAACCAAGTATTTGGACCTCCTGTGTGGAGTCCACATCCGCCGCGCCGAGACTGGTGCCGTTGGAGCGCGTGCGGGTAGCCGGAGCACCGTCGTAAGTGATCAGATTCTCCGGGTTGCGCGAGCCGTTAAAATTCGCTGGACCCTGGCTGAAAGCGAAGGTCAGGTTCGCCAGCGTTCCAGAGCGAGCACCAGGCACCAGCGCGGCAAGGCCAATCGGGTTTCTCCCATTCAGCTCGAGCGAGTCAATCTGCTCCCGGGTGATCAGCTTTTGCACGGCCGCCGATTCCGTCTGAAGCTGGACCGCCGAGGCCGAAACCTCCACCGTTTGACTGGCCGAACCCACGGTCAGTGCCACGTCAATGACCAAATCCGCGCTCGGATCAAGTTTGTTGTTCGTGGTCTCGTATCTTTGGAAACCAGCGGCCTCAGCGACCATGCTGTAAAAACCGGGCGGGACGTTCGTAATGACGTAATAGCCGGATTCGTTTGTCGTTGTCTGGCGTTCGACGCCGCTCTTGTTTTGGACTGTAACCTTGGCGTTCGCAATCGTGGCGCCCGACGGGTCTTTGATAAAACCTGAAATCCTGCCCAGGTCCGACTGCGCGAACAGCATTCCCGAAGTCCCCAGGCTCATGAATAGCACTAACACGCTCATACGGCATGCGTTCTTCATGCTCCCCTCCGTATCTCGAAATCAACAAGCGAGGTTTCCACTTTGGACTGCCACCCGACCGGTAAGATGCTCTTTGAAAACTTACTTGTCAACGGAGTTTTCACGGGCGGACCGAGAGTGGCTTAAATCTCCGTAAGCTAAGGCACCGGCGCGAAACCTCCTGTTTCCCAAAACGTGAGAACCGACCAGGAGGCCTACTGGTATGGGGAGGCTAAGTTTCTATCGGGTGAAGTATACGTTTCTGGATAGTGTATTTTACCTGTAGCGGCAGGTGGACAGTTTCCAGGTCGGAAACTCTCGGTTGGTCCTCAATCAGCCGGTAAGAGATCCATTGAACCCGATTTTCTGCGTGTTCCCAAGGCCATCCGCGACGCCTTCCTTGGTTGACAACGGCGGGGAGTGGGCCTACGCTCGCGCGATTCGCGGAGAAGCGCGAAGGACACGGCAGAGGAGGCAATCCCATGAAAAAGAAAAAACGAAACCGGGGCATGGCCGGGGCGCGTTCGAATCGAGTTTGGTTGGCTTTCGAATGGATCGTGCTCGGCGCGTGGCTATTTGCGCCAGCGGTGATGGCCGCGGAAAACTACGAAGTGACGGTGGAGCGCAACGTGGCCGCGAAGATGCGTGACGGCGTGACGCTGCGCGCGGATATTTACCGGCCGAAGGCGGAGGGGAGGTACCCCGTCCTGTTGGTGCGCACGCCATACGACAAGACCGGGACGATCTATTTTGGGTTGAAGGCGGCGGCGCGGGGCTACGTAGTGATCGCGCAGGACGTGCGCGGGCGGTTCGAATCGGAGGGGGAGTGGTACACGTTCAGGTATGAGTCGCAGGACGGATACGACACCGTGGAGTGGGCGGCGGGGCTTCCTTATTCGAACGGGAAGGTGGGGATGTTTGGCGGATCGTACGTGGGGGCGACGCAATTTCTTGCGGCGCTCGCGAAGCCGCCCCACCTGGCAGGGATTTGCCCGAATGTGACGGCGTCGAATTATCACGACGGCTGGACGTATCAGGGCGGGGCGTTCGAGCAGTGGTTCAACGAATCGTGGACGACCGGACTGGCGGAAAACACCATGCGGCGGCGCATGGAAAAAAAAGCCGATGCGCTGGGCGGGACCAAGGTGCTGCCGCTGATTTCATATCCGGTGCTCGAGCCGCCTTCCGCGGAGGGGGTAGCGCCGTATTTCACGGACTGGCTGGCGCATCCGAATTTCGATGAGTACTGGAAGCAGTTGTCGATCGAGGACCACTACGCGCAGATCCAGGTGCCGGTCTACGGCATGGGCGCGTGGTACGACATTTTTCTCGGCGGCACGCTGAAAAATTATGTGCGGCTGAAGACAGAAGCGGGCACGGAGGCGGCGCGGCACGGGCAGCGGCTGTTAGTCACGGTGGGAGGGCACGCCGGAGGATCGAGAAGCGGAAAAGTGGGGGCGGTCGAGTTTGGCAGCAAATTGCCGGCGGATGGGGACGAAGCGATGCTGCGTTGGTACGACTGGCTGCTGAAGGGAGAAGCGAACGGCGTCGAGAAAGAAAAGCCGGTGAAGATTTTCGTGATGGGAAAAAACGAGTGGCGCGAGGAAGACGACTGGCCGCTGGCGCGCGCGAAAAATACGAAATATTTCCTGCATTCGCCGGGCGCGGCGAACGGAATCGCTCCGGCAGGATCGGGCCAAGCGGGGCAGTCAGGAAGTGGGACGTTGAGCACGGCGGCTCCCGCGGAGGAGAAGCCCGACCAGTACGTTTACGATCCGAGCGACGCGGCGCCGACGATTGGCGGGCCGCTGTGCTGCGGGGCGCTGCCGACGGGGATTGGACCGGAAGACCAGCGGCCGGCGGAGGCGCGCAGCGACGTACTGGTGTACAGCACGCCGGCGTTTGCGAAGGACACCGAAGTGACTGGGCCCGTCTCGCTGGATTTGTACGTGAGCAGCTCGGCGGTGGACACGGACTTCACGGGGATGCTCGTGGACGTTTGGCCCAATGGGTTTGCGCAGAACCTGACGAGCGGAATCCTGCGGCTGCGTTACCGCAATTCGCAGGAGAAGCCGGAGCTGGCGAACCCGGGAGAGACGTATCACTTTACCGTGGACCTGTGGGCGACGAGCAATGTGTTCCTCGCGGGGCATAAGCTGCGGCTGGAAGTCTCCAGCAGCAATTTTCCTCGGTTCGACCGTAACCTGAACACCGGGGAAGAACAGGCGCGTGCGACACGGATGGTCAAAGCGACGAATATGATTTATCACGATAAGGCGCATCCTTCGGCGTTGATTGTGCCGATCGTGCCGTGAAAAGGCGAAATAACGAAGTATTGAGGTGAGGATGAGAGTGACTCGTGATCGGTGGAAGAGGTTGAAAGTTGAAAGGAAGAAACGGATTTAACACGGAGATCGCGGAGAACATGGAGGAAGTGAGGGCACGATGTATCGTGCCCCAAGATCGCTCGCGGGACTAAGTAAGGCGGCCACGCGCGGATCGGAGATTGACAGCAGAGGGGCGGCGGCCCTATGGTTTCGCGTAGAGATAAGGCTGAAATCGAACAATCCGGAGCGGAAGTAAGCGTAAGCAAAGAGGCCATGGAAGTGAGGGGATGACCTCGCGCGTTGGTTCGACATTTTTCCTGCCAGGCATGTGCCGAGGGCCGAATTTTCTGAGGGTGCGGGCAGAGCGTTGGAGCGTATGAACGTTGGAACGTCTCAACGTCTAAGAAATAAGGAGGGGACGCTCCCGCAAGAGAGACTGAAGGCCGCAAGAGAGACCGAGTGCGAAAGGAGAATTCCAATGAGGAGACATGTGAGAAGACATGTTCGGAGACATTTCAGGAAACATTTCAGGAAACAAAGGGCCGTGCTGGTAGCTGTTTTTGTTTTCGCTGGGGCGGCGCTGATTGCGTCTTGCGCGAAGCCCTACCACGAGGAAACGGAACGCTACGTGTTCGTGGCTACGAATATCAACTTGCCGTACTGGAAGGAAGCGGAGGCGGGGTTCCTGGATGCGGCCAGAACGCTGGGCGTGAAGGGGGAACTGACCGGACCGACGACGTACGATCCGCACGGGGAGGTAGGATTTTTCCGCAAGATCGTGGACCAGAACCCCGCCGGAATTTGCCTCTCCGCGGCGCGGCCCGAGATTTTCCAGGCGGACATCGACAAGGCCGTGGCAGCGGGCATCCCGGTGATCTGCGTGGACGCAGACGTACCGGATTCGAAGCGCTTGGTGTACATCGGAACGGATAACGTCAAGGCCGGCCGAGAGAGCCTGAGGAGAATGGCGGCGCTCATTCCGGGTAAAGGGAACATCGTGGTGATTTCGATTCCGGGACAGCATAACGTCGACGATCGAGTGGCGGGGGTGGCAGACGCGCTGAAGAATTTTCCCGCGCTGAAGCTGACCAAGATCCTGGATGACAAGGGCGACGCGGGAAGCGCGTTCGACCAGGTCTCCGAGCTGATCCTGAAGAAAGAAAAAGTAGACGGAATTATCTGCCTGGAGGCGACCGGGGGCTCCGGGGCCGCCGGAGCGCTGCACCGCTTCAACATGGAGGGCAAGCTGCCGATCGTGGCCTTCGACAACGATCCGGGGACGCTGGATTGGATCGAGCGCGGGGCCATTACGGCCACGATCACGCAAAAGCCGTATGTGATGAGTTACTACGGGCTGAAGTTTCTGGACGACCTGCACCACAACGCGGTGCATCAATTCAAAGACTGGCGCACCGCGCTGGCGACGCCGATGCCGACGTTCGTGGATACCGGCACGGTGGTGGTGGACAAGAGCAACCTGAAGGTCTATCGCGAGGCGCTGACCGAACACCCCGCGCCGATGTAGAGAAGGCAGTTGCGGCGGGGACCGGGGCGGATCGTTGTTGGTACTCCATTCGAATTGCGTCCGGACGACAAAAGGCGCATCGCCTTGACATGGGTGTTGACTCGGCCTACACTACGTAGTTTTTAGATGGTCCCGAAGAGCACGTAGAGGGCACCATTATGGTCATGAGCATGAACAAGGGTTCGGACAAGGTCAAGGCAGGCATGGACAAGAAAAGGCTGGAGTATTACAAGAAGAAATTGCTGACGCGGCGGGAAGAGTTGACGAAAACCATCGCGCGGACACAGGAAGAGGGCCGCACGGCGGACGAAGATCCTACGGTGGACCTGGCGGACAAGGCGGCGAACTCCTATACGAAGGAGTTTTTGTTTGGGATGACCAATACGGACCGCAGGGTGCTGAATATGATCGACGCGGCGCTGAAACGCATCCAGACCGACGAATACGGCGTGTGCGCGAACTGCCAGGAAGAGCTGCAGCAGAAACGGCTGGAGGCAGTGCCGTGGGCCAAACATTGTATCGCTTGCCAGGAAAAAATGGAGCAGGGCCTGCTGCAAAGCAACGGTTGAAAGAACGGGTCTCCCGACCCGGTCGGGACAAGTTCCGACCCGCCATTACGGGGCCATTCCAGAAAGCTCGATTACTGCGGCGTACATTCCCTCTTTAATTAAAGCGTGAAGCAGAGTAGAGTTCCGGCTGCGCGGCGGACGAAAGCTCGTCCGGTGGCATGGCGGGAGCGCGGCGGAGGTGTGCGCCGCTGGCCCCGGGCTGGACGGGCTGGCTGGCGGAGATCAGCGGCGCGGTCGTCAGCGTGTGTTTCCCTTCCGGATGCCGAATCTGCGAGTGGCTGCTGACGAGCGCGAGCTGGGTACCCATCTGCGAGGAGTGCCTCTCAGGGCGCGAAGCTTGGCGGTGTATGAGAATGCGGTGGTGCGGGCGATCTTGCTGTTGAAACTCGAACAGATCGAGCGGCTGGGGGATGGTTTGCGGACCGGCTGGCCGAAGTGGTGAAAGCGGAGGCGGTGATCAGGCTGGCGGCGGACGTGGTGGTTCCGGTACCGCTCCATCGCGAGAGGGAAAGGGAGCGGGGGTACAACCAAAAAGCGCTGCTCTCTAGGCCCCTGACAAAAAGGCTCCGGCTGCCCACCAAAGCGGTGTTGCTGATCCACACGCGGGCGCGGCGGACAAGCAAGTGCTGAGTTTGGAGGAACGATGGGAGTCACTGCGTGGCGCTTTTGCCACACATTCAGGCAGTCAAGTTGACAATGTACGCGTTTTACTGGTACATGATGTATTGACAACTGGAGTGACGCTGGATCCCTGTGCAAGAGTGCTTCGCGAGGCGGAAGCCAGATCCGTGGCAGGGTTTGACCGTGGCTCGGGCCGTCAGAAACCCCCTGCCAAGCACCAGACGGTGGTAAGATAACCCGAGGAAGGCGCGATGGGCGCAAACCGGCACATGTCGGTGGATTCCCGGGGGCGCTATACCCCCGAAGTGGCGGGCGAGGGTATGCCCGGTTCCGAGGGTCCCGCAGGGAGTAGATTCCACAATTTGAATTCGACGCGCCGTGCCTCGCTGATGCAGGAGCCGGTCCTGGTTCTGAACGCGACGTACGAGCCGATCAATGTGACGGCGGTGCGGCGCGCGATGGTGTTAATGCTGAAGGGCGTGGCGCAGGCCGAAGAGATGCACAACACAGAAGTGCACTCGGCGGCACATGCGCATAGGGTGCCGTCCGTGATCCGCTTGCTGGCGTACCGGCATATTCCGCAGCAGAGCCGGGCGCTTTCCCGGAAGAATATATTGCTGCGGGACCGCAACACCTGCCAGTTCTGCGTGCGGGTATTCCCGAGCTCGGAATTGACGCTGGACCACGTAGTGCCGCGGTCGCGCGGCGGGCGGTCCACCTGGGAAAACTTGGTGGCATGCTGCTATCGGTGCAATAACAGCAAGGGCGACCGGACGCCGGAAGAGGCCGGGCTGAAGCTGGCGCGGAGACCCCGGCCCTTTACGCTGCACACCTCCAGACAGCTCATGAGGCTGATCGGACACCGCGACGAACGATGGCGTAAGTATTTGTTTTACTGAGATTTACGCTGCTAAATCGATTTTTTGAAAAAAGTTAGATCAAAAGGAAACCTTTTTAGCTGGCGGCCATCTAACCTATCAATACCACTTCGAGGACACACCCCGGGAGGCGGTTAGGGCAATGCCCTAACCGCTTCTCTCCTTTTCAGGATAATTTTCCACAGAAAGCGGTTTTAGATGATTTCTTTGCGGCCGGATTCCGGAAAACTCCGCTGCGGGCGATTCACCGCTCGGAGCGATTGGCGCATGTGACCACGCGCAGTCCCCGGCCCGGGCGTTCGGCGGGGCGCGACGAGATAGACGAGCGGCGGGGCCTGCTGCGATGCGACCCCTGAAAATAATCATAGCGAGCAATCTCTCCGCTCTGTAACTGCCGCCGGATTCAAAGGGCGCAACCGTTTCAACAGTCTGGTATTCACGCCCGCAGCATTCCAGGTGCAAGGGAACCATGTGGCTATCTCAAAGGTTGGCAACATCAAGATAAAGATGCACCGTAGGCTGCCGGAGAAACACGGGACGCTGTTCCTCAAACGGATTTGTGGATCGTGGTATGCGTGCTTTTCGTGCGAAGTAGCACCTCCAGTGTTTCCAGAATCGACCGAGGAAATAGGAGTGGATGTCGGCTTGGATTCCTTCGCCGTTCTTTCAGACGGAACTCCGATTAAGAATCCTAGGTGGTA
>JGI12635J15846_10002816_pt1 | contig 15171 bp, 10 predicted proteins | sample BlaSpr_A8_OM2_M2_FD_15846 | JGI IMG/M metagenome (IMG submission 15846) | reverse complement strand
CGGCTTTCGCGCGATCACAAAATAGTGGTACGCGAAGGGACTAAGTAAACGGCGAAGCGTGTGGTGGGCCTCTAGCTTAGGAAATGTAAGAGGATTCCGTCCAGGTATGAACGGAAACTGATGCACGGTGCCGTCGCTATACGAAATCACCCAGCCGGCCCGTCGAATGCAGCGTCGTATCTGCGGGAACCATTGGCGACGATCAAATGGTTGATCGTCCTTGCGGCGTGGATGGCGCAATATCGCGTAGATCTCATAGAGACCCATGAAATTCAGGTAGTTGGGAGTGGTCAGAAACAGGCGGCCGCCAGGCCGCGCTACGCGGTGCATTTCGTTCAACGCACTCTGCGCATCGGGTAGATGCTCGATCGTCTCGCAAGAAATCACGACGTCAAAGGAAGCGTCCGCGAAGGGCAATTTTTGCGCGTCGCCTTGTACCAGTCGGTCGCCAACTTTCTTTAAACCGTTTCCACCCAGTTTGGATTTGCCCACGCGTAGCGCGGAGAACGAAAAGTCACATCCTGCTACGCTTGCCCCCGCACGCGCCAGTTCTCGCACAAACCCCCCTCGGCCACACGCCACTTCAAGGATCTGCAGACCCACAACTGGACCAATCGTCTTACGTACCAGGTCGTACCACGGGCTCGAAGCATCGTCATGCTCAGGATCGCTTTCATAAATACGCTGATGCCACGCATCATATTCCGTGCGTAGGCTCACGCCTTGAACTCCTCCGCTCCGGCAACGGACGTGACCTTCGGAGCTGGCACAAACTTTTGTCTGATGCGCCTATACCAAGTTCGCTCCCCGATCCAACGGCGGCTCGAGTAAAACCATCGCGGCGGCAATACCAGCGACGGAACCATTGTCGCGAAGCGAAAGGCACGATGAGACAGCGGGGCATCACCATGCATGATGCCGTATATTGCATTCTCGACGCGCAGTGTTTCCCACGGCGCCCCGCCGTCCAGCATCAGGCGCATTTGCTGCGCCTCGTTTTCGATGATCTCGCACACGCATTCCACGGCGTCACCGGGCAAGCCCCGCGCGGGTAATTCGCCGCGCAGCACTGCGGCCAGCGCCGCCATCACGAGCTGCTTCCGTCGCAGCCCATCCGCGTTCCCTCCGGCCGCGTTGTACAGATTCGCCCCATGCTGCCGGTAATAGGTCAGAACGTCCGGGAAAATCACCAGGTCGCTGAGCGCGGCCGCGAGTGTGAACAGATACTCGTCGGCTTCGATCGTCAGCATTTCTGGAACTGGCAAGATTTGCCGCGCGATTTCTGCTCGCACCGTCATTCGGCTCGTTCCCAGATAGCTCTTGCGCAGCCGGAATAAGCGCGCGGCAGCAACCGAATTGAGACGAAGGCGTTCTGCTTTCTCCACAGCATCTAGCGTATTCTTTCCGTCTTCAAACGCGTTCGCGATGCCATGCCCTACGATTCCGCATCCAGCATCGGCGGACAGCGCACCAGCCACTTTCTGTAGCTTTTCGCTCGCCCACCAATCGTCGCCGTCCAGGAACGCGATGATCTGGCCCGTACACTCGGGAATGCCGACGTTGAAGGCGGAGGCCTGCCCACCGTTGACTTTGCGAAGCAAGCGCACTTGCGGTTGGAATTTGCCGATGAGTCCCGGCGTGCGGTCCGTCGAGCCGTCGTCCACCACGATAATTTCCCGGTCTGAGGCCGGGAAATCCTGCTCCAGCGCGCTTACAATCGCCTGCTCGATGAAGCGCTCGTGGTTGTACGTGTCAATTAGAACGCTGACGAAAGGTCTTGGCACAGCTCTCTCTAACTCACTGGCGAGTGGGCGCGCTGGGACGCGACCATCTCCTCCAGAATAGCATCGATGCTGCGCGTAATCTTCCAGTTGGGATAATCGCGTTGGAATTTCGCCAGATTGGAAATGTAGCAGATGTGGTCGCCCTTGCGGGCCTCATTGGCGTAACGCCAATCCAGCTTGCGCCCGGTCAATTGCTCGATGCTCGCGATTGCTTCCAACATCGAGATACTGTTCTCACGCCCGCCGCCCAAATTGTAAACTTCGCCCGGCCGCGGATTAGCGGCGAACTCTTCAATCGCGCGCACCACGTCGTGGCTGTGAATGTTGTCGCGCACCTGCTTGCCTTTGTAACCATACACAGTGTAGCGTCCACGCGTCAGCGTCACCTTCACCAGGTAAGAGAGAAAACCGTGCAACTCGACTCCCGAATGGGAGGGCCCGGTTAAGCAGCCGCCACGAAACACGCCCACTTTCATGTTGAAGTAGCGCCCGTATTCTTGCGCTACGAGATCGGCCGCAGCTTTGGACGCGCCGAATAGCGAATGCAACGTGCGGTCGATCCGGCAAGTTTCGTCGACGCCGTCATAATTCTCCGGCCGCGCGTAGTCGTACCGCGTTTCGAGCTCCTTCATGGGAATTTCGTTGGGGGCATCGCCATAAACTTTGTTGGTGCTCAAAAACACGAACACGGCCTCGCGGCAATGTTGCCGTGTCGCTTCGAGGAGGTTGACGGTGCCCAGCGCATTGACTTCAAAATCCAGGAGAGGAATTTCCCGCGCCTTGTCGTGAGAAGGTTGCGCCGCGCAGTGCACAATCATGTCGAATCGTTGCGCGCTGAACAGTTCTTCGATTGCAGCGCGATCGCGAATATCGATTGCCGCATGCGTGAACCGCTTCGCCGTATTCTTCAGGCGTTCCAAATTCCACAGCGTGTCGCCCGCGGGACCGAAGAACTCCCGGCGCATATTGTTGTCCACGCCGAACATTTCGTGCCCCTGGCGGTCGAAATGCTCTACCGCCTCAGAGCCAATCAGTCCGCTGCTGCCAGTGACCAGAATTTTCATCGTAGGGTCATAACCGGGTGCGGCTATTCGATCTCTCGTCGCTGCACCGCGGGCGTCCGCTTCGCATGCATCCCCAGCGCATGGCGCAGCGGTCGCGTGAAATCCAGTACCGCGAACCACGCCGGCACCACTCGCGGCCTTAAATATCTCCAATAAGGCGCCCACAGCCGCCGCAAATTCCCGCGCTCCCCGTCGCCGCCTAAAATGTGCGTCGCATCATCAATCGTCAGCAGGTGCCAGCGCCCGCCTGCAAGCTCGTAATTCTCCTTCGCCTGCTCGTCCGTCCACACCCCTTTCGCTCCCGTTGGGTGATACCCATAGTCATGGTTCTGGTGGATCGCCGTCACCACCTCCGACGCATCCACAACCGCCGCGCCTTCCTCGCGCGCCTTCCACACCAGCCAGTGGTCCCACCACACTCGCCCGATCACCAGCGCCGGAATCTCCCCGTAAAATCCGCGCCGAAACGCAAAATAGTCGATCGACCATCCCGGCTGCTGCACTCCCTCTTTCCGAGCCAACTCCTTCACGCGCGTGCTCCACGCCGCATCGCCCCCCGCCGGATTGCCAAAGTCCAGCGCCTCGCGGATGTCCGTATCCCACCGCCGTCCCACCATCAGAAATCGCTCGTGCCGCCCGCGCACTCTTTCCAGCGCCTCGCAAAATTCCGGCAACAAAATGATGTCGCAGTTGCAGTAGCACAGCACCTCGTGCCGCGCCATCTCCTGCGCCCGCGCAAACATGTAATCCAACCGCTTGCTCCCAAAGCGGTTCCGCTCCACGCGTGGCTCGTGACGCAAGCCCAGCCCCCGCGCGATTTCCGCCGCCCCCGCATCATCCCCAAACAAAATCACCTCGGCGTCCGCATGCAGTCGCGTCCAGCTCGTCAGCGCGTTCCGCTGGATCACCCCGCTATGCCCCCTAAACGCCTTCCCCGTTGTAAAAATGGTCAGAATGTTGCCATCCCCCTCTCCTCTTCTCCGCGCGCCCCGTGCCCTTCGTAACCAATCGTCGTGCCCTCCGATTATAGCCCGCGCGTCCTGCACTCCGCGCGATTGCAGACGGCTCAACTTCCGAAAGCTCTCGCTTCTGTCGTAGGCTACTTGCGCCTCATGACTACCGCCGTTTTTACATCCGGCGCATCTTCCTTTCTCCGCCTAACGGAACGCCTGACCTGAGTCTATCCGGGCGATCCCATCCGGCACTGGCGCCGGTCACTCCATCCGCGAAGTGATCGATGCGGTGCGCCGCGGCGACCCCGCGGTGTCAGTCGCCAGCGGAGAGAAAATGTGCCGCGAACTCGACTGGCAGCCGCGCCTGCGGCCAAGTCAAACAATGTCCCCCACCACGTGATAGCAGCCTAAAACGTCACCTTCCTGCTGAATCCGCATCCATAGGTGCGTCATACGGCACCGCCCCTTCCCTTCCGGCCCGCGCCATATGAAGCTGTTTGTAAGGATTTACCATCGAAATTGCAAAACACGAGCGGCGCCGCCATCCGCGCTACAGGGCGCCCAAAGACCTGCTGGTGGGCTGGCAAGGCGCGGGGAAGCGCAACGTCTCGAACGCCGAGGAGTTGGGCATAGGCGGAGTGTTTCTTCTCGTGGCGCATCCGCTTTCCGCCGGCACCCACGTGGAAATGCTTTTCGATGTGCCCGGCGGCGAAGTCCGTGCACGCGCCATCGTTCGGCACGGGCGCTCTGGCCACGGCATGGGCGTGCAATTCGTGCACATGGGTTCCGACGACCGCGCCCGCCTGCATCGCTTCGTCAAGCAGCTTGCCGAAGAGTCGCGTCTCGAAACGGTCCCTGCGCCTTCCAGTTGGTTCGAACGCGGCCCCCTTCCTCTTGACTCCGGCGAAATCAAAACGCACCACGAGCTCTTCGCGTTACTCAACAAAATTTATTCCGCTCGCCTCACTGGTCAGCTCCAGCTTGTCCTTGGACGCGTCGAGCGCCACCTCTTTTTCGACGGCGGCCAGCTCGTCTTCGCCACCAGCAGCGACCGCCAGGACAGCCTCGGCGAAATGATGCTGCGCGAGGGCGCTCTCACGCAAGGCCAGTTTGAAGAAACCGCCGATCTGGTGAAGACCGGCCAGCGCTTCGGTTCCGCAATCGCCGAAATGGGCATCTTCACCGTCGAGCAAGTCGTCGCCTGGGTGCAGCGCCAGTTAACGCAAATCACCTCGTCGGTCCTGGACTATCCTTCCGGCCGCTTTTATTTCTTCAGCTCGCTCGAAAAAAACGTCGTCCCAGAAATCGGCATTCCCGTTCCTCTCGGTAAACTCCTGCTTGAAGCCGTCCGCCGCGCCAAGGATCTTCCGCTCGAACATCTCGCTGCCGATGCCGGTCTCCGCATCGACCTCTCGCCCGATCCGCTGCTCCGCTACCAGGCCGTCGAGCTCGACGCCAGCGAACGCCGCCTCCTCGCTTCTATTTCGCATCCTGTCTCTGCAAAGGATTTCCTTGCAAACTGTACTGTCCCCAAAGACGCCGCCCCCCGCGCTCTCTACGCATTGCTAGTTCTCGGTGCAGTAATCAGCGCGCCCGCAGCCGAGCAGACGGAGGAGAGCGCCACGCGAGCCGCCCAGCAAGCGTCGTCACAAGCCGCAGCACCTGCTCCCGAACCGCCCGCACCAGTGGCCGCCGCTCCTGAGCCGCAATCCCCGCCGCCGGCCGAGGATTTGCTCGACGTGAAAAAATTCGAAGAAGAAATCCGTGCCCTGCTCGCCCTTGCCGGCAAAGCCACCCACTACGAGCTGCTCGGCGTCACCGCCATCTCCCCGCCCGAGCGCGTCAAAGAAAATTTTCATCGCATGGCCCGCAAGTTTCACCCCGACCGCCACATGGGCCACAGCGAATGGCTGGATTTGCTCCAGGATTTGATGGGCCGCCTCACCATCGCCTACAAAACTTTAGTCGACGACCAAAAACGCGCCGCATACGACAAGCAAATCGCCGCCGCCGGCGCTTTTACCCTTGGCCAGGAAAAAACCGAGAGCGAAGAAACCGTCGACGACTGCCTCACCCGCGCCAAGCAGGCGCTCCGCGCCCGCAATTTCGCCGGCTCGATTCTCTGGTTGCGCAAATGCGTCGAGATCGCACCTGACGTCGCAAAGCACCACGCCATGCTCGCGCGCAGCCTCGCCGCTATCCCCCAATATCGCCAGGACGCCCTCCGTCACTTCTCCCTGGCCATCGAGCTCGACCAATGGAACACCTCCACCTATTTCCAGTTCGGCGAGCTCTACGAAGTCATGCGCCTCCCCTGGCGCGCCGTGCCGCTCTACCGCCGCATCCTCGAAATCGATCCCGAGCACACCAAAGCCATCGAGCGCCTCGCCGCCCTCGAAACCAACCGCGATTCCAAGCCCGACTCCGACAAATCCTTCGTCTCCCGCCTCTTCCACCGCAAGGCGTAGTCTGTAGCTCACCCCTTCAGGAGTGAGGCCTTTTCCCCCCATGTTCTTCGCTGCGTTTCGCAATTTCCTCTTGACAATCTAGAGAACCTGGCTATTCTCCTCTAGTTAATCTAGAGGAAACGAAAATGGCCACCCCGCAAAAGCCTGGAAGTGTCGTGCAGGGGACGCTGGACATGCTCATCCTGAAAACTCTGGCCCTCGAACCGATGCACGGCTACGGAGTGGGCTTGCGCATCGAGCAGATCAGCAAGGGCGTCTTTCAGGTGAATGCCGGCTCATTGTTTCCCGCATTCCGGCGCTTGGAGCGGCAAGGGTGGATTCGTGGCGAGTGGCGCGCCACTGAAAATAACCGGCGCGCGAAGTATTACATGCTGACCGATGCGGGACGGAAGAAACTCAAAAGCGAAGCTCGCGAATGGCAGACGCAAAGTGCCGCGATTGCGCGCATTCTGGAAGCAACGTCAGGAGAAGTGTGATGCGTCTCGTCAACATCATCAGTGGCGGGCTGCGGGCGCTGTTCGGGAAGCAGCGCGTGGAACAAGAGCTGGATGAAGAGCTGCGCTGCTATATGGAGAGCGCCGTCGAGCACAAGATGCGCGAGGGAATGGGGCGCGAAGAAGCCGCGCGCGAAGTGAGGATGGAGATGGGCAGCAGGGAAGCCCTGAAGGAGCAGGTCCGCGAGGTCGGCTGGGAGACGCGCATCGAGAGCTTTCTCCAGGATCTGCGCTACGGCCTGCGCATGCTGCGCAAGAATCCGTCGTTGACGAGCGTGGCGGTGCTGGCTCTGGCGCTGGGCATCGGCGCGAACACCGCGATGTTCAGCGTGATCGAGGCCGTGCTATTGCGGCCGCTGCCCTATCGCGATGCCAACGAAATCGTGCGTGTGGCTTCCACCTGGGATCGCAACGGCACGCTCACGAGTTACACGTCATCGCCGCCGGATTTTTTCGATTGGCGCGACCAGAACCGCTCCTTCTCTTCGATGTTCGCCTACCACACGGGCGAGTTTGCGTTGACAGGTCAAGGCGAGGCCAAGCGCGTCCGCGCCGTGATGGCAACGGCCGGAATGTTTTCCACGCTTCAGGCGGAACCAATGCTCGGCCGCGAGTTCGCGCCGGAGGAGAACCGCAAGGGCGCAAATCATGTAGTTATTCTGAGCCACAGCTTGTGGCAGGCGGCGTTTGCCGGAGCAGCGGACGCGATCGGAAAAACAATCCAACTGGACAGCGAGCCATACACGATCATTGGCGTAATGCCCGCCGATTTCCGTTTTCCGCTCTCCGGCAGTGACGCGTTCGCGCCGATCGGGTTCGACGACAAGGTGATGACGCAGCGCGGCGCGCATTACCTGGCGGTGCTCGGAAGGCTGCAGAGTGGTGTGACGCTGGCGCAGGCCAACGACGATTTGTCCGCGATCATGGCGCAATTGCGGAAACTCTATCCCGATAAGGACGGCAAGTGGGGTGTGCGCGCGCAACTCTGGAGCGCCGCCCTGGTCAGCGACATTCGTCCGGCGCTGCTGGTGCTCTTGGGGGCCGTCGGGTTAGTGGCGCTGATCGCCTGCGCCAATATCTCCAACCTGCTGCTGGCGCGCGCGACGGTGCGCCATCGAGAGCTGGCCATGCGGCGCGCCCTGGGCGCGGGACGCTCGCGGCTGGTGCGGCAGATGTTAACGGAAGGTTTGCTGCTGGCGCTGCTGGCCGGCGGTGCCAGCCTGCTCTTGGCGCATTGGGCTCTGGTCTCCATCGTGCGCTTCGGGCCGGCGGACATCCCACGGCTCGCGAGCGTTGCGTTGAACGGACCGGTGCTGGCGTTCGCCATGAGCATGTCCATCGCGTGCGCGCTGCTGTTCGCGCTCATACCAGCGCTGCGCTCTTCGCCGCTGGACGCAGCCGGCTTGCTGCGAATGTCCGTGTCGCCGAGCCGCGAGGCCGGGCGCTTGCGCGGCGCCCTGCTCGTCGGGGAAGTCGCGCTGTCCATGATGCTGCTCGCAGGAGCCGGGCTGCTGGTGCGCAGCTTCGTCGGGCTGAGTTCGCTCAGTCCCGGTTTCGATCCCAAGTCCGTATTGACCATGAGCATTGCTGTTCCGGACGCGCATTACAAAAACAGTGCCGCCCTGCAAAGCTATTGGGACCAAGCGCTCACTCAGTTGCGAAGCTTGCCCGGCGTTGCATCGGTCGCCGCAGTGACTCCGCTGCCGCTTTCCGGTGACGATTTCAGTAGCAGCTTTCGCGTCGAGGGCCGCAGCGTGCCGGAGAAGGATGAACCCTCAGCCGAGCTGCGATTTGCTTCTCCGGACTATTTCCGCACCCTGGCCATTCCGCTGCGGCAGGGACGCGCGTTCGCGGAAGCCGACCGGCTGGGAGCAGCGCGCGTTTTGCTGATCAGTGAAACCGCGGCCCGCATGTTCTTTCCCGCGGGCGACGCCATCGGCCAGAAGATCAAGTTCGGCGCGAGTGGCGGGTACGAAAAAAATGAAGGCGAGATCGTGGGCGTCGTGGGAGACGTGCGCCACTTCGGCGTCGACGCTCCGGTGCCGCCGACTTTTTACGTGCCGCTGGCCCAGTCGGGCATGGATTTGTGGCTGTCGTGATGCGCACGCAGGGATTGCCCGCCGGGCTGATGCAAGCAGCGCGCAAAGTCGTGCAAGCCATAGACAGCGATGCCCTGGTTGGTGAGCCGGTGCCCATGGAAACGCTGGTTTCCGCCTCCTTGGGCCAGCGGCGCTTTTACATGATGCTGCTGGGCGGGTTCGCGGCACTCGCTCTGATACTCGCGGCCGTCGGGCTGTACGGCGTGATCTCGTACTCGGTGGCGCAAAGGACGCAAGAGGTCGGAATTCGCGTGGCGCTCGGCGCCAGCGGCAGTGACGTTGTAGCGATGGTCATGCGGCAAGGATTAAGGCTTGCCGCGGTGGGGCTGGCGATCGGTCTCGCTCTGGCGCTGGTATTGAAGAGCGTGTTAAGGGGCCTCCTCGTGGGTGTGAGCGCGACGGACCCAGCAACTCTGGCGGTCACAGCGCTGGTCCTGTTGATCGTAGCGGTGCTCGCATCCTATGTACCGGCAAGACGCGCGGCGCGAGTCGACCCCATGGTCGCACTAAGGTTTGACTGATCAGGACCTAGGTCGGGTAAGACTAAACTCACACGCGCGCACTCCCGCAACTCCGCTCGTGGCGACTGCGAAACACTCGTTCAGAGGGGCATTGACCTCTGCAAAGAACGGCGCGAAGGTGCACAGTAAGCCGTTTTGCGTCTATTCCTTGGGAATAGGAAGATGGTCACAGCCACCAAAGCCGGCAGGTACGAAATCCTCGGCGAGCTCGGCCGCGGCGGCATGGGTGTGGTCTATCGCGCTAAAGACCCGCTGATCGGCCGCATCGTTGCCGTCAAGACTGTCCGGCTCTCCGAAGAGGGCACGGGAATGTCCCACGCCCAATTAGTCGAGCGTTTCCAAACCGAGGCGCGCGCCGCGGGGCTCCTCACGCATCCCAACATTGTCGTGATCTACGACGTTGGCGAATCCGACGGCGTCTACTACATCACCATGGAATTGGTGAACGGCAAAAGTCTGCAATCCATGCTGGATTCGGGCGAGAAATTTTCGGTTCCCCGTCTCCTGCGCATCATGGAACAGGTTTGCTCCGCGCTACAGTTCGCGCACGACCACAGTGTGGTGCATCGCGATATCAAGCCGGCCAACATCATGTTGACTGCCGACGATCTCGTGAAAATCACTGATTTCGGTACGGCCAAGATCTTGCAATACGGCGCCTCGCAGCAGACCTCCGCCATGGGCACGCCCAGCTACATGTCGCCAGAGCAGATCAAGGGCAAAGCCATGGACGGCCGCACGGACATCTTTTCCCTCGGCGTGATGCTGTACGAAATGACCGCCGGACAAAAGCCGTTTCGCGGCCAGGATATCGCCACAGTTCTGTACCACATTCTCAACGAAGAGCCCGTGCCGCCACACCAGCTGAATCCCAGTATTCCGCTGGGCGTCAGCAGCGCCATCTTGAAAGCGCTGGCCAAAAGTCGTCATCTCCGCTACGAAAACTGCCGCGAATTGCTCGACGATCTGAAGAATTACCGGCCGGGCTTAATCGCCGCCCCCACAAACGCCGAAGCTCCGATCAGCACTCCGCCGCCGCGGCCCCCCATTCACAAAAAGGTAGACAAGAACTACTACGTGGAGATGCCACGAATTCCCGGTGTCGAAGCGCGCCCCACTCCTCCAGCTCCGCCGCGCGCCAAACCGATTCCGCGTTCGATCGATACTCCCGGCGACAATCTTCGAGCAGACGCAGAGCCGCAAGTGGCAGGCGTTTACGCAGGCCCGCCGGCAAAGTCGAACCTTGCCAACGTCAAGCGCCTCGCGACAATCGGCGCCGGGCTCATCCTGCTGTTCATGCTCGGCTCATTCGCCGTCAGATCGATCAGCAGCATGCATCGACCCGATTCGGACGCCTTGCCCCCTCGCCAGGATAGCGCTCCTTACTCGCCGCCGCGGAGCGCGGACCTCGACTCCGCGAACAAGCCGCTTTACGCTTCCCAGTTGCATCCTGAAGTTGCCACCGTCGGCGAATTAGCGCGGCCCTGGTCTTCAAAAAGGTTTTTCTTCCGCAGTTTGACCCTCTCCAAGTACGTTCCAGCGCTAATTATTCGCTTGCCCGGGCCCGCGGCACAAAGCAAGTCCTATTGGGCATTTTCCCTGGAAGCGCCCTTTAATCAGTGCCAGTTTGAGTACATTGATGACGTCGCGAAGCTTTCGTCGGATTACGGATTCCAGGCAACTCACCCCATGGTCGTTAATCCCTGCAGCCACACCATCTTTGATCCCCTTCAACTCAAGGAGACATCTGGAAACATTTTGGTGCGTGGCGCCATCGTCCTAGGACACGATCCCCGTCCGCCCTACGGCATCGAAGTGAAAGTCAGCGGCAATCAAATCCACGCCCTCGCCATGGAGTGAGCTCTTAAGATCGGTTGTGCCACTGTAGACGCCGGGCTTCAACCCGGCTAAAGCAGGTGGAAGCCGCTTACTTTCAGTTTATCCTGAGCCTCGAAGGGTCGGGCGAGCGACGCCTTTCAGGCGCCGCGGAAAAAAGCCATCGCTACCCGAGATAACTTTGCGAAGAAGATCCGACTGGCGCCAATCAGGTTTACAGCACCGACCCTTATCGTTGACTAAATCGGGACGACAAATGCAAGGGAAACGCCCGGTCGAGATGCGCTTTGATACGCTGGACGTAGGCCCTCAATTCCCGACAAAGGAGATCCCAGGATGAGAATGTGGCTAACATTCGCTGCTATGTTATTTGTGCCGGCGTGCAGTTACGCGCAGGCAGCAAAGCCTTGTGAAGAGCTGAAGTCTGAAATCGCAACCAAACTGGACGCAAAGGGCGTCAAGTCGTACTCGCTGGAAATAGTGCCGAAGGACCAGGGCGTGGAGGGAAAGGTGGTCGGTAGCTGTGAAGGCGGGACGAAGAAGATTGTGTACCGCAGAACGGCAACCGCGCCGGAAAGTCCGGCTAAGGAACCAGGCAAACCCTAAAGGCCCAGGCCTCCGGTTGGGCCCGCTCTTCTCAAGCGTGTTCGCCGGTGAGGTCAAATTTGCGGCTTATCGCCTTCGATCGGGGCGAGCGCCGGTTGTGCGTCTCGACGGGTAGGGTTGGGCGCGAGGTTAACGTGCGCACCGGCCTGGATGAGTTGTGCCTCGCCGGGACCCTGGAAGAAGCTGAATCCCGGGCGACCCTTCCAGGCCTGAGGGCCCCCTAACCTGAGCCCGTGCTGCAGTGTTACGTCGTGGATTCTCGTGACCATGGCTTCATATTCCTTGTCGCCTTGCCGATGGCCGGAAAAATTACCTAGGTCCGTGCTCGCAGCGAAGATGACGTTGATCCCCGGAACGGATGCAATCTTTTCGGCGTTTTCCACACCAACAGGAGTCTCAATCATGATAACCACCACCATGTTGTCATTGGCTATTTGGCGGTAGTCGCCTCCCCACAGGGCCCCGTACTGGCCGTTGCCTTGGCTGCGTCGACCCTCGGGCGGATACTTAGACCACTTCACGGCTGCCTGAGCCTTCTCCACGGTGTCAACCGTGGGAACGATAATTCCGACAGCGCCGATGTCGGTCGCTTTTTGGATATCGCTCTCCGTTGCGTCCGCCACGCGAATAAAAGGCACCGCCGAAGCTCCTCTGCAAGCCCAAATCATTCTGGCAACTTCCTCAAATGTTAGAGGGCTGTGCTGCATCTCGATCCACAGATAATCGTATCCGGCATTTGCCATCGCGCAATAGATGTTCGGGTCAGGAGAGAAAACGGTGGCGCCGACAATCTGCTTACCCTCGGTGAGTTTCTGCTTGGCAGTGTTGAAAAGACGCACTGGCGCCTTTTGCTGCTGCACTTGTGCTTCTCCAAGCNCCACCCAGGACAACACCGTACAAANCGNNNTGANTGAGNTGTAATACCGTGCTCTCATCGGGCTTCTCCTTGGATGGAAGCATTCACTTCGGGCCTGGCGGAAAACCATATTACTCCGCGCAGCAGCGTGTGTCCCGATTACCAACGCCTTACCAGGGAAGTGCCCGAAGTTCTGTACGAAGATGATTTCATAACGGTGTCGGCTCCTTCCCCCCGAGCCTCTGGTCGTCAAGCAACCAAAGTGTACTCAGGTCGAGGGAGCCGACACCGTTATGCAATCATGTGAAATCTCGCTGAGTCCCCAGAAGTCCCGTTGTGGGAATTGGAGGTCTCAGCCGCGATCACCGCGCTGGTGCTGTTCCTCGTAGCCGTCCTCGCCTCCTACGTCCCTGCAAGACGCGCCGCGCGCGTCGACCCCATGGTCGCCCTGCGATTCGACTGACCTACCAGCCCTACCTTGATCCTTGCTGTCCCTAATTTATGTCTCGGTGACATAAAGTTTATGCTTGACACGTAACTAGAAAAGCAGTACGGTCACCGCCACGTCTAAGGAGGTCATCGCGATGTCCTCCCTCCGCCGCAATCCCTTTTTCCTCATTCTTACGCTGTTTGTCACGTCGAGCGCGGTGTTCGCCCAAGCCCCTCCCGGCCCGCCTCCTAAGCCCGTGCAGCGCCCCATACCGCCCCAGCCTCCGGCAGTCGACCAGGAACAAGCTATCGCCTACTGGACTACAGAAACCGGCTGGACCAGCGAACTGCAACTCCGCAACAATGCTGTTGCCCAAGATCTCACCGTGACTCCAGTCCTCCGACTGGCCGACGGTGCGGAAACTAGCCTCGCTCCCGTGACCATTAAGCCACAAGAGGTCAAGTCGATTGACCTTGGCTCCGCCACCTTTGCCGCCGCCGCTCCGCAGCTCCTCGGCACCTACGGCTCTCTCGCCCTCCGGTATCGTTCCCCCTCCCAGCGCTCCCTGTATGCCGCCGAAATGGTCCGCGAAACGGGCCATCCCGTCGCTTTCCATATCGACGCCATGGGACCGTCCGAGGAGTTTCAAGCAGGCAGCCGCGAGGGTGTCTGGTGGCTGCCCAAGGACACCACCGGCGATTACCTCATTCTCACGAACCAGGGCCAAAACGTATTGCCGCTCAACCTATCGCTTTACGACGCGAGTGGCAAAGAAAATAAGCAGAGGGTCCTTCTTGGTCGCTACGCGACCACTCGGTTTTCGGTCCGCAAGCTTCTGGAGGCTGCCGGACTTGCTGGCTCCTATGGCGGCATCAAGGTTTCCGCCCCCGCTCACGCTGGCTCGCTCGACACGCTGCATTTCCTCTTCGACGAAACCGCTGGTTTCTCCGCCATCTTGAAGATGTTTGAGTACGACCCGCAGACCAAATTGCAGGAACGCGATTACGCGGCGACGGGCGTTTGGACCCTGCGCGCCCCCATGCTCGCTCTCTCCAGCCCCGACCCGGCGTTGGCCTTCCCGCCCGGCACCACCCTTCACCCGCAGCTCTTCATTCGCAATACCACTCCCAAGCCCCTGAATGCCGCTCTCCGCTTCAACTGGCGCACGGCCAGCTCGACGGGGAAAGCGCCCGGACCTCAACTCCACCTGCTCCCCTACCAGACCCGCCTGATCGATGTTGCCGCACTCCAAGACAGTGCGATCCTGCCGAAACAGGCAAACTGGACCTCGGTTGCCCTTACCAGCAATGCTCTCCCCGACGAAATTATGGCCGTCGCAGCCAGCTACGACGAGACTCTGAAATACGGCGCCCAAACGCCTTTCTCCGATCAGCTGACCTTCAAATGGGAAGGTGGCATGTGGGAGTACGACCCCTACCACAGTTCCATCATCACCGCGGGCAACGGCGGCACGAAACCAACCCAAGCCGCCTTCACCATCTTCTATAATCAAGGAACCCAGCGCTACGATCTGGAGCAGACCCTCCAGCCGGATGAACAGATGTGGATCGACGTAGGCAAGCTAATCCGCGAACAGGTCCCCGATAAGAGCGGCAAGGCGCTCCCGATGGACCTCGCCTCCGGCTCTTACGAATTTCGCGACCTCACCAACAAGGGCGTCGGCACCCTCTTCGAGGGCAAGATTATCTACGATAAGACCTACGGCCACGTGGCCTACGGCTGCGGCACTTGCTGTGGTTATTCAAGGGGATGGATCAACGTCTTCTACGATCCCCTGGGCGTTCCCTTTCAGTCCACGGCCGGACAAGGGGTGACCGCCTACGAAAACTGCTACCTAACCTGGGACGACGTTAGCGATTCTTTCTGGAATGGGTGGACCAGCGCGAACACGGCTATCGCCACCGTTAACTACTATGGAACGCATTCCGGTGTCTCCGTCGGCTCAACAACATCCAGTACCACCGGCACGTTGCAAGGCGTCCTACGTCCACCTGCTTGCCCTCTACAGTCCTTCAACCCCAGCGGCGGCGCCAACGTCG
>JGI12635J15846_10002815_pt1 | contig 15173 bp, 11 predicted proteins | sample BlaSpr_A8_OM2_M2_FD_15846 | JGI IMG/M metagenome (IMG submission 15846) | reverse complement strand
CGTCAGCAGGCGATTGAACAGGACCATCGACGCGATCAACATGACGAGCGCGATCACGATCGTTTTGCGTTGGCCGATTCGCGCGATAAGACCGACCATGAGCGGCCGGATAGCCGCTGCGGTCAACGCATAGACGCATATGATCTGTCCGGTCTGAGTCGCGCTGTGGGTATGGGTAGAGAGATTGCGCAGAAATTCGGGCAGGACGAACAGGCTGCCTGACAGGATCATGCCGGTGAAGACACCGATCAGCGCAGACGACAACACGTAGCGGTCACGCAGCAGGCCGAGCCAGAGGAGCGGCGTTCGATTCGCCGGATTCGCCTGCCAGACAACGAAAAGAAGCAGGGCTGCGCCGCTCGTCCAGGCTAGCACGCGAATATGTAGAGATCCGAACCAGTCGTCGATTTCACCGCGATTGAGGATGATCTGAAGCGAAATCAGCGCCGTTGCGAGGAGGACAATGCCGAGCCAATCGGTCTGGATCACGCGGTCGGTGGCGGGGGGCGGAAGTGTCGGAAAGTAGCGCGCCAGCAGCCATATCGCGCCGGCCGCGTACAACAGATTCGGCAGAAAGATCAGGCGCCAGTTGAAATGGTCCGTGATATAGCCACTGACCAGAAGCCCCGCAGCGCTTGATAGATAGAGCAGCGTGGAAGCCTTCATCAACGAAGGGCTGCGCTGGGGTTTGGGCATCAGTACGTAGATGCTCGCGCGCCACCATACAACCAGGCCGGCCCCGGCCAGCCCCTGGATGGCGCGCCAGATCAGTATCGAACTGAGATCTGGGGATATCGCACAACCCATGGATGCGATCGCGAACACGACGATGGTCGAGATCAGGAAGCGCTTGTAGCCAAAGTGCCCGGCCATCCAGACCGAGACAGGTACGCCGAGAAACAGCGCGCAGCTATAGACCGTTAGCAGCCAGCTCGCTTCGTCCGCCGATACGCCCAACGTGCCGGTCAGGTCCGCCAGCACCAGGTTCATGCTGTCGAACGTATAGAACTCCATCCCGGTCGCGAGACCCAGGCCCATGAGCAAAAGGCGCGTATGCGCCGGCGACATGGTGAGCGCCGCCATGGGCGGAGGCGAAGCCGGCATCGAGGTCGGCAGGGCTGAGTCACTCATTGCAACGGCCTATCCGTATTTGACAGGTGGCGATCACGTGACGAGCCGCAGGACCACATGCATCACTGTGGTGACGAGAAGCAGCGTGACCACGGCCGCCAGATAGAGACCGCCGAACCAGCTCAGACGTTGGACGCGGGGGCTCATGCTTCCCATCCCGCCTCGGGCGTCTTGCCGCGAAACGTGCGGTAGGCGAAGGCTGAATACGCGAGCACGACCGGCGTGACGATCAACGCGCCCACCAGCAGGAAGACATGGCTGAGGGTCGACGATGCTGCAGCCCAGAGCGTGAGACGGAAGGGCACGATGTCCGGGAAGATGCCAAAACCAAGGCCCGCCACGCCCAACACGAACAGAGCCAGTGCCAGAAAGAAAGGACGTCCGTCGACGCGGCCGCCGATCGCCCGCAGGAGGGCGGCAGTCGTGCCAGCAAACAGAACGCAGATCACGGTGAGCGCGATCGTGTGTGCCGCCCAGGCCGCCCGGATGCCGGGTTGAACCCACGCGGCAGTGACGCAGGTTGCGACCGCGAGGCAAACAAAGGCCGGCGCCGCCAGACGCAGGCAGCGCTGCGCAAATTCTCGCAGCGGCGCGGTCGCCTTCAGATGGAGCCAGCCGGCGCCAAGCAAGACATAGCCGGCGAGCAAGGTGATGGCGGTCAGCGCGGGGAAGGGCTGGAAGACATCGAATACGCTGCCGCTGAAACGCTCACCGTCGACGGCCACGCCCTGAATGAGTCCGCCGACGATCAACCCCTGCATGAGGGCGGCCACGATTGAACCGACACCGAACGCAGCATCCCAGAAGCGTCGGCCCTGCTCGACCTGATAACGGAACTCGAACGAAACGCCGCGCAGTCCTAGCGCGAGCAACATGACGATCAGCGGTATGTAAAACGCCGGCAGCAACACGCCATAGGCGATAGGGAAGGCGGCGAGCAGCGCCACGCCGGCCATGATCAGCCACGTTTCGTTGCCGTCCCAGGTAGGCATGATCGAATCGACCATGCGGTCGCGCAGCCGTTCGTCGGACTGCGCAAGGAGCAGCGCACCCACGCCCAGATCGAAGCCGTCCAGCAGGACATAGAGCGACAGCGCAAAGGCGGTGAACAGCGCGGAGAGTAACGGCAGATTCATGGCGGGCTACTCCACGGGTGCCGGGTTGCGGCCGGCGGGATCATTCATCACAGCGGGCTTCAGCGCATGCTTGAGCGAGCCGGTGGCCACCGGCTCGGACGGTGCCGCCTGCGGGCCGCGACGAATCATGCGGAAGGTGAAGATCAGGAAAGCCGTCATGAAAAGCGCGTAGATGCAAACGAACGCGATCAGCGTCGAAAGTAGCACGCCTGCGGGTACAGGCGAGACGGCGTCGGCCGTGCGCAGGACGTTGTAGATCACCCAGGGCTGACGGCCTGTCTCGGCAAGGTACCAGCCGCCGAGTGTCGCGATCACGCCGGATGGCGTCATCACCACGAGCGAGCGCAGGAACCAGCGTGTGGTGAAGAGCCTGCCCTGCCAGCGCAGCCACAGCGACGCGATACACAAGCCGAACATGATGATGGCGAGGCCGTACATCGTCCGGAAGCCATAGAACACCCAGCCCATGACCGGCTGCCGGTCGCGCGGCGTGTTTTTCAATCCTTCGACTCGACCTTTCAGGCTGTGGGTCAGCCAGATGCTCCCGAGGTAAGGTGTGCCCAGCGCGAAGCGATTGCGCTGGTTCTGCTGATCGGGGACGATGAACCAGTAGTAGGGCGCGGGCGACTGCGACTGTTTTTCCCAGAAGCCTTCAGCAGCTTGCATCTTGGCAGGCTGATGCTCCAGCATCTTCCCGTAGAGCATATCGCCGACGAACACCTGGCAGCCGATCAGCATGGTGGCGAAGGTGAGGCCGATCGAGACCGTCCGTCGTCCGAATGCTTGATGCTCGCCGCGCAGGAGATACCAGGCGCCGACGCCGGCGACAAGGAACGAGCCTGTGATGTAGGCCGCTATCAGCATGTGCGGCAGGCGGTAGGGCCAGGACGGGTTGACGATCACTTTCAGCCAGTCTGTGACCACGACCCGGCCATGTTCGACCACCACGCCGTCAGGGGTTTGCATCCAGCTGTTGGCCGACAAGATCCACGATGCCGACAGCAACGTGCCGAGCGCAACCATGCAGGTCGCGAGGAAATGAAGCTTCGGTCCGACCCGGTTGAAGCCGAACAGCATGATGCCGAGAAATCCGGCTTCCAGGAAAAAGGAGGTGAGAACCTCCAGTCCGATCATTGGGCCGATGGCCGGGCCGGCCATCTGTCCGAACTTTGCAAAGGCGAGACCGAACTCGAACGAGAGGACGATACCGGTGACGACACCGACACCGAAGCCCATGGCGAAGATGCCGAGCCAGAAGCGGTAGATCTGCATATAGAGCGGATCGCGGGTCTTTAGCCACAGGCCTTCCATGATCGCCAGAAACGCGGCAAGTCCGATGGAAATCGTCGGAAAGATGATGTGGAAGCTGACAGTGAACGCGAACTGGATGCGAGCGAGGATGGCGGGATCGAAGCTCACGGCTGCCTCCGTTCGGGTTGGGGGCGCCGGGAGATCGCCAGGGTGAGCGCGATGAATAGTACAAGCGCGATCATCGAGGCGGGCAGGCCGAACACGCCAACGATGACGAAGAAGAATGCGACACCGAGCACGGCTACGCCGATCGCCCCGAGCAGGCGCCACGCGGATCTGGACATGTCGCTCATGGCTGCTTGCCGGTGCGGCGCGATCCCGCGATCACGCAGATATTGGGCGGAAACGAGCCGTGAGGCATGGGAGACTCCTTGATGAATGGGCGCGACGCCGGCACCGCAGATCAGATGACGATGGAATGCATGTTGACGCATGCGGACCTTAAAAGTCCTGAATGCGTCCTGATCCTGCTGAAGGCGCCGGTAGCAACACAGGCGAATCTCGCGCTGCGATCCACATTTGGTTGAGACCGCTGTATTTGGACAGCAATCTGCGCAGGCCAGCGACTCCGATAGCAGCGTTAATGTCATCGAGCCGTGGTCGCTTCAGTGTTCTATCTGGTTTCGATGGTAGCTGGCACGATGTCTGACCGCTATTACATGAATCTGTAGTCAATTCTGTATTGGTCGACGGGACTTTTGACTGAAGCGAGGGAAGGCAATGGAGCGGGAGGGGAGTTGCGGTGCCGGGAAGCGGCTTGCTGATTGAGTACTAGCCGTGCAGGCTAGTCCTGCCGATAGCGAAAGGAAGCAGCAGGTGGCGGGCGGGCGACCGGCAAAAGTCGCCCCGGATGCACTATTTGGCGCCCACCTCCTGTTGGAAAATCTGGACAGGCAAGGCTGGCAGGACGACGCCGAAGGTTGCTCCGTAGCCCTCATTATTGGCGGCAGTAAGACGACCCTCATGAGCTTCGATAATGGAGCGGGACACCGCAAGCCCGATGCCCATTCCCTTGCTCTTGGTCGTGACGAATGCGTCGAATATGCTGTCGCCACCGACGATACCTGAACCGTTATCGATGACTTCGAGCAGCACGGACCGGTCGTCAAGGGGGCTTGCGGTAATGAGAATCTTAGGTGTGCGTCCCGAGTTTTCCGTGGCCTCTATCCCGTTCGTGATGAGGTTAAGAAGGACCTGCTGAATCTGTATCTGGTCGACGAACACCGGAGGCAGGCCATCAGGCAAGTCGAAGTCGATGTCGGCGGTACGCCTGGTTTCGTCTTCCCGTAGCAGCCGTACGGATTCGAGAACCATGTCTTTCACGTTCCGCTTCCGCTTCTGGAGTGATTGCTGCTTGAACAGCGCGCGGATGCTTTGCATCGTCTCGTCAGCGGAACGGGCATCTCGAACGACGCTTTCCACGGAAGCCCGGGCTTCGCTCAAATTTGGCGGAGACGCTGCGAGCCACCGTTTGCAAGCCTGCGCATTAGCGATAACGGACGTGAGGGGTTGATTGAGTTCGTGTGCGATGGACGCCGAGAGTTCTGCGACCGTGGCAATCTGGGTTGCCCGAGTGAGTTCAGCCTGAGTCTGTCTGAGCCGGTCCTCTGCACGCTTCGGTTCGTCAATATCAAGACTGAGTCCATACCATTGCACAATGTTGCCGTCGGCGTCTCTCATTGCTTCAGCGGTGTGCTGGTACCATCGATAAACGCCGTCTTTTCGGCGAAGCCGGGCAACGTGGCAGTGCGGTTCGCCAGTCTCGATCGAGTGTGTCCACGCTTGAACCAGGCTGTCCAGGTCGTCAGGATGGAAGGTCTTCTGATAGCCGACGTCCGCGAGCTGCGAAACATCCAGGCCAAGGAATTCAGAGGTTTTCCGATTGACGTAAGTGAGCCGCCCTTGTGGGTCATTGCACCAGAGCATGGCCGGGATGGTGTCGATAAGCTCGCGTAGCTGATACTCCCGCTGTTCGAGCACTGCTTCCGTTTGCTTGAGATCGTCGATGTCCGTACCTACGCCGTACCAGTGCAGGATCTGCCCGCTTTCGTCACGAAACGGTTCACCGCGAGCGAGATACCAGTGCAGTTTCCCGTCGGCGCCAGTAACCTGGTACGTGTCCTCATAGGACGCACCTTCCTGGACAGCTCGCCTCCAGCGCGAGCGGACACGAATACGTTCAGCTTCCGGGATGCGGTTAAGTAACATTTCTTTGTCGAATTTTTCCCCGCTCTCTCCCATGAACGTTAGCATTTGCCGATTCCATCGGTCGACGTCTCCTTGCGGTGTGGCCCTCCAGATCATCGCGGGCAATGCGTCCACGAGCCTTCGCAAATTAAGCTCTTCCGTGCGAAGGGCCTCCTGGGCTAACTGCCGCTCGTGGATATCCGTCGAAAGACCATACCAGTTCACAATATCGCCGTTGGCATCCCGCATGGGAGTGCCTTTGCATTGAAACCAGCGATACGTGTTGTCGGCCGCGCGGAGCCGATGGACCGAGTCGTAAGGTCTCCCGCTATCGAGGGAATCTTGCCAGGCTTCAATTGTTGACGCAGAGTCATCCGGGTGCACCAGGTGAAGCCAGCCGTTCGCTATCAAATCATCGAGCCGTAGTCCGGTGTACTCCTCAGTGCGCTTGTTCACATATTCCACGCGGCCATGGGAGTCCGTACGCCAGAGCAGGCTAGGAACATTCTCTGTCAGCCAGTTCAGTTGAACGTCACGTTCACGGATGATCTCTTTGGACCTGTAAAGATCATCAATGTCGATGGTCACGGAATACCACTTGTAGACACTTCCGTCATCGTTAAAGTAAGGAACGGAGCGCGAGTGACGCCATCGATAATTACCGTCGCGGTCTGCCCATCGGTAGGTAGTATCGTGCGCGCTCTTTTCTTGAGCAGAGCGAAGATGACTCTCCATTACCCTGTCGCGGTCATCGGGGTGAATGAAACTCAGAAAGCCGAGATTCTGTATACCTTCAAGCGTAGTTCCTGTTTCCTCAAGAATCTGCCGATTGATGAAGTCGAAATCCTCCGCTGTGCGAGTGGCGAAGCGGCCTGGTAATCGGTCGAGGAGCTCTCTGGCTTCTCTCTCGCTTGCCGTTAGCGCCTGTTGAGCCTTGATGGTCTCTTCGATTTCCATTCCGATGAGGTACCAGTTGATGACGTCCCCGTTTTGGCAGTGCGATGGCTCCGCTAGAAGACGCTGCCAGCGGTATACGCCATCGTGCTGCAGCATCCTCACGGCAATATCGACCGGTTCACGCGCGGCAATGCACGCTTTCCATTGCTGCCGTGCGGCCTGCACGTCATCGGGGTGAATGTAAGTCATCCATCGGTCGCCGGCTAATTCCTCCATCGGTCTTCCCAGCGCGGCGACACCAACTTTATTCACGTAGACAAGCTCGCCGGTGGGTCCGCCAACACATACGCATGCCGGCACACTATCCACAATTCGCCGATAGGTTTCCTCTTCGGTCCGAAGCAGAGATTCTGCAGTCTTCCGGTCGTGTATGTCCCAACTCACACCGATCCATCGCAGTAGCTGTCCACTGTCGTTTCTTATGGCTTTGACACGGCAGAGGAACCACCGGCAAATGCCGTCGGACCGCCTGAGTCGAAACTCGAGCTCTCCCGGATCGTTTCCGGACCGGAGTGCGTCCCAATATCGGTCGTTTGCCTGCAGGTCGTCAGGGTGGATTGCCCCTCGGAAAGAGTCGTAGTTATGTGCTTCTTTTATGCCTGTGTATTCGCATAGGCTGGGACTGAGGTATTCGATGGAGCCATTGGGCAGCGCAGTCCACGCATGGCCGGGAAAGAGATTGCTGATACCTTGAAGTGTCTGGTTTCGTTGGCGGAGTTGCTCGTCAAACGGCTCATCCTTCAATCGGGCCGTTGAGCCCGGCTGTCGGGAGCGCCGAGAGACCAGCTCGGCACAAAGCCATGCCGCGGCGATTGCGACGGCGCAACGGCTGATAGCGCTGGAGGCTAGAGGAGGGTGATTGGAAGCCAACATCACTCCGGCGATCCCAAGCGAGGCGAAACCCGCGGCGAGACGCCCGAAGCTGCGGCCGAAAAAGTGCGTGAACAGGACAACCAAAACGAGGCTGAGGCAGCCCGTGATCGGTTCGAGTAACCCTGCCACCCCTGACGCACCGGCTATGGCGACGCTGAGGGCGACAACCCGAGACGAGCGCGGTATCAACACGGTAAGCATGTCAACCTCGGAGTTCGTTGGCGCATTGGATAGTGGTACTCTGCATTTTCCTGCCAATGGCGTGATTTTGCAGCGCAACGGTCCCTTGCTTGCAAATTGAGCGGGGAGTGCGGAGATCTACGCGGCACTCGCGTATCTCGCAGGCGCGTGCGGCAATGTCGTCTTCACGCGCTGGACGGTAACCGCGGCATGCGGCCTACTATGGACCCACAAGACCGAGGTCCCGCGCACGTGCAACGGCTTGAGCTCGCTTATCGACGCCTAGTTTCATGAAGATGCTCTTCACATGGGATTTGACGGTTTCAGTTCCTATACTGAGCGTATTCGCGATTTCCTTGTTCGACTGTCCTCGGGCGATCAAGTCGACGATTTCGCGCTCCCTTGAGCTCAGCGATCCGCGCTCAGTGTCGCGCTGACGATAGCCGCCGGGCTGATAGAGTATCCGCCATCCATCGAGCAGATGATTGATGTAGGAGATCAGCTCGTTCGTTTGCGCCGTGTGCCGCGCGTCTTCGCAAACGGCGTGCAGCAGCGATCCGATGTCCGGACCCACGTCGAGAATGGATTGGTACACGCCTGCGGGCGCGGCGACCTTCAGGACTTCGCGAAAGACCTCGATCGCACGGGTGCGTTCGTTCGCTGCCAGCCAGACCAGCGCAAGCATGGTTCGCAAACGTATCGCGAGGAAATCTCCATGTCGTCGTTCGGCGCTCTGCAGCGCGGTGCTCAGCACCACGGTGGCCTCTTCGGTCCGGTGCTGGGCCGCGGCAACAGAGGCCGTCCCGAGTGCTCGATAGTTCTCGATCTCGAGCGAGATGGAACGTGAAGGATGGGAATTGGAGCGCGCCACCTGATCGAGTTGCGCAACGCACGCAGCAGCCTCGGCCATCCTGCCTTCCGCAAGATATAGCCGTATGCGTTCGACAAGGGCGGCCGCGGTCATCCGTTCCCATTGACGTGCGCAACCCAACGCCTGCGCCCGATCGAGCAACGCGTACGCCTNCCCCACGTCCGAACGCGCGGCTGCGATTCGGATGAGGAGGCGATAGGCAATCAACACGCTATCGAGCAAGACCGCAACGTCAATAACTGACATCAACCCGGCAACCAGCGTTTCAGCCTCGTCCAGTCGGCCTTGTTCGTACCAGATTTGTCCGATCATCGGTGCGCACAGCGCTACGGAGATCGAATCGCGACCGGCGTAGCGTTCGGCCAGTCGCATCGATTCCGTGAAATACCGTTCGGCAAGCTCAAAGTGCAACTGTTGCATTTCCGCATGTCCCAGCAGGCACAGCCGGTAGACCGAAGAATACAGGTTGCTCTGGTTTTCTTCGATTGAATAGGACATCCACGGCGTTGCGTAAAGAGCTTCGAGGTTGCCGGCCTTCCAATGCCCGAAGCGCACGACATTGGATGCCACATTGGTTGTCCAAATATCGGCAGACGGCCGCTCGAGGCATGGCTCAGCGATAGCGAGCGCCCGCTCAGGATCGTCCTTCAGTCCCGCGACGACCGAGCGGATCGCCTGGCATTCCCGCCAGACGTCTTTGGGTTCGGCGCCAGTGTGTGACGAGATATCATGTTCGATCGCATCCAGCATCGCGAGCGCCTCGTCGAAATGCATGGCGAGCGCCATTCCCCAAGCGATCGCCAGCGTAACCTTCACCTGTGCACCGGCCAGACCCGCGGGAAACCGGCGCTGCAAACCGAGCAGTGTGAGCAGATCGCCTTTCTTGACCAGCGCCATCGCGCACCGCTCCATAAGACGGATCGCGTTATCTGTGATGCCCGCGGCGATCGCATGTTTGACTGCCTCAGTCCACAGCTCCTGCCCGCCATACCACTCGCACGCGCGGCAATGCAGTTCCGCCACCTCGTCGGCGTGCTCTGCCTCGAGCTTCGCCCGCAGGTACTCGCCCATCAGATGGTGATAGCGGAACCATTGCCCGTCGCAGTCGAGCGCTTGCAACAGCAACTGGCCCTCGGCGATTTCGTCCAGCATGCGCTGGCTCGTGCGCAGACCCGTTATCGCCTCGCAGAGCGGCGCGCTCAACCGGTCGAGTATCGACGTGCGCAGCATGAACTCGACCATTTCGGCGGGCAACCGCTCGAACATGTGTTCGATATAGGCGGCGAACGGCCGCGACGTACCTGACGGCGCATTACGCTCCTGAGCCGGTTGCCATTCCTTGCGCGACAGCACGGACATCGAGATGCGCAACGCCGCAGCCCAGCCCTCTGTGCTCGCAAATAGCGTCTCGATGTGGGAAGCGTTCAGCATGCCGGGCAATGCGTGTTCGACGAAGCGCCTCGTTTCGTCGAAGTCGAAACGTAGCGCCGACGCGTCGATTTCCAGCAGGTCGTCTCCTGCTCTCAGCCTCGCGAGCGGCAGCGATGGATCTGTGCGGCTGCAGAGGACCACATGCACATGTGGCGGTGCCTTTTCGATAAAGAACGACATTGCGTCGTGTACTACTGGAAGGCTGACCAGGTGATAGTCGTCCAAAAACAGGACGACCTCGTCGTCGACTTCGACAAGCTCGTTGATCAGCGTGGAAACGACGGCGTGTGGAGGGACGAACGCGGCGTCGGCAGTCAGGCTGATCGCCGCAGCGCCTACATTGCCGCAGGCATGCCGCAACGCATGCGCCAGATAATTGAGGAAGCGCGCGGGTTCGTCGTCCTCCGCGTCGAGCGACAGCCACGCCACCTGTGCACCGTTCGCGCGCAGCCGGTCGAGCCAAATGACCGCCAGCGAAGTTTTGCCGAATCCGGCGGGCGCTTTGATCACGGTGAGACGTTTGCTCGCGGCGCGCTTAGCCAGACCGATGAGCCGCGGACGACCGATCAAATCCACCGGCAGGTGCGGCGGAACGACCTTCGTTGCAAGGAAAAGGTGCGGCCCGCTCGCGGACGTTTCTCCAACCACACGCATTTTTCAGTCCCAATTGTCATTGGGGGTGGCCGCGCTTGCCGCCATTCCCCATCTATTGAAGCGCATCCCCCTTATTGGGGGATGGGGGGCATCTCCCCAGTAAGGGGGATGGTAGGCCGCGCCGCGCCAGGAGATCATGCGTGCACCGGATTGAGATCGAAGCGCGCCCCCGGACAAGGGGCAGCGGGCTTGTCGCTCACTGCCGGGCGGCTCACTGGCGCTTCGCCGTGAACGACTCGTTTTTTGCCACATGATACGCCGCAGAGAATCCCATTGCAGGGTATCAGGCGGGAACCAGTCGGTGCGCAGCCGTAACAGTCGCTGCGCTGGCGCTCCTTGTTAGTCGAAATCGTGCGCCTGTTACTGATAGATATATTTCCGTGTTAGCCAAAGTTCCAAGAATCAGCAATCACTTGCGGGAAAAAACCGTGTCTATCGCAGCCGATCTGACGCTTGTCGTCGAACGCACGCTTGCGATACTGACGCCGCTCGACGGATACAAGTTGCTCGCACCGGCAGCGAAACAGGTCGTTCACGAATCCGTTGCGCTGTCAGCCAAAGTATGGTTCGAGACGCTGTTGTCGGGCGAACCCCCATCGGCGCAGGACATGGACGTCTTTCGGGAAATTACCCAAAGACGGGAGCATCAACGCGTGCCGCTGCAGAGCCTCCTTCAGGCGTTGCGCCTGGGGTTGGGAGAAATCTGGAGCACATACATCGCGCTGGGAAAGTTGGACGAGCGTATTGCCAAAGAACTTCTGGCCGACGTCTCGCTGCATCTCCTGGACCACTTCGATCTCATTGCGCAGATCATTGTCCGGGCCTATCTGGCTGAGCAATATCGGGAACCGCGGTGGGCGGGATTGGCCATCGCAATCGAGGAAGGCGCGCGCCGATCCGAAAGCGTGCGACACCATCTCGTCGCGCTCCTCGAGCAGTTATCGGACGAGCCGGACCTGCTGTCAAGGCTCGAAGTCGACCACGCTCGAGAGCAACGCGGTACTGAAGCGGCCGGCGCGCAAGTGATGAAGTTCTTCGGCCTCGATGTCGACATCGAGGACGGCGCAGAACTGTCGAAGGCCTTGCGCGATGCGCAGGAGAGGCTGGCGCAGGCGTCGAGGCTCGCGGCTGTCGCCGAACTGTCCGCCTCCATCGCCCACGAACTCAACCAGCCGCTCCAAGCTATCGTGGCGCATGGGCGCGCATGCGTGCGATGGCTCGCTGCAACGCCGCCCAGGATCGACGAAGCCAAATACTCGGCCGAGCAGGTTCTCCGCGACGCTAATTGCGCGGCAGACGTGGTAAGCCGCATTCGGGCGCTCTTCAGGCACACAGCTCCCCAAAAGGTCGATCTCGATATCAATAAGCTGATTCTTCAGGTATGCACGCTGATGGCCGACGACATCCAGCGCAACGCGGTTTCGCTGGAGACAATATTGGGCGAAGACGTGTCGAAGATCAGCGCGGACGCGGTTCAGATTCAGCAGGTGATCGTGAACCTCGTGCGTAACGCAATCGAAGCGTTAGCGGCAACGGAGGAACGACCGAGGCTGCTAGTGATCCGCTCGCGTCGCGATGCGGACAATGTGGTGATCGACGTGGAGGATCACGGTACGGGACATGTGGACTTTGAGAAGATCTTCGAGCCATTTTTCACCACGAAGGAAACAGGGATGGGCATGGGACTGGCAATCTGCCGGTCCATCATCGAAGCACACGCTGGCCGGATTTGGGCCGTGCGCAATGTGTCCCGCGGCGTAACCTTCAGCTTCAGCCTTCCGATAGAGAGGTCGAACGCAACAGCACGTTGACGATGTATGCGTCTGCCTAGTCTCATCGCGACATGCTAACTCCTCTTATCCCAGGATAGTTCACCCACACGTCAATGCCAGGACTTTTGCAGACCTTCCTTAACAGACTCTATGGGTCGTTTCGCAACGGCTTTCAAGCCTACAACTCCATATTGGGTGGTGCCATTACATATTCATGTAATGCCGCCCGTACTTCCGGGCGACGATTCCGACGGCTATAATTTTTTGTCGGCACGACCGCGTGAGTGGGATATTCAGCGAGATTATCGTGGACCGGCTGTGCCAACGTTAGGAGAGGCTTTCACCTGACAACAGAGGGGTTCCATGGAATCCGCAAGCGAACTGGTGTATGTGGTCGACGACGACGGACGGGTGCGAGAAGCACTCTCTGCGCTATTGCGCGCAAACGGAAGAGACGTCCACGCATTCAACTCCGGCAGAGAATTTCTGGACACACCGCGTCAACATGTCGTTGCATGTCTGATCCTGGATTTGAGAATGCCAGGCATGTGTGGGCTGGAAGTCCAGAAGCTTGTCAGCAGAGACTCACAGATTCCCGTCATTTTCATTACCGGAAGGGGAGATGTGCCGTCCACGGTCCTTGCCATGAAGGGCGGGGCTGTTGACTTCCTCACAAAGCCCCTCAATGAAGATGCGTTGATGCGCGCGGTTGACGCGGCACTCGCCAGGGCGCACGTTCTTCGCAAGGAGGCGGAAGATACAGCGGCGCTCCAGGCTCTCTACCAATTGCTGACGCCTCGTGAGCAGGAGCTTTTGCCGTTACTCGCAAGCGGCCTGCTCAACAAGCAGGCGGCGGGAGTACTCGGTATCACCGAATACACCGTGCAGGTACACCGCGGCCACATCATGAGAAAAATGCAAGCGGATTCATTTGCCACTCTGGTCAGGCAGGCGAGCAAACTGCAGCTCGAAACATCGTCGACGACCACGTCCGATGCTTGACGCTAACGCCAATTCTTTGTTGGACTCGAGGACCTGGAGAAAAAAATGCCAACGCCACGGGTTCGAACGGTTGCCGTGATTGATGATGACCGACGGGTTCTGGAATCTCTGGCGAACCTGTTGGCCTCTGGCGGGTATGGAACACGGGCCTACGAATCTGCACTGGATTTTTTTTCCGACGGCCACTCGGGTCTGGTATGTGTTATCACCGACCTGGGAATGCGCCCCATTGACGGCATTCAAGTGCTCGATAGAACGGTTCATTCGGACGCAGCAACGCCCGTCATAATTATCACGGGCAAACCGAGTGAGCATACGGAAGACTACTATCTGCAGAGAGGCGCATTAGGTTTCTTCAGAAAGCCTGTCGACGGAGACGCGTTGCTGGACCTGCTGGATAGTATTGTTTGAAGGTCCGAAAGCCCGGAAATCAGTCAAGGCATGCACGGTACGGCGACGAGCTCAGCACTCAATTTTATATCGTTGTTTCTTGCGGCGACATTGCATATTCATGTAATGCGGAATGCCTCTTTCGGCGTTATTGTGATCGATTAGTATGTCTACAATCTCTCGGCGAGCGGAGCGCGNGCTACTACTTGAAAAAGGTGCATCCACACTGACTGGTACAGGACGGCACCCCTGAACCTGTTTCCCCCTCGCTGTCCAAAACCCCGAAATTTGAGGCAAAACGCATTGGCGTGGCTGCAAGGTGTGACATTGATTCCAACCGCAGGGACGACTTTGAAACGACATATTCCACTCGCCAGAGGCAGATGTCCAAAGCGTGCAATCGGGATGGCCGCGATTGCCGCGGGTCTCGTGTCAGCGTGCGCAAGTTCGCCATCCATTGGTGTGCTCGGCGCGTACTTTCCCGACTGGTTGTTCTGTATCGTCGCTAGCGTCGTACTCACGGTCGTCATCTATCTGATTGTCAAGCGTTTGCAGGCCGACCATCTGATGGGACCTCCGGCCGTGGTGTATCCCACGCTTGTCGCTTTCCTCGCGCTCGCTGTCTGGTTGATGCTGTTCCAACATTGAATCTCTCTCAGGTGGATGAATGGCGACGACAGCCAGCGGGACATCGAAGAGAAAATGGCCGGCCATTGTCCTGGTCGTGGTGACGCTGTTGCTGCTTGTCTACGTCATCCGGCTGCTTGACCGTGCGCCGCGCACCGACGACGCCTATGTCTATGCGGATACGATCGACGTCGTGCCCGAGGTCAACGGGCGCATCGTCGAACTGGCCGTGCACGACAACCAGGCGGTGAAGCAGGGCGATCTGCTGTTCCGCATCGATCCGCGTCCGTATCAGGATGCGCTGACGCGGGGCAAGGCGTCCCTCGTCGCGCTCGACCGCCAGATCGAACTGACCCAGCGCACGGTCAATGCGCAGCAGTACAACGCGCAGTCGGTGCGTGCGGCCGTCGAGCGCACGCGAGCTGCAGCCAGCCAAGCGTCCGATACGCTGCATCGCATGGAGCCACTTTTGTCACACGGTTATGTGTCGGCGGAAGACGTCGACCGTGCGCGCACCGCACAACGGGCCACGCAGGCCGAACTCAGCGCCGCGCAACTGCAGGCGCAGCAGGCGGCAGCGGCTGTGAGCGGCGTCGATGCGCTGGTCGCGCAACGTGCCGTCGTCATGGCGGAGATCGCGATTGCCGAACT
>JGI12635J15846_10002814_pt1 | contig 15185 bp, 11 predicted proteins | sample BlaSpr_A8_OM2_M2_FD_15846 | JGI IMG/M metagenome (IMG submission 15846) | reverse complement strand
CACTCTTGATGATAGAAATCTGGTTCTTAATAGCGACTGCGTCGGCCATAACTAGAGTCGGAGTATCATGCGTGCCGGTGCGGACGCCGTTGACTGCACGGCCGCCAGCTTCAATCCAAACGAAATTGTCCCCAAGGTTGTTCAGTTGTTGCTGCACTCGCGCTTGTCCCGCGTTGCCGATAGCAACGACACAGATCACCGCGGCAATCCCGATTGTTATCCCCAGAACGGTTAGGATGCTTCGCATCTTGTTTCTGAGCAGCGCCACCAATGCGGATCGAAAGAGCGCTTCATAGTTCACAGTTTCAACACCTCCTCGAGCGGAAAGGACTGAGGGCTCTACTTAAGCTTACCTCTTAAAAGTTTCGCATGCCCCCGCGTAATACATTAAGAAAGCGTCCTATTTGGCGTCGACGGGTGCTTCAGAGATTGTCACGGGGTTGCCGTGGCCAGTGAGTTTGGCCGCGGTTTCATTAGTGACGGGGCCCAGGGCAGGGTGATCATTTTCGATTTGAAGACCCTCAAGATGATCGGTGAAGCCAAGGCTGATAAGGACGCGGATTGCGTTGTCTACGATCCCCTCTCGAAGCGCGTTTTCGTCATGAATGGCGATCCCCACAATTCGACGGTGATCGATGCAAAAAGCGGCGACCTTATAGGGACCATCGAGCTTGGCGGAGGACCGGAGTTTGCCGTCGCCGATGGCAAAGGAACGGTTTACGTGAGTCTGCAAGATAAGAACCAACTCGTCGCCATTGATTCCGGCTCACTAAAGATCAAGGCGCGCTGGCCGGTTGATCCTGCAGGAGCGCCGACAGCTCTCGCGATGGACGTCCAGCACCATCGGCTGTTCAGCGCCGGTCGGAATCCGCAGGTGATGGTCGTGCTCGATTCCGACAGCGGAAAAATTCTTCAGTCATTCCCGATCTCCGCCGGAGTGGATGCTGCCGCCTTCGATCCCGGAAACCGGGCTGATTTTCGCTTCGACGCGGGAGGGCATGGTCCACATATTCCACGAAGACTCTCCCGAGAAATTCAGCGAAGTCGAAACCATTAAGACCGAATACGGAGCTAAGACCATGGGCCTCGACATCAAGACTCACAAGCTGTTTCCTGATACGGCTGATTTTGGTCCTGCTCCTGCACCGACTGCAGATCGACCGCACCCTCAACGCACGGCGATTCAGGGAAACGTTTCACGTACTGGTTTACGGACGATAACCACCCTCCGCGCGAACTATCTCAAACGGAGTTTGGAATGTGGTTGTAGACATTGAAACTGTGCCCAAAATAATGTGTGCCATCCTGTTCGGTAGTTACGCTGAAGGAAATCTCGACGCAAGTCTGCGGTTAAGCCTCACTAAAGATTGTTACGCCTCGTAGCTTCCTGCAACTTAGCAACAGCTGGCGGTACACTGAATGGAAGGCAGTCTACTCTCTAAACTCGGGTCAATGAGTGTAATTGCGATATTTCGACAGTCTCATAGCACCACTACGGCCCACCATGGTAATTGACATTCATCTGCCGGTTTGTTAAAGTCCGGCCTCAATGAGTGTGCTTTAGGCCTCAATAATGTGCTTTGGGCCTCGAAGCGTGTGCTTTAATACCTCCTCCGAACTCAAAAATACTCCGCGATAAGCCAAATATCTCGCTTGTCGTGGAAAGCCCGGCCATGGCTACCCAGGAATCTGGTTCCACCGTAGTCCCCGAAAAGTTGCTGGTCGCGCTTATGCGAGAGCGTGAAGTGCGGCCGCGAGCCCTCCTGTTTGCTCAACATGTAGCTGAGATCTTTCCGGAGACATCGGTTGCGATTTATGTAATCGAAAATCCGGATGAAGCAGAATGGAGCGCCAAGGCGGTTGTTGGAGAAGTAGTCCTTGAGAACGAGGTTATTCCTTTGGAATCTGGAACCCTTGGGACAGTGGCAGAGCAACAAGAGCCGATTCTGTTTTTCGGACCGGATCTAGCGCGAGAAGATTATGCCCACCTTCACGCGCGCCGCACTCTTAGAACCCTGGCTTACGTGCCATTCATGTCTGACCAAGTTCTCATCGGAGCCTTAGAGGTTGCCAGTTTCGGTGGCCCACTTTCCGAGCATGATCTTTCTCTGTTAGTCGACCTCTCAGATTACGTGGCCCCCGCCATTGGCAGCGCGCTTGCGCATGAACGAGAACGAAATTCGCATCTACAATCCATTTCGCGGTTGGCGCAACTTTACGATCTGGAAAAAGTATTCAACTCCAATCTGGAGATGGAAATATTGCTCCCCATCGTCGCTTCCAAGTTCCGTGAAATTCTGAACGTTCAAGCTGTGAATCTTTGGCTGGTCAAGAACGAAACTGAACTGATATTGCTCAATCGCGAAGGCGAAGACGAGAGCATGACAATCGGGACGGTTATCAAGAGCGGCAACGGGATCGCCGGAACAGTTTCGGAAACTGGAGAACCGGTTCTGCTTGATAACGCAGATGACGAACGCTTAAAACAGCGCCGGAATGGCGCAGGAGAACAGAATATATTTTCCGCGATGGCTGTTGCGATCGTGGCGCAAGAAAATCAGGTTGGAGTAGTGGAGGCAATCAACAAGCTTGACGGAAAGCCGTTTCACGATGACGACCTATTCCTTCTGACCACGGTGGCCGAAACTGCGGCCAACGCGCTTCATAACGCCAGCTTATTGCAAGCCGAACGTAAAGTCGAAATCCTTGAAACCCTGGTTGATATCAGCAAGGAAATTACTTCGACCTTGAATCTGGACCGCGTCCTCCAGGCGATCGTAAATCGTACCCAGTCCATCATTGCTTTTGAAAGGGCGGCGATTGCGTTGGAGCAGCGCGGAACGCTCGAGCTGAAAGCAATTTCGGGAGTGCCGCACATCAATTCCGCGGACCCGCAAGTGCGCGTGCTAAAGGACATGCTGGAGTGGGCCTCGATTTCTTCCAACGAGATTTACGTCACACAACGGGACGAGGGTATCGATGACCCTCGCCCTGAGACCCAGGCGAAGTTCGCAGAATATTTTTCCGAAACCGGCATGCGTTCCTTCTATGCACTGCCTCTAATCGACGATCAGGGCCAGCTCGGCTTGCTATCTTTCGAGAGCAGCGATCCCGACTTTCTCAATACGGCGCATTTGGAAATCATTAAAGTGCTGGCTGCGCAAGCCACGGTCGCGTTGCGGAATGCGTCACTTTATCGCGAAGTTCCCTTCATCAATGTCCTCGAACCGTTGCTTCAGCGAAAACGCCGATTCATGGCCATGGCAAAGCATCGGCGAATCGCTACGATTGCACTCGCCTGTGCTGTGGTGCTGTTTCTGATATTTTTCCCGTTTCCGATGAGGGTATCTGGTGACGGTATTGTCGCGTCCGCGCGCTCTGCCAACATCCAATCAGAGCTTGACGGCGTAATCAAGGAAGTTTTCGTGCATGAAGGCGAGTTTGTAAAACAGGGCCAGGCTCTCGCTACCTTGGAGGACTGGAATCATCGATCCGACCTAGCCGAAGCCGAGGCAAAATATTCCGAAGCTATAGCGGCAATGAATCATGCGCTCTCCACGGGAGACGGGACGGAGGCGGGTACCGAAAAAGTGAAAGCCGACTATTGGAACGCGGAACTCACCCGTGATCGCGAACTGATGAACCGCCTCACCATCCGTGCACCATTTGATGGAGTAATCACCACTCCCCATGTTGAAGATTCGGTGGGGCGTCACCTTGCACACGGCGATGTTCTCGGGGACATGGTTGAGACTTCTCACGTTACCGTTGATGTTGGAATTCCAGAGAGCGATGTGTCCCTGGTACAGAAAGGCGACCGCGCCGCTATCAAGTTGGAAAGTTTTCCGGTTCACACTTTTCATGGCGTCGTCGCCGTGGTCAGCCCGCGCGGAGAAATCGAGGCTGACCATAGAGTTTTTGTGGCTCGTGTAGATGTTCCCAACAGCGATGGCCTGTTGAGGCCGGGTATGCAGGGATTGGGAAAGGTTTCTGTGGGCTGGCATCCTGCCGGGTACGTGTTGTTTCGTGGAATCGCTATGTGGATTTGGACGAAATTATGGTCCTGGTTCGGCTGGTGACTTTTTTCTAATAGATTCTCCTGGGATATTTCTAGAATGAATTTCCATGACACTTCGATAGCTCGACAGCGGAGGACGCATTGTGCCACATACGCTATAACATGCCTAATTCTTCCCCTGCTCAGCGCTTGCAGCTCGGCTCCCACCCCCAGCGTTGCTGCCCCGCTGGCGCAGAAGTCCGCTTCCGCTATAGGTCCGTCTCAGCAACAACCCGAGCAGACCGACTTTATAGCGTCCGGACCTTTGGTAGTGGAGAATCAAGTTGATCTCGCGGCACAGCGAGACGGCGTAGTGTCGGAAGTTTCCGTCGATACAGGCGCGCCGGTGCGGAAAGGACAGTTGTTGGCGAAGTTGGACGACCGTCAGCTCACTGCCGACCGTGACGCAGCCGCGGCCAAAGCTCGAAGTATCGCAGCCGATGTGAAAAATTGGGAAGCGGCAGAGAAGGTAGCGAAATCAGATTTCGAACGCAACGATGCCTTGTGGAAGGCCAATATTGTTTCCCAACAGGTGGCCGAACGTGCGAAGTATGAATATGAAGCAGTGCAATTCGAGGTTGAACGCGAGCGGGAGAACCTGAAGTTCTCGCAAAATACATCAAGGTCGCTCGATTTGGAACTGGAAAAGACAAACATTGTGGCCCCGTTTGCGGGAGTGGTTGCGCGACGGTATGTTCATCTGGGCCAGCAAGTGTCGAAGAACGATCGTCTTTTCTGGATATCCGCCACCGGTCCGTTGCGCCTGAAATTTATTCTTCCGGAGATTTATGCCGGCCGGGTGAAGAGGGGAACGGAACTGATCGTGTCTCCATCCGGCGCCCCGAATCAGGTTCATTCGGCCAAGGTCGTGCTAGTAAGTCCGATGGTGGATCCCTCCAGTGACACTATCGACGTTACCGCCCAGCTCGAAGGACGCACACAGGGACTGCTGCCGGGAATGACCACTAACATTCGACTACGAAACCCGCAATGAACCTCTCCGAAGTCCTCAACGTCGCGCTTCCCGAGTTACCCGCGAAACGAGTTCAGAGCTATCCTCGGCTCCATCCCAAACTGATCATGCGAGAACACTTGGTAGATGGAGATCGTAGTCTGGTAGCAGCCATTTCCGGCGGATCTTATTTGTATCGCTTCACTCCCGAGCAATGGGCGTTGCTACAACTATTCAACGGAGAGCGCTCATATGCCCAAGTCACGCAACTTTATCAGGAGCAGGGCAATTCGGTAGAAGAGAGCCAAGTGCACGAATTCGCGGATTCGTTGGAGGATCTGGAATTTTGGTACAAGACTCCGTTGGAGGCAAATATCACCGCCAGCGAAAAATTGGCAGAAACGCGAAAGAAACAAGCAAAGAAAAAATCGGCGGACTTGTCTTTGATCATAGTTGCCACCTGGGATCCTGATGCTCACATCACTCGCTTGCACCATGCCTTGAGATTTGTCTATACGCGGTGGTTTGTATTTGGGACATTGGCTTTGTTTGCGGTGATGGCCATCATCTTCTTCAATGGTTGGAGCGAGATTTGGAGGGATAGCGTCGAATATTACACTTTCACTGACAAGGGCGTAGCGGATCTCGCTGAATTCTGGTTGTTGTTTTGCGGCTTAGGATTCTTTCATGAAGCGGCGCATGCGATGACCTGCAAGCATTACGGCGGAAGAGTTCACAAGACAGGTTTCATGTTGCTGTATCTGACTCCGTGTTTCTTTGCCGAAATCACCGAAGTCTACGTCTACGGAAGCAAATGGCAGAGGATTGCAACCATTATTGCGGGGATCTGGGTTGAGCTTATGTTTTGCGCTATGGCGAGCGTTATTTGGTGGGGAACTCCCCTGGGCAGCCCCATCCACGATTTCGCCTACAAGGTCATGCTCATTACGGGTGTGGCCATGGTCTTGATGAATTTAAACCCGCTATTAAAACTTGATGGATATTATCTTCTAGGCGAGCTGATCGGCGTCCCGACAATCAAAGAGACTTCAACGGAATATCTTTCATCTTGGGTTAAGCACAACGTGTTCGAGCTTCCGGTCGAAGTGCCTTATCTTCGTCGCCGACGCCGCTGGCTCTTCGTTTTCTATGCCATTGCTTCCGGAGCATACAGCTATATTGTCCTCTTTGCGGTGGTCCGGTTCTCCTACAACATTGCCGCTCGCTTTTCGCCGCAATGGGCTTTTCTTGTATCAACTGCCCTGGCTTTTCTGATTTTTAGGGCGCGCCTGCGTTCCTCCTGGAGATTCATGCGAGACTTTTTTTTGGACAAAAAACAATATTTGCGTCAGCGATTTGCTTCCGCGCGTTCTGTTGCATACGGAGCAGTCTTTTTATTAGCCCTGTTCTTGCCGATGTGGCGCGAAGCCGTCTCCGGCAAGTTTGTCCTGGAGCCTCAGCAGAGGGCCGTTGTTCGAGCCACGGTCCCTGGGGAAGTTGTGGCGGTGATGACAGACGAAGGACGACTGGTAGCGGCTGCTGCCCCTTTGCTGACGTTGAGAAATATTGCCCTTGAGAGTCAGGCCGACAATGCTCAGGCAGACTTGCGTTCCGCGGAAGACGACGTCCGTCAGGCCCAACTCAACTACCAAGATGTTGGCCGAGTTCGTGCGGAGCGTGCTTATCAGTTGGAACGTTACGACTCCGCATCGCACCAGAAGGCTGCGCTCCAGGTTCGAAGTCCAATTTCGGGGTTGGTGGTAACTCCGGCATTGCAAGATAAGGTCGGGACGATTGTTGATTCAGGCACCGAACTGGCTGAGATTGATGACACTAGTACTTTGAAGGCACGCATTTTTATTCCTGAATTCCAGGTTTCGAAAGTCTCACTTGGCGCTCCGGTCTCCCTGAAATTGGAGTCCCGATTCCAGCCGCTTCGGGGGCAAGTAAGCTCCATAGCCCCGGCATCCTCTCCGGTCGACCTGGGATTGGTGAATGAAGCGAAGTATAAGGGAATCGCACCGCCCGCATACTACGTCGCCACCGTACTACTCTCTAACCCTGACGGACAACTCAGGCCCGGCATGTCCGGAGACGCAAAAATCAATTTCCGGCGGCGCAGCATAGCCGGTCTTATCTTCGGAGACCTAAGCGAGTTTGCTGGCAGAAAAATTTGGTAAGAACTCCAATAGCTAAGGGATAGGCCAGATGAACCTATCCCTCAGCAATGCTTCGAGAATGCATTTACATCACCAAACCCGCCTGGGTGTAAGAGTCTTGCTGACTACTGTTTTGGTCGCAAACGTTTTGCTAGCTAATGGCTGGTTAGACGAAAACTTGGTGGAAGGCGCCTTGGTAGCGATAATGGCTTTGCGGGCCGCTGTGTGGTTGCTGATCAGAGATTTCTTCTTCACCGACATTTTGAATCCTCCAGTGGACGTTTTGTCCAAAACTCTTGCTATGCCCCGGTCCTGTCATTTGAGAGTGCAAGAGCGATGCCAAATGTGGATTTGAAGGCCCATCTTGAAAAGGTCTAAGAGAATCATGGCTTTAGCGCCACACAAACTCGGGAACCAAAAAAACATCGTGTCAGGCCTGACGGGATAGGATAATAATCAACCAACATGGGTTAATTATTGACCAGCGACACCAAGATCGTATTTTCGGCAGAGATATTTCATCTTCTGGCGGTCGATTCCTAACAGTTTCGCAGCTGCTGTCTTCTTACCCTCGGTGCGCCGAAGAGCCGCTCTCAGATAAGCAACTTCAATCTTTGCTATCTCATCGTCGAAAGAAACCCCTTCATCCGGAATCAGAAACGATTCGTGCTTTGCGGTGCTGTCGAGGAGAATATGTTGTGGCAAATTTTTCACCCTGATGGTTTGACCAGGCGACATCAGGACCAGTCGCTGCACCAGGTTCTGCAATTCGCGCACATTTCCCGGCCAGGAATAGTCCTCCAGAACCTCAAGAGCCTCGGGATCCACCTCCTTCAACCCGACATTGCTCGCACCACAGTAAAGCCGCAGAAAATTATCGATGAGAAGTGCGATATCGGCCCGGCGTTCCCGCAATGGGGGAAGCAGGATAGGGACCACATTGATTCGGTAGTAGAGATCTTCGCGGAAGCTGCCAGTACGGACAGCGTCTTCCAAGTCTTCATTCGTTGCGGTAAGCAATCGGAAATCGATCTTTTTGGAAGACTTGCCGCCAATCCGCTGAACCGTCCTTTGCTCAAGCACCCGCAGAAGTTTGCTCTGGAGAGTCAGTTGCAGGGCTCCCACCTCGTCCAAGAACAGGGTGCCGCCGTCGGCGTGTTCGATGTACCCGGCGCGAGCCGCATCCGCCCCTGTAAATGCGCCCTTTTCGTGACCGAATAATTCGGCTTCGATTAGGTTTTCAGGGAGTGCCGCACAGTTCACGCTGATGAATGCTTCTTCGCGCCGGGAGCCCGTCGCCACAATGGCGCGCGCTACCAATTCCTTCCCGGTTCCGCTCTCGCCCCTGATTAAGACTGTGGCGTTGCTGTCAGCGATCCTTGAGATGGCCTCATACACCACTTGCATGACTTCGCTGCCGCCAATGAGTTCGCAAAAAGACGACCGGCTGAGCGCTTCTTCCTGTAACAAACGGTTGTGGATCTGAACATCGCGCTCTTGCAGCGCCTGCAGCAGAAACACTTGCAGTTCTTGAAAGGCGACCGGAGCGACGAGAAGCTTGTTTAATCCCGCTGCCCGCGCTTGAGCGCTCAAGGTCTTACTTCGGGAGCGGGTCAGTCCCACCACAACAAGGTCGGGATTCAGATTTCGAAGTTCATGAAGTAAGTTCAAGCAGTCTTCGCTGGTTCCCGCACCCGTTTCAAGGTCCGCTATCACTGCTGCAATGGGCACTCCCTCCAATAGCGCCACAAGCTCGTCTCGAGAGTTCACCAAGGTCGTGTGAAAAGTCGATGCCAGCCACTCCTGGATCTCGGGCAAAACCGCGTCGTCGCTCGTTAGTACTGCGATGCGCTGGGCATTGCCTTGTGCAACAAGTTCCATCGGGAGGTGTCAGTCAGACGGGGGAATTATAGGTTAATTTTTAACCACGTGCTGGGAAAATGGAGTGCGTGTGAAAACGTCGAGGAGCGAAAACGCCGTTCCGGCTCGTCCCTGTGCCCACGTGGTATTTAACTTCCTGGTCAGCAGATAGTGATCGATTGAAATGCATGGTCAACCGTCTAATGCGTCTCAGTAAGCCGAATCATCGGAGCCATCGAACCCTGGAACCAGCCACTTCCCGTCGTATGTACTACCAGAAATTAGCGAGCACAATGTGCGGTGGGCCGGAATGGCCGTTGATTACCTGCGTGGTAATTACGATCTGAACATTCTTGCGATCCCAATCTTTCGGCGCCTGCTTGGCCAGCAGCTCCATATATTGAGGATCGGTGAGAAATTCACCCGCCGCTAGAGTTCCATAGACGCCGATGCCAGCAGCGACCACCACCATTCGCTGGGTGGTTGAATCGTAGACACGAGACACCAGGGCGTAATCCGTAGTCAGGTTGCTGGCGGGCATCGCCATATCAACTGCCCAATCAGCGGATGGGTTCTGCTTGTCCTTAATGCGCAGTACGGTTGTTCTTGGATTTATCTCGAACATGAAGCGCATGCCCTGTGTCAGTCGCATCGTCCATTCGTTGTTGAAACCACCGATTAATACCGCCGGGCTGTTGCGAAAATCATCTAGAGTGCTGTTCAATTCGCTGCGGACTTGAAAACTCTTTCCTTTGGCACCCAGGAGCGAAGTCACACGGGCGAGGGTAATCGCATCACCAAGGCTGATCATGTGCGCTTTATTTTGATGCGCATCTCCCACAGTTGTCGTTGCCGAATCTACCGCGGAACTCAGCTCCGCTCCCGGAGGGATTCCCAGGCATAGAAGCACTGAATTCGATGAGCCGAGCATGGGTTGCCAAAAATGATCGAGCGCGGTTTCGTGCGTACGATTCCTGATCCAAACAGCAGCGACCAGAAGAGCGGTGATGCAGAGCGTCGCTACGCCGTATAAAAACAACGATCTCTTTGCCGGTGAAACAATTTCTGTTTCTGCAACCAGTCGGGGAGAGGGCCAGTGAAATTCGGGCACATAGGAACCGGAGGGCAAGTCAATGCGGATTTCGGATTCGTGGCCGGGCTCATGGTAATACTGCGCAATGCGTTTGCGAATCTCCCCAGCGGTACTGCGGACAATGTGGTCAATATTGGTGTCGTAATCGAGCTCACGGCCAAAGACTTCAATTCCCAGGATCCGCTCCTTAAGTTGTTCGACATTTCCCCGGAGGGTATGTTCCACCACATAGCGGAGTAGCGCGGGATAACGCTTGCTATTGCGGAATGTCTGGTGAAGAAGCAGGCGTTCCAGCTGCTCACGAATGGCACGTGCCTCAAGTTCTTCAAAGTGGTTCCGGTCCAGGTTCGTCAAGTTCACGGCTTTGGTGTGCGCCATTTTTCCTCCCAAGTGCAGGTCAGATTCTAACCAAAACCGCGGACCTTCTCTTAATTAAGTAGCAAAACATGGGAATTCTCCCACGTACCAGACGGTATAGGACGTGACTTGGAGCTGCTTGGGGAGTTTGTGAACTTCCTGAATCTAAACCACATATCCCGCTGTCACTCAGTTTGACCGTCTTGGGCTTGTTTCACTTCTACGGATTCCTCAATATCCCAAAGTTTGCGATTGACTATGCTGGCGACTCTCTATGCGCACGATACGAATTCCTGGATGGGCAGACAGTCAAACCCAAGCCGCCAGCCCAATAACAAAGGACAAAAATCATGTTTCGTGACGCTGCGAAGTCATCTTTAATATTTCGATTGTTGGCACTGATATTCTTCGTGCACTTATGTGTTGCGCTTTCGCTGGCGCAGACCGAGTCGAAAGCGAATGACCTGCTCCGGCAGATGACCCTCGAAGAAAAGGTCGCCCAGCTTACACAGCTACCCGGATTTCAAGTTCCAGAGTTCACGCAGCAAAATGGCCTGACGCCCGAAGAGGTCGCTCGTAAGTATGGCGCGGGATCCGTACTGTGGGTGTCGGATCCCAAAGAGATCAACCGCTGGCAGCACCTTGCAGTGGACCAGTCGCGCCTTCACATTCCTATTCTGTTTGGACTCGATGTGATCCACGGCTATCACACGATCTTTCCTTCGCCCATCGCTATGGCTTCCTCCTGGGACCCGAAGATGGTGGAGGCTGCGCAGAGTGTGGCTGCACGTGAAGCCCGTGCAGCAGGCATTGCATGGACTTTCGGCCCCATGGTGGACATTGCTCGGGACGCTCGGTGGGGACGCATGATGGAAGGCGCAGGAGAAGATCCGTACCTGGGAGCAGCCATGGCCCGCGCGCAAGTCCTCGGTTTCCAGGGCGCACAACTCGGCGGGCCCAACCACGTAATGGCAAGTGTGAAACATTTCGCCGGGTATGGCGCGGCGGAGGGTGGGCGTGATTATGACGCGTCGTACATTCCGGAAGAATTGATGTGGAATGTATATTTGCCTCCGTTCAAAGCAGCGCTGGACGCGGGCGCCGGGACAGTCATGAGTGCCTACATGGACTTAAATGACGTTCCTGCTTCTGGCAATCGCTGGCTTCTGCATGACGTTCTGCGAGATGCATGGCAGTTCAAGGGTTTTGTGGTGAGCGACGCCAACGCGGTCCACAGCCTCATCACCCACGGATATGCGCGCGACGGTCAGGACGCAACCTATAAGGCTTTCTCCGCCGGGCTGAACATGGATATGGCCAGCGGCACTTACTTGAAATTCTTGCCTGCAGAAGTACAAGCGGGAAGAATTTCGACCCAGCAAATTGACGACGCGGTGCGGCCTATTCTTGAAGCGAAGATTCGCCTGGGACTATTTGAACATCCTTATGTTGACGAACCTCTCATCCCTCAAGTTCTGAATGATCCGCAAAGCCAGCAGACAGCCCGTGCAGCCGTGCAACGTTCAGTCGTACTGCTGCGTAATGAAGGCGGGATGCTCCCCTTGGATAAGAGCAGCAAGCAAATCAAGTCAATTGCCGTAATCGGTCCGTTGGCGGATGCTGAAACGGATCTCCTCAGCATGTGGGGCGCGTTAACGAAACCGGGTCCAACAGTCAGCATCTTGCGGGGCATCAAGGAAAAGGTAGGCAGCGCTGTTCAAGTCGAGTTCGCCCACGGACCGAACATTTGGCGCGATATCCCCTCATTGTTCGAAAACATTCCTTCTTTGCCATTAAAAGCGCAGCCAAAGCAGAACGCGGAAGAGGCCAAGAAAGCGATGGACGATGCTGTTGCCGTGGCGAAACAGAATGACATCGCAGTCTTGGTGCTGGGCGAAACTGATTTGATGAGTGGAGAAGCAGCCTCACGCTCATCGCTCAACCTCAGCGGAGGTCAACAGGAATTATTGGAAGCAGTAGTGGCGACCGGCAAACCAGTTGTGCTCGTGCTGGTGAATGGTCGTCCGCTGGATATCTCCTGGGCGGCGGAGCATGTGCCCGCGATTCTGGAAGTCTGGTATCCGGGAAGTCAGGGCGGAAACGGAGTCGCCGATGTACTGTTTGGCGACGCAAATCCCGCAGGACATTTGCCGGTAAGCTGGCCACGCACTTCAGGCACAGCGCCTGTATATTACAACCACAACCTCACGCAAGCTCCCGAGGACGCTCCGGACTTTAAGTCGCGTTACTGGGACGTGCGCAATACTCCGCTATTTCCGTTTGGTTATGGACTCAGCTACACAACATTTTCATTCGACAATCTAAAATTGAACCACGCCGAAGCCAAAGTTGGAACTAATTTAGAAGTGTCGGTGGACGTGGCCAATACAGGAGGCCGCGCGGGAGATGCCGTCGTCCAGCTCTATATTCATCAGCGTGCAGGAAGCGCGTCGCGCCCGGTGAGACAGTTGAAGGGTTTCCAACGGGTGAGTCTGCCAGCAAGTGCAAAGAAGACAGTCCATTTCACACTGGGAAAGGAAGAACTGCAATTCTGGAGTCCGGCCACAAAGCAATGGGTCGTCGAGCCGGAGCAGTTCGATGTCTGGGTGGGCGGGGACTCAACGGCAACACTGCATGGAGAGTTCCGGCTGACCCGGTAATCTCGGCGGCGTCGCGATTCTTTTGTTGTCCGCGACTTCGCCTCTCCGACGGCATCTAATATTTAGGGGATTTGTTTATGGAGCGATTTTCTATTGCGGCGATCACTCTGATTCTTATGGCGGCGATTTCCGCCATAGCTGTACCTAATCCTAGTCCCGCAAAAGCGCCTGCGTTTCCGGGCACTCTGGCGAATGCGAGCTATGTCTACGTTGCGTCCTATGACGGAGATCAGTTCAATCCGAACCTGCTTCCCGAGGATCGGGATGCCATTCACGCGGTGCAGGACGCAATTCAGAACTGGGGCAAACTCACGATTGTGTACCGGCCGTCCGAAGCCGACATCGTTATTCTTGTAACAAGCCGTCCTTCTGAGGATGTGCTGGCCGTCTACGATGGGCACGGGTGGCCGAGTGGCACTTTTCTCTGGCGGGTCATGGGGCCAAGCGGCCTACAGTTAGGCGAGACTCCGCTGGTCACACAATTTGAAAAGGGATTCGAGAGCGTGCAGAAGCACAAGTAAGCCTGCGCGCGCAGTCTCAAGAAGTCAGCCGCCGAATCTCTCGATATCGGAAGCAGTCGACGAGGTGATCGTTCACCATCCCGACCGCCTGCATGTGTGCATAAACTATAGTCGAACCAACGAAGCTGAATCCCCGGTGTTTGAGATCTTTGCTAAACGCGTCCGATTCACTTGACGTCGCTGGAATCTCCTGCATGGCCTTCCAACGGTTGAGTTTGGGTCGTCCGTCGACGAACCGCCAGCAATAAGCGTCAAAACTCCCGAACTCTTTCTGAATTGCGAGAACTCCCCGCGCGTTGCGTATCGCGGCTTCGATTTTCATCCGGTTTCGAATGATCGCCGGATCCAATATGAGTTTCTGGATTCGGTTCTCGGTATATCGCGCCACTTTCTGCGGATCAAACTCGCTGAAGGCACGGTGGTACCCTTCCCGCTTTTTGAGCACGATCGACCAACTCAGCCCGGCCTGCGCAGCTTCGAGCACGAGGAACTCAAAGTGTTTTCGATCATCGTGGACCGGCACACCCCACTCGCGATCGTGATACTGGAGCATAAGCGGATTGTCGGTGCCGACCCAGGTACATCGTTTCGTAGTCATAGAGTGCAGACGTCAGTGGCATCAGCCTTACGCCGCGCGTGATGAATTTGTCCCCTAGAAGCCGAGTCGCTTAGTCCAGGATGATCATCCGGACGGCGCCCTGGTGCCCAGTGATACTTGCGCTCCGTCTCCTTGATTGGCAGATCGTTGATCGAAGCAAACCTCAAGCGCATGAGCCCGTTCTCATCGAACTCCCAATTCTCATTGCCATACGAACGAAACCAATTCCCGGAGTCATCGCGCCATTCATAAGCAAAGCGCACGGCGATACGGTTTCCCTCGAACGCCCAAAGCTCTTTGATCAACCGGTAGTCCAGCTCTTTCGTCCATTTCCGTCTAAGAAACGCGACGATTTCTTGCCTTCCGTTCACAAATTCCGAGCGGTTTCTCCAGCGTGAGTCAACTGTGTAAGCTAGGGCCACTCTTTCCGGATCACGAGAGTTCCATGCATCTTCTGCCAGTCGAACCTTCTGAATAGCCGTTTCCCGTGTGAATGGCGGCAATGGAGGACGTTGAGTTGTGGTTGGCGCGGTAGACATTGATTCCTCCTTTTGGGGACTCCATTGCATCTTTTCAGGCTGCTTTGGGCTTGTCGTCCGATTTCTCCAGGTGTCCACCAAATTGATACCGCATCGCGGATAACAGTTTGTTGGCAAACTCCGCCTCGCCCCGTGAACTGAATCGTTCGTAAAGCGCGGTTGTGAGAACTGGTGCTGGCACGGCTTCGTCGATCGCAGCCTTGATCGTCCACCGTCCTTCGCCAGAGTCGGAGACACGTCCGGCAAACTTCGAAAGATTCGGATCTTGAACGAGCGCGCCGGCTGTTAGATCCAGCAGCCAAGAGGCGATCACACTTCCACGACGCCAAACCTCCGCGATGTCTCGCAGATTCATGTCGTACTGATAGTGCTCGGGGTCGCGCAACGGC
>JGI12635J15846_10002813_pt1 | contig 15187 bp, 8 predicted proteins | sample BlaSpr_A8_OM2_M2_FD_15846 | JGI IMG/M metagenome (IMG submission 15846) | reverse complement strand
AACTTCGGAAAGCCGACGGGGGAGTTCGGAACAGTTGAGCGAGCGAACGAAGAGGACGCGATCGTCAAATGGGATGATGACGGGCGCATGAGACTCCACCAACCGTCGCTCAAGAAGGTTTAGCCAAGCCAGAATCAAGAGTGCCAGCAACAACAAACGGATGGCACGCTTTTGAATCATTGTGCCAGATCGTCCTTCGATTGCACGGTTGTACTCGCGGCTGCGGGCTGCCCTGATTAAACAGTGACGCATCACTGACGTGCTGTCAGAGAGCGGACCAGAATTCTCTGGAGCATTATCCATTGTGAGCATTACTGACCAGCCAAAGCTCATCATCTTGCAGCATGATTGATCAGATCGAAACACGTAGGACTAGGAGGAACTATGTTAGGTTACGGCCTGGTAGGAACAATTGTCGTAGTTCTATTGATCGTTTTTGTTGTGCGCAGTCTATGAAGCCCGAAACTGTAGACGCCCCCGAAAGCGTGAGGAAATTCGTCACGGGGTGAGAAACGTGGTCCGGCCTGACACCGTTCGCCTTCGGTCGAACCCAGGACAGTGGAAACGGTAAAAACCTGTGCCGCCCTCACCCCGAGACCAAGGAAAGCTTAAGGTAATTTCGGCGTGTGGTCAAAACGCCGCCAAACAAGCGGCCAATGCAGGCAGTGTCGATCCTTAAGACATCGGGACTCAGGAACGCTAAGCTTCAGCGGCCACCTAAGCAGTCACGAGACGGGTGGCAACAGAACGTATCGATTAGTAGCGGAGGCGGTAAACATGAGTATCTCTGCGCTGACATCGTTGTTTATGGTGAGTCTCGTATTTTTCATGGGAATAGGCACAGCTTCGCATGCGCAGGCTACTAAACCGGCCCCGCCGACACCTATCGATGAGAAAAAGGTGGAGCTCGGCGGAACGCGCTGGAATCCACAGTGGGACCAGATCATCGAGAAAGCGCTGCCACCCGAAATGCTTTCTTCGCAAGTTCCGGCGGGCGTCCGTCGATTCTGTCCGCGATTTTACGAGATGGCCGAGACCGACAAACGCGCATTTTGGGCGTACTTCTTTCAGGCCCTTGCGGGAGCTGAAGCCGGATTAAATCCCACCACAAGCGTCCGCCACATCGAGCCAACAGTCGTGAAACACGATGAGGTGAGAGGAACGGTCATGCGCAGTGAAGGATTGCTGCAGCTTGCGTACGCAGACCAGAAGCGTTACGGCTGCGATTTCAATTGGCAAGTGGACCGTGCGCTAAAGCCGGACGATCCGGCCAAAACCATTCTCCAGCCGAAGAACAATCTTGAATGTGGAGTGAAGATTCTAGTAAACCAGACCATCGTGCAACACAAACCCTTGCTGACCCGGTCGGGATACTGGTCGACGTTGCGGCCAGACGGGGCGAGCTACCGCGTATTCGCCAAGCAAATGACAAATCCCCCGGTTGCATGTGGTTTGTCCACGAAGTCGGCGATCGACAAGTCGGCTACGACGAAGTCCGTGCAGGACGACGCAGACCGGCGTGACACTTCCAAATAGGTTGACGCCTAATGCCCTGCTTGCCACACCGTAATTGGTACTTTGACGGTTTCCGGAATTTCCTTTGTGCAGATCGCGACCGGGTTGGCGGACAATGCCAAGAAAAGCCGCCCAATCTGTCGGGCGGCTTTTCTCGTTCCGAACAGATCACAGTGTCACTTTGTCACTCGGAACACCACGTTGCTCTTAAGTGTTTTCTCGGTTGTCTTCACTTCGACCGTGCCGGTGATCGCCCCTGACGGTACATTGGTGTCGATTTCCGATTTGGAGATGACCTTAAACTGCGCCGCCGTGCCGTTAAAGGTGACGCTGGTCGCGCCTGTCAGATCCGTTCCCAGGATTCTAACCGCCGCTCCCGCTTTGCCAGAATTCGGTAACGTTTCCACAAACGGCCCCAGACCCACAGATAGGCTGAAGACCGTGCCACAGCCATATGTGCAGGCAGTGCTCGAACCGCCGGCGTAAGTTGCCCCGTAAAATTTCCCATTCGTGGCCTGAATCAGCCCCGCGTAGAGATAGGCCCCATCCGTGCTGTCAAAGTTGTGCAGCGTCGTAAATTTGCCATTGGAGGTAATTTTGAAGACTGTCCCAAAGTTCGGGTATTTCCCGCCATAGGCCGCGGTACCGTAGAAATTCCCATCAGTGCCCTGAACCAGGTTTGAAATGGGATTGTCACCATCCGTTTGTTCGAAGCTATGCAACGTCGTCACCTTGCCCTTTGGGGTCATTTTGTAGACCGTACCGAAAGCACCATAATCGGAGGCGCCCCCGAGATCCGTTTGACCGTAGAAGTTCCCATCAGTGCCCAGGATCAGCCCGCCGAACGGGTAAGCGCCGTCCGTATTGTTGAACTGGTGGACCACGGTATATTTTCCTTCCGGCGTGATGGTAAAGACCGTACCGTAACTGTCTGCGTCCCCTAAAGCTGATGCCGTGCCGTAAAACGTTCCGTCCGGGGCTTGGACCATGGTCGCCAAAGGAGCCCCGCCATCCGGAATGCCGTTGAAGTTGTGTATCGTCGTATATTTTCCCTTTGACGTTATTTTGAAGATCGTGCCGCAGCCTGGGTCGCATTGACCGGCGGCCGGACCACCGCTCGACGCGGTCCCGTAGAAATCGCCGTCGCTAGCCAGGGTCAGGCCTCCTATTGGAGCGTAGCCCGTGTTTGCAGCGAAACTGTACAGCGTGGTCAGGCCGCCCTTTGGGGTGAACTTGAAGACCGTCCCCAAATTATCAGCCCCGCCGCTGGTTGTTACACCGTAAAAGTCCCCGTTGGCGGCTTGGACCAACCCCGCGTAGGGCTGGGAGCCGTTTGTCCCGTCGAATTTGAACGAGGTCAGCTTGCCGTTCGGGGTGATTTTGAAGACCGTGCCACAGCCTAGTTTGCAAGCAGTGTTTCCACCGTTCTGTGTTGTCCCGTAGAAATTCCCATCGTTGCCCTGCACCAGCGTCGCCCAGGGCAAGGCGGCGTCTGTGTTATCAAAGCTGACCAGTGATTTAAAGGTCTGTGCAGGCAAGGTCACCGTTGTCGCTGCCGATAGTACAAAGAGAGCGCATGCCCTCATACCAAAGTTCAATTTAGTCATTATTCTCCTCTTCGTGAATCGTCCGCCGGTCGGACTTTCCAATACTACCGCTGAATGTATGTTCAGTTTCACGAACAAGGAACAGTACCGGATAACCGTTTCAAGGAGTGGTCAAGTTCGCTCACTTTCCGAAATAAACCTTCAGTGAAGGACGCAAGAGGCTGATGTCCAGTCCGTCAGTCCTCGACTAATTGTTGGCGTAACAGCGCATCGGTAAAAAGTCCCATGCCCGAGATCAACATCATCTTCCAGTGCTGACTTGAGACTTTTGCGTTGTTCATCTCGTCACCCGGGGTGCAGATCGCGGTTCGCCGATTCGGAGCGCACAGACCTGCAGCCTGCGGTTTGTTTCGTAGCGGCGTTATTAATTCAGCTTTGCGCTCCAGTTCAGGACCACAGACATGGGTGTCATTTCTGTCTTCAGTTGCGAGTTGATGAGGAATTTCTGCCCGTCATTGCTGACGTCGTAGGAAAACAGTTCGGAAGTAGCAAACATGTCACGAGGATTGGCCTGGAAAAGCGCTGTCGGGGTGCCGGCGTCGAAGTTAGATCCAATTTTCACCGGTACAGACATAATCTTGCTATCGGTGGAGAGGTAGAAGAGTTCCTTACCATCGCTCCGCCATCTGGGCTGATCGCCGCCGGTGTTCGACACCTGCCATTTCCCATGAGCTTCGGGAAAAGAGGTTACGTAGATCTCCCATCGTCCACTCTCATTGGAGGAGTACGCTACCCACTTGCCGTCCGGTGAAAAGCGGCCGCTCTTCAAAGTTGATGCCGCTTTCAGAAACCGAGTGGCTCGGAGTTCCGGAAACGTCAAAAACCACAGGTCTGGGCCACCTTCGTAGAGCACATATTTCCCATCGCGTGACCAGTCGGTCGGAAATCGATCAGGACCATCCTGCGGAATGATTTTCTCCTCTCGTCCTCCATTGGTATCCTTCAAATACAAGTCGAACTTGAGTTCACGATTTGACGCAAAAACCGTTCGACTTCCATCCGGACTCCAGATCGGCAGTGAGTCCAACGCCGGATCAAACGTCAGCCGTTTCGCACTCCGGGTTTCGAGATCGTAAGTCCAGATGTCCGTATTCTGGCTGACAGGATCGGTGGTGTCTGACGCTACGGCTCTGCCGTTTGGGGAGAGCATTATGTTGCCGTAGATGCCGGGGTTCAGCGCAATTCCAATCTGTTGGCCTTTACGGTCAAACCACAGCACTTGAGAGGCGCCGGAATCTGCACTTCTTTGAGCCACCAGCAAACGGGCGGTGGAAGCGGCAAATACCGCTTCAGAAATCCGCGGAAAGAATTGGACATCCGTGAGGAGCGGAACAGGTTCTCCAGTAAGCTCAAATTTTCCGATGTCGAAGTGTTGCGCGAAAAGGGTTTGATCTCGATAAAAGAGAAAGTATCCCGGAGCGGCATACGCCGCGTTGCCTTTCGCTCTGACCACAAGCCGCTTCTCATTCGAATTCAGCGAACCGACGTAGACCGAATAGAGATCTCTTCGCCCGGAAAGATTGATTGCGGAATACAAGTAATGAATTCCGTCCGGCAGGAATACCGGCCAACGATTGCTGTCTTCGTTCAAGGTTTTGTCGGGAACTGTGACCTGAGCCGGTGTTCCCCCTGACGCTGAAATTCGATAGAGGCCGACTCCGAGCGTTCCGCTCGGGGTGAAAAGGATAACGCCATCCTTGTTCCAGGTGCCCCCACGTCCTGTAGAAGCGTCGCACAGTGTCTGCACTGGACCGCCCGCTAGATTCAGCCTCTTCAGTTTCCCATCCGCGAAGAACCCTAGCGACCTTCCGTCGGGAGACCAGAAGGGGAAGCTGGCGCCTTCCGTGTTGGCAAGGTTGGTCGCTTCCGGCGATCCCGGTTCATAGATCCAGAGCACGTTATTTCGCTCGGACTCTCGATGACCAACAATAGCTACCGTATGGCCATTGGGAGACACAGCTACAGCCCGCGCCGCAAACGGGAGGGGCGCAGAAAAATATGTTGTCTGCTCTGTGCCTTTGGATCCGCGCCACCAGAGAACGAAGGCGATCAGCATCAGGGCTAGTCCGCTTGCGATCAGCCAGGCCAGCAACTCGCGGTGGTTTCCCCTTTTTTCCGTGGAATTTAGAGCCGGTGTCCCGCTCTCAGCGATCCACTTCAATTGCAGCGCGATGTCTTGCGCGGACTGAAACCGGTCCTCAGGATTCTTCGCGAGGCAAGCAGTTACGATGTGCTCGAACGCCGGCGGCGTCAGCGGTTGCGATGCAGAAATCGGTTCCGGCTCTTTTTCCAGAATCGCGCTAGCTACGCTGATCTGGCTCTTGCCCTCGAACGGCCTCGCGCCGGTTACCATTTCATAAAGAACAGCTCCCAGCGCAAACAGGTCCGATCTGGCATCTGCCTCCTTGCCCTCAATCTGCTCCGGCGACATGTACTGGATCGTTCCGATCATCGTACCCGCGGTGGTGAGCGGAGAGACCGGACTGGCTTGGCTCATCGTCCGTGCAGCCGACAAAAGAGGCGCGCTCGATGCTCCCGGGGGAACGCCGGCACCTGCCGACTTCGCCAGCCCAAAGTCCATCAGCTTCGCGCCACCCTTCGTCAGCATGATGTTTCCCGGCTTAAGATCGCGATGCACGATCCCCTGGCGGTGGGCCACGGCAAGCGCCTCGGCTACGGCAATCCCAATCTTTAGAATTTCGCTCAGTGGCAAAGCTCCTTTATGAAGCCGCTCAGCCAGAGTTTCCCCTTCGAGAAACTCCATCACCAGATAGTCAGTACCGTCCTGTGAGCCGATGTCGTAAAGATGGCAGATGTGCGGATGGTTCAGCGAAGAGATGGCCCGAGCCTCGCGTTCCATGCGCTGCTTCAATTCCGGCGAAGAAGAAAGGTGGGAAGCCAGAACTTTAACCGCGACGGTGCGATCCAGGCGGACGTCTCGCGCACGATACACCTCGCCCATCCCGCCAGCGCCCAAAGGAGATTGGATTTCGTAAGGACCGAGTTTTGTGCCAGAGGTTAGAGCCATGCGCGGGCACAATTATAGCCTGCGCCGTACGGTGGAAATGATGCGACGACTCCGGGCCGGTGGTCGGCATCAATGAACCTTGGGAACGCACTTTCATCCCCATCGGTCGGCCGCAGGCCCATGTGAACTCAAAACCCGCCACAGATGATTTTCGACGCTCGGGAACCAGCGTACCGTCTGCGGTTCGGGCTGGCGGTACACTCCGTCGAAAGTTGCGGACAACCTGTGTGGAGCTTCTCCTGATCCTCCTTTATTCCGCTTATCTCTTCACCCAGATGACTGGTGAAAAAACCGCCATAACGCTCATTGAGGGGTTTTGGGTGCTATGAAGCACTTGAGTTGCTCTCGTCTTTGCCAGCAAGAGCCCGTACGACTATCCGCTCACAGTCCTAGCCCCTATCAATCGGAAGATCCGAAGGGCATCACTGGATTGAGAAGGCCAACAACACATTGCCGGGTATATCGTCGCCGAATACACCATAGCCCGATCCTATTAAGAGCATGCCGCCAGCAATGGTTGGGCCAACGGCACCAAAGGAGCCACCCTTAGCCTGAACCTTGTTGACCGTCGCAAACTTGCGTGCCGTAGGGAACTCCCAGAGCCGATGCCCGTCCTTTGTAGAAAGGGCGTGGAGGATGCCGTCCCAGCCCCCTACAAATACGACGCCAGGAATCGCTGTTGCCGCAGCGGACATGCCGGCCCGGTCGGCGCTTGCATGCTTCGCCACCATTGGCGTGAACCAAACACGCGCTCCATCGGTAAGACGAATGGCTACCATCCCGCCAGAAGTAAGACCGAAATAGGCCTTTTGCTCATCCGCAGCACCGCCCCAGACGAGTACTGGATTTGGGCGGGGCCGCTTTGTCTCCACGTTTACTTTCCATATCAGTGCACCATGGCGATCGGGGTCGAGCGCAAATATGTTTCCGCTCTTCTGCGCCGCAAGCAGGATCCGGTGACCGTCGGGCAAGTTCCGCAGAATGGGAGAAGCCCCGAAATCCCAGTCCGGGCCTACCGCTTTCGGGCAATTGTCCGAACGTTGTTTTGCCGGTACATCGCATCCCAGCAGAAAAGAGTCCTTTTCTGTAGCTTGAAAAGTCCACAGAACCGCCCCGGTGGCCATGTCCAAGGCCATGATGGCATCAGACGTTGTGGCCGCAGGCTCACTCTCAGAGTCGCCTGTCCCGAAGTAAATGGCATTTCTCTCGACATCGATGGTGGGAGCATTCCAAACGGAGGCTCCCGCCGGCGCGAACAGCTGGATACCCGCTGAGTTCTTGCGCGTCGGTTTGGGCTCTTGAGGAATGACATAGGTCTTCCAGATCTGGCGGCCGCTGTCGGCGTCGAGCGCAACTACGCTTCCTCGGAAGGTGCAACAAGGATATTCTCTGGCAGCGGCCGCAAATTCCTCAAATGACGAAACCGGCACATATAGGCGCCCGCTATACAGCGTGGGCGATCCAGTAATACGCGCCGTGAAGTGATCTTCGACGTGCGTGGTCCATAGCAATTGGCCAGTGGAGGCATCGAGCGCGTAGACATTCGCCTTTGCATCTCCGAAGAAAACGGCATATTCGGTGGATTGTCCGGAATGGCCTCTCACTGGCCCTATGCTGACGGCATTTCGCACCGAGGCTTTGGCCCGGAACGACCAATAGACGCAGCCGGTAGCGCCATCGAGCGAGTACACATATCCGATGTCCGTACCGACAAAAATGCGGCCTGAGGCGATCGTCGGTTGGCCAGCAGCGGAAACGCCATGGGGATATCCGAAAGCCCACTTGAGCTCCAGTCGCGGGACCTGATCGGCAGTGATTCCCGCCATCGTGGGTTGAAAGCGGGTGTTCGCGAGATCGGCGCCATATCCATTCCACATCGGGCCACTAGCGGGCTTGGACAACTCAGGATTGCTCGAACAATGATTTGGCATGTTTGCAGCATCGCCCGACTCGGCGCTGCCAAAAGGGCGGGCGCTGAGCGACTCGGCCACGCGTCGCTTCGCCGCATCGCTCAGTTTCTGGCCTTGGATCTTCATGGCCCCGGTGGTGAGCGCCTCATAGATTTTTTCCGGAGCCAGTTCGCGAAGGGCGGAAGGAGCGGGCGCGCGGTTTGTGGCTGAGGGATTTCCGTGACAAATCACGCAGTGTTCTTGAAAAACCCCGAATCCGGACTCTGTGCCGATGGGCTCTTCTTGCTTAGACTGGGGTTTCGCTTGTGCCCAAGCAGTGCTGGCAACCGCAAGAAAGACCAGCATACAGCTTAAGAGCGGGTGAGATACTTCTCTCCTCGCAAGCATAAGGTATCGTCCGGATACAGCTTTTTCTCGATCAAGCGAGTCTATTCGGTGGGATCTATGATAGACGCTTGACGCTCCTCGCAGAGGCACGAACTACTTGAATGCCAACCTGAGCACGCCTCTCTATGAACTGGCTGTTCGCCGCGAAGACATCAGCCACACCCGCAAGATTCACGCAGTCGTGGTCGGTGGCAAGTTCTTCCCTCTGCCGTCGATCACAGCCCAAGCCTTGCAAGATGCCGCGAACCGACAATGAAAGACAACTCGCGTACCGAGCATTGTTAGGGAACGGTGGTCACTGCGTGCTGTTTCAAGATGACTCCCTAGCGTCAACTGTCGAAAAATCGCGATTGCACTTATTGACCCCCGGATGGAGTCATCCAATTCTCAAAACGTGCAATCGCCTGATAGCAGAAGTTAGGAAATCTCCCGCCGACAAATGAGTCGGATCAATGCCGGCCCTGGCCGTTGCAGCTTTGCGTACTCCACTTTGGCTTGCTTCAGGATGGGGATGTCGGGTGCTCACCGCGGCAAACCCATTCGACGTAGCAGGTCAACGTAGCGTGGGTCGGAGCGAATGTTGTCAAAAGATGGATCAATCAAAATCCAAACGAGTTCATCGTCTCGCAATTGATAAGCCTTCTCCAGCCCTTCAAATGCTTGATCTCGTTCTCCTAGCGTGCTGTAAACTTCCGCGATATAAAAGGGTGAAACGTGGCCGCTCTTTGACGATCGCACTAGCTCATCGATGATGCTGTGGGCCTCCGCTGTTTTGCCTGCGGCCGCCAGAGCATCTCCTATTCCGGCAACGTATCTCGGCGCGCGGCCAGAATAGGACGCTGCCTGCTGTGCTTCACTTATCGCTTCTGGGTAAAGCCCCCGGCTCCCATATGCTTTCGACACCCAGAGATGTGGTTCCGGAAAAGTCGGCGCCAATTCAAAGGTTCGCTTCAACAGCTCGAATCCACTTCCGTATTCGCCCGCGCTCATTAACGTCACACCCAGCGAAGTGTTAATAATTGGAGACAGCGGATCAAGCGTTTGCGCCAATCTGCCTTCTCTTATACCCTCGTCGTTTCGTTTCATCTGGCACAAGAAAAGCCCGTACCAGTGGTGCGCGGTCGGATAGTTGGAATTCAGTTCAGTGGCCCGTCGAAACTCTTTTTCTGCCCCAGCCCAGTCCCACTCGAAATTTTGCTTCATTAGTCCCAGAGATGCATGGGCCTCCGCGAGGTCTTGGTCAATCTCTAAAGCCTTCGTCAGTGCCTCTTTAGTTCGGGGTGCTGCCACGGATGGCGCCATGCTCCCATACTCGGGAAGCACAAGATAAGCATCCGCCAATCCAACATACGCCAGTGCGTAATTGGGGTCTTTTTCGATAGACTGCTTGAAATACTCGATGGCCTTGTTCAGTTCTTCTTCAGTTCTCTTGTTCCAGTGGAATCTGCCATTAAGATAGAGCTGGTATGCTTCCGCGTTCTGCGTCGAACCTCTTGTGAGTCGTCTTTTTTCCTCTCCAGTCAAACGCAACCGAAGCCCGTCCGAAATGTCGTTGGCGATTTGCTCCTCAATCGTGCTTACGTCTGAGACTTGCCTGTCGAACTTTTCACCCCAAAGTTCTGCGCCATTCGTCGCGTCCACCAATTCTGCTTCAATGCTTAGAACATCACCGTGTTTCGCCAGCGTCCCTGTCAGAACTGCGCGCACCTTCAGGTCACGCCCGACCTTCTGTGGATCAATGTCAGCGCCCCTATAGTGAAAACTTGAGGTTCGAGCCATCACCCGAAGCTGCGGCAATTGCGACAGGCTGTGCATCACTCCTTCCGAGATGCCGTCGCTGAGATAGTCGTTATTCGGATCGCCACTCGTATTGACCAATGGCAATACAGCAACGGAGTCGATCTGCGAAGTCCTCGAGCGCCAATACCAGATACCAGCCGCGATGGCGATGAACACGCCGACCAGCAGGATGGGAGTTGCAATCTTCCCGAGTGTCCCCCGCCGAACCACAGAAGCTTCGGCAACCTGCACGGCACCCGATGACGGAGATGGAGCAAGTGCTGGGGAATAAACAGATGCTGGCGACGGCGGTTGGGCGACAGGAGAATCGCCTTCCTGCGCCACTGCCACCGCACCAGAACTGGCAGCTGCAGCTCGTCCTGTCTCCGTGTCTCGCTTCAGCCGTTGCAGGTCGGCTCGCATCTCCGAAGCGTGCTGATAGCGCAAGTTGCGATCTTTCTCCAGTGCCTTATTGATGATGTCTTCCAGCTTCGGCGGCACCTCGTGATTCAGCCGCACCGCGGCCACCGGGGTGCGGTTCACGATGGCTTCGCAGATCATCGCCGAGCTCTCGCCGTGAAACGGCATATCACCCGTGGCCATCTCGTAGAGAACTGCCCCAAACGAGAACAGATCACTCCGCCCGTCCAACTCTCTCGCCCGCACCTGCTCCGGCGACATATATGCCACCGTCCCGACCATCGTGCCCGGACTGGTCAGATGATCCGCATCCACTGTCTGCGTATTCAGAGACGCGATCTTGCTGGAAGAACTGCCTTCCAGACTGACCTTCGCCAATCCGAAATCCAGAATCTTGGCATGTCCGCGCTTGGTGACAAAAATGTTGGCAGGTTTGATGTCGCGGTGGATTATGCCTTCGGCGTGGGCGGCGTCGAGCGCGTCGGCAATCTCGATCGCCAGAGACAGAATCATCTCGGTTTCCATGGCACGCCCGCCGATACGATGCTTCAATGTCAGTCCATCCAAAAACTCCATGGCGATGAAGGTTCGTCCGTGCTGATCGTCAATCTCGTGGATGGTGCAGATATTCGGATGGTTCAGTGCAGAGGCNGCCTTGGCTTCGTGCTCAAAGCGGCTGAGTGCCTGCAGGTCTTTGGCTAATTTGTCAGGCAGGAACTTGAGAGCGACAAAGCGGCCGAGCTTCACATCCTCGGCCTTATACACCACACCCATCCCGCCCCCGCCAAGTTTCTCGAGGATGCGATAGTGCGAGATGGTTTGGCCGACCATTGGGCTGAAATCTTAGGACTGCCGCGAGGACAAGTCAATGAAGGCGAGCGGCTCGGCGGTGTCTCGGCCCGTGGTTGGCGAGAAATCCAGCGGCGGTNGAAAAACTCTAGTTCTCCCCAAAATCGAGTCAAGACTTGTCACCAGGATTGCCCTTTCTAATTATGAAATCGTAAATGGATGGCAAAAGACGACAGGATGCCGAAAATATTCCATCGGTCAGGAGCCCGGAAACGTGGGCAGGCGGGGTGCTAGGGCAACGCAATGAGAGCGAATGGGTTGAGGCATCCAACCAGGGCATTGCACGATTTGACAGCGGGTCCAAGAATCAATCTCTTGCTCGGGCAAGCCCACTTAAAAAGGACATCACTTCTGGCTTGCCGGTAAACTGGGAGATCTTGATTAGCGCAGAGGATTGGCGGTCTTTGGCGCTTGTGCGGCGCGATTGTATTCTGCAAGTGTTTCCGCGATTATTTCCGTCCGGCCGTCCTCACCCGGCTGTTCGATGATGCTGATTACGTCCTGATTGCCCATCCACACCGCGCGGTGCGCGTCGTACTTTACGCCATAAGCATTTAGCACGGGTTCGCTGTAGCTTTTCGACGGCGGTCCGTAGGCTTCCCGCAATCCGGCGAAGAGTTCGCCAAAGGACTTCGGACGATAGCCTTCGATGTTCGCCCTCGGGGCAACGTAGATCATGTCTATCTTAACCAAATGGCCGCCGTCGAAGATAAAGGTATCTGCCCTCATCGTCTCCTCGTCACCGCGGCCATCGTACTCCAGACGTGTCCCGCTCGTTGCTTGCTGCTTGGCGAGCATCTCTTTCGCGCAATAATCCTTTGCGTTGGTTTTAGACACATTGCCCACGTTCTTGGACAACTGGCTCACACTTTTCCAGTCTTTTCCCTGGCATGCTCGTAGCATATCCCCAACAAATCCTTCCGAGAAGAACTGTCCGGCGGTCTCGCCGAGCAAGTGGCCACCGCCCCTCAATTCCCGTGGCTGCTCCTGCGAAAATAACGAGGCGCATAATATCAAGCATCCGACCACAGACATGATTGTGTTTTCCATTTTCTCTCCGTCACTATTTGAGAACACAGGCACCGCCAATCTGGGAGGAGCTTTCGTGCTAGTTCCTGCGTCACTCGCTTCCACAGAATGAGCGACCGTTGCCGGAAGTTTACACTCTGATGTTTGCAATTGGACGTATAGTCAGCAAACCGGAAGTAATTCAAGCAGCTTGCGGCTTTTCGTTCTTGCAGGTGGAAAACTTAAGGAGTAGGCGAAGGTTGAAACATCGCGTCTCTGACAATGTCGGCCCGTGTCAAGCACTTTTCGAGCACACTATTGCATGCACTCAGAGAGGACCGCCATTTCGCTCTCATAGATGGTGTTGCTTTTCCAACCGTAGGCTCGCTCGTAATCGTTTTCAGGTCAGGAATTCAGTCCGACCCATGCATCTCTTCGGTCTGCAACTGGGATCATGATTACTACTTCGAACTCCTCGGTGAAGAGGAGCAGGACGCCCAATCAATAACTCGGTGTGCTTCAACACCGCCAACGGCGTTCAGGCGCTCTACTCTAACACCACCGGTTACCAAAACACTGCCGCTGGCCTACCGGCGCCGTATGCCAACACCACGGGTTATTACAACACGGCCACAGGCCTCAATGCCAACACGACGGAGAACTCCAACACCGCCACCGGGTACGAGGCGCTCTCCTCCTATACCACGGGCAACTACAACGTCGCTTTTGGCTTCGAGGCACTCGACCCCAACACTACGGGGTTCTTCAACACCTCGGTCGGTGTCTTCGCCCTTTGCTTGAACACGACCGGCGACAGTCTCACCTGCGTCGGCTATGACTGCACTGCGAGTGGCGACGGGCTCTCCAATGCCACTGCCATCGGTGCCCATGCTGTGATCGGCCAGAGGAACTCTCTGGTGCTGGGCGGCACCGGAGCGTACCCGGTGTCTGTGCAGGACTTCCTTGTACCTTCGCCCGCCTGAACGAGCGGCTTAATGTGGCCTGCCCGTACCCGGATACACGCCCATAAAGCTTAGCGTATCTCCACTTTCAATTAAGGTGCGCAGCTGCGCCTGAGTGTACTCGGTGTTGGTATCGCTGACGTATTCGTTCTTCGAGGGCTGATACAACAACCCCGCCAGTTGTCCTTGGATCGTGCCCCTGGCGATCAGATCAATATTGGCAGCAACTGATTGCGACTGAAGGGTCGCCCAATCGCCTTGCTCCGATTGACCGTTGACGTTGGCCGAGGTCAGCGTAATTGTGTATCCGACTGCCGGAGCCGTCCCGGTATCGAAACAAAGAAGGTACGCGGTCATGTCAGTTTTCTGCTGGCTTGTATACCCGTTGAAGAGGCGCAGAGCAAGCAAATCCCCGGCAGTGGAAAGATGCCCGTCGTGCTCCATTCCGAAGCCGTCGATGCTAGTCGCGTTGTGCCTGGTGTATAGCAGCTTCTGGTAGACATTCCTCAGTTCCGGGACTTTCATTGGCTGGGGCTTGAAGACGGGCTGCACGAGTCGGTCCGAGCCCGGCCCCGGATCCGCCCTATGGCAACTGTTACAGGTCGATCCACTGCCTGAACCAGGGATGGTGAGAAAATCAACTTCTCCCTTGATCGGATTTCCGCCGGCAATCGAATGGGGAAGAGTGCGATCCAGGTTCTGATTGGGATTCGGCAGGAACAGAATGCTGTTGACGAAATTGTTATAGGTGGTAATGTCCGGGACGGAAAGAGTAGCGCCGCCCATCAACTTATCAAAAATGACATTGAAAGCCGGGAAGTCTGCGAAGTCCCCACGCCAGTGATACGGAGACAGGTTGAGTAATCCCCGAAGAGTTTGCGTCATCATGGGACCCTTCATGGGGTGAAAGCTTATTTTCGTGCCCCGCTGAATGATGTGGGTCATGTTGCCGCCACGGTCGCCCAGGTCCCACGCCAGGTGATCCATGTCTCCGTCCACGTGGCAGGACGCGCACCCACCAGTGCCGTTTCCTGAGAGCTTGGCGTCGTACAGGAACCCGCGCCCCTCCTTGATCGTCGGTGGTGTCGGGTCGGTGCCCACCGTCAGTTCACTAAACTTCACCATCTCGGAGGTATCGATAATCGAGATAGTGTTGGAGATCCTGTTTAAGGAATACAAGGTCTGTGCTGCTGCGTTGAGGGCCAGACCCCTCGGGCCACGCTTATGTTTGGGATCCGCCTTTGAACCGGATCCTCCGGGCCCGGAGACCTCGACGAACGATAATACGTTCCCATTGGTGTCGACGCGGGCGACGCGGTCAGTCCCGAAAGCTGCCACGTACATGAAACTCCCCCTGGGATCGAAGACCACGGCGGTGGGTTGCGCCAGCGCCGTCTTCAGCGCTTCCGGATTAGGAAGAATCTTGTAGTTGATCTTGGGATTCAAATCGAAAGGCGTGATCTGGCCGTTTGCGACTTGGATTCGCGTAATGCGATTGTTTACCCAGTGTCCGCGCAGCGTGGGCTGAAAAAAAGTCAGATTGCGGGCGTCCGTATTGCTGACGAAGAGATCGCTCGTCACCGGGTTCACGGCGAGACCCAGGTTAATCGTCCCCACGCCTGAATAGTAGCCGGCGACGAAGGGAATAGGGCTGGTTGTGATTTTTACCACGTCATTGTCCGGCATTTTAAAGGTTATGTAGGAACTCCACTTTGGGTTGCT
>JGI12635J15846_10002812_pt1 | contig 15191 bp, 14 predicted proteins | sample BlaSpr_A8_OM2_M2_FD_15846 | JGI IMG/M metagenome (IMG submission 15846) | reverse complement strand
TCTTGGTCGGCGCGACGCCCACCGACGCGACCAGCCCGGTTTCCTCGAACACGCGGCGCTTGAGATCGCGCGCGGCGTCACTCGGGGGGCCGAGCAGACGCTCGGTGCCGGTGAGATCGATGAACGCTTCGTCGAGCGAGAGCGGCTCGACCACCGGACTGAAGCTCTCGAACACGCGGCGCACGACGCGCGAAATCTCGACGTAGCGATCCATTCTGCCGGGCACGAAAATCGCCTGCGGACAGAGCTTGCGCGCCTGCCCGGTCGGCATCGCGGATCGCACGCCGAATTTGCGCGCCTCGTACGACGCCGAGGTGACCACGCCGCGCGCGCTGCGTCCGCCGACGATCACCGGCAAGCCCCGCAGCGCAGGATTGTCGAGCACTTCGACCGACGCGTAGAACGCGTCCATGTCCGCGTGCGCAATCACGCGCGGCCAATGCGCCGCGCTGCCGCCGGTGCGCTCCTCGATGCTCATGTCGTCGTCGAGAGTTTCGCGAAGATCGCATCCGCGGCAGTTTCACCGCTGCGCACGCAGTCGGGAATCCCGACCCCGCGATACGCCGCGCCCGCAATTGCGAACGCCGGAATNTCCGCGACCGCGCGCTCGATCTCCGCGACGCGCGACAAATGCCCGACTTCGTACTGCGGCATCGAATCGGGCCATCGCCTGACTTCGGTGAATCCCGGCGCCGCGCTCACTCCGAGCAGCGCGCGAAATTCGTCGCGCACCGCGGCGACCATCTCAGTGTCGCTGAGACTCATCATTTCGCGGCTCATCTCGCCGCCGACAAATGCGCGCGCCAGGATTGCGCCGGCCGGCGCGCGGCCTTCGAACTTGAAGCTCGAAAAGCTGCCAGCGATTATTCGCCGATGCTCGCCCGACGGCACCACGAAGCCGAACGCGCAAGGCGGTCCGTCGAAATCGCTCTCGCGAAATGTGAGGTTGACCGTCGCCGCCGACGCGTAGCTGATCTCGCCGAGCATCTTCGCCGCCGCGGGTGCGATCGTCGCCACGATCTTCGACGCCGCATACGCCGGCGCCGCGCAGATCACCGCGTCGGCGTCGCTCGACTCGCCGCTCGCGAGCGCGAGCCTCCACGCGTCTCCATTTCGCGCCATCGCGACGACCTCGGCAGTTTTGCGAATCGACCCGCCCAGCCGCGATACCAGCGTCTCGGACAGCGTCGCCATCCCGTTTCTGAAGCTCTGGAACATGCTCCAGCGCGCGCCGCTCACGTCCGACCTCGACGCACGCGTAGCCTCCGCCGCGCGCATGCCCTTCACGACACTGCCGTGGCGGCGTTCCATTTCGACAAAGCGCGGCATCGTCGCCGCCATGCTGAGCCGTTTCGGATCCGCCGTGTAGATACCGCCGGCGAGCGCCTGCGCGACGCGGTCGAGCACCTCGCGCCCCAGCCGCCGCGTCACGAATGAATCCAGGCTCTCGTCGTCGTCGCCGGTGCGCGCCGTGATGTATGGCTCGAGCGCGATCCGGATTTTTCCGATCGGCGAAAAAAGCGGGCTGCGAAGAACCGGCCCGAGATGCGCCGGCGCAAGCAGCGAAAATCCCGCCGGAATCTCGACCAGCCGCCCCGCGCGTACCACGAACGTTTTGCGATAAATCTCGCGGGTCGGAATCAGTTCCGCGCCGAGGCCGAGCCGCCGCGCCAGCTCAGCTGCCGCCACTTTCTCCGACAGGAACGAATCAGCGCCGGTCTCGATCACAAATCCGTCGCGCCGAATCGTCTCCAGCGCGCCGCCGCATCGCGCGCCGCGTTCGAGCAAGTGCACCTCGAACGGAAATTCGCGCGCCGCTGCCAGCTCGCGCAGGCGATACGCCGCCGCAAGGCCGGTGATTCCGCCACCAATTACCGCAACCCGTTTGATTTGTGGGTCGGTGCCCGTTGAGGTTCTCCCAAATGCGCCGACAAGATTCCGTCCGATNGATCAGCGCGTGTGCGCCACGACGATCGACGCCATCATCTCGACGAAGAGCGGATGGTCGCCGACGGTCGGCGCGCGTTCCATCCTGATTCCCGCGTCGCGAGCGACTTGCGCCGCTTCGATATCCAGATCGTACAGCACCTCGACGTGATCGCACAAAAAACCGATCGGCACCACGACCGCGGTCTTCGCGTCGAGGCCGCGGAGCGTGTCCTTGATGTCGGGTTCGAGCCACGCGTCGCGCGGACTGCCGCCGCGGCTCTGATACGCGAACTGCCACGCATCGATTCCAAGGTCGGCCGCGACCATCCGCGCCGATTGCGTGAGCTGCTCGACGTACGGCCCCGCCTGCGCCATCGCGATCGGAATACTGTGCGCGGTGAAAATCAGCCGCGCGCGCGATCGCTCNGGNGGATCCAGTTTGCTGAGCGCCTCGCGTGCGCGCGACGCCACCGCGGTCACGAACAACGGATGGTCGTGCCAAGCCTGCGGATACACGACCTCCGGCGCAGTCCCGCCCAACGAATCGCGCGCGTCATCGACCGTTGCCTGGTAGCGCTCGAAGCTGGCTTCGCTGCGATGCGCCGCCATGATGAACGCAAGCACGCGCCGCGCTCCGCCGTTGGCGAGCGCGCGCATCGCGTCGGCGACATATGGCTTCCAGTTGCGCATCCCGACCGCGACCGGAATTCGCGCGTCTCTTTTCTCGAGCTCTTCGCGCAGTGCCTCCGCCTGCCGCATCGTGAGTTCGTTGTAGGGCGAGCGCCCGCCCAGCAGCTCATAATGATGCACGACTTCCTCGTAGCGCTCGCGCGGAATCGGCCGTCCGCGCAGCACGTTGTCAAGGAACGGCCGCACCTCGTCGGCGCGCGTCGGCCCGCCGAATCCGATCATGAGTACCGCGTCGCACTTTGCCTTCGCGCCCATCGCGTCAGCGNGCGCTCATCTCGTGCACCGCATCGATCAGCGCGATCGCGTGATCGACCGGCGTCTCCGGAAGTATCCCGTGGCCGAGATTGAAAATGTGTCCGGGACGGCCGCCCGCCTGATCGAGAATCGCGCGCGCGCGGGTGCGGATTTCGGCAACGCCGGCGAACAGCGCGATCGGATCGAGATTACCCTGCACCGCGACGCTGTAGTTCAGCCGCGCCCACGCGTCGGCGAGATCGACGCGCCAATCGAGGCCCAGCACGTCCCCGCCCGCCTCGCGCATCAGCTCGAGCAGATTGCCGGTCACGGTCCCGAAGTGGATAACGGGCACGTCGGCGGGAATCGCCGCGATCACCGACGCCGTGTGCGGCAGCACGAAGCGTCGATAGTCGTCGGGGCCGAGGCTGCCGACCCAACTGTCGAAAATCTGCACGATGTCGGCGCCCGCACTGATTTGCATCTTCAGGTAATCAGCGGTGACGCGCGCGAGCAGCTCCATCAGGCGATGCCACGTTTCGGGCTGCGTGTACATGAAAGTTTTGGTCGCCTGGTATTGCCGCGACGATCCGCCTTCGATCAGATACGACGCGAGCGTGAACGGCGCGCCGGCAAATCCGATCAGCGGAGTCTTCGCGCCGAGCGCGCGATGCACCAGCTTGATCGCGTCGCCGACGAAACCGAGCGCGGATACGTCGACCTCGGGTATCCGCTCGAGGTCGGCTTCGGTGCGAATCGGGCGATCGATTATCGGGCCGTCGCCTTTCTCGAAATGCAGTCCGACTTCCATCGGGATCAGCGGCAGCAGGATGTCCGCGAAAATTATCGCCGCATCCACCTTGAGCCGCTCGACCGCCGTGACGGTAACTTCAGCCGACAGCTCGGGCCGCTTGCACATCTCGAGAAACTCATGCTGCTCGCGAACGCGCCGATACTCCGGCATGTAGCGCCCCGCCTGGCGCATCAGCCAGATCGGAGTGTAACTCGCAGCCTCGCGGCGGCACGCTTTCATCATCGGATGATCGGCCAGCGGAGAGCGAGGCGCGTCCGAAATCACCGGGCGTCGCGGATTTGACGACGCGACCGCTTCAATCCGATCCGCATCCGCACGCTTGGCGACTAGAATCAACGTCGCTTGCGCGGCCGCCTCTTTAATCAGGTGGCCGAGCTTCGAATGCTCCGGCTCGAAATCCACGCTGAGTCCGTACGCGCGAATCTGCTCTGAGCAGACCGGCCCGATCGAGCCGACCGCCATGCGCGCGAAGCCGCGCTTGACGCTGTCGCCGATGCCCTCGGCCTCCGCGAGCTGGATAACATTGGTGACCTGGTTCGAGCTGGTGAAGATCGCCACGTCGGCCGCGCCCCCCGCGATCGCATTCAGCGCCGCACGCAGCGGCGCACGGTCTGCCGGCAGCGTCCATCGATAGACCGGAACAATCGTGACGCGCGCGCCGCGCGCCTCGAGCCCCGCGGTCAGCTCGTGATTCGAGACTCCATATTCCTGGACCGCGACGCGCTTGCCCTTGAGCTCAACTCGCGACGCAAGCGCGCTCAGCACTTCGCGCCAGGTATTCGGCTCCGGCACGACGATCGACGGCTCGATACCGAGATCGCGCATCGCGCGAATCGGCTTCGGCCCGCGCGCGACGGTTGTGACGCCAGCGAGCGCCGCCACCAGCGCGGCGCGCTGATGCCGCGTCTCCATCGCGGCGAACAGCGCGCGCGTGCCGACGCCGGTCATGAAGATGACCGCGTCGAATTCGGCGCCGAGCAGGCGCGCGGCGAAGTCCAGCGCCGCGTGATTGTCCTCGAGCGGCACCTCGCGCATCGCGGGCGCCACTATCGCGACCCCGCCGCGCCGCTCGATCATGGTGGCCACCTCAGCCGCCATCCGGCTCTCAAACGCGACGACGCGCAGTCCGCCGAAGGCGGGCGTGAGGTCTGGTGAATTGGATTCGCTCTCGGGGTTCATCGCGAGCGGCCGTGCCGCACCGTCAATCTTGCCGCGCACAGGATACGTAGGGAAGGGCAAGTCACTTCATTAAATGTGAAACCCGCCTGGGTTTCACGCTTCCTTGGGCAGGGGTGACCCCTGCGCCCGGTATTAAGAAAAGATGCGGGACTTCATCCCTGTCAGGAACTATTTTCGTTTTGACAGAATTCTTAATCCACACTATTTTCATGATATTGTGAAATCATTGAATCGAAACAAAGCCCGCGGCGGATTTATCGAACGCTTTGCATCGGTGCTGACCGAGTCGGGATTTCCGCGGATGCCGGCGCGGGTGTTCGCCAGTCTGCTCGCTACTGATTCGGGCAGGCTTACTGCGGCTGAGTTGGCCGGCTTGCTGCACGTGAGCGCGGCAGCGGTTTCGGGCGCGGTCAGCTATCTGGTGCAGGTCAATCTGGCCAGCCGCGAGGCGGAACCGGGCTCGCGGCGTGAGCATTACCGCGTGCATAGCGAGACCTGGTACGAGGCGCTTGCGCGCAAGGACCAGGTGCTCGATCGATGCGAGCGCAGCCTGCGCGAGGGAATCGACGTGGTCGGGCGCGACACGGCGGCCGGCGCGCGCATCGCCGAGACGCTCGCATTCTTCGAGTTCATCCAGACCGAGTTGCCAGCGATGCTCGAGCGCTGGCGCGCGCTGAAGGCCGAGGCTGGATTTACCAATCCGAAGAGACCTGCCGCGGTGGCGCGCTCGAGAAGGGTCCAGGTGGGAGCAGCGAAATGACGGAACTGAACAAAAAAGCGACGCTGGGGCTGGTCGCGCTCGTCGTGATTATGGCCGCGGTGACCTTCCTGCCAGCCTGGACCTTCGACTACTGGCAGGCGTGGATTCTGCTGGCCGTTTTTTTTGCGTGCACGTTGGCGATCGACATCTACCTTCTGAAGAACGATCCGAAACTCCTCGAGCGGCGTCTCAAAGCGGGACCGGGATCGGAGCACGACAAGAGCCAGCAGATCATACAAGCGATCGCCGCGATAGTATTCGTCTCGATATTCGTTTTGTCCGCGCTCGACCATCGCTTCGGATGGTCCTCGGTGCCGCCGTATGTATCCGTGATCGGCGACGTTCTGGTCGCATCCGCACTCTACTTCGTATTTCTCGTATTCAAGGAGAACACATTCGCCTCGGCGACGATCGAAATCGGCGACGATCAGAAAGTTATAATGACCGGCCCGTACGCCATCGTTCGCCATCCAATGTACATCGGCGCGCTGGTCATGCTGGTAGGTGTACCGCTTGCGCTTGGCTCGTGGTGGGGATTGCTCGCGATTATTCCGATGGTCCTGGTGCTGATCGCGAGGCTGCTCGACGAAGAAAAATTCCTCGCGAAAAACCTCGCGGGCTACGCGGAGTATCAAGGCAAGGTGAAGCGCCGTTTGATCCCATTGATTTGGTGAGTCGCGCCTCTCTAGATTGGACGCGCAATGAAGCGAATTACTGTTTTCGCGGTGGCGGCCGCGGTGCTGCTCTGGATTGCGTTTGCAAGTCCGGGGCGGGCTGACTCCGGGGATTTGCAGACTTCGATTGATGCGGCGCACGAGCCGATTTTCGACGGGCTCGGCAGTCTGCATCATCCGGTGACTACCAAAACCAATTCGACACTCGCGCAAAAATTCTTCGACCAGGGGCTGACCCTGGTTTACGCGTTCAATCACGACGAGGCGGCCGGGTCGTTCGAACAGGCCGCGCAATACGATCCCGATATGGCGATGGCGTATTGGGGTATCGCGCTTTCGCTCGGGCCGAATATCAATCTGCCTGAGGATGACTCGCGCGGCAAAGAAGCTTACGCGGCGATCATGAAGGCGAAATCACTCGAGGCCAACGTGAGCGCGCCCGAGCGCCAATATATCGACGCGCTCGCCCAGCGTTACGCGGCCGACGGCAAGATCAATGACGCGCTGCAGCTTGCGTATGCGAATGCGATGCGCGAGGTCGCGCGCCAGAATCCCGACGATCCCGACGCCGGCACGCTGTTCGCCGAATCGATGATGGACCTGCATCCATGGCAACTCTGGACGCTCGACGGCAAGCCGGTGGACGGGACGCCTGAGATTGTCGCGATGCTCGAGGGCGTGATCGCGAAGTACCCGGACCATCTCGGCGCCAATCACTACTATATCCACGCGGTCGAAGCGTCGCCCAATCCGGAGCGCGCGCTGCCGAGCGCTCAGCGGCTCCCAAAGCTCGCGCCAGCAGCCGGACATATCGTGCATATGCCGTCGCATATCTACTATCGCGTCGGCGATTACGACGCGTCCGCGACCGCCAATCTCGCCGCGATCAAGGTGGACAAGGTTTATCTTCGCGAGCGCAATCCCAAGGGCGTGTATCCGATGATGTACGTCCCGCACAACATCCAGTTTCTGTGGGCGTCGTACATGATGGAGGGCGATAGCCGCGGCGCATTCAGAGCGTCGCGCGAACTTGATGACGCCGTGCCGATCGACATGGTGCGGCAAATGCCGCCGATGGAGGCCGTGACGCCGACGCGATATTTCACCGAAGCGCGCTTCGGCAAGTGGGACGCAATCCTCAAGGAGCCCACGCCGGCGGCGGACCTGACGTTCACAACCGCCGTCTGGCATTACGCTCGCGGACTCGCGTTCGCGGCCAAGAATCGTTCCGACGACGCGCTGAATGAGAAAAAGCAGCTCGACGCCATCGTCGCCTCGACGCCGACCGATCGCATCATCGGGTTCAATTCCGAGAATCGATTGCTCGCGATGGGCGCGGCGACGCTCGCAGGCGCGATCGATTCCGCCAAGGGCAATCATGACGACGCGATCAAGAATCTGAAAGATGCGGCCGCGATCCAGGACGCGCTCAACTATGAAGAGCCGCCGCCCTGGTACTATCCGGTGCGGGAGACGCTGGGGATGGAGCTGATTGCCGCCGGCAAGCCTCAGGATGCCGAGCAGGTGTTTCGCGACGACTTGAAGCAGTATCCCGAGAACGGATGGTCGCTCAACGGACTCGCGCTATGCCTTCGCGCGCGCAATGCCGGGGACGAGGCGGCGAGCGTCGAGGATCGGTTCAAGAAAGCATGGGCGCACGCCGACGTGCCAGCGCCGGCGGCGCCGGTCGCGGCGGCGGCCGCGTCGGTGGCGGCGGGGAAAGGGAAATCACCTAATTGAATGTGAAACCCGCGGTGGGTTTCACGCTTCCTTCGGCAGGGGTGACCCTGCACCCAGTGATAGGAAAGAGAAGATGCGGGACTTCGTCCCTGTTAAAACTTCTTAATGTGAAAGATCGATGCTCCGCGTCCGGTTCCCCTTCCCGCTCGGGAAGGGGTTAGGTTGTGCGAATCCAGAGCGACCGGCGGCAGGTCGGGCTTTCCTGTGGGCGTGCGGACTGATAATACTTCAAGATTGCCCCGTGCTCGGGGACAAGAGGCAAGGACTAAATTCTATGACTGAAATCAGTATGAAGCAGCTTCTGGAGGCCGGCGTTCACTTTGGCCATCAGACCAGCCGCTGGAACCCGAAGATGAAACAGTACATCTTCGGCGCCCGCAACGGTATTTACATTATCGATCTTCAGCAGACCGTGAAGATGTTTCGCGCGACCTTCGACTTCGCGCGCGACCTCGCCGCTGCCGGTGGCACGATGCTGTTTGTCGGCACCAAGAAGCAGGCCCAGGACATCGTCAAGGAAGAAGCCGAACGCTGCGGCATGTACTACGTCAACAACCGCTGGCTCGGCGGGATGCTGACCAACTTCCAGACTATTCGCGCGTCGATCGACCGGCTCCGCAAGCTCGAAGAAACGATGGCCGACCCTGAAATGATCAAAGCGCTGACCAAGAAAGAAATGAGCGACAACGGGCGCGAGCACGAGAAGCTCATGAACACGCTGGCCGGGATCAAGAATATGCGCAAGCTCCCGGACGCGCTGTGGGTGATCGATACAAAGAAAGAAGATATCGCGGTGGCGGAAGCGAACCGTCTCGGAATCCCGGTGGCCGCGGTGGTCGATACCAACTGCGACCCGGATCTGATCGCGTATCGAATTCCCGGCAACGACGACGCCATTCGCGCGATCAAGCTGTTCACCGCCGCGGTCGCCGACGCGGTTCTCGAAGGCAAGCAAATCGCCGAGGAACGCGCCAAGGGGCAGCAGGATATTCGCGCGGACGCTGGCGCGTCGGCGGACGCGACTGCGTCGTCGCCCGATTCGCCCAGCGCCGTCTAGCCGGCAGATTCGATTTTTCAAGTCCGAAACGGAGCTGGTCGATGAGCCGGTCGCTTGCAGTAGAGCGACCGGCCAAGAATACTAGCTCAACCCAGGAATTGTGATGAAAGTAACTCCGAAGCTGATTCAGGAACTGCGCGAAAAGACCGGCGCCGGCATCATGGATTGCAAACGGGCGCTGGCGGAGACCGACGGCGATCTCGAAAAGGCCGTCCTGTGGCTGCGCGAGAAGGGTATCGCCGCGGCTGCCGGCCGTGCTGGCCGGGTCGCGTCCGAGGGCGCGGTCGGTTCGTACATCCACGCGGGCGGCAAGATTGGCGTCCTGATCGAAGTCAATTGCGAGACCGATTTCTGTGCCAAGTCGGAAGCGTTCCAGGCGCTGGTCAAGGAACTCGCGCTGCAGGTCGCTGCGCTCAATCCACGCGTGGTGCGGCGCGAGGAACTGTCGCCCGAGGTCATCGAGCAGGAGCGCCAGATTTATGCGTCGCAGGCTGAAGGCAAGCCCGCGGCGGTGGTGACGAAGATCGTCGACGGCAAGATCGAGAAATTTTACAAGGAAGCATGCCTGCTCGAGCAGGCTTACGCTCGCGATCCGAATAAGACTGTCAACGACCTGCTGGTCGAGGCCGCGCTCCAGATGCGCGAAAAGATCGACGTGCGCCGGTTCACCCGCTACCAGTTGGGCGAGGCGCTCGACGCCAAGGCTGGGCCGGCGTAGGGGCGTATTGCGTTAGGGGTTAGGTTCCTTTCTCGGGAGCTGTTCCGGGTATATCGAGGGGAGCTTCGAGAGATGGCTGAAGTTCATAGTGCGCCGGACGGGAAACCGCGCTTCAGCCGTATTCTGCTCAAATTATCCGGCGAGGCGCTGGCGCCCGCGCAGGGCGCGGGTCTCGATCTCGATGCGCTCGCCGCGATTGCACTCGAGATCAAGGAAGTCGCGGCGCTCGGCGTTCAGCTCGCAATGGTAATCGGCGCGGGTAACTATATCCGCGGCAGCGACTACGAGGCGCGCGGGATGGATCGATCGACCGCCGATCAGATGGGGATGCTGGCGACGGTGATCAACGCGCTCGCGCTGCAAAACGCGCTCGAGCAAGTGGGCGTGGTCACCCGGGTGCTGTCGGCAATCGAGATGCAGGCGCTGTGCGAGCCGTACATTCGCCGCCGCGCCGTGCGCCACCTGGAAAAGGGCCGCGTCGTGATTTTCGCGGCCGGCACCGGCAATCCGTATTTCACCACCGACACGGCGGCNAGCCTGCGCGCGATGGAAATCGACGCCGAGGTAATCCTGAAGGCGAGCCACACGGTGGACGGGGTGTACGATCGCGATCCGGTCCGCGAGCCGGGAGCCAAGCGCTTCGACCGCCTCACTTATATCGAGGTGTTGCAAAAAAACCTGAAAGTGATGGACTCGACGGCTATCTCGATGTGCATGGATAATCATCTGCCGATCATCGTGTTCAATCTGCGCAAAGCAGGTAATATAAGAAGGGCCGTGATGGGCGAGCAAATCGGGACCCGGGTGGAGAGCGCACCGTGAGCATGCTTACGGACACAATCGAGGACGCGCGCAAGGAAATGGACAAGACCGTCGAGGCCTTTCGCCACGAGCTCACTCGCGTCCGCACCGGCCGCGCGTCGACGGGACTGGTCGAAAATCTGCAGGTAAACTACTACGGCGCGAAAACTCCGCTGCGACAACTCGCTGGGCTATCGGCGCCGGAGCCGCGCCTGATCGTGATCACACCTTATGACAAGGGTGCGATGCACGATATCGAAAAAGCGATCCAGACTTCGGACCTCGGCTTGACCCCGATGAACGACGGCAAGATCATCCGGATTCCGATTCCCGAGCTGACCGAGGAGCGCCGCAAGGACCTGGTGAAGCACGTCCGCAAAATCGGCGAGGAATTCCGCGTTGGCGTCCGCAACCATCGCCGCGACGCCAACGACATGCTCAAGGAGCTGCACAAAGAAAAGCAGGCCACCGAGGACGAGATGCGCGCGGGCGAGGCCAAGGTCCAGGCCTACACCACCGAGTTCATCGAAAAAATCGACAAAGTGCTGACCGCCAAAGAAGCGGAAATCATGGAGGTCTGAGTTCGCCCGTCACCATGTTCAAGCGGCGTGCGATCTTCGGTGAAGACTGAACCTCAAGTGGCAATCTCACTACCACTCGACGATTTTCCGAACCTGTCTCTGGATCCATCGCGGATGCCGCGTCACGTGGCGATCGTGATGGACGGCAACGGCCGCTGGGCGAGCCGGCGCGGACTCTCGCGCCATGAGGGGCATCGCCGCGGCAAGGATTCGGTCCGCGCGGTGGTCGATGCGGCGCGCGAGCTCGGCATCCCGTACCTTACGCTGTACGCATTTTCGAGCGAGAACTGGGGCCGTCCGACGACCGAGGTCAGCTTCCTGATGGGACTGTTCCATCGCTATTTGATCACCGAGACCAAGCGTCTGATGAAGCGCGATATTCGCGTGTTGGCCCTGGGAGACACCGAGCGGCTGCCGCCGCGCGTACGCGACGCGCTGGCCGAGACGGTGGCGGCGACAGGCGACAATCGCGGGATGACGGTGGCGCTGGCACTGTCGTACGGCGGACGCCAGGATATCGTCAATGCGGCGCGAGCGATCGCGCGCGCGGTCGCAGACGGCGCGCTCACCCCTGATCAAATCGATGAGCAACTGGTGGCACGCGAACTGACTACCACCGGGCTTCCCGATCCCGACCTGCTCATTCGGACCTCGGGAGAGCTGCGGGTCTCCAATTTTTTTCTTTTCCAGCTCGCCTACACCGAACTCTATTTCACCGACACGCTGTGGCCCGATTTCCGCGAGCGCGAATTCCTGAGCGCGATTGCGTCCTACCAGCTTCGCGAGCGCCGCTTCGGCGCAGTCACGAACGGCTCAGACACCCGCCTGCGTGCTCAGAACTAGGCTCCTGACAGCGGCGGTCCTGCTGCCCGCCGTGGGAGCGCTGGTACTTTTCGCGCCCGCCTGGCTGTTCACGATTGCCAACGTGATCGCCGGTTTGTGGGGATTCTACGAAGTCGCCGCTATGACTGGTGCTCTACACTGGGTCGCGATACCGCTGTTCGCGGTGGTCGGCGGCGTGCCGCTGTTCGGCCTGCTTTACGGCGGCAACCTCGGATGGGTCGGATGGGTCGTGCCGCTGATTGTGATCCTGATGGTGCTGGGGCTGGCGCTGCGAATCGAACTCAATAGCAGCGCCGAGGGACTGCGGGGCCCGCGATTGGTCTTCATCGGTGCGGCCTACGTTGGATTCCTGTTCCCGTTCTTCGCGCTGCTGCGCAACAGTCCCGGCGGTATCGACATGCTCCTGCTGGTAATCCTGCTGGCAGTGGTGAGCGACAGCGGCGCGTACTTCGTCGGCCGGTTCATGGGCCGCACGCCGCTGGCACCGACCGTCAGCCCCAACAAAACAGTTGAGGGCGCGGTGGGCGGCTTGATCGCGACGATTGTGGCGGGAGGGTTGCTGTTTAAGATGATAGGCGGGACGTGGGACGTGGGCCGAATCCTGCTATTTGCAGCTATGATTTCCATCCTTGCGCAGCTAGGTGATCTAGCGGGGTCGGCATTCAAGCGCGCGGCGGGGGTCAAGGACTCGGGTTGGATTTTCCCCGGCCATGGCGGACTGCTCGATCGAACTTGTTCACTGGTCTTGGCGCTGTTTTTCACCTATTATTGGTTTCAATGATGCGGCTTTGGGAGCCGCATTTTTCGCGCCCCGGAAACCTCCGCGACGGAACCGCGAGCAGACTAAATGATACATTCGATTCTATCCGCAGCACTGGTTTTCGCCGTGCTGGTGGTCGTGCATGAGGCCGGACATTTTGCGATGGCGAAGAAGGTCGGGGTTCGCGTGCTGCGATTCTCGGTCGGCTACCCGCCAAAGGTTTTAGGTTTCCGGCGCGGCGAAACCGAGTACTCGCTTGGCGCGACTCCATTCGGCGGCTACGTCCGAATGCTGGGCGACGAAGTCGGCGAGAAGCCCACGCCCGACGAAATAAAACTTTACCTTCACGAAATCGGAATGGACCTGATCGGCGCGGCGCGTGAGCACGGCGTAGTTCTGGCCGGTTCCGAATTCGACGACCATCTGCGCGCACTGGCCGAGCGTATGAGCGCGTCTGGCGACGGCGTCGCGCAGACAATTCTCGGCCGCCAGTTGAAGCCCGATGAGGCGCTGCTGCTCAATGAAGTGCGCGGCGAACCCAAAGTTGACGACGCGATCAAGGCCCTGGCCGAGCACCCTCCGACCCTGCTGGTCGAGGCATATTGCAGCCGCGCCTTCCCCACTCAGTCGCTCGGCAAGCGCGTTCTGATCGTGCTGGCTGGACCGTTGTCGAACATCATTTTCGCGCCCCTGCTGCTCACCTTCGTCTTCATGTACGGCGTGCCGCAGCTGTTGCCGGTGGTCGGCAAGACCACGAAGGATCTCCCGGCGGCCAAGGCCGGGCTTCTAACCGGCGACCGGATTCTCTCTGTTAATGGCCAGCCGATGGATACGTGGGCCGATTTCTCGCAGACCGTCAAGGCGGGCGACGGCTCGCCGATCAAGCTGGAAATCGCTAACCCGCAGGGCGCGCGCAGCACGATTGTGATCAAGCCGACCCGGCTCGATCAGAAGACCATTTACGGCACCAACGCGACCACCTGGGTGATCGGGGTACAGCCGAGCGGCGACGAGAAGACCATGCATTACGGCCCGATCGGCGCGGTGGAAGAGGCGGGAAAAACTTCGGTCGAGATGACCGTCCAGATGGTGGTCGGGATCGCCAGTATCTTCAGCGGCAGCACCCCCGTCCGCGACGCGCTCGGCGGCCCAATCATGATCGCGCAGATGGCCGGCCAGGAAGCGCATCGGGGGCTGGCGAACCTCGCGATGTTCACCGTGATGCTCAGCCTCGAGCTCGGCATCATAAATTTGTTGCCGGTGCCGCTGCTTGACGGCGGGCATCTGCTGTTCTTCGTGTTCGAGGGAATCAAGGGCGAGCCGCTCGCACTGCGTTACCGCGAGGCGATGCTCCAGGTCGGACTATTTTTGCTCGTGGCGCTGATGGCGTTCGTAATCTTCAATGACATCTCGCGTATTGTGCAGGGTTAATCGGCTGATCGAACAGGCGGCCGCAACGCGCCCGGTCCTGGGACTCGACACTTCTACATCAATCGCAAGCCTCGCGCTGATTGCGGGAGGCCGAGTCGCCGGATCGCTCCAGCGGCCGGCGACGTCGCATGGCGCAGCGCTGCCGGGCGCGGTCGACGAACTTCTCCGCGCGGCGAACGTTTCAATTGGTGAGGTGGGCGCGATCGCGGTCGGCACCGGCCCCGGCTCGTTCACCGGACTGCGCATCGGCCTCAGCTACGCCAAGGGAATCGCGATGGCGTCGGGATGCGCGCTGCTGGGCGTGCCCGGTTTCGACGCGATGGCATTATCCGCGCTCGAGCGCGACAATGCGGAGGCGGGCCGGCTGGTCTGCGTGGTGGTGGATGCTCGCAAGGGCGAAGTTTACGCGGCCCTTTACCGCGTCGTGGCCGATGGGCTAGAAAAACTGTCAGAGGAACTGGTAATCGCGCTGGAACACTTGGCATCGCGCATCGCTGAGGACGTAATGTTCGTCGGTGACGATAGAGCGAAGGATGCGGCGGCCCTTGTGGAATCGCGAGGGCATAGGGTGGCGGTCTTCGATACAGGGATGCTCGATTTGCGCGGAGTTTGCGTCGCGGCGCTGGGCGGGGCGCGATTTGCCCGTGGAGAAACGGATCGAGCGGCTTCGCTGGAGCCGCTATACATCAGGACGCCGGAGGCTACGTTCAAGCCCACTTCAAAAAATCCGGTAGGCATAGGCACGGAGGGCGTATGGAGCATCGAGAGGAAGAACTCATTCGGCAGCATCTGACCCATGACGAGGACCTGAGAGCCCTCTACGCGGAGCATCAAGCGCTCAAGCAAAAACTCGAAGTCTTTAGAAGTAAGCATTACCTGACCAACGAAGAGGAAGTTGAAGAAAAGCGGATCCAGAAACTCAAGCTGGCCTCGAAGGACCGCATGATGGCGATTCTGGGCCGCTATCAACAAGAGGCTCG
>JGI12635J15846_10002809_pt1 | contig 15197 bp, 15 predicted proteins | sample BlaSpr_A8_OM2_M2_FD_15846 | JGI IMG/M metagenome (IMG submission 15846) | reverse complement strand
GCCGGCCCGCCCGTGCCGTGGTGGCCGCGGTCCCGAGCACGGCCACGGCGCGAGCGGCCGCCAGCGCGGGCGGTGGCATCCGGGCCAGCTGAAGCAGCACACAGCGGGAGACCGTGCCGGGGGCAAGCCGGAGCAGCCGGGGCACTTCATCGGCACACCCGCGAACGCCCTCCGTGGCGAGGCTGGCAAGCAGCGCGTTCACCAGCAGTGGGTTGCCGCCGGTGGCCTCGAGGCAGGCCTGCAGGAACGCGGGAGCCGGGTCGGCGCCCAGCCCGGCGCGCACGAGCTCGGCGCACGACGCCGCACCCAGCGCGGAAGGCCGCAGCACGGTCACTCCCGTCTCGGCAGCCAGGCTCGCCGTCGCCACCCGTTCTTGCACGGTCGCCGAGCGGGGCTCGCGGACGGTCAGCACCAGCAGCAACGGCAAGCCGTCCAGGCGGCGCACCAGGTGCGAGATGAAGTTCAGCGACGGCCGATCAGCCCAGTGCAGGTCATCGACTGCCAGCAGCAGCGATGCCTGCTGCGTGACATCAACGGTCAGCCAGTACAGGCCGTGCAGAACCGAGAACGCGTCCTCCACGCCTGGCCTGCTGCCATGGCTCAGCGCCGGGCCCGCGAGCGCGGCGGCGTCCCCCCGCAGCAGCCGACCGCCGCGGGCTCGCAGCAACGGGTCGAACAGCTGACGCACGACGCCCCACGCGTAGCCACCCTCGAACTCGGCGGCGCGGGCGGAAAGGACGGTCATCCCGGCATCGGCGGCCCGCTTTCGCGCCTCGAGGAGCAGCCGGGTCTTGCCGATCCCCGCCTCGCCCTCGACAAGCAGCGTCGATCCTTTGCCTAACACAGCAGAACTCAGCGCGGCATCGATCGCGCTGAGTTCGGGTGTGCGGTCCAGCAGCGGGGGAGATCCCCCCAAACTCATGCTGCAATCGTAGGCCGAAGCCGCACTGCGCACTATCTCTGAGACTGCGGCAAATTCTGGTGGTACCTCCCGTAAATCCTGTGGCACCCACCGTGAGCAGCCCGGCGTCCCCGGAATTAAAGCTGTGGTACCCGCCGTCGTGTGACGGCCCGCTTGCCCGGCGCACGATACGAGAGCGTGGCGAGGGACCGCGCGGGAGAGGGAGCAAAAGCCATGGCAGTAGAGCCGTACAGCGGGTCTGACCCGCATCTGCAAGCGCTGCATGCGTCCATGTCGCGGGTGGACGGGGAGGTGCAGGGAGCGCACGGGCACAAGCCGGCCGGCAGTGCGCCTGCCGCGGCCGACGCGGCCCGTATCGGCCAGCTCCGGGACGCGCTCAACGCGGCCCTGGCGCGGAAGCCGTAAGGGGGCTGAACGGAATGTCGACACCCTGCCAGACCTACATCGGCTGGATCGAGGACGTGCTGAGCGCGGCCGACGACGCCCTTTCATTCCTGAAGTCGATCAACGTTTTCGGGTGGGCAAACTCCTACATCAACGAAATCCTCAGCACGATCAGCGAGCTGAAGGGCGACCTGTCCTCGATTGAGGCCAACGACTGCGCCGAGATCGACACCATCATTTCGTGGGTGGAAACCATCGCCGGGTGGATCACCACGCTGATGAGCCTCTAGGCAACGGCTCACCAGCCGGCAGCCCCCGCCCCCGGGTTCCGGGTGACGGGGGCTGCTGGCCTGCTTGCTATCCAGCCGGGCCGGTCAGGCCGCACCGATCAGCGACCGCGCCTCTGCAGGGCTGACTACGAGATCGTGAAGGTCGCCGCCCACCTCGAGCCGGCTCGACTGCTCGATCCCGCCGGCCCTCACCGGCTCGAAGCCGGCCGCCCGGATCAGCCGCTCGACTTCCTCGCCAGCACGGTCGTCGTCGGCCGCATAGAAGAGGGCCGCCGGCTCCGGCGACCGGTTGCTGGAGGACTCGAAGAGACCGGCCGACATGCTTCCAAACGCCATGGCCAAGCGCGCCCCGGCCGGCAGCCACCCGGCTACAACCTCTCCAGAGGTTTGCCCTTCCGGCAGGACACGTCGGACGTTACCTTGTGCGTCGAGAGTTACCGGGTTGCTCGGAACGACCACGAGCTTGCCGGTTAGCGCGTCGGCGATCTCGTCGATGACGCTCTTCAGCACGGTAAACCGGAGCGCGAGGACGACGGCGTCGGCGCCCTGCAGCGCGTCGTGGTTGTCCGCGGCGGCGACCGCAGCCCCGCCGAGCTTTGCAGCCAGCGTTCGTGCCGACTCGTTGTCGGCGCTCGAGAGCCGCAGGGTCTCGCCGCCCGAGGCGAGCACGCGGGCGATGACCGATCCGAGCCCTCCAGTGCCGATGATCGCGGTGGTCATGACGGAAGCTCGGTGACCGCCCCGGACTCCTCGGCGGACGTACTCGATGGCCAGTGAGCGGGCGACCAGTCACCGTGTGGGTCCGTGGTTTGCCCCACCTCGATCAGATGACCGTCGGGATCGCGGATGTAGCAGCGGATCTCGTACTGGTGCTGCTTCGGCGGCGTCAGGAACTGAGCACCCCGGGCGCTCCAGTCGGCGTACACCGTGGCGATGTCTTTGACCCGGATATTAAGGAAGGCGCTGACCCGGTCAAGATCGCGTGGCGTCTCCAGGGAGACCGTTGGCTTGTCGTCGGTCGGGCCTCCGCCGACGTTGATGATGATCCAGGTGTTGGCCAGCGCGACATAGGTCAGCCCTCCGGGACCGGAGAAGATCACCCTGCCGCCGAGTACTTCGGTGTAGAAGCGCCGGGAGCGCTCGACATCGTCCGAGACGATGAAGTGAGCCAGCGCAATTCCCTCTGGGCGCGGTGGGAGCTCGGCCATCTGGCACCTCCACTGGTTGGACCTTCACCCCCCACGACGGGGTCTGCAGCTGAAGGCTATCGGCGCTTGCTGGCCAGCAGCACCCAGAGGAAGCCCTGGCCGAAACACGTGTCCTTTCCATCCGTCTCGCGCATCTGCCGGAGTTCGCGCACGCGGAACGGAGCCTCATCCCACAGGGCGCGCAGGCGATCCTCTGAGAAGCAGCCGGAGTCGTAGACCAGGTCGTAGCTCCCGTCCGGGAACGTGGCGTCAAAGATCGAGCAGCGCTGGACCGTCACCGCGGCCCCGGCCGACCTTGCGCGCGTCTCGGTCCACTCGGCGGCCCGTTCCGAGAAGTCGACGGCATCGACGGTGCATCCCAGGCTGGCCAGGTGGACCGCGTTCCGGCCATTTCCGCAGCCCAGTTCGAGCACGCGCCCGGGGGCGAGCAGGCCCTCCCTGAACCATGCGACGAGGCTTTCGTCGGGCCAGTCGACCAGGAACGGGCACGGGTTGGCACTGTCTCTGGCGCGGTCCGCGAAGAACGCGCTCCACCAGCCGCCGCCACGGTCTTCCAGAAGGGCGTCGAGCGAGCGCGGATCGTCGGGCACGCGCCGATGCTAGCGGCGGCGGGCCGCTCGCAGAACCGTGTCCCTGAGCGTCACGGGCTTGCCGTCCAGGTCGGTCGCTGGCCGGCTGACGGCGTCGGCGACGACGATCTCCCAGGAGCCGGGATCGAGCGTGGCGGCGAGCTGCTCGGCGGACGGGAACAGCGCCACGTGTCCGGTCCGGCCGACGTTCACGCGCAGGTCGTCGGGGTGGTGGGCGACGATCAGCAGCGTGCCGCCCGGGCGCACGGCGGCGGCCAGCCGGCCGTGCAGCGACTGCAGCTCCGGGTTCGGCAGATGCATGAACTGCGCCATCACCAGGTCAAACCGGCCGGGCCCCGGATCCCAGGTGAGCAGGTCCTCGCGCTGCCAGCTGACGTGCACCCCCTCGGCCGCGGCGTGGGCGGCCGCCCGGTCCAGTGCCACGGCGGACACGTCAACCGCGGTGACGGCCCAGCCGCGGGACGCCAGCCAGATGGCGTCGGCGCCCTCGCCGCTGCCGGCGTCGAGGGCGTCGCCGGGCGGCAGGCCGGCTATCTGGGCGACGAGCTGCGGGTTCGGCTGCCCGCTCCACAGCCGGCCCGCCGAGCGGTAGCGCTCGTCCCAGAACTCCTGGGTGAAATGATTGCGGTCGTCGGGGTCGAACTCGGCGGTGTCGCCGTGCGGGTGATCATGTCCGTGGCTCATGGCAGGACCTTGCCGCCGAGCTAGCCAGATTCGCAAGCTATCTTGCCGGTATGGCAAACTGACGGCATGGACGATGACCTCGACGCCGTGCTGAGTGCGGTCGGCCCGAGGCTGCGGGCGCTGCGGCGGCAGCGCGACACCACGCTGGCCGCGCTGGCCGAGACGACCGGGATCTCGGTGAGCACGCTGTCCCGGCTGGAGAGCGGGCAGCGCCGTCCCACGCTGGAGCTGTTGCTGCCGCTGGCCAGGGCGCACGGCGTGCAGATCGATGAGCTGGTCGGCGCGCCGGCGACCGGCGATCCGCGCGTGCACATGCGCCCGGTGCGCCGCGGCGACGAGACGCTGATCCCGCTCACCAAGCGCGCTGGCGGCGTGCAGGCCTACAAGCTGATCCTTCCGCACCGCGGATCCGAGCCCGACCCGCGGGTCCATGAGGGCTACGAGTGGATGTACGTGCTGGACGGGCAGCTGCGGCTGGTGCTCGGCGATCAGGATCTCGTGCTGCACCCGGGTGAGGCCGCCGAGTTCGACACCCGGGTCCCGCACTGGTTCAGCAGCGCCACCGACGGCCCGGTCGAGCTGCTGACCCTGTTCGGGCGGCAGGGCGAACGCGCTCACCTGCGTGCCCGCAGCCGCGGCTGACCCAAACCCGCGAGCCACTTGCAGTTGCGGTCAGCTGCAGTTGCCGTCAGCTGCAGTTGCGGTCAGCTGCAGTTGCACCCAGCGTGCTGTTGTCGAGGTGCTGCAACCCGGTTTTCCCGGCACCCTGGGACCATGAGCCGGATCCCGCACGCGCTGCACCCGCATTCGCACGACGCCGCCGACAAGGTGGACGCCGCCATGGAGGCGAGCGGCCAGGGCATGCGGGTGCTCTGGGTGTCCGCCTCGATCCTGGCGGCCACGGCGCTGCTGCAGGCCGCGGTCGTCGCCATGTCGGGTTCGGTGGCGCTGCTCAGCGACACCCTGCACAACGCGATCGACGCCCTGTCGGTGGTGCCGCTCGCGATCGCGTTCGTCGCCGGCAGGCGCCCGCCGACGCGCCGGTACACCTACGGGTACGGGCGGGCCGAGGACCTGGCCGGCGTGGTGATCGTGATCCTCATCGCCGCGTCGGCGGCGGCGACCACGTGGGTGGCGGCCAGCAGGCTCACCCACCCGCACCGGGTGTCGGGGCTTGGTGCCGTCGCCGTGGCCGCGGTTGTGGGGTTCGCCGGCAACGAGCTGGTGGCCAGGTACCGCGTTAACGCGGGGCGCAGGATCGGCTCGGCCGCGCTGGTCGCCGACGGGCTGCACGCCCGGACCGACGGCCTCGCCTCGCTCGCCGTGCTGCTCGGCGTCGGCGGGTCCGCGCTCGGCTGGCAGTGGGCCGACCCGGTCGTCGGCCTGCTGATCACGCTGGCGATCCTCGCGGTGCTCCGCCAGGCCGCCGTCCAGATCTGGCACCGCCTCATGGACGCCGTCGATCCTGACCTGCTCGACCAGGCGGAGCAGGCATTGTCCGGAACGCCCGGCGTGCTCGGTATCGGCCAGCTCCGGCTGCGCTGGGTCGGCCACCAACTGCAGGCCGAGTGCGAGGTGATGGTCGACGCCGGTGCCAGCGTGGTCGAGGCACACCAGGTGGCCGTCGCCGCGGAGCACGCGCTCCGGCATGCCGTGCCGCACCTGCGGATGGCGCTGGTGCACGCCGACCCGCAGCCCGGCGAAGGCATCGACTACCACGCGGACCTGGTTTCACATCACCATCACTGACGGCTGCGGGGCAGCACCGTGCGTGGTCCTCGCGGACGAACACCACGCGGCGCAGCACCTCCTCGTTCTCGGCCGGCGTCGTCTCGCGATCCGGCTACCCCGCTGAGGTGCGTGTCTGTGTCCGGGCTAGAGGGCGGCGACGCCGCCGTATGCCATGACAGTGTCGGCGTTCAGGCCGGGCCGGCCGTTGCCGGGGCGCCAGCGGGAGACCAGGACCAGCCCGGGGTCGAGAAGTTCCCCGCCATTGAACATACGCAAGATGGTGTCCTTGCCGCGCGGAGCGACAACCACGCCGGCATCCCTGGCCTGCGCCCTGCCCTTGCGGAATCCCTCGGGCGCGTACTCGTCTGTGACGTGCGACAGGACCAGGTAGCTCCCCGGCGCCATCGCGTCGAGGTACCTGGCGACAAGGCCGACTGGATCATCCTCGTCTTCCAGATGATGCAGGCAGGCCACGAACATGAGCCCGGCGGGCGCGCGGAAATCGATCAGCTTGCCCGCCTGGCCGAGGACATCATCGACGTCGCGCATGTCCGCGCGTACCACCGCGGTCGTGTCGCTCTTGGCCATCAGCGCCTCTGCGTGCACGAACACCATCGGGTCGTTGTCGACGTAGACGACGCGGGAGCCCGGATCGGCCTGCTGCGCGATCTCGTGCACGTTCGGGCTGGTGGGCAGGCCTGCCCCGATGTCGAGGAACTGCCGGACCCCCGCGTCGCACAGGAACCGGACCGCGCGGACCATGAACTGGCGGTTGCCGCGCGCGTAAGTGCGCATGTGCGGCACTACTCCAAGCTGGCGTTCGCCGTGTTCCCTGTCAGCCGCGAAGTTGTCCTTGCCGCCGAGCCAGTAGTCGTAAACACGAGCGGGGTGCGCGATATCGGCGCGGATATCGGAGGGGACCCCGATGTTGCCCGGCCTTGCGCCGGTGTCACTCATACCGCCTCGCTTCGGACCAGATCGTCCCCTCCGCCGAGGGTACAGCAGGCCCGGCCGCGGCGGGCCGGCACTGGTGGTGGGGACTGCCTGTGGCTTTGCGGGGCTATCAGACCGTGGCGCGGCGGATGGTGGCGTGGCCGCCGGCCAGCAGCAGGACCGTCAGCGCGGCGATGACGCCGGTCACGCCCAAGGCGGTCAGGCCGGCGTAGGGCCCCCCGTCAGCGGACCGGACGTGCCAGTGCTCGACGGCGACGACGACGACCGCGGCGACCACCACGAGCGCCTGCACCGCGATGAACGCCAGCGTGCCGAGCAGGCCCCACCGGCTCCACAGGATTCCGTACCACATGCCGTATGCGAACAGCGCAAAGAGGACCACGGCCGAGGTCAGCCAGGTGGCGTACCACGGGCCGTTCAGCAGGTACGGCACCCGGAAGAAGTGGATGGACAGCCCCCAGCCGCCGGTGGCCCGCTCGATCGCCTGCAGCGCGGTCAGCACCAGGCCGGACACCAGGGCCAGCGCCATCCCGAGCAGCGCCGTGCCGAAGTAGAAAGACCGGCGGCTGGCGCCGAGCGTAAGGCCGAACGGCAGCGACTGGCCGATGGCCTGCATACCCAGCACGGCGAAGTAGAGGAAGAAGGAGATCAGGTATCCGGATGCAACATGGGGAGGGCGGCGGCCGACAGTAACGGCGCCTACGGCGAAGGAGAGCGGGAGGATCCACAGCAGCACGAGATAGTTGGCCGGTCTCACCAGGTTGTAGCGGGCCACCTTGACCCAGGTATTCATGCGCTGGCCCGTTCGGTCTCGGAGTCGGTCTGGGGGACGGGGGCGAGAACGCCGGCGGCCGCCTGCACCACGACCTGCTGCAGGGACAGCGGGGTCAGGTCCAGTCCGGATGACCGGGCCCGCTCACGGTCATCCGGAGACAGCGGCCCGACGATGACGACGGACGCCTGGGAGCCGAGCCGCCGCCGCTCCCACACCGGCCGGCCGCCGGCGAGCGCGTCCACGGCGAGGCTGGGACCGCTCACCCGGGTGGCGACGCCGCGCAGGACGTCGGCCGGCGCGTCCAGGACGACCCGGCCCCGGTCAATGACGATGACGGCCTCGAACAGCGCGGCGGCCTCGTCGATGAGATGCGTGGACAGCAGCACCGTGCGGGGGAACTCGGCGAAGTCCGCGAGCAGCCGGTCGTAGAACACCTGCCGCGCCACCGCGTCCAGGCCCGCGTAGGGCTCGTCGAACAGTGTCACCTCGGCGCGGGCGGCCAGCCCGATCGTGATCCCGAGCGCCGAACGCTGCCCGCGCGACAGCTTCTTGACCGCCTTGCTCGCCCGCAGGCCGAAGTCGTCCAGCAGCGAGGACGCCAGCGCGGAGTCCCAGCTCGGGCGGAACCAGGACGCGGCGCGCAGCGCCTGACCGACCTTGATATCCGGGTATACCTGGTCCTCGCGGACGAGCATCACGCGGCGCAGCACGTCCTCGTTCTCGGCCGGCGGCGCGCCGAGGACGCGCACCGATCCGGATGACGGGAACTCCTGGCCGGCCAGGATCCGCAGCAGCGTGGTCTTTCCGGCGCCGTTGCGGCCGAGCAGGCCGGTGATGGTCCCGCCGCTGATCGCGATGTTGACGTCGTTGAGAGCTGTGTCATCGCGGTATCTCCGCGTCAGGCCGGTGACCGAGATCGCCGGTGTCACAGCGAGGCGCCTTCCCGCTCGTTGCCGGCTTCCTTGATCAGGGCGGACAGCTCGTCGGTGTCGATCCCGAGGCGGGCCGCCTCGGTCAGCAGCGGGTCGACGTACCGCTGCGTGAATTCCGCCCGGCGCCGGGCTAGCAGCCGCTTCCGCGCCCCGGTCGCGACGAACATCCCGATGCCCCGCCGCTTCTCCAGCAGCCCGCCATCGGCCAGCACGTTGATCCCCTTGGCCGCGGTCGCCGGGTTGATCCGGTAGAACGCGGCCAGCTCGTTGGTGGACGGCACTCGCGCGCGCTCGGCCAGGCCGCCGTCCGCGATCTGCCCCGCGAGTCTGTCGGCAACCTGGACGAACAGCGGGGTTCCCTCGTCCAGACCGGCCATCTCCGGCATCGCCTCTGCCCTCACTTCATTGGTTCATTACTTGAGTAATGTACCGCTTAGCCAGAGAACCGGTCAACCCCGTGACGAGAGGATCCGGGTGACAGCGGATTCGGCGGCCGGACGCACGCACGCACGCGAACGCGGCCGGACGCACGCACGCACGCGAACGGAGCCAGCCCGGGAAGGGCTTGCGTGGGGAGGGCCCGCGTGGGGAGGGCCCGCGTGTTACGGCTGCGGGTTGTCATCCGTCATAGAGACGACGGATCACGACCCTAGGAGGAGCCACGACTTCACCGATCTTGGTCACCGGAGGCACCGGCACGCTCGGGCGGCTCGTCGTCCAGCAGCTCGGCGACGCCGGCCGTGACGTGCGAGTGCTGAGCCGGCGTGGCCCGCGGTCCCAGGCGGCAGCGGACGGCGTCGAATTCGTGACCGGGGACCTGGTGGCCGGAACGGGCATCGATCCCGCGGTCGACGGGGTCTCGGCCATCGTGCACTGCGCGAGCGACAATAAGGGCGACGCCGAGGCGACCAGGAACCTGGTCGCGGCGGCGACCGCAAGCGGCGGAAAGCCGCACCTGGTGTACATCTCGATCGTGGGGGCCGACCGGGTCACGTTCGGCTACGTCCGCGCCAAGCTCGAGGCGGAGCAGATCGTCACCGAGTCCGGGCTGCCGTGGACCACGCTGCGGGCCACCCAGTTCTACGACCTGATCCTGAACGGGACGCAGAAGCTGGCCCGGCTACCTATGGTGCCGGTGCCGGCCGGTTTCCCCACGCAGCCGGTCGACGCGGGCGAGGTGGCGGCCCGGCTCGCCGAGCTGACGCTGGGGGAGCCGGCCGGCCGGGTGCCCGACATGGCCGGCCCGCAGGTACTCAGCTTCGCCGACCTGGTCCGCGGCTATCTGCGGGCCTCAGGGCGCAGGCGGCCGGTGCTGCCGGTGTGGCTGCCCGGGCTGCGCCGGATCCGGGACGGCGCGCTGATCCCCGAGCCGTCCGCGGACACCCTGATCGGCACCCGGACCTGGGCGGAGTTCCTCGCCGGCCGGCTGAGCTGACGGCCCGCGGAGGCCCCAGCGACCGGATCAAGTGGTAGAGGCCACTCTGTGCGCCCATGACACCTGGAGCGGACTTCTAATCCGCCCTTGATCCAGCGGCGATAAGGGTGTAACACCCGAAAGCACGGTTATGTCCAGGGAGCCCGGCAGAGGGTCGGAATGGCGGCAGCAGAATGTCTTTAACTCTCCGTAAGGCCGTTTCGTTGCTCGGTGCGGCCGCACTCGGCATCACAGCGATAACCGGCACTAGCTGGGCAGCCGGTTCGGCCGCCCGAGCCAGTGTGCCGACGCCCAGCTTTTCTAAGTTGAGCCCGAGCCAGGTCAAAACCCGCTCGTCCGGCAAGCGAGAGCGCGTGGTGGTCGTGTTCGGCGACCAGCTCACCAACCTGCCGGCGAACCAGGCCCACCGGNACGCCCGAGAATCAACGGCCGCGTCCATGCAGGCTCCGCTCGTAGCCCAGCTGAAGCAGGTCGGGGCCACGCATATCACGACCCTTTCGCTCCTCAACGCGGTCGCGGCGACAATGCCTGCGGCCGAAGCACAGGCACTCAGCCACACCCGGGGCGTCAAGGCGGTCGTCCCCGACGGAACCATCATCATCGGGGACGCCGCGTCGAACACGAAGACGGTGGCCGCTTCCCGGGTGCGGAAGGCGACCATCCCGGCANGGGCGGCCGACGGGCAGCAGTTGTGCAATACATCTCCTGGCAAACCGCTGNTGGAGCCCGAAGCCCTCACCAGCATCAACGACGCATCCAACAACCCGTNCGACCCATTCGAAGCGTCCAAGATCGCGACGGGCNAGGGCGTCATCATCGGGAACGTCGACGCCGACACGCTGGCCGGGAACCCCAACATGATCCGGCCCAACGGGCAGCACGTGATCATCGACGCCCCGAACCCGAACGAGAACGTCTTCAGCGACGAGTTCAACGGAGACGTCTCCACCATGGCCGCCCAGGGCACAGTCACCTACACCTACGCGTCTCAGCTGCCCTTCTCGAACATCCCCGCGAACTGCAGCTTCCGAATCGTGGGTGACGCCACCGGCGCCTCTCTCCTCACCACCGGTGCCTTCACCGACACCAACTCGCTGGGTCAAATCGTGGCTCCCGAGTCGCAGGTCATCGCCGGGCTGCAGCAGGCGGTGAACGAGGGCGTCAACGTCGTGTCCGAGTCCTACGGCTTCGGCGCTCTGCCGGGTGCCAACGACGACCTGCTCGAACCGACGAATGTAGCCATGGTGCAGGCGGGTGTTGTCGTAGTCGAGAGCGCGGGCGACAGCGGCTCGTCCGGCACGGTCGAGGAGCCCGCCGCTAACCCCAGCATCATTGACGTCGGCGGTACGAACGACCTCAGGCTCCTTGCCCAGGCCGACGGCTACACGAGGGGCTGGGAAGACAACAACATGACGACCCTGTCGTCGGGCGGCACCGCTCCCAATGGCGTGGTGGTGGACCTGGTCGCCCCCGGCTACCTGGCGCTCGCTGCCGTCGGCGCCGGCAACACACCGCCAGTTCCGACCGAGGGCTTTGGCGGCACCAGCGAGTCGGCCCCCTTCGTCTCCGGCGCCGCCGCCGACGTGATCCAGGCCTACCGTGACACCCACGGCGGAGCCACCCCGACGCCAGCNCAGGTGAAGGAGATCCTCACCAGCACGGCAANCGACATCGGGGCTCCGGCAGACCAGCAGGGCGCTGGCCTCCTGAATGTGTACGCGGCCGTTGAGGCGGCCCGCCAGATGCCGGGCGCGTCGGAGACGCATTTCAATGCTCCCGAATTGGTGGACAGCCCCACCCAACTCGACGTACAGGGCCCGGGCGGCTCATCAGTGAACACATCGGTCACGCTGNNCAACGCCTCCTCCATCCCCGAAAGGGTCACCGGCACCTACCGGGTACTTGGAAGCGAGACGAGCTTCGGCAATCCCGTCACCGAGAACGTCAGCGCCCCGTCGCCGAGCGCCGCGATTCCCGCCCAGGGGGCGACCGCGGCGGCGCCGATCACCTTCACGGTGCCGAGGGGCGTCAGCGTGCTCGATGCCGACATGCGCTGGCCGGACCCGACCAACAGTGATGACAACATCCTGTCGTTCATCTTGACCGACCCGGCCGGGAGGCTGGCCCAGAGTTCGTACGACTACGGCGCCGCCAACGGGCCCAACGCCAGCCCTGACATCCAGCACAGCACGGTCGAGCATCCGATGCCCGGGACCTGGACGGCCCAGATCCTGTGGGCCAATGGCCGGGGCCACGTGCAGAGTCCGCCGGACGTCCCAGGGCCCTACACCGGAACCGTGACCTTCCAGGCCAGCGGCCAGAACTTCACCTATCGCCCGGCGTCGGCGCCCGTCTTCATCCCGTCGCACAGCTCGGTGAGCGTGCCGCTGCGCATCGCCCTCCCGCAGGCCCCCGGCGATGCCCCCGAGTCGGTGCAGTTCACGACGCCGTTCGGGCTCGAGAGCTCGGTGCCGATCGCCCGGCGTACCCTCATCCCGTCGGCCGGTGGCTCGTTCAGCGCCACACTGACCAGCTCAGTATCTCGCGGTGCCGGGCAGATCAAGACGTTCTATGTGGACGTGCCCCCGGGTGAGAACGACCTCGACCTGTCGTTCACCGCGCCGGACCACGCTGCCGACGACCCGGTCTACTACTACCTGTTCTCGCCCGCCGACCTCGCGTCTACTGGCCCCGAGTCATTCAACTTCGAGGTCACAGCAACCGACACCACACCGACGCTCGGCAACCCGACCGGAAACGCCTCGCTCATCACCCCCGATCCCCAGCCAGGCTTGTGGGAGATCGACGTGATGCAGGGCGCTACGACCGACGGGACGGAGTTTTCCCAGACCGTCACTGGGGTCCTCGCGTACAACCAGCTCGCACCCGTCACCGAGACCGGTCTCCCGACGTCGGCGTCGACGACCATCGACACCGGCTCCAGCGTCCCGATCTCGGCGACGGTCACGAACACGACGAACCACGTCGGGTTCTTCGAACTGCAACCGTCGGGCAACGACATCAGTGGCGGCAACACCGTCACGCCGGAAGAGCTGGCGCCAGGAGCCACGGGGACACTGACAGCGACGCTGTCGCCCACGGCAGCTGCGGGCTCTGCGGTGAGCGGCACCCTCAGCGTCATCGACTCGACGGACTTCGCAGCCACTGAGCCCGCCATCGGGTTCCCGGCATCGTTCTCCGACTTCCACGACTTTGCCTACGCCTACACGGTCGGGGGCTAGCTCGAGCGGCTAGCACTGGCGACACCGGCACGGCCCGGGCCTCGTCGCAGGCCCGGGCCGTACCCGGCGTCGTGGGTTGGACGGACTCGAGGCTCGGCCGGCCGTCTGGCAATTCGACGTCTGCCGACCAGGGCACTGGCCCTAGCGGCCTGCCCGGCTGGCCCACCCGGTGCCGCCGGTCGTGCCGGTCTGCTTGCCGAGCATCTTGTCGATCGCGGAGCCCAGGCTGCCGTCCGCGTTGATGACCCGGCGGATGGCGACGATCAGGGCCGGGATGGCCCAGAAGTCGCCGCAGACCCACAGGATGCCCGCGCCGATCTGCTGATCGGCGAACGGCGGCAGGGTGACCCCGGGGACGTGGTTGTAGACCGAGTACCAGGACGTCTGGGTCAGGAAGCTCATCGACATCGCCAGCAGCCACATGATCACGTTGGTCGCGACGAGGGCGATCGCCTGCCCCTCGGGCGGCATCCGCATCCGCAGCGGCGGCGACGGGATGAACAGCAGCCAGAACAAGATCCCGACGAGGAGGTAGGAGGAGTGCAGCAGCCAGATCTTCACGGCCGGGTTGTTCTCGGCCAGGTCGAGCGCTGCGGGGATGTGCCAGAACAGCATCACTGCGTTGAACGCCACGACCGTGACCCAGGGCCGGAGCAGGAAGTCGACGGCCGCGCGCAGCGGCCGTGACCACTTAACGACCACCGCCGCTGCCCGGCGGGGGACGGCGTCGGCCAGCGGCTGCCACGGCGCTCCGGCCACGAGCAGCGACGGCGCGGCGAACATCAGGAGCAGGTGCTGCAGCATGTGCATGAAGAAGTAGCGGTCGGCGAAGTACTCGACCGGCGAGTCGACGGCCAGCAGCACCACGGCAAGCCCGGCGTAGAAAGCCACCGAGCGCAGCCTGCGCTTGCCCGCATGCTCCGGATCGGAGCGGGCGAGGCGGGCCAGGCCGATCTCGTGCCAGACGACCAGGATGACCGCGAAGATCAGGAACGGGTCGAACGACCAGTGGTCCAGGTAGCTCATCGCGGGTCAGCCCGACGACCCGTACGGGATCTGGACGTGAAGCGTCTGGGTCAGACTCCATCCGCCCGAGGCCAGCTGGTAATCCCGGAACGTCTGGCCGTTGGCCACGATGACCTCTACCTGCGATCCCAGCGCCAGCGTGGACGCCCGGTTGGGCAGCGCCGGCAGCGTCTGCCACGCCTTGCCTGGCCCGGCAAGAGTCGCGCCCTTGACGGCGTTCCAGGTCACTCCGATGGACCCGCCTGGGCCGAGCGCGGTCGAGCCCAGCTTGCCGGCGCCGATGCGCAGCGGGGACGAAAGCGTCCACCGGCCGCCGCTGTACCAGGCCCCGATGATGCTCGCCGAGGTTCGGCTCGTGGCCCGCAGCAGGGTCACCAGGCCGGAGCCGGAAGCGGCCAGCGCGAGCACGTCGACCGTGTCACCGGACACGGACGGGCCCGCTGCGTGCCAGGTTCCGGCGGTGTCGGCGAAGATCCCGGCCACCCCCGGCCGGCCGCAGCTCGCGGCGACCATCGGCGTGCTGCCGCTGAACGCGGCCGCGGTGAGCCCGGTCACCTGGCAGGCCCGGCCCGGCGGCGTCGCGTTCAGGGAACTGACTGTGGCCAGCCGGGTCCACGTCGTGCCGAGCCGCTGCCCGAGCTCAGCCTTGGTCCCGCCGCTGGTCAGCGCCATGAGCTGGCCGTTCGGCCCGGCCGCGAGCGCATCCGCGGCGCTGGCCAGGCTGGCGTTCAGCGGGCCCGCCGAGGACCAGCTCGCTCCGTTGTCGGTGCTGGCGGCGAGCGGGGTGTAGGTGAGGAGCTGGCTGGGGCGGAACGCGGCGACCAGCGACCCGCTGCCGGGGCTGGCGACCACGAGACCGCCGTTGTCGGCCACGCCGTGCGGGGTCATCTGGCGCCAGCCGCCGGTCGCCGCCGGGCGCACGAACACCTGCCAGAAGTTGTCGTCCTGTGCGGCTGACCCGCCCATCTCCACGACCGCCCAGCTCGCGCCGCCGGCCGCCGCGAACGAGGTCGTGAGCGGCGGC
>JGI12635J15846_10002808_pt1 | contig 15206 bp, 10 predicted proteins | sample BlaSpr_A8_OM2_M2_FD_15846 | JGI IMG/M metagenome (IMG submission 15846) | reverse complement strand
GGCGGAGGCGCAGGCTAAGATTGCCGCGGCCGAAGCGCAACAGCAAGCCGCGCAAGCCCAGGCTCAAGCCGATGAAGACGCGCGCCGCCGCGCCGCCGCCGAGCGCGCGGAAGCCGACGCTCTTGCCCAACAGCAGCAAGCCGCAGCGCAACAAGCGCAGGCTCAAGCCGCAGCCGCAGCCGCGCAGCAGGCCGCCCACCAAGCCGAGCAACAGCGTCAGGAAGCGATTAACCAGAAGGAAGAAATGCGGCAGCGCCTATTGGCACAACTGAATCAGGTTCTGCAAACGCGCGACACTGCTCGCGGCCTGATCGTCAGCATGCCCGACGTTTTGTTCGCCTTCAATCAGCACACGCTGAAGCCGGAGGCGCGAGAGCGTCTGGCAAGAATATCCGGAATCGTGCTGGCCTATCCCGATCTGAAACTCGAAATCGACGGCTATACCGATGCCATCGGCAGCGACGATTACAATCAAACTCTCTCCGACAAGCGCGCCGAAGCGGTGCGCGATTATCTGGTGAACGCGGGAGTGTCGATGAATAACGTAGTGGCGCGGGGCCTGGGCAAGTCTGATCCCGTAGCCGATAACACTACCGCCGCCGGACGCCAGTTAAATCGCCGCGTAGAGATGATTGTCTCGGGCGACGTGATTGGCACTCAACTGAATCCAAACACCGAAGGCGGCCCAGCGCAATCGACGATGAATCGCCAGTAAGGATCGCGACTAGGAGCGTGTCATGCTGAACGTCTTCGCAAAGTGAAGTCTCTGCGGAGTAGAACGAACCCGCTTCACAACACCCACGTGCGGCCCGATGGGCCTGTGTCTTTACACATCTTGACGAAAAAACGTTGCACTACTGATTTTCTCGGCACCGATTTTTGCCTCGATTTCAGCGCTACCTATCTTCCCCAACGGGCATCCAAAAAACAAACAACGGGTACTGAGGATCCGGCGAGATGCCCGCAATCAGGTTTTGCAGCACAGTCTTGATAGTGGTTGTGTGTCTCCTGAGCGCTTCCGAAAGCGCTCATGGCAATCTTCCTTGGCCCGCGGCCAAGAAAGAATCGATGCGTCTGCGCCTCGTCGCGCTCGCCTGGAATCATTCCCGGTCGTCATTTTTCGCCAGCGAAGAAATTTTTGTCGCCGAGAAAGAGTTGACCAAAGATGAAACGCGATTAGTGAAACTGGTCTACGAGTTTCTCCCCTACCAGCCGCGCCTGTCAGAGCAGGGACTCAACTATTCCACTTTGCACGAATTGCGGGCGGTGAGAGACCCGCAGTGCGATGAAACACTCACCCAGATCACCGTCGGTCAGCAGGGCGACTGGCGTCAGGAGCAATCGCAACTCAAATATTCGACCGATGCGCCGACCCTGAATTTCTCGCGCCACAAGGCTCCACTGCCTTGCTATGTCACGAACGCTGAAGATTACACCAAGCCCGTTCACAGCGAATCGGAATCTGAACCGGCAACGCCGCAACTGACGCCGCGCCCTAATCCGCAGCGCTAGACGAGGCCGAATCCCGCCCGGCACTGTTCCGTTTGCCGCTTACCTCTCATACTTGTTCGATGGCTTACGACGCCAACGCCCGAACGCTGCGTTCGTTCCTCGATTATCTCCGCGTCGAGCGCGGTTCGGCGAAGTTGACGATTGCAGCCTACGCCGGCGACCTCACGCAATTCGCCGAGTTTCTGGAGAAACGGCGTTTGGCGCTCGGGACGGCGCGGCGCGAAGATGTTCGCGAGTTCGTGCAGGAATTATTTTCCAATGCGCTCGACGGCCGGTCGGTGGGTAGAAAGCTCTCGGCGATTCGCCATCTTTATCGTCATTTGCTGCTCGATGGAAAGATCGAAAAAGATCCAACGCTCAACATCGATTTGCCCAAGCAGTGGAAGATTCTGCCCAAGGCACTAAGCCGCGACGAAGTCGGAGCCATGCTAGGCGAAAAAAAGCTAGGCGAAGGTCGGCCCTCGGAACGAGCGCCCCGAGAAAAAACGGCGCGGAGCCAAGCCTTAACGCTCCGCGATCACGCCATGCTCGAACTGCTTTATGGCGGCGGCGTGCGCGTCTCCGAAGTTGCCGACGCGCGACTCGAAGACCTGAAGCTCGAAATGGGATACATACTAGTCCGCGGCAAAGGCGACAAGGAACGCATGGTTCCCCTCGGAGTGCCTGCCCAGCAAGCGTTGCAGCGCTACTTGCAAAACGCGAGACCAGCGCTCACAGGCTCGAATAATAAAATCTCGAATCATAAAATAAAGAAAAGCTCGCCACTCTTGTTCCTCGGCACGGGCGGCCGGCGCCTCACTCGTCAGCGCCTGTGGCAGTTGGTCGGCAAGGCCGGAGTCGCCTCAGGACTCCCCGCCGGACGCCGTGTCAGTCCGCACATGCTCCGGCATTCCTGCGCGACGCATATGGTCGAGAACGGCGCCGACCTGCGTACCGTGCAAACTATCCTCGGCCACGCCGACATTTCGACGACGCAGATTTATACCCACGTGGCGCTCGACCGGTTGAAGAGCGTCTATACGAAACATCACCCGCGTGCGAAAGCGAGATGATTGGCAGCTAGCGATTTCATGAAAAATTTCCGCACCGTCATCGAGCGCGCGACCGACGACTTCCTCCGCCATCTGCGCGAGCGCAATGCCTCCGCGCATACCATCAAGGCGTACGCCGGAGACCTCGACTGCTTCTCTGCCTACATGGGCGAACGCGATTGGAAGGCAATCGACCACATCGCGATCCGCGGTTTTCTTGCGCATTTATATGACAAGGGGCTGAGCAAAACTTCCGTGGCGCGCGCCCTGGCCGCCGTGCGCTCGCTTTATCGCTGGCTCGCCCAGGAAGGCGTAGTCGAGCAGAATCCGGCGAAGTTAGTTTCGACGCCGCGCCTAGCCAGGAAGCTGCCGCGCGTTCCCACGATCGAAGAAATGAATTCCATGCTCGACGGCAAAATGCCGGAGGTCGCATCATTTCCCGAGCGCGATCGTTTGCTCTTCGAACTGCTCTACGGCTGCGGCATTCGCAACTCGGAGCTGGTCGGCATCAATCTCGACGACATCAGCATGAGCAACGAAGCTATTCTGATTCGCGGCAAAGGGAAAAAAGAGCGCTACGTTCCCTTCGGGGGGTCGGCCATAGCAGCGCTTGCCGTCTACCTGCCCTGGCGTCAGCAACTGCTGGCGACTTTAAAAAACAATAAATCGACGCCGGGAAAATTTGTCCCCGCTCTTCTCATCAACCAGCGTGGTGGACGCCTCACCACGCGCAGCGTAGGCCGCATCGTCAAGCGCATCGCCATCGCCAAAGGATTGTCTCCCGAAGTCCATCCCCACACGCTGCGCCACGCCTTCGGCACCCACATGCTCGAAGAAGGAGCGGACCTGCGCGCCATCCAGGAATTGCTAGGCCACGAGCGCCTGGCAACCACTCAGCGCTACACACAACTTTCCGTCAAGCACATGATGAACGTCTATGACCAGACGCATCCACGCGCAAAGTGATCGCGAAAATCTTTGTCATCCTGAGCGAAGCGAAGGACCTGCTGCCTAACGCAGGCGATAGAATTCCCGTTTGCCAAGAATCCGTCGGCGTCCGACCTTTTTCATCACAACTCACTGTGCGCCCCAGCGCAGACATCCACTCCGCCAAGCGCGACAATGACCACGGATTAGGACGAGGTCAAAGTGCGCCTCTCTCATTGCTTCTGAAAGATTTCACCCGCCAGCCCTTTGACCCAAAAAATTTGGCGGATTTGGCGAAAATCCCTTTCGTAACACCATGATTCCATGGGATCAGGGGGAGGGAGCCCCCTACACCGCAGTGGACTTTGGACTGAATTGGGACAAGGCAGAATGACCACACAGCGCAACGAGAATTTCTTGCTTCCGCTTTGAAAAAACTTCATTACTCCGGTAACTTTCCTCGCTCACTCGCGTGCTCCAAAATCACAGCAGGCGGTTCCCTCGCGCACGCGATGCTCCACCATGGAAAGTAGGCGATGAACAAGATTTTCAAAGAAACCATTCTGCTGCTGTCGTTGTTTATGATTGCGGCGATGGTGCAGTTTTTTGCGCAGTCGCTGCCCATGGCGCTCTGCTTTTACTTCATGCCCACCTTGTATTCGGCTTATTTTTTTGGCCGTCGTCACGCTACGCTCACCGCTTTTGCCTGCGTATTTCTGGTCGTCCTGCTGGATTTTCTGAACAACATCATGCCTGCGCATCGTACGCTCACATTGCCGGGAGAAAGGCTCTTCAACTTCGCCATTTGGGCGGGCGTTCTCGCGGTGACTGGCTATGTTATGGGCACGCTCTACGAGCGCAAAGAGGCGATGACCTCCGACATACGGGAAAGTTTCAGCGGCCTCTTGCTTGTATTACAACACTTCATGGCCAATGAGAAAGTCGGCTCGGGCGAAAGCCAGCGCATCGTCGAGGCGTCGGCAAAAATGGCGGAGGCGATGGGCCTCGGGTCCGATCGCGTGGAACTGGTGCGATCCGCTGTCTTGCTGCGCGATCTGAGCAAACTCGGGCTCAGCAATGACATTCTCTATAAAGCCGCCGATATGAGCCGCGACGAAGTCGTAGCGAGCTTTCGCAAGCCGCGCAAGGCCGATCCGCGTACACAGGCTGTAGGCAACTCGCTGCGAAGGGTGATTCCCATCATCGTGGCGCAGCAGATTGTGGAAGATCAGGGAGCGCGTTCGATCAACATTCCGATTGAGGCGCACATTCTTGCGGTAGCAGATGCATATCAAAAATTGATAAGCGGCGCCGGCGGCAAGTCGATGTCGCCCCACCAGGCCGAGCAGGAAATTTTGGCAGAGTCAGGCAAGAGATTCCACAGCGGCGTGGTCGAGGCCTTCGGGAAAGTCATAGTCGACCGTGCCCGCGGCGCAGGCGCGTAGAGCGCACGGAATATTGGTGCGCGCCATAATCGCGATGCCCGCGACATTCATATTAATATCGACATTAACTTTAGTGGGGAGCGGTTTCCGAGAGCGTCGTACCCTTTGAATCTATTTCCGAGACAGATTCCAGTTCATCGGGATTTTTTCCGCCCCGCTGTTTTTTTCTCAGCTCTTGCCACATCGCCACCACTTTCGATTTCAACTCTGCGGTCAGCCGATCGTAAGCGGCTTCGCTTGCGTCGGCGAGCGGCGGCGGTTGGATCGGCTTGCCAAAGACGATTCGCAGCTTGGCGAACTTCGGAAATTTCTTGTGGCGAGGCCACGCTTCATAAAAGCCCTCGATCGCGACCGGAACAATCGGCGCTTGCGTGTGAATGGAAAGAATCGCAGCTCCTTTGCGGAATGCTCGCGGCGTGCCATCATTGCTGCGCTCGCCTTCGGGATAGAGTAGCAGAATGCGTCCGTGATTAAGTCCATAAGCTCCGGCGCGCATTGCCGGTACAAGGTTCGCGTCAGGATCGAGCACAATCACGCGGAGCCAACGTGCCAAGTGCCGCATGAATCCTGCGCCGAAAATCTCGCTGGTGCCGAGTGCAAAACACTGCCGAAAGAGCGACCAGGGCAGCTCCGGAGCCATGATCAGCGGATCGACATAGCTCTGATGATTGGAACAAATCAGGTAAGGACCTTGAGCGGGTAGGTTTTCGAGGCCGCGGGTTTTAAGATGACAGAAATCAAGCGCGAAAAGATAGAGTAACTTACCCAGCATAAAGAAAAAAGCTTCGGCGAAAAGATTGTGGCGCGCCAGCGCAAGAACCTCGGGATCGGTTACCGGTTCGCTCAAGATTGTCGACCACGGAGGAGCAGCCGCAACGGCTTGCCCCTCGCCGCGACCAGCGCTGGCGAGGATTGCATCAACGAGATCGCGCACCGAATAGATTTCCGCGAGCTGCGACTCGGGTACTTTGCCGCCGAGTTGCTGTTCAAGCGCGGTCAGCAACTCGACGCGCTGCATGGAGTCGAGTCCGAGATCGAGTTCGAGATTATGGCTGGGGCGAATGTTGTCGAGCGGACCTCGCGAAGCCTCGCGCACGATTTCTAAAGCGCGCTTTACATTCTCGCGCTCAAGCCATGATTGTTCTTCGCTAGTAAGAGGAACAGCCTCCACAGTCGATTCTTCCGAGTTCAGGTCGGCAGCGCCGCCGTTCTGACTCAGTTGCCGCTCCCGCACTTTCTTCTCGATCTGGAAGCGCTTCAATTTGCGCGTCGTGGTGCGCGGCATGTCTTCCTGCCAGATGTCATAGCTCCCAAGACGTTTAGTCGAAGCGATCTTGTGCGAGAGGGCTTCGATTTCACCCCGGATCGCCTCTTTGGTATTGACGATCTTGCGCTCACGCAACAATTCAAAGTTGGGCACGACCACGGCATGCAGCCGCTCCGATGACGGATCTCCCGGACGCGCCTCGACCGCCATCACGCAAATCTCTTTCACGTACTGCGCCTGAAGATAGTGCGCCTCGACCTCTTCGGGATAGACATTCTTTCCGTTGGCAAGCACGATGACTTCCTTGCGGCGTCCGGTGATAAAGAGATTGCCGCCGGAATCGAAGTAACCGAGATCGCCGGTGTAGAGCCAACCGTCGCGCAACACTTCGGCTGTGGCCTCAGGCCGCTTCCAATATCCCTTCATCACGATGGCGCCGCGAATGGCAATCTCGCCCACGGGCTGCGCGCCGTCCTCGGCGGGTTTGGGATCGATGATTTTTGCTTCGACGCCGGGAAGAGGCGGACCAACCGACCCGAATACGACATGTCCCGGCGGATTAAGAAAGGCGCCGCCAGTGGTTTCGGTGAGGCCGTAGGCATTGAGAACGTCAATGCCAAAAGAATAGAAATCGCGAGCAATGGCGGGATCGAATCGCGATCCGCCAGTGATCAGATAGCGCATGCGGCTGCCGAAGGTGGCATGAATCTTCCCAAAAAAGAGCTTGCCGGCGTTGATTCCAACCTGGCGCAGCGCGCGGTTAAGCGCCATGAGCGTGCGTACGATCCGAAGCGTGAGCTTGCCGCGCTTGCTCAACTCTTTGAAGATCTTTTCGTGAATCAGATAAAAGAACTGAGGCACCACGCAAAACGCGGTAATGTTGCGCTCCTGCAAAGCGCGCAGCAGTTCGGTGGTGTTGAGCGTCTCGAGATATACGACGCGCACGCCGTTGAACAGCGGGAGAAAGAGATTCGCCATCTGCGCGAGCACATGAAACATGGGAAGAATTCCCAGCAGCGCATCCTCGGGACCCACCTTAATCACCGTGAGCACCGAATTCGCTTCGCCGATCAGGTTGGCATGGGTAAGCATGACTCCCTTCGGGTCCGCCGTAGTACCCGAGGTATACAGCAGCGCCGCGAGATCGCTATCGGCGGGGATGATGGGCTGAAAGCCGGCAGGACCGGCCCCGAAGATGGAGTCAAGGTCGGCAGCAAAGCTTTCTGTACTTCGCGGGTTCGGGGTGCCACGATCACCGCGTTCGGTGCGATGAGTGGGAGCAGTCGCGGTGAAATTCGTCGCGACCAGTTCCGCGGTGGCCGACGTCATCACCAGACCCACGTTTAGCCCCTCGACCGCTTCCGTCGCCACCGCAAGATGCTTTACGTCGCAAAACAAAAGGGCAGCGTCGCTGTCGATCAGCAACTTCTTGACCTGGTTGGCGTGGAAAGCAGTGTCGAGGGGGACAGCGGTTCGTCCGGCAGCGATGATGCCTAAATAGGTCGCCACCCAACGGGGATGATTCGCCGCCAAAATCGCCACGCGACCATCGCGAGGAACATGGGTCGAAAGCCAGTTCGCGACGCTCTCCGACATGCCAGTGAGCTCCGCAAAAGTGACGCGCTCGACGGTCTGCTGGCGCTGAATTTCAAGGGCGATATTGTCGGGAAATTTGCCGGCCGATTCCTGAAAACGCTGGTAGAAAGTGGGCATGTCCGACGTGAATATACTAAAGACTGCTACGGAAAACTAGGAACTGCGCCGATTTCCAACACTGCGTGTGACACGATGGCAATGAAGAAAATTACTTTCAGGGCGGACGATGAGCTGCTCGATCGAGCAGAGCAGGTCGCGCGAGCAAAGGGCACCACACTGGAGGAGGAAGTTGGGCAGTGGTTGAACGATTTCGGGAAGGGTAGGTGGAAGCTCCCACCGCGGGAGTCGAATAGAAGATAAGGTCCGTAGATCCGCGAAAGGCTAGAGACTCGCTCCGCCTACCAATCCTGCCGCATCTAATGTGCTAGGCTTTAACTGTAATTTAGGACGTGCGTCCCCTGAAGGATTTCTGTTTTGATCAACACTTTGTTGGGCAAGGTTTTCGGGACTAAGAACGAACGCGAGGTCAAGCGCCTCCAGCCTCGTGTCGAGGCTATCAATGCGCTTGAGGCGGAGATGCAGAAGCTCTCCGATGACGAGCTCCGCGGCAAGACAGCGGAGTTTCGCGCCCGCATCCAAGAGCGCCTCAGCCCGATCGCCGACGAACCAAACGCTGATACCGAATCTCCGGATATTGACCGCCGAAAGGAGATCGAAGCGGAGCGCGGCGAAGTGCTCAAAGTAGTGCTCGATGAGTTGCTGGAGGAAGCATTTGCCGTCGTTCGTGAAGCCGGAAAACGCGTGCTCAACATGCGGCACTTCGACGTGCAGTTGATCGGCGGCATGGTGCTGCACCAAGGCACGATCGCCGAGATGAAGACCGGCGAAGGCAAGACGCTCGTCGCCACGCTACCCGTTTATTTGAACGCGCTCAGTGGACGAGGCGTGCACGTAGTCACGGTCAACGATTATCTCGCCAAACGCGACTCCGAATGGATGGGAAAGCTCTACAGCTTTCTCGGGCTGACAGTTGGCGTAATTGTGCACGACCTTGACGATGAGCAGCGCCGGGCCGCTTATGCGGCGGATGTGACTTACGGCACCAACAACGAATTCGGATTCGACTATCTTCGCGACAACATGAAGTTTGACCTGCGCGATTGCGTGCAGCGCGTGCACAATTTCGCCATCGTCGACGAAGTCGATTCCATCCTGATCGACGAAGCGCGTACGCCGCTGATTATTTCGGGCGCGAGCGAAGAATCTACCGACAAGTATTACAAGGTGAATCGCATTATCCCGAAGCTCGAAAAGGGCGAAGAAATCGATACGCAGCCGGGCGAGCCGAAGATCATGACCGGCGACTTTGTGGTTGACGAAAAACACCGCAACGTTACGGTCAGCGACGAAGGCTGGGAGAAGGTCGAAAAGCTGCTGGGCATCGGCAACATTGCCGATCCCGAAAACTGGGCGCTCAAGCATCACGTGGAGACTGCCGTCAAAGCGCACGCGCTTTATAAGCGCGATGTTGAATACGTGGTCAAAGACGGTGAAGTCATTATTGTCGACGAATTCACTGGCCGCCTGATGCCGGGGCGGCGCTGGTCCGACGGGCTGCACCAGGCGATTGAAGCGAAAGAGAACGTGAAGATCGAGCGCGAGAATCAGACGCTCGCGACCATAACCTTTCAGAATTATTTCCGCATGTATAAAAAGCTGGCGGGAATGACGGGCACGGCGGAAACCGAGGCGCCGGAATTCGACAAGATTTACCGGCTCGAGGTCATCGTCATTCCTACCAATCGGGCCTTGCTGCGCAAAGAGAATCCGGACATTGTTTATCGCACGGAGAAAGAAAAATATTTCGCCGCGGCCGATGAAATTCAAAGACTGCACGAGAGCGGCCAACCGGTGCTGGTAGGCACGACTTCGATTGAAAAGTCGGAACGCCTTTCCGAGTTGCTGAAGAAGAAGGGTTTGAAGGATCACGTCGTGCTGAACGCGAAGTACCACGAGCGCGAAGCGGAAATTGTGGCGCAGGCCGGACGCAAAGGCAGAGTTACGATCGCCACAAATATGGCGGGTCGTGGCACGGATATTCTGCTCGGCGGCAATCCCGAATTCATGGCTAAGCAGGAATGCGTAAAGAAGGGAATCGCGCAGCCGATTCGCGCCGCGCAAGGCAAGATCGAAGCCGAAGCCGATGATTCGAACCGCACGGTTTGGTATTACGCGGGCAACGAATTTGCGGTTCCGACCGATCAGTGGAATGAGATTTTTGCGCGCCATAAAGCCGACACCGACCGCGAGCATCAGGAAGTAATTGAGGCGGGCGGACTGCATATCTTCGGGACGGAACGCCACGAAGCGCGGCGCATCGACAATCAGTTGCGCGGGCGCGCCGGTCGGCAAGGCGATCCCGGGTCATCGCGTTTCTATCTTTCGCTCGAAGATGACCTGATGCGCATCTTCGCCAAGGAGTGGATTTCCAATCTGCTCCAGCGCCTAGGCATGGAAGAGGGCGTACCCATTGAGTCGCGCATGATCACGCGCCGGATCGAGGGCGCGCAGAAAGCGGTGGAAGGGCAGAACTTCGAGGCACGCAAACATCTGCTTGAGTACGACGATGTGATGAACAAGCAGCGCGAGGCAGTTTATGGCTTGCGCCGGCGCTTGCTCGAGGGCCTCGATCAGAAGGACTTGATTGTCGAGGATTATGTTTCGGGAATTCTCGGCGACCTTCTCGAACGGCACTGTCCGCCGAAAGATCACGTCGATAATTGGGACCTGAAAGCGCTGAAAGACGCGATCATCGCCCGCTTCGGCCTCGAGATTTACGCGGAGGGCATTAAGCCCGAGCAGATGAACCGGCAGGAACTGGGCGATGCAATCTTTGGGAAACTTAAACAACGGTACGACGCGAAAGAGGCGCTGATTGGCGCCGAGGCGATGCGTTATCACGAGCGCATGATCATGCTGAGCGTGATCGACGCGCAGTGGAAAGATCACCTGCTGTCGATGGATCACCTGAAAGAGGGAATCGGCCTGCGCGGATATGCGCAGCATGATCCGCTGGTCGAATACAAGCGCGAATCCTTCGATATGTTCGAAGACATGATGCAGCGCTTTCAGGAAGAAACGGTTCGCTACCTCTATCTGATGCAGATCATGGAACGGCCTCCGGATGCGATTGCGAGGCCGGTCAGTGGTAGTTCGCATGACTCTTCCGGCCAAGATTCTGACGTTAGTGCGTCGTCAGTGATCAGCGGTGGCCGAGGCGGCAATGGCCGCCCGCCACGCCAGGTCGCGACTTCGATGGATGAAATCGAAATGGCGTTTCAGCGCAAGAAAAAGAAAGAGCTGGAACAGGCGCGGATGGCTGGTGCAGGCGACATGCAAGTGCAGCAAGTCGTGCGTTCGGGAGAAAAAGTCGGACGTAATGATCCTTGCCCATGCGGAAGCGGCAAGAAGTATAAGAAGTGTTGCGGAGCTTAGGCTTGCTCTAACCAGACGCAGGACGTGCCGAGGAATTCCTGGCTAGATCTTCATAACATTCTCAATTCATTGCCCTCCTGAATTTTCTCCGCGCCGCTGGCGTCTCGGCGGTGAAACGCTTTTCGCCTTTTTAGCGACCGCTCTAAATGTCATCTCCGTTGCCTTGCTCAGAGTCCTTCGCTTCCATTCGAAAAACATCTGTGCGTAAGTCTGAGTGCTGTAATCCGCACGACTGATCCCGAGCGCACGCGCAGTGCGATCGATCCAGCGTGGCTTCCCTTCGATCTCGCCGAAATTTCCAATCGGAGTTTTATCCAGGACGACATGGCCTTTGCCATCGCCCCACTCTGCGCGGTATTTCTCGTAGCGAAAGGTGGGAGCGAAGCCGAGCGTACGCAGAATTGCATCCATCTGTTGGCCATTCTGGACCGGCGTTTCAAGCTCCACTCTTTTCTTGTGGCGGCCTTCTTTACTCTTTGCTTTATGCGTCAGCGACCAAATGTCGCCGTATTTTCGCAGGCGCAGCAATTCACCGCGCTTGCGCAACTTCTGGCCGGGGAAATCGTAGAGCGAGTTCATTTCGTGGGTGGAACGGGTAATCTGCAGGAAACCCGCTTGCTTGAGGGCGCGGCTAAGCGCGGGCAGATCGTCAATGCGAAATTTGATTTCGATTTCGTTAGCCATAGTGGGATCTTAACTACCGCGCCGCCGAGAAAACCAACCAGGCCTAAGAAGTTTCGGCCAAAGCATTTCTCCGCGCTCTCGGCGGTAAAGGCTCTCAGAATTTCGGCTTGGATTCAGCTTCCCGCTCGCGCCGATGGAACCAGCTCATGTGGGGCAGGTCGCGCTCTACCTTTCGCCGGCTGGCGACCAGTTCAGCGGTAATCGAGATGGCGATCTCTTCCGGAGTAATCGCGCCAATATCGAGCCCGATAGGGGCGTGCACTCGATCGAACAACTGCTCTGACAGACCTTCCTGTTGCAACTCTTTGAAGATGGTAATCACTTTTCGTTTCGACCCGATCATCCCGATGTAGCGTGCCGGAGTCTGCACCGCCCAGCGCAGCATGCGCATATCGTCACGATGCCCACGCGTTACGATCACGATGTAGGAAGACTCGCTAGGGGAGAGTTCGACCGACGCTTTTTCGAACTCTTCAACGATCAGCTGCTGCGCATCGGGGAAGCGTTCACGGTTGGCGTAGGCCTGGCGATCATCAATTATTGTGACGTCGAATCCGGCGATGCGCGCGACTTTATATAGGCTGGCCGCCACGTGGCCGGCGCCAAAAATATAAAGATCGGCGGGAGGCAAAACGGGCTCGACAAAAATGTCGAGCGTTCCGCCACAGACAAGGCCGGTGTCGTACTTCGGATCCTGATTGAGATCAAAGGTTAGCGTTCGCGGTTTCTCTGACTCCATCACGTCGCGCGCCGCCTGCCACACTTCGGCCTCAACGCAGCCGCCGCCGATGGTCCCGACGATCGAGCCATCGTCGCGCACGAGCATCTTGGCCGTCTTGAAGGAAGGAATCGAGCCGCGCACATTTACGATGGTGGCGACGGCGCCGCGGCGGCCTTCTTTGCGCAAGCGGACGATTTCCTCGTAGAGGTCCATGTGCTGATTATGGTTTGATGCGGTGGTAAGGTCAAACTCTCAGCAGATTCGTGGGCTGAGCTTCGCTCGCTGCGCGGCTAGGGGCGGCCGTCCCTCGGCGCCCTCGGCGAGGCTTGATCGGCCCGCTGAAACAATCTGTGCTAGTTTGTAAGGTTCAATTTTCTCCCTCGACTTGCAGGAGCCCTCATGAAAGCTGTTCGCATTCATCAGTTTGGCGGTCCGGAAGTTCTCACCTACGAAGATGTGCCCGATCCCAAGCCGCGTAAGGATCAGGTTCTAGTGCGCGTGCGCGCGTGCGCTCTCAACCACCTTGACATATGGGTACGCCAGGGACTACCGGGCGTGAATCTGCCGCATATCCTTGGCAGCGACCTTGCTGGAGAAATCGTCGAGGTCGGCGAGTACATCTCCGGCCTCAAAGCCGGGCAGCGCGTGCTGTTGGCGCCCATGCATTTCTGCAATCGTTGCGCGAAGTGCGTCGCTGGCTTGCAGAACCAATGCCGCCAGTTTACCGTGCTCGGCAATGGAGTCGATGGCGGAAACTGCGAACTGATTGCCGTACCTGCGGTGAATGTCATTCCGATTCCCGATGCGCTCGATTTCAACGAGGCCGCCAGCGTTCCGCTGGTGTTTGTGACCGCGTGGCATATGCTCACCGGGCGAGCGGCGATTCGCCCTGGTCAGACGGTGCTGGTGCTGGGCGCGAATTCTGGGGTGGGTATCGCAGCGATTCAGATTGCGAAGATGTTTCACGCGCGCGTGATTACTACCGCGGGCGATGAACGCAAGATGGAGCGGGCGCGCGAACTTGGAGCCGATTTCGTCATCAACCACTACCAGCAAAAGATTTCGCAGGAAGTTCGCAAGATTACNAATTTTGAGGGCGTCGACATCGTCATCGAGCACGTGGGAAAAGCAACCTGGGATGAGAGTGTCAAATCGCTCAAAGCGGGAGGCACGCTGGTGACCTGCGGCGCGACGACAGGTCCGAAAATCGAACTCGATCTGCGATTTCTTTTCTCGCGCCAGCTGGCATTTCTGGGATCGTACATGGGCACAATGAGCGAACTGCATGAAGTGCTCGGCCACGTTTTTGACGGACGGCTAAAGCCGATCATCGACCGCACTTTTCCGCTGAAGGAGCTTCGCGCGGCGCACGAGTATATGGAGAAGAGCCAGATGTTTGGGAAGATCGTGGTGAATCCGTAGGAGCGTTTCACGACCGAGACGCGGAGAATCGGAAGTTGGTTTTCCTCCGCGCACTCGGCGTCTCTGCGGTTAAAATATAGCTATGGCGCAAGAACTCAATTTCGGCCCCTACATTGACGTCGAAAATGGAAAGAAAGTAGTCAAGGAACTCGTTTATGGAGACGGTGTCCCCGCGGGCATCGTCATGACCACCCTTGATTCGACGGTTAACTGGATGCGCAAGAATTCCATATGGCCTATGACGTTTGGCTTGGCTTGTTGCGCGATTGAAATGATGTCGATGGGCGCGTCGCGTTTCGATATCGCGCGCTTTGGAGCCGAGGTGTTCCGGCCGTCGCCGCGCCAGTCTGACCTGATGATTATCGCCGGGCGCGTCTCGAACAAAATGGCCCCTGTGATTCGCCAGCTCTGGGAGCAGATGCCCGAGCCGAAGTGGGTCATTTCGATGGGCGCGTGCGCGACCTCCGGCGGCGTATTCAATAATTACGCGCTGGTGCAAAGCGTGAATCAGGTGATCCCCGTCGATATCTATGTGCCGGGCTGTCCGCCGCGTCCGGAGCAGTTGATTTATGCGATAACCCTGTTGCAGCAGAAGATCATGACTGAACGCGGCACGGTGAAGAAGGCGTTAAATCTGGTTCCCGTGGGCGAGTAAGGGAAAGATCGGGTCCTCTGGTGATCGAAGATCACACGCGAGGATTTTAAGAACGAAGATCCAAGACGTTTGACTTTCGATGACCGGATGGCCCGATCTCTCTTTTTCACTGTTTCATTCTGGTTGCTTGCTGCCGTTCCGGCGGCGTCATCTGGTTCCACACCGCGTTCAAGTCTTTCTCCAGGATCTGATTTGTCGGGTCGACTCGCAAAGCCAACGCGAACCATAGATACGACGTGGGCAAATCTCGCGGCACGCAGTGGCCGGTGGCATACATCGTTCCAAAGGTACTTCGCGCCTTGGCATTCGATTGGGACGACGCAATCTTGAGATTCTTTACCGCCTCGTCGCAATTTTCGTGAATGCCTCGCCCGTAGAGATAAGCCTCACCTTGGCGGAAGGCTGCATCTCCGGTATCCGTTGCGGCGGGCTCGGGCCGACTTGGAGTTCT